>Ga0136614_10001888_pt1 | contig 12711 bp, 13 predicted proteins | sample AntDrymUQ2792106_2_FD_106643 | JGI IMG/M metagenome (GOLD analysis project Ga0136614, IMG submission 106643) | Polar desert sand microbial communities from Dry Valleys, Antarctica - metaG UQ279 (21.06) | ecosystem: Environmental > Terrestrial > Soil > Desert | place: Antarctica: Dry Valley...
ACAGGGCGAAGTTAGCGGCATTCGGGTTCACCACCGCCAGCCAATGGGCGAAGAACACGCCGGCCAGCCCGGCGTACCCGGCGGAGAGGACGAAGACCTTCAGGCGCAGCTGGTAGGTGTCCACTCCGAGGGTCTCGGCGGCGACCTCAGAGTCATTGACCGCACCCAACGCGCGGCCTATCCGGCTGTCGACCAGGTTGCGCGCCACAATGATCCCCAGAACGATCACCGGCGCGAGCAGCCACAGGTACTCATCCGGCGAGTCGTACACCCGGCCGCCGAAGTCGGGCTTCTGGATGCCGAAGATCCCCGACGTGGCACCGAGGAACGGCGTCTCGATCGCCACGACCGTGACGATGATGCCGAGCCCGAGAGTGGCCAGGGCGAGGTAGTGCCCACGCAGCCGCAACAGCGGCAACCCGACGAGCAGTCCGACGAGCATGGCCAGCGCGACGGCCACCACCGCGGCAAGCACTCCGTTGACCTCGTACCGGGTCACCAGGATCGCCTGCGTGTACGCCCCCACCGCGAAGAAGGCCGCGTGCCCCAGGCTGACCTGCCCGGCCAGCCCCATCAGCAGCGAGAGGCCGATCGCGGCAAGGGCGTAGATGACGGCGTACACCGCGGCCCCGGTCACTGACACCGGGACCAGCAAGGGGCCGACGAGAAGCACCAGCAGGAGCAGGACGACTCCCACGACGTCCGAGCGTTTCTTCACCGTCCGCTCCTAGACCCGAGCCTGGGCCTGGCGGCTGAAGACCCCGCCGGGACGGGCGACGAGAACCACGATCAGCACGACGAAGGCGACGGCGTCGCGAAACCCGGAGTCGATGTAGCCCGCGACCAGCGCTTCGAGGACGCCGAGGAGCAGGCCACCCAGAACCGCCGCACGGATGGAAACCAGGCCACCGAGAGTCGCGGCGACGAAGCCCTTGAGCCCCAGCGTCAGGCCGGAGTCCCACTGGGTCAGGGAAATCGGACTGGCCAGCAGCCCGGCCACGGCACCGAGCAGGCCGGCGATCAGAAACGCCAGCGTGGTCGCCTTGCGCGGGGAGATCCCGACCAGCCGCGCGGCGACCGGCTGCTCCGCGCAGGCGCGCAATGCCTTGCCCAGCACCGTCCGGTCGTAGAAGAACACGACCGCACCGGCTACCACGAGCGTGATCCCGAGGATCCACAGGTCCTGGGCGCGGACGGATACTCCGGCCACGACGAAGTTCGAACCGGGTAGGGCCGGCAGCCCACGCGCCTCGGGGCCGTAGATGAGCAGCATCAACGCCTTGAGCGCCGTAGACACGCCGAGGGTGAGAATGATCGAAGTGAGCGTGGTCATCTTCTTGACCGGCGCGATCGTCAACCGCTGCATCACGACGGCGACGATCGCCACCGACACGAGCGCGACCAGCATCGCCACCGGCAGCGGCAGTCCGGCGCCGGCCGCGGACAACGCCACCAACCCGGCCATCGCGGCGAACTCGCCCTGCGCCAGGTTGATGATCTCGCTGACCGAGAAGATGGCGGCGAACCCCATCGCGATCAGCGCGTAGATCGCGCCCTGGGACAGGCCGGCCACAACCAACTGGAAGAAGTCGCTCATGGCCGGAACGCCATCAGCGCGTCCCTCCCGCCCTCGCGCCCTGGGATCAGGACTCGATCAGGGTGAACTCACCGTTCTCGACGGTGACCAGGACGAGATCCTCGGCAGTCAGTCCACTGTGGTCATCCGCGCTCATCGTGAACGTCCCGGACACTCCGACGTAGTCAGTCACTCCTTCGAGGTACTCACGCATCGCCTGACCGTCCGTTCCGGCCTCGGCCAGTGCTTGGACGGCGAGCTGGAAGCCGTCGTAGGCGTGCCCGGCAAACGTCGATGGCCCGGCCCCGTACTCGGCCTCGTAGGCGTCGGCGAAGGCAGTGATGACCTCCTTCTGCGGGTCGTCGTCCGGGAGCTGATCGCGTACGACGAGCCGACCGAGCGGGGCAACGAGTCCGTCGGCTGCAGCACCAGCGGTGTCGAGGAATACCTGGTTGCCGATGCCATGGCTCTGGTAGACCGGCACCTCGATCCCGAGCTGGCGGTAGGCGACTTGCGCCAGACCGGCCGCTGGCGGAATGCCCCAGATGATGTTGGCGTCGGCGCCCGCATCACGGATGTTGACCATCTGCGCGGTGAAGTCGGTGGCGTCTGGAGCGAAGCTTTCGGTGGCGATGACGCTGATCCCGAACTCCTCGCCGATCGAGTTGAACAGCTCCTCCACGCCCTCGCCGAATCCGGAGGCGTCACGGGCGAGTCCGAGTGTGCTGTAACCCTTGTCGGCAGCGTCGGCGACGATGTTCTCGATCACGACGGAGTCGTTCTGGGCGGTCTTGAAGACCCACTCCGATCCGTCGACGATGGCCTGGTTGGCGGCCAGCGAGATCATCGGGATCTCGGCTGACTCGGCGACCGGCCGCATCGCCAGGCTCGGACCGGTCCTGCTGGCGCCCAGGATGATGTCGACCTGGTCCTCGGTGATCAGCTTGTTGATCGCTCGGGCGGCACCGTCCTCTGTGGACGCATTGTCCTCGATGATGAGTTCGACCTCGCGGCCGTCGATCCCGCCATCGGCATTGAGTTGCTCAGCGAGCAGTTCGAGCGTGTCGCGCTCCGGTACGCCGAGGCTGGCACCGGCACCGGTGATGTCGAGCACCGCCCCGATGACGACCGGGCCGGTCTCCTCGGGGGTCCCCTCGTCGCCACCCCCCTGCTCCTCGGCGCACCCGGCCAGGATCAGGGTCGCTGCAGTCAGCGCGAGGACTGCTTTCCTATGCGGAGATCTGAGCACGATAGACACCTCAGGACGGTCCGGGGTCGTGAATGCCTCAACGACCTTGGTCAGCCGAGGCTTTCACCGGTATTGGAGAGTGTCAAACCAATCATCCTCGCCCAAGCAAGTCGTTGAGCCAGCTCGGACCGGTGCGCGTCACCGCCGCAGGCAACCTCGCACCCAGTCCTCGATCGGCGCTCACCACCAGCACCTGATCGCCGGCTGCCACCCGGGCCTTGACCAGCTGCACGACGGTGTCATCACCCGAACCCGCCGCCCGGACGATCTCGAGAGCACCGCCTGCTCTGCTCGGAGGGTCCTCGGCCAGGTTCGCTCGGCCCTCGAGAACCGCGACTATTCCAGCAATCCGGACCGGCGTCTCGTCTGGCCCGGTGACGGTACGGGCCACCAGCCCGGACAACCCGGACAACAGCCGCTCCGCGGCGCCGGTCCGATCGCGCCACCAGCCGTCGGGTACCGAACCGACGACATTGGCCATGTCGACGACGAGCGTCGACATCGCTTCCGGATGGGAGTCGTTCACCAGCGCTCGGTGAGGTGCTCGCGACCCGGCGGCGGCTCGTAGGGCTCCGGCCAGAAGTCGGTGACCGTGGCCAACAGCCCCTCTGAGACACCGAAGAACACGAACGCCTCCTCGATCGGGCCCTCGCCCAACCGCCAGTCAAAGCGGCCGACGCCCGCCGCTGCGTCGACCAGGATGGACGTCGGGGTCAGGTGCCAATCGCCGGGGAACTCTCGATTGAACTGCACGTACCGGTCCCGGCCACGGATCCGTTCACGGCTCTGCGGGATCTCGTAGACGACGTCGGGATGCAGGACCTCGGCGAATCCTGCCCAGTCCCGGCTCTCCAGCGCGGCGAAGAACCGCTCGACCAGTTGTCTGGTCTCGTCCACAACCCCGACCGTAGGACCTGGCTCCGACGAAACGAGCCGATCAGTCCATACGCCGCTTCAGGGTCTGGCCGCAAGCATGCGGCCCCAACTGGTCGAACGCTTGTCGACCGTAAAACCAGCCCGCTCGTAGAGGCCGAGCGCCCCGGTCTCATTGGCCGCATCCACGCCGAGGTAGGCGTCCTGGTGACCGGCCGCGGACCAGGTCGCCAAGCCGGTTGCCAACAGTGCCGATCCGACGCCGCGCCCGCGGAAGGAGGGCAGCGTGCCGAGCTGGCCGACATAGACCTCCCGCCGACCGGTGGCCACCACGTCGACCTCGTACACATATGTCAACAGGTAGCCGGCGATCGCCGCCTGCTGATCGTCGGCTTCGGCAAGCAGGGACAGGTCCGGACGGAACGCCCGGGCACCGGTGAAGTAACCGCGCCACTCCTCGGGGTCGCGTTCGGTGGACCCGAAGTGGCCATGAAAAGCGGTGTTGTGCGCCTCGCGGACCTCCTCGTCCCGACCAGTGTCGTAGCCTCGATCCGTACGCCCCGAGGGGCTTGTACGGGCGGGAGCGGGGGATCGGGGTTCTCCAGGGCGCGCACCATTTCGAACCAGAACCGGATCTCCTCGAGTCCCTCCGTCTTGGCCAGGGCCGCGAGACCGACGTTGGTCTCCGTTACGTTGCACATCACATTCGCTGGGACCGTGGGATGCCGCTGGGTGTGCAGCTGTTCGGCCCGGTCGAGCTGCCACCGAAGCAGTTGTCGACCGAGACCCTGTCGCCGATGGTCGGGGTGGACCGTACCGCCGAGCCAGATCGAGTGGACCTCGCGCACCCGTCGTTGGCCGAACACATCGGCGTATCCGATGAGATTCTCGCCCTCCCAGACCAGCCGGGTGTCGTCCTCGAGATCAACCAGACCGCTCATGAAGTTCTCGACGACGTCATCCTCGTCGTATCTCTCATCCGTGCAGTCCACCGCCTCGGCCGCTGCCATGAGCTCGGTCAGCGCGGCCACATCCGCGCGCCGCAGGGGCCGCCAGGTCTGCTCGACCGACTCCTGGACATCACTCGCGTTGGTAATCACGGAATGGCACGGTAGGTGGCGCAAGCCCTGCCGTCGACCAGATTTCCGCAGGTCAGGCGTGGGCGATGCAGCGGGTCGCCGCGGGTCTGGCCAGCAACCGCTCATAGCCGATCGGTCGCCGCAGATCTCGCAGTATCCGTACGTGCCCGCCTCCCATCGACCAAAGGCCTGCGCCAACTCCGACTCCGCCGCCCGGGCACGGTCGATGAGCGAGCTGACCTGGGCGCGCTCGAAGGCGATCGTGCTGCCTTCCGGATCGTGCTCGTCGTCGGCGTTGGACTGCGTCGAGGCAGCGACGATCGCGTCGAAGTCACCCGTCAGGGCGGCCACGTCCCGGCTAGCGCGCCCGGCCACCTCGAGCAGCCGGTCGAGCAAGGTGTCGAGTTCGACCGAGCTGAGCTCAGTGCTCCCGCTCCTCACGAGAAGATTCCGAACAGGGCGGCGGCGTTGTGCCACAGCACCCGCCGCAGCCAGTCCTGGCCGAGGTCGAGATCGTGCAGCGCGGCCACTTGGGTGGCGTACGGGTACGGAATGGACGGGAAGTCGCTGCCGAACAGAATCCGGTCGCCGAGGTCGGCCAGCCGAGGCAGCAGCGCCCGGTCGAAGGGCGCGAATGCATCGGTGAACGCGGTCGCGAACATCGTGGTGTCGAGGTAAACCCGCTCGTGTTGGGCGGCGAGGTCAAGATGCGCGACGTATTCATGCATACCCATGTGCGCGATGACCAGGCACAGCCGCGGGTGCCGATCGAGTACTTCGCCGATCGGCCCAGGACCGGTGTGTGTTCCCTGCAGTGGCCGGGAACCGCAATGGGTGACGACCGGAATACCAGCGTCGGCCAACTGGCCCCAGACCGGATCCAACTGCGGGTCGCGTGGGTCGAACTCACCAACCTGAATGTGCACCTTAACGATTCGCGTGCCGGCTTCCAGGGCTTTGCGCACGTACGACTCGACCCCGGGCTCGGGGAAGAAGGTCGCCGAGCTCAGGATCCGGCGGTCGCGCTGCGCGAATTCGGCCGACCATTCGTTGAGCCAAGCGGCCATTCCCGGCTTGTGCGGGTAAGGCAGCGTCGGAAAGGCCCGTACGCCCAGAGCGCTGAGCACGGCCAGTCGCTGCTCGACCGGCAGTCGGTAGTGCACCGGCCACCCGGGACCATAATGGGTCTGAGCGTTGTCGAAGTAGGCCCAGACCTTGCGTTGCATGGCATCTGGAAGGAAGTGGATGTGGGTGTCGATCAGACCGGGCAGACCGAGTGCGGCCCAGTAGCCGGGGACTTCCTCGTCGAAGGCCGGCCCGGTGCTGACCGGCGCTCCCGTCACGAACGACCCTTGCGGCGGCGGCCGAACTCCCGCGCGATCTCCCGCTGGGCATCCCGATCGGCCAGGTCCCGCCGTTTGTCGTAGGCCTTCTTGCCCTTGGCCAGTGCCAGGGTGACCTTGACCTTGCCGTCGTTGAAGTACATTTCCAGCGGTACCAGCGTGGCGCCGCCCTCCTGGGTCTTGCCGATCAGCTTGGCGATCTCCTCGCGGTGCAGCAGTAGTTTGCGGTTGCGCCGCGGTTCGTGGTTGGTCCAGGTGCCCTCGGTGTATTCCGGGATGTGCACGCCCCGGAGCCAGACCTCGCCGTCGTCGATCGTGGCGTATCCGTCGACCAGCGAAGCCCGCCCCAGTCGCAGCGACTTGACCTCGGTGCCCACCAGCACGAGGCCGGCCTCGTAGGTGTCGGTGATCGAGTAGTCGTGGCGCGCCTTGCGGTTCTGCGCGATCAGCTTTCGACCGGATTCACGAGGCACGAGGGATCACGCTACGCCGGACCGGATCCGACTCAAGGACCCCTTGTGTCAAACCTATTGGCACAAGGGGTCCTTGAGTCCAACGGGGTGGCGCACTAGAGACGTACGTACAGGCGCAGGGTGACGTACGCGGCGATGCTGGCCAGGCCCACCCCGGCCAGGGTGATCAGTGGGCTGATCGTCAGGATCGAGCTCCACTCCACCGGCGGAATGATGCCAGCACTGATCGGTCCGGCCAGGGTTCGGTCGACGAAGAGCACCTTGGTCAGCGCCAACCCACCAAAGGCCAGTACGGCGCCGAGCAGCCCGGCCAGCGCGGCCTCGAGGATGAACGGCAGCTGGGTGTACCACCGGGAGGCGCCGACCAACCGCATGATCGAGGTCTCGGTCCGCCGGTTGAAGGCTGCCAGCTGGATGGTGTTGGAGATCAAAAGGAGTGCGGCCAGCGCCTGCACGATGGCCACCGCGATCGTCGCGTTGCGCACCCCGTTGAGCAATCCGAAGAGCCGGTCGAGGAAGTCGCCCTCGTCCTTGACCTCGTCGACACCGTTCATCCCGGCGAAGGCCTCGTTGATGACCGGGTAGCGCTCAGGGTTGACGAGTTGGACCCGAAAAGAGGCGGGCAGGGCGTCGGACGGCGTGTTCGCGACGAGTTCGGGCTGCTCGCGGAACTGTTGCTGGAAGCGGGCGTAGGCCTCGTCCTTGCTCTCGTACAGGAAATCCTCGACCTCGCCAGAGGACTCGAGATCGGACCTGATCTCGAGGCGTTCGTCCTCGGTGATGTCGTCGTTGAGGAAGATCGAGACCTGGATCTTGTCGTAGTAGATCTCCTTCATCTCCGCGATCTGGCGAGCGATGAGCAGCCCGGCACCAAGCAGGCCCAACGAGATCGCGGTGGTGATGATCATGGCGATCGTCATCGTGAGGTTGCGCCGGAGACCCGTTGCTACCTCGGAGATGACGAAATTGACGCGCATGGCTTCCTAACGTTTCGGTGGAATCGACACAACGCCGCAGCGAGGGGCGGCAGCGGCGCAGCGGAGAACGTCAGCGGCCAACGCCGTAGACCCCTCGGGACTGGTCCCGGCTGACCTTGCCCATGCTCAGTTCGATGACCCGGCGACGCATCGAGTCGACGATGTTCGAGTCGTGGGTGGCCATCACCACGGTCGTACCGGTTCGGTTGATTCGCTCCAGCAGCAGCATGACGTCCTGGCTGGTCTCGGGATCGAGGTTGCCGGTCGGCTCGTCAGCGAGCAGTACCAGCGGGCGGTTGACGAAGGCGCGGGCCATCGCCACGCGTTGCTGCTCGCCCCCGGACAGTTCGTGCGGCATCCGCTCGGCCTTGCCATCCAGGCCGACCATCTCGAGGACTTCCGGGACGACCTTGTTGATCGTCCGCTTCGGCTTGTTAATCACCTCGAGCGCGAACGCGACGTTCTCGCTGACCGTCTTGTTGCGCAGCAGCCGGAAGTCCTGGAACACGCAACCCATCGTGCGGCGCAGCTTCGGCACCTGCCGGCTGCTCAGCGTGTTCAGCGTCTTTCCGTTGACGACGACCTTGCCTTTGGTGGGGCTGTCCTCCTTGAGGATCAGTCGCAGGCAGGTCGACTTGCCTGACCCGGAGGGCCCGATCAGAAAGACGAATTCGCCCTTCTCAATCTCCATGCTGACGCCATCCAGCGCGGGTCGAGTGCTGGCGGGATAGGTCTTGGTCACACTTTCAAGCGAGATCACGGGAGTCGACTGTACCGAAGCGACCTGTCAGCCCCCGCCAGGCGAGCGTGCCCGGGCGGGGCGTTGTCGCGAGGCGGTCGGGTGCTGGTCAGGCTCAGGAGCCGACGGTCGCGGTTTCCTGACCCCGCCGCCAGCGGATCCCGGCTTCGATGAACTCGTCGATCTCTCCGTCCAGGACGGCGGTGGTGTTGCCGGTCTCCATCTCGGTACGGAGATCCTTCACCATCTGATACGGGTGCAGGACATAGCTGCGCATCTGGTTGCCCCAGGAGTTGCCCTCGCCCTTGAGCGCATCCATCTCCGCCTTCTGCTCCCGGCGGCGTACCTCCAGCAGCCGGGCCTGCAGGACTCGCATGGCCGCGGCCCGGTTCTGGATCTGGGACTTCTCGTTCTGGCAGCTCACGACGATGCCGGTCGGCAGGTGGGTGAGCCGTACAGCCGAGTCCGTGGTGTTGACGCTCTGTCCACCGGGGCCAGAGGATCGGAAGACGTCCACCCGGATGTCACCTTCCGGGATCTCGACATGGTCGTCCTGCTCCACGACCGGCAGGACCTCGACGCCGGCGAAGGAGGTCTGCCGGCGGCCCTGGTTGTCGAACGGCGAGATCCGTACCAGCCGATGCGTTCCCTGCTCGACCGAGAGGGTCCCGTAGGCATAGGGCACCTGTACGGCGAAGGTCGCGGACTTGATCCCAGCCTCCTCGGCGTAGGAGGTGTCATAGACCTCGGTGGGATAGTCGTGGCGCTCGGCCCACCGCAGGTACATCCGCAACAGCATCTGGGCCCAGTCCGCGGCGTCCACACCCCCGGCTTCAGATCTGATCGTGACCAGGGCCTGGCGTAGGTCGTACTCACCGCCCAGCAGAGTGCGGATCTCAAGTTGCTCGATCTCGCGGTGCAGCTTGGCCAGGTCGCGGACCACTTCGTTCTTGACCGCCTGGTCGTCCTCGTCGACGGACAGTTCGTGCATCACCGCGATGTCGTCGAGCCGGGTCCGCAGGTCCTCGATCCGTCGTAGGTCCTGCTGCAGGTAGGAGAGGCGGCTGGTCACGGCCTGGGCGTTGTCCGGGTTGTTCCAGAGGTCGGGCACCGAGGCCTGCTTCTCGAGGTCCACGACCTCGGTGCGCAGGGCGTCGACATCGGTCACTGCCTCGATGCTGCGCAGGCTGGTGTCCAGCCGGGCATGCTCGGTCTCGAAGTCAACGGCCACGGGCTGTCACGGTACCCGGCCACGACGTGCCCGACGTGCCCGACGTGCCCGACGTGCCGGACGTGCCGGACGCAGCCCGCTCAGCTGGGGATGGTGTCCAGCCACTTGAGAAGGGCCTTCTCGTAAGCGATTCCGAACTCGGCCGCGGCCAGCGCGTACCGGTCCGCCTTGTCCTTCTTCAGCGCGTTGATCGTCTGCGTGTGCTGCGCCAGCGAGGTCTCGTGCTGTTCACGGGCCTCGATCACAAGGCGACGCAGATCCGCCTTGCTGTGCTGGGCGCTGAAGCCCAGGCGCAGCAGCAGAGGATTGCGCGGGTGGTCGGCCTCCAACGGGGAGGCCAGCCATGCGGCGAAGGCCCGTTTGCCGGCGGCGCTGATCGTGTAGGCGAGCGAGGCTCTGGAGCCCGGCTTGCCGGCTCGTACGTACCCGCGACCGGCCATCACCGGCAGTTCGCGATAGACCTGGCTGCGGGTCAGCGTCCACAACGGCCCGAACCGCTGGCTGGCCAGGGTCACCAGCTGTCCACCGGTCTGGGGGCCCTCGTGCAACAGGCCCAGCAGGGCTGCTGACGTACTGTTCAGGCCCCCGGTCATTCATCGACCCTAGTCAGGATCGGGTACTGAGCGTAAGAACACCAAGCCGAGCGGTCATCGGCAGTCGGATAGCGTTGCGCCCTCTGACCGCCGGTCCGCACCGACGATGGGGAACGTCCATGCGCAGGAGTAGCCAGTTCGCCGCTGCCGCGACCTGTTTCGGCCTGCTACTGGCCGGCTGCACCAGCGACGGCGACGCCGAGTCGGCTCGTCCCACCGTGGCACCCAGTTCCTCGAAGCCTGATGCCGCCCTGACCCTGATCTCGGACGCGGACCCAGCCGCGGCAGCGATTTCCACAAGCCGTGCCCTGTACGACAGTTCCGACGTCGTCGTCCTTGCCGCCCCAGACGACCAGGCGGCGATCACCCTCGGGGCAAGTGCCGCGGTGGCTCTCGGCGTACCTCTGCTCCTGTCGATCCCGGGAGGCCAGCCGGGCGACCCGCTCACCAGCGAATTCGAGCGGCTCGGCGTCACATCCGTTCTTGCGGTCGGAGCCGATGCCGCGCAAGACCTTCCACCAGGTGACGAGCTGCAGGTTGTTGCGGTCGCCGCGGACTCCACTGCCCTCGCCGAGGTCATCGGCGTCGAACTGGGCCAAGCCGAGCCGGTCGCACCGGAGGGCATCGCCGCCGCGCTTGCGGCCCTCGACCCGGCTGCGCCGGTCGCGCTGCTGCCCACCGACGCAGCCACCACCCCGGAGCCGACTGCGGAAGCTGACTCCGAGAACGCGACCTTGCCGGAGGTGACCCGACCGAACGCGGTGACCGGGACGCTCGTCCTTGCTACGACGACGCCTGAATCGTTGCCCGGCATTGCCATCGCGCGCGCCGCCGGTGTCGAAGTGCAGGTGGTCACGCCCGACCAGCTCGACCCTCGATCCTCCAGCGAGGCGATCAGCAGGCTGAGTGAGTCCAAGCCGGATGCGGTGATCGCCCTGGGCGCTGGCTATGGCACGCAGCAGGGCCTGGATTGGAAGTTCGCGACGGCGGCGACCGGAGCACAACTGCCCGGTGGCGGTCAGTTGCTCTTCCAGGAGCGAATGTTCGTGGCGCTCTATGGCTATACCGAGGGCGGTGCGCTGGGGGTCCTCGGTGAGCAGGACGCGGATGGCGCGGTGGAACGGGCGATCGAGACTGCCGCTGAGTACGAGGATCTGGTGTCAACCCAAGTCGTCCCGGCCTTCGAGATCATCGCCACCGTTGCCTCGGAGTTTCCTGGACTCGACGGCAACTACTCGTCGGAAGCCGACATCTCGCAGTTGCAGCCGTGGGTGGATGCCGCAGGCGCTGCTGGCATCTACGTCGTGCTCGACCTGCAGCCGGGTCGTACCGACTTCTTGACCCAGGCGATGTCCTACGAGCCGCTGCTTCGCTTGCCACATGTCGGTCTGGCGCTGGACCCGGAGTGGCGGCTGTTGCCCAACCAGGTCCACCTGGACCAGATCGGCTTCGTGTCGATCGAGGAGGTGAACGCGGTCGTCACCTGGCTGGCCGACCTGACCCGATCAAACGCGCTGCCACAGAAGATGCTTGTGTTGCACCAGTTCCAGCTGGGGATGATCCCGGAGCGGGAACTACTCGACACCTCCCGCGAGGAGCTGGGAGTCCTCATCCATGTCGATGGAAACGGCGACCAGGGGTCCAAGCAGGCGACCTGGGCCGTGCTGCACGAAAACCCCCCGGCGGACGTCTACTGGGGATGGAAGAACTTCGTCGACGAGGACTCGCCGATGCTCACACCGGAGCAGACGATCGACCAGGCTCTTCCGACACCAGAGCTGATCACCTACCAGTGAGGGCGCGTTCCGGAGACGCCCGTGACGGACTTTCTCCGGAGAATGTGCGCTCAGCGAGCCGCCTGAAGTGACTTTCTCCGGAGAAGGTCCGTCAGACCCCATAGCAACGCTCGTTCTCAGGTGCAGACCAGCAGGCCGGAGTCCTGCTTGCTGATCAACACGTGCAGGGCAGCGTCGTCGATGCGGGCAGCGAAGCTCGGATCGCTCGCAGCTCGGGTGATCAGCGCCGACGTCATCGGTTCTGCGTCGTTGCCGTCGACGGTGAGGACGAGATCGCCTCCTGCAGCAACGAAGTCCACGGCGCGCTGGCCAGTCGGTACGTCGGCCACCGCAGCAGCATTGCCGAGGTCGTCGGAGATCACGACGCCGGTGAAACCCAGTCGATCCCGCAGCAATCCGCCGATCACCACAGGCGAGAACGCTGCGATGTTGTCGGGGTCCAGTTGCGGGTAGGACGCCGAGGACATCATCACCGCCGTCGCTCCGGCTTGGATGCTCGCCAGGAACGGCTGCAACGCAACATCTTCCCCGGTCGTCTGCTCGTCCACGGCGCGGGCGGAGGTGTCGGTGTTCGCGGTCACCCGGCCCAAGCCGGGGAAGTGCTTAACGGTGGCGTCCACCCCGGCGCTCTGCAGGGCGGTGACAACCGTGCTCACAGCCACGCCGACTGCCTGCGGATCGTCGCCGTACTGCCGACCCGAGGCTCCGATCGGCGGGTTCGACGCCGCTGTGCCGGCTGGCACGGTGTCGGCGACCGGCGCCAGGTTGAATGTGATGCCGGC
>Ga0136614_10001889_pt1 | contig 12711 bp, 13 predicted proteins | sample AntDrymUQ2792106_2_FD_106643 | JGI IMG/M metagenome (GOLD analysis project Ga0136614, IMG submission 106643) | Polar desert sand microbial communities from Dry Valleys, Antarctica - metaG UQ279 (21.06) | ecosystem: Environmental > Terrestrial > Soil > Desert | place: Antarctica: Dry Valley...
GCGCGCGCGCGCCGAGCGGAGCAGCCCTAGCTGGGCTGGGCCGGCGCCGAGGACGAGAAGGCGCTCTCGCTCGCTGTGAGGATCGACTCCCACCAGGAACGATTCTCCGCGTACCAGTTGATCGTCTGCTCGAGACCCTCCTCGAACGACGTCCGCGCGCGCCAGCCGAGCATCTGCTCGGCCTTCTCTGTCGAGCCGATGTGGCGATGCACCTGACCGGGCCGCTCGTCCACGTGCACCTTCAGGGAAGGCGGCTTGTCCAGCGCGTCGAGGACGTGGTTCGCGATCTCCTGCACCGAGATGTCGATCCCCGTGGCGACGTTGAACACCTCGCCGGCGACCGTGTCGATGTCCGCCTGCATGACCGACTCGATCGCCTCCGCATCGTCCTCGACGTAGAGCCAGTCTCGGGAAGCATGACCGTCCCCGTGCACCGTGAGCGGCTCGTCGCGGAGCGCCTGAATGATGAACTTCGGCAGCACCTTCTCCGGGTGCTGGAAGGGGCCATAGTTGTTGAACGGGCGCACGATCACGATCGGCAGGTCGTACGTGACGTAGTAGGCGTAGGCGAGTCGGTCGCCGCCCGCCTTCGTCGCGGCGTACGGGCTGCGCGGGTTGATCGGGTGCTCCTCGTCCATGGGCGCGCGCTCCGCCGTCCCGTACACCTCGCTCGAGGAGATCAGAATGAAGCGGTCGATCGGCGTTCCGCGGCACGCGTCCAGCAGGATCTGCGTCCCCTCCACGTTCGTCTTGACGAACTCGGATGCGCCTTCCTGGATCGACTTCTCGACGTGCGACTCGGCCGCGGCGTTCACGATCACGTCGACCTCGGCGACGACGTCGCGGACGCAGTCCGGATCGCGGATGTCGCCGTGCACGAACGAGAGCCGCTCGTGCCCCATCACGTCGCGCAGATTCTCGATGTTCCCCGCGTACGTCAGCGCGTCGAGCGAGACAACGTCGTAGGGAGTGTGCGCCAAGATGTGGCGGATGAAGTTGGACGGGATAAACCCGCATCCACCCGTGACGAGTACGCGCTTCTGTCGCTTGGGCACCGCGCGAGTCTACCGGCTTCGTCCCGAATGACACCGCAGGGAAGCGCCTGGAAGTAGAGTCCTCGGGCATGGCCGCGCCTCCTCCCGCGTCCGAGTCGGAGACCCTTGCAGCGCGGGGGCCGAGGCCGCTCGCCGGGCTGCTCGAGCGACCCGAGGCGGGCGTCGTCGCGGCTGCCCTCGCGGTTTTCGCCGCGCTCGGCGTCCTCCTCGCCCGACTGGTTCCGGACGTCTCGGGAAAGCCGCTCTTCGACGACGAGGTGCTCGCCGGGCTGACCGCGCTCCACCCGTTCCGGGAGCTCCTCGACGTCGTGCTCCAAGACCGCGGCGGCGCGCCTCTCCACTTCGCCTTTGCGCACGTGGCGCTCTCGCTGGACGCGTCGACCGAGTCGCTCCGCTGGCTCTCCGTCGTCTTCGCGCTCGCCACCGTGCCCGTCTGCTACGACCTCGGGCGGCGGCTCGGCGGCCGCACGGCAGGTGTCGTTGCCGCGATCATCACCGCCACGTCGTCGATGCTCGCCGTCTACGGGACGATCGGGCGAATGTACGCGCTCTTCGCCTTTGCGAGCGCGCTGGCAGTCGATCTCTTCGTCCGGGCCCTGGAGCGAAGGACGATCGGCGCCGTCATGGCAGCCGCCGTCGCGGCCTGGCTCCTCCCGGCAGCCCACCCTTACGGGATCGTCGTCGTGGCGATCGAGGCGGCCGTCGCCATTGCGATCTGGCGCGGGCGCTCGCGCCTGCGAACCGCGCTTCCGGTCTTCGCTGTCGGCCTTGCGCTCGCCCCGTTCTTGATCGCCGACCTGCGCCTGAGCGAGCGCTTCGGCGTGGGCGCGTTCGAGCGCGAGAGCGTGGCCGCACCCGACTTCGCGGCCGAGCAGCTTGGGGAGGCGCTCGCAGCCTTCGCCGGCGGCACGGGAGCGCTCGCGCTTGGCTTCTTCGCGCTCGCGCTCGCCGGGCTCTTCGTCGTCTTCCGCCGCGCGCCCGCCTTCGGCGTCTTCGCGCTCCTCGCGCTCGCGGCAATCCCGTTCTTGATGGTGCTCGCTAAGGCGGACGAAGACCTGATGCACCTCCTCTCGCCACGCCACCTGATGTACGGCCTGCCCATCTGGGCGGCCCTCGTCGGTGTCGGTGTCGCCCGGATCGTTCGCGACCTCCCCCGGGCCGCCGCTGCCCTCTGCCTGGCGGCGGTCGCCGCCGCCGCGGTCTTCGCGCCTTCGGGGATCTCGGACCCGCGCGTCGACGCCGACGCGACGGAGGCCGTGCTGGCCGCGCCGGCCGATTGGGTGCGCGCGCGGGCCGAGCCGGGCGCGGTGCTCTTCCCGTACTCCCCCGTCTACCTCGCCGCGCTGCCGGAGACGCGAGACACAACCCCAGTGCCGCGCTCGGGCCGTCCGCTGGCGATGGTTCGACGGGCCGAGCTCCCCGCTCCCGCCGTCCTGATCGCCCTGCCCCTCCACGGTACCCGCGTCGACCGGCCGCACCTCGTCGCAGGACTGGGGCCAGGCGCCGAGGCAGCCGTCTTCCCCGAGTGGCTCGTGCTGAAGGTGCCGGGCCCCTTCGCCGACGTGCGGGCCGTCCTGGATGCGGCTCGCGCGGCCCTCGTCGATGTCCGGCGCACGACGCACGAGCGGGCTTTCCCCTTCCGACGCGAGTTGAGGGGAACGCTCGTGAGCGTGTGCGGCGCGCTCAGCGAGCTCGGAACGCCGTGCTCGCTCCGCGTGCTGCCTCCTGCGCGAAGGCCCTAGCCCCGAGGAGACCGCGTGTGGACACATCGGCGCTGTCCCGCCGCACTCGCGTCACCCACCCGTGCAGATCTCGGCGTTAGGCTGAACGCGAGCAGGGGGCGGGTCGGGACCCTCAGTCACTCGCGCGAGTACCTGAATCCATCTCTTGCGAGCCAGCCCTGGGCGCGAGAGAAGAAGCGCAGGAGCTCGGCCGCGGTCTCCTCTGGCGCCTCCTCCGCGAGGTAGTGGCCGCAGTCGAGGCCGCGACCTTGAAGGTCGTCCGCCCAGTCCCGCCAAACCGCCAGCGGGTCGCCGTACAGGTCCTCGAGATCGTCTCCGCGGGCCCACAGCAAGAGGGTGGGACACCCGATTCGCCGGCCGGCCGAGCGGTCTGCGTCGTCGGCCGCGCGGTCGAGCGTCGCATTCGCGCGGTAGTCCTCGATCATCGCTCGCCGCGTCTCCGAGTCATGAATCGCGGCCAGGTACTCGGCGAGCGCTTCCGGGTGGAAGATCGTGCGGTCGCCGCGAAAGTAGTACGCCTCCGGGTCGGCGGCGAGGAGCCGCTCGGCGAGGGGAGCCGGCTGGGCGAGGAAGGCCCAATGCCACCAACCGAGCATGAAACGAGTGTCGGCTCGGCGCCAGGCTTCGCCGGCCGGGACGATGTCGAGGACGGCAAGCCGCTCGACGCGCTCAGGATGGTCGAGCGCGAGGCGATAGGCCGAGTATCCACCCCGGTCGTGCCCGGCGACCGAGAAGCGGTCGAACCCGAGCTCGCGCATCAGGGAAACGTGGTCGCGCGCGAGGGCCCGCTTGCTGAACGGCTCATGATCAGGCGTCGAGGGGGGCTTCGAGCTCCCGCCGTACCCGCGCAAGTCGGCCGCGACCACCGTGAGCTCGCGGGCCAGCACGGGAGCGACCAAGTGCCACATGACGTGCGTCTGCGGATGCCCGTGCAGAAGGAGCACCGGCGGCCCGCTTCCTCCGACCCGGGCGCGGATCGTGGCCTCGCCCGTGTCGAAGGAGCGTAGATCGAACCCCTCGAACACCGCCCGGCTGGTTAATCGGCGTCCGGCTCGCGGCGCCGATCGAGGTCGCTGGCAACCGTGTAGAGCGGCCTACCCTCGACGTCGCGCTGGAGTCGCCCGAGGTACTCGCCTACGAGCGCAAAGATCAGACCTTGGATCCCGAGGATCGCCAGCACGAGCGCGGCGAGGAACAACTGGCCGGGGAAGTCGTTTCGGACGATCCAGGCCACGATGCCCCAGATCCCGGCGACCGAAGCGAGAAACGACGCGGTGACGCCGATCGCCATCCCGGCCCACTGGATCGGCTGTGGCCAGAAGCCGGCGATCACGTGCAGCGCGACGCGGATCAGGCCGGGCCACGTGTACCGGGAGCGGCCCTCGCGCGCCTGATGGTCGATGTCCACCTCGACGACGCTCGCGCCCGTCGAGAGAACGAGCGCCTTGGTGAACTTCTGCTTGCCGATCGAGCCGGCCATCGGCAGGAGCACGTCCCGGCGGTAGGCGTTGAAGGCGCACCCGAAGTCCGAGATGTCCGAACCCGTGAAGCTCCGCAGCATGCGGTTCACGAGCTTCGACGGAAGACGCCGTCGAAGGCCGTCCTCGCGCTCCCGCCGCCGCCCGCTCGCGACGTCGTGTCCCGTATCGACCGCCCGGACGAGAGCGAGGATGTCGGCGGGCGAGTTCTGCAGGTCGGCGTCCATCGTCACTACGACCTCGCCGCGCGCACGCACGATCCCCGCGTGCATGGCCGGATGCTGGCCGAAGTTCCGCTTGAAGCGGACGGCCCGGACCGTCGGGTCGTCGCGGTGAATCGCCTCGAGCGCCGCCCAGGTTCCGTCCTTCGAGCCGTCGTCGACGAAGATGATCTCGTAGGCGCGGCCGTCCGCGGCGAGGGCTTCAGCTGAGCGGCGATACACCTCGGTGATCGTCGCCTGCTCGTTGTAGACGGGGACGACGAGGGAGACGTGGGGCCGGCCGCCACGCTCCGGCGAGAGAACCTCGGCGTCAGGCCCGAGCTCGGTCTGCGCCATGCGCAAAACCCTAGCACCGGCTTGGTGACAAGCGGTGCTAGCCGCGGTAAGCCTCGATCAGCACCTGCGCGACCTCGGGCCGCGTGAACTCCTCGGGCGGAAGCTCGCCCCGGCCGAGCAGCTCGCGCACCTGCGTCCCGGAGAGGAACACGCGGTCGTCGCCCCCGTGGGGGCAGGTCTTTGGCGAGGCCATCTGGCCGCAGGCACGGCACCAGAAGGAGTGCTCGAAGAACATCGGCTCGACGCCGAGCTCACCCGGTGCGAACTCATCGAAGATGAGCTGCGCGTCGTAGCTCCCGTAGTACGAGCCGACACCTGCATGATCGCGCCCGACGATGAAGTGCGAGCAGCCGTAGTTCTTGCGGCAGACCGCATGCCAGATCGCCTCGCGCGGCCCGGCGTAGCGCATCGCGGCCGGGAAGGCGGAGACGACGACGCGGTCTCGCGGGTAGTAGTTCTCGACGAGGACGCCGTAGGCCTCGACGCGCACAGCCGCCGGCACGTCGTCCGACTTCGTCTCGCCGACGAGCGGGTGGATCAGGAGGCCGTCGACAGTCTCGAGCGCGGACTTGGTCAGGTACTCGTGCGCCCGGTGGATCGGGTTTCGGGTCTGGAAGCCGACTACCCGCTTCCAGCCACGCTCGCCGAAGAGCGCCCGCGTCTCGCGCGGGTCGCGATGGAGCTCGGGGAAGGCCGGCTGCTGGCGCTCGAAGACCGTGACCGTCCCGGCCAGGTAGCGGTCGTGCTGGGCGTAGAGCCGCGCGACGCCCGGGTGTTCGTCCTCGGTCGTCCGGAAGCAGCTCTCGGCCTCCCGCTGCTTGTCGTAGGCAAAGGTCTCCTCGACCTCGACGACCGCCAGCGGCCGGCCCGACTCGTCGGCGAGAGCGACGCGTTCGCCCTTTGGCTCGGCTTCGACGGCCAGGCAGACAGGAAGTGCCCAGGCGACGCCGCTCGCGAGGTGCATGTCCTCGACGACCCGCTCGTAGTCCTCCTTGCCCATGAAACCGGTGAGCGGCGAGAGCGCACCCGAGGCGAGCATGTCCAGGTCGGCCAGCTCGCGCGGCGTCAGGCGGACGGTCTCGAGCGAAACGAGGTCGTCCGGCCGCTCCCCTGTCCGGTCGACGAGCTCGCCGCCGTGCGGCGTGACGAGTTGGCTTTCGGTGGCGAGAGTCACGCGCGAACAGCGGTCTCGATCAGGCCGAGCTCCTCGAGCTTCGCGATGATGAGCTGCGCGCTTTCCTCCGGGGTTTGGGTCTCGGTGTCGATCACGACCTCGGGAGCGGACGGCTCCTCGTACGGATCGTCGACTCCGGTGAAGCCCTTGATCTCACCGGCGAACGCTTTGGCGTAGAGGCCCTTCGTATCGCGCCGCGCGCATTCTTCGACCGACGCCTTGACGAACACCTCGACGAACGGACCATGCTCCTCGACCATCGCGCGCGCCGACTGGCGCGGCTCCTCGTAGGGGGAGATGGCTGCGACGACGACCGCAGCGCCGTGCCGGGTAAGGCGCGAGGCTACCCACGCGATCCGCGCGATGTTCGTGTCGCGATCCTCCTTGGAGAAGCCGAGCCCCTTCGAGAGGTGCGTTCGCACCGTGTCCCCGTCCAGGTACTCGACGACGTGGCCGCGCTGGTCGAGCTCGGGGCCGAGCAGGTGCGCGAGGGTCGTCTTGCCCGAGCCCGAGAGGCCCGTCAGCCAGAGCGTGAAGCCGCCCCCGCGGTCTCGGTCGGACTCGGGATGCTCAGCGGCGTAGATGTGATCGGTCATCGAACTCCTTGGGTCGTGTCTAGGTGGATCCCGCACTCGAGCTTGTCGGAGCCCGCCCAGCGGCCGGCGCGCTCCTCCTCGTCCGGCCTCGTGGGCCGCGTGCAGGGAATGCAGCCGATCGAACGGTAACCGACGTCGTGCAGCGGGTTGAACGGGATGTCGTTCGCGACGATGTAACGCCAGACATCGTCCTCGCTCCAGTCCGCCAGGGGCTGGATCTTCCAGACGCCGTAGCGCTCGGAGCGCTCGACCTTTCGGGCGTTCGCCCGAGAGGGAGACTGTTCGCGGCGAATGCCTGAGATCCAGGCCTCGTACGGGTCGAGCGCCTCGATCAGCGGCTCGACCTTGCGGATGTGGCAGCAGCGGTCGGGATCGCGCTCCCAGAGGTTCGGGCCTTCCCGGCGGTGCTGCTCGGCGATCGTGATCACGTCAGGCCGAATCAGGCTCAGGCCGTAGCGCTCGACGAGCCGCTTGCGCGTCTCGTACGACTCTCGGAAGAAGAGGTGCGTGTCGAGCTCGACGATGTCGATCCCGAGGTCGAGCTCGCTGACCATGTGCACGAGCACCGACGACTGCTTCTGCCAGGAGCACGAGAGGCAGAGCCGCTCGCCGAACTCGCCGAAGCTCCAGCGCAGGAGCTCCTCGGCGGGAAGCGCTTCGATCTCGTGCTCAGTCAGCGACAGGCTGCTCACGGAGGAGCACCTCCCTCAAGGTGTCGGCGCGCAGGCCGAGGCGAAGGGTCTCGAGGGGGATGACCTCGTCGGGCGGGATGTTCCCGAGATTGACCTCTGGGCCGAAGTGGCGGACGAACCAGGCCTGCGAGGCCTTCGTCGGCGCCTCGAAGATCACGTCCGAGACGTCGATCCCGTGCGCGATCTCGTCGATCAGCCCTGTGCGCATCTCGCCGGTCGGTCGGAAGATCCCGGCCGTCCCCCCCTCGCGCCCCTCGGTGATCACCTTCCACGCTCCCGCCGAGAGCTCCTCGCGCATCCACTCGACCCACTGGTACGGCGCGTAGACGACCTCCGCGTCTTTCGAGCCGACCTCCGAGAGGACGACGAAGTCGCGAGCGAAGTCGGCGATCAGCTCGAGCTTGCGCTCCCGCTCGAGCTCAATCGTCCCGTCCGAGATCTCGACGTGGGTGAAGCCCTGAGCGGCGAGCCAGCCCCGGTACTCGTCGAGGCGATCGCGCGCATAGGCGGCCTCGAAGAGCGTGCCGCCGCAGACGACCGGGACGTCCTGCGCGCGGATCAGGGCGACCTTGGCCTCGAGATTGTTCGTCACGTACGAGGTACCCCAGCCGAACTTGACGACGTCGACGTACGCACCGGCCGTCTCGAAGAGCGACTCGAGCTCGCGCAGACCGAGCCCCTTGTCGATCACGTGAGTCAGGCCGCTCATGCGCGGCTTCGGCGAGCGCGCGGGGACGTCGAGCCAACCGTCGGTTCCGCTAGATGCGGGCAAAGAGCTTCTCCAGCCGTTTCTGGGCTTCCGCCTGCACGTCGTGGTAGAGCGAGTTGCCGTGCGAGTCGATCGCGACGGTGAGCGGGCCGAAATCCTTCACGCGGAACTTCCAGAGGCACTCGGGCATGAGCTCCTCCCAGCCGACCTCCTCGATCTCCTCGATCTGTGTGGTTTCGAGAGCGGCCGCCCCGCCGACGATCGCGAAGTAGACCATTCCGAGGCGGCGCATCGGCTCGATCGCCTCGTCCGGGAGCCCGCCCTTGCCGCAGATCGCGCGAACGCCGTAGTCGCGGCCGAGTGGCTCGGTGAAGCGCACCATCCGGGCGCTCGTCGTCGTTCCGATGCAGAGCTTCTCGTAGCGGCCGGGCCCAACCTTCCGGACGTTCGGCGCGGTGTGTAGCAGGAGCGCGCCGGCGAGATCCATGGGCGGTGGGACGCCCTGGTCGAAGATCCGGATCTGCGTCCGGTCGCGGATCCCGATGATGTGCCCGTCGACGGTGACCGAGTCACCGGCGCGAAGCTCGCGGATCGCCTCTTCGCTGGTGGGAAAGGACATGCGCGCGTCGGCCATCAGGCCTCCCGGTCGAAGTCGGCGACACCGTCGGCGGAGATGTGCACGGTTGCCCGCCGGGCAGCCCAGCACTGGTAGTTCACCGCGACCGGGTTCAGCGTCATGTGCGTGTCAGCGTGCTCGACGTGCACGGCGAGCGCGGTCACGTCGCCGCCGAGGCCCATCGGCCCGATCCCGGTCTCGTTGATCAGATCGAAGAGCTCGCCTTCGAGCTCCGCGACGAGCGGATCCCCGTTGCGCGTCCCGACCGGTCGCGCGATCGCCTCCTTGGCGAGGTGCATCGCGTAGTCGGCCGACCCGCCGATCCCGACGCCGATGATCCCGGGCGGACAAGGCTTGCCGCCCGAGCCGACGATCGACTCGAGCACGAAGCGCTTGATCCCGCCGACGCCTTCGGCCGGCGTGCACATCTTCAGGAAGCTCATGTTCTCGGAGCCCGACCCCTTGGGCACGCACTTGACGTCGAGGCCGTCCCAGTCCGGCACGAACTCCCAGTGGAGAATCGGGACGCGGTGCCCGACGTTCTGGCCCGTGTTCTCGCGGGTCAGGGTGTGCACGGTGTTCGAGCGAAGCGGATGCTCGATCGTCGCGCGCTCTGTGCCGTCGCGAAGCGCCTCGGCGATCCGTGCCGGGTGAAGCGGGAAGCCCTCGCCGACCCGGCAGTAGTAGACCGGGATGCCGGTGTCCTGGCAGACGAGGTTCCGCTCCTCCTCCGCCACCTGGACGTTCCGGATGATCGTGTCGAGGACGCGCAGCCCCGGTACCGAGGTCTCGCGGCCACGCGCTGAGACGAGCGCGTCGCGGAGATCCTGCGGGATGTCCTTCAGTGCCCAGACGTAGAGCTCGGCCGCGGCGTCCTCGAGGACCTTCTGGATGTCCGTCGCGACGGCCATCACGCCGCTGCCTTCGCCGCCGCAGCCCCGGCACGCCGGCCGAAGACGCAGCACTCGAGCAGCGAGTTCCCCATCATCCGGTTCCGCCCGTGCGTGCCGCCCGCGATCTCGCCGCAGGCGTAGAGCCCTTCGACGGTGGTGGCGCCGTGCTCGTCGATCACGAGCCCGCCGTTCTGGTAGTGGAGCACGGGGTACGTGAAGATCGGTTCGGCGAGCGGATCGACCCCGGCCGCGCCGTAGCGGCGCAGCATGTAGGGGAGCGAGACTTCGGCGTCCTCACGCGCGATCTTCGTCGTGTCGAGCCAGACCGCCGAGCGGCCGTCGGGGGTCTCGACGCCACGCCCCCTCCGCACCTCCCGGAAGATCGCCTCGGAGACCTCGTCGCGCGGCCCGAGCTCGTCGGTGAAGCGCTCGCCCTCCCTGTTCAGGAGCACAGCGCCGTATGCGCGCGTCGTCTCGGGGATCGAGTAACCGACGACCTTCGGGGGCCACACACCGCCGTTCGGGTGGTACTGGAGCGCGTCGAGGTCCCGTGCCTCGGCACCGAGGTCGAGGGCGATGCTCGTGGTCTCACCCGTCGCGCCGGGATGATTGGTCGTCAGCTCACCGCGCTCCTCGGCTTCGCGGAAGCAGCGGCCGCCGGACGCAAGGATCACTGCGCCGGCCTCGAGCTCGTGCTCGCCGCAGCGCGCGCGCCAGCCACTCGCAGTCGGGTCGAGCTCGGAGAGCGGCGACTTCGGGAACGTCTGGACGTTCAGCCCGTCAAGGGCGTCGCGCAGAGCCGTAGTGATCGCCAGCCCGGTCCGGTCGCCGACCTGCAGAAGCCGTTTGCGCGAAGCACCGCCGCAGCGCGCGAGGCGATAGCCGCCGTTTGAACGCGTGAACTCGACGCCTTGCTCCTCGAGCCAGCCGATCGTCGCCGGCGCCTCGTCCGTGAGGACGGCGGCAAGGCGGACGTCGGCCGTGCCGTGCGAGCTGCGGACGATGTCCTGGGCGTGGAGCTCGGGCGAGTCGTCCTCGGCGACTGCCGCCTGGATCCCCCCCTGTGCCTTAGCCGAGTTGCAGGACTGGAGCGCGCCCTTCGTCGCGAGCGCCACGCGAGCGCCCGCGCGGGCGGCAGACACGGAGGCGGCCAGGCCCGAAGCCCCGCTTCCGATCACGAGCACGTCGAAGAGAGGGCGTACGGCCATCACTCGGACTATACCGAGAGATCACTAATACAAAAGATTAGTAGTTCTTATTTCAGACCGGTCGCAGCCGGTCGATACAGAGGCCATGACGCTGCGGAGTCTCGGCCTTATCTCGCTGCTCATCGCCCTCGCGATCGCCGGCTACCTCTTCATGGCGCAGGCCAAGACCGTTGGCCCCACGTCAGAGGCCGGTCAACGCGCCACCGAGCAGGCGGCGGCTCAGGTGAGCGCCGCGAACTTCCAAGCAGCCGCGCCGGTGCTCGCAGCCCATCAGGCACAGAACGGCACCTACGCCGGCGCGGTGCTCCCACCCAGCTTCGGCGTCGCCCTAGTTCGCGCGGACGCCAGCTCGTATTGCCTGCAAGCAGGTACGGGCGGCGCCGTGCTGCACGTGGTCGGCCCAGGAGGCACGCCGGTGCCGGGTCCCTGTTAGCCATCGGCGCTCTTCCTAAGTCCCGCTAGCCGCCCGTGTCGGTCGGCCGCCGCCAAATTCCTGCTCCAGGCCTCCAGCGCCTCGCCGAGCCGCGCGGATCGCGACCCCGTTCCGTGTGCCAGCGGCCGCGGCACCGTCGGATCGCACGCGGTCAAGATGCGCGGGAAGAGGTGACGATGGGCTCCCGCTCCGTGTCGCGCATCCCCGGCAGGAAGAGAAACGCGGCGGTGACGACGGCCCCGAGGACGCCGGCCGCCATCAGCGTCTCCTGAGCGCCGATCGACTCCGCGATCGGGCCTGTCAGGGCGAACGAGATCGGAACGAGTCCGATCGACATGAACCAGTCGACCGAGGTCACGCGGCCGAGGAGGTGCCGCGGCACGCGCGTCTGCATGAGCGACATCCAGATGATCATTCCGCAGGTCGAGGCCATCCCCCGGAAGAGCCCCGCGACCATCGCCTGCCAGACGTTCGCGGCGAGGCCGTATGCGCCGAGGAGGAGTGCTCCGACCGTCCACGAGGCGTACATGGCCGTGATGTGGCGGCGCGGAAGCAAGCGCTGGCCCATGAAGAGCGCCGCCAGGATGGCCCCGAGCCCCGCGGCCGCGTAGACGAGACCGACGTCGCCAGCGCTTCCGCCGAGGTCGTTCTTCACCACGTACGGGACGAGCACCTCCCACGGCCCGTAGAAGACGAGCAGGAAGATCGATGCCGCGACGAGGCTCCCCCAGAGCCAGGTCTGGGAGCGGACGAAGCGGAAGCCCTCACCGATCTCGGCGAAGTAGGAGGCCGGTTGGCCGAGCTCGCGGACAAGCGGCCTCGAGGACATGGCAAGCAGGCAGATCGCGGAAACACCGAACGAGGCAGCGTCGAGCATGAACGCCGCTCCGAGCCCGATCGTGTCGATCGCCAGCCCGCCAAGCGCCGGGCCAGCGAGCTGCGCCCCGAGCGGCCGCATGAGCATGTCGAGCGAGTTCGCCTGGACGATCTGCTCGCTCGGGACGATGTCCGGCACGAGCGCGCCGAATGCCGGGCCGAAGAGCGACTCTCCAATACCCCAGACCGCGACCAGCGCGATTACGTGCCAGAGCTCGAGCGCGCCCGCGAGCGAGAGCACTCCGATCCCTGCGACTGCTAGCCCGCGGATCAGATCAGAAGCAATCAGAACCTTCCGGCGGTCGAAGCGGTCGCTCAGGACGCCGCCGACGAGGAGGAAGATGACGGCCGGCACCGCCCAGGCGACCCCGACCACCGAGAGCGCCGTCGGCGTGTTCGAGAGCTCGTAGACCTGCCAGGCGATCGCGACGAAGTAGATCCCGTCGCCGAGAAGCGACACGCTCATCCCAGTCCAGAGGAGAGCGAAATCCCGGATGCGCAGCGGACGGAGGACGCCCACTCGCCCCAGACGGTCGCGGGACGAGACGCGCGGCCGGCTCAGCTCGACCTCCGCGGGCCGCGGCCCGGGCGCCGGCGCTCGCGCTCACCGAGCTCGCCAACCAGCTTGCGGTAGCTAGCGAGCCGCTCCGGGGCGAGCGTCCCGGCCGCGATCGCCTCGCGA
>Ga0136614_10001890_pt1 | contig 12710 bp, 12 predicted proteins | sample AntDrymUQ2792106_2_FD_106643 | JGI IMG/M metagenome (GOLD analysis project Ga0136614, IMG submission 106643) | Polar desert sand microbial communities from Dry Valleys, Antarctica - metaG UQ279 (21.06) | ecosystem: Environmental > Terrestrial > Soil > Desert | place: Antarctica: Dry Valley...
GCTCCATCATGTCGATGATGGCGCGGTTCTTCATTTGTTCAGCCTTGGCGTCGGCGCGCTGATTGATGTCGTAATGCGGGCGATTGGCCATCGCCAGGATCTCCCCGGTATCGGGGCGCATCAGGATGATGGTGGCTTTCTCCGGCCGGTACTCGCGCACCGCGGCGTCGATCTCGTTCTCGACAATATTCTGCAGGTTCAGGTCGATCGTCAGGTGAACGCGATGCCCGTCGCGCGGCGCCCGTTCCTGTCCGCGGTAGAGAACGATCTCCTGGCCGGCGCGGTTATGCTCGATGAAGCGGTAGCCATCTTCGCCATGCAGGTAATCCTCCATGGAAGACTCGACGCCCTGAATGCCGCGATGCTCGAAATCTGTGAAGCCGATGACGTGGCACAGCATTGACCCATTCGGATAAACGCGGGTCGAGCCGCGCTCGAAGTACACGCCACGCAGCTTTTCCGCGACTAGTCTCTTCCGGAGCGCGGCCGTGACCGCTACCGGCACCTCGCGCTTCAGCACGACGTAGCGGCGAGCGCCGCTTAGCTTTTCCGACAATTCATTCGCTGGGATTTCCAACGTCTCTGCCAGCAGCTGCGTCAACGCGGCTGCATCGTTTACGTGCGTGGCATCTGCCACCACGGTTTCTCCCGGTATGTTGTCGGCGAGCACTTCGCTATTGGCGTCCAGAATGGCGCCCCGTTCGGCGTAGATGGTCTGTCGGTAGACGTGCTTCTCAGCGGCGAGCCCGGCGTATTCGTCGTGCATGATCATCTGCAAGTAGACGAGCCGAAACGAAAACAGACTGAACAAGCCCGCGAAAGCGAAGCAGACCAGCGCGCAACGTGTCCGGCAATTCCACTTCATCTTCCGGCCCGCTGGTTGACGACTGGCTGGATGGCGTCTTCACCTTGAGCACCTGCGGGCGTGCTGATTCGCACGATGCTCGGCTCGGCGATCGGGATCATCTTGAGGTAGCCTTCTTTCAGGCGCCGCTGCAGGGCTGAGCGTGAAGTGAGCGCGGCGATCTGAACATTGGCGACGTCGTTTTGCGAACGCACGCTGGCGAGCTCGTTCTCCAGCGCCTTTTTGCGATCGCCGAGTGTGTACAGCTGCACGTTCAAGTAAACGTAGATAAGCCCGGTGAGCGCGACGAAGGCCGTGAGGACGAGCCAGCGCGCGAGCGAAGGAGCATTGATGGTGTTGAACTGCTTTCGGCGTGAGCGTCGCATTAGAGTTTTTCGGCTACGCGCAGCTTCGCGCTGCGCGATCGTGGATTGGCGCGTTGTTCGTTCTCACCCGGCTCAACTGGTTTCGAGGTTATGAGGTTGAGCTTGTAATCAGGATTCGGCCGCGGCTCGGGCCACTCCGGGCGATCGAGGAACTGGTGGCTGCGATCACGGAAGACGTTCTTCACGATGCGATCTTCCAGCGAATGGAAGGTGATGACCGCGATGCGAGACCCCGATTCCAGCCGCCCGATAAGCGCGCTGAGGCCATCAGCAAGCGCGCCGAGTTCATCGTTCACCTCCATGCGCAAGGCCTGAAAGACCTGCGTGGCAGGATGTTTCCGGCCATGACGCCACACGATCTTTTCGATCGCTTTCGCGAGCTGCATGGTTTCCCGGAACGGCGTCGTCTTGCGCTGTTTGACGAGCTGGCTCGCGATGCGACGCGCGGCGGGTTCCTCGCCTAAATCGCGGAAGAGCTGGGTCAGTTCCTCCTCGCCGTAGCCGTTGACCACGTCCGCAGCCGTCAGCTCACGGCGTGGGTCCATCCGCATATCAAGCGGACCATTTCGCATTACGCTAAATCCGCGCTCGCCGTTTTCGAGTTGACGAGAGGAAACGCCCAGATCCAAAAGCGCTCCACCGATGCCGATGATGCCAAGCTCGTCCAGCACGCGGGCCGCATCCCGGAAATTTTCCTGACGCAGCGTCATGCGACCCTGGAAACGCGCCAGACGCTCCGTCGCATAAGCGATTGCATCCGGGTCCTGATCGAAGGCAAGGACGTCAGCCCCCGTTTGCAGAATCGCTTCTGTATGGCCCCCTCCTCCACAGGTTCCATCCAGCACGAGGGAGCCGGCGCGCGGCGCGAGAAGCTCCACGACCTCGGTTTCAAGCACCGGGCGATGATAAGTTGTCTCCTCCATTTCCTGCGCCTCGTCTTCGGTGATGAGCGGGCCGGTCGCGAACCAGACGGGGCGCTCCCTTAACAACGCGTTCATCATCAGAATCGCCTAAAGGCCGATCATCTCTGCGACGTGCTGGTAAGTCGGCGTTTCCTCCTCCTGGGAGCGTTTCCATTTCTGCAGATTCCAAATTTCGAAACGGCCGGCCCCCCCGATGAGTGCCACTTCGCCTTTTAGTTCCAACTCCTGGCAGGTCTCGATCGGCAGGACGAGACGGCCCTGCTTATCCGAGGAAGCGTGCTGGGCGCGCGCATGAAGCTGGCGGGAGAAGACGCGGCGATCGCGCTGAGGAACGGTGGCGTCCGAGTGCGCCTGGGCACTCATACGCGCGAACTCCTCCTCCGACATAACGAGAAGGAATTGGAGTGAAGGATCGGGCAGGAGAATAAAATCTTCTCCGTCCTTGCTGCGCCAGCGCGATGGGATCGTGATGCGATTCTTGTCGTCGATGGAATGACGAAATTGACCCGCATAGAAAGTTTGAGTCTGAGAAACGTGGTCCATGCGGACGGGAAGCTTTGCCATTTCAATCCACTTCGCCCCACTCCTAACCACTTTGCATACCGCGGGTCAATCGAATTTACGGTCGTTTGCGGGATATTTCATCGCCGCTAAACTTCGCCATGCCCTCGGCGCCAGTCTGGCAGATCTCTATTTGCGCCTTGGCCGTCGTGCACACTGGTCAGGCGCAACTCCAGGAAGGAGCGACTGGTGACTCCATTCGCGTAACGGTTTCCATGAACCAGGATGGCTCTCGCACTGCCTACGAGTTCGATCCCGCGAATAAGAAAGCCACGGCAACGACAACCAACTCAGGCGGCAGGGCCACAGGTAAGATTCACTATCAACTTGACGACGCGGGCCGTTTCGCGACGGGCGAAGTCTATGACGGAAAAGGCCGTCTCCAGTTCAAGACGGTTTATCGCTACGAAGCCAGCGGACGATTGATCGAAGAGGCGCGGCTAACTAAAGACGGCGCCCCAATGCAGAAGCTCGTTTACGCCTACGGCGCCGATGGAAAGCAGACTGGATATTCCGTCTATGCCGCGGACGGGAAACTCCTGGGTTCAACCAAACCAGTCCCTTCACCTCCCGCAGTCTCAAAGAAAAAGTGACTCTGATCGCGTCATGACGCTGCGATCCGCGACGCGCTTGCGAGGATTCGCGTTCCCAGCTAAGAACAGTTCGCATGATCGATTACATCCAGAAGGGTGGTTTGCTCATGTGGCCCATTCTGGTCTGCAGCATCATTTCCATCGCTGTCTTCGCGGAGCGGCTGTTTTATTTGCATCGCGCTACAATCCACGTGTGCGAGTTTCTCCAGGGACTTTCAAATTTAATCAAGCGACGCAATTTTGCGGAAGCGTTGCACGAATCTGCGGGCACTCCCGGACCGGTGGCGCGAGTGATTCACTCGGCCATTATTCGCCACGATTCGCCGCGCTCGGAGTTACGAGAAATCGTCCAGGAATCAGCTCAACTCGAAGTGCCGAAGCTCGAGCGCTTCCTCGGTGTGCTGGCTACGATCGCTTTTCTTACACCTGTGCTCGGACTGCTCGGGACGGTGGCAGGAATGATCGACGCTTTTGGGACGATCGCTTCGAATGGAGGCTCGGCGACCGTGACCGAACTTTCCAATGGCGTCTATAAGAGCCTGCTCACAACCGCGGCCGGTCTGGTTGTAGCCACGCCCACATTCGTTGCCTACAGCTACCTCTCGTCGCGCGTGAATACGCTGATGCACGAGATGGAACGCGCCGGGATCGAGGTCGTGCACATGCTGACGGAGCGAGAAGCAGCGGCCGACATCATCACGTTTCAGCAACCCGCCATCGCCGCCGCCGGAGAACGCGAGCGGCGCATTGATCGTTAAGCCGTTCAGCCGTTGGCGCCGATGAAGCTTGCCCGCACGAAGCAATACCACTTCGGCTCGCTGGCGGTGATTTCCGCAATCGATATTGTTTTCCTGCTGATTTTCTTCCTTTTACTCAGCTCGAATTTTATTCTTCAGCCTGGTATCGCCGTCTCCCTTCCCCTTTCGCGCTTCACCCTCGGTCCGCAGGTGAATCCGCAGATCATCTCGATCACCGGCGGGGCGGCTCCTTCTGTTTATTTTCGCGACCAGAAAGTTGCCCTCGACCAACTTGGTCCCCTCCTGGACGCCGCGAAAAGCGAGGGGCGCCCCGTCATCATCAAGGCAGATCGTCAGACGCCGTATGAACTCGTCGTCGCGGTGACAAATGCGACGCTCGAGCGCGGGATCACCTCCGTCTCCCTGGCGAGCGCGCCGCCGCCATGACGCAGCCGGCCACAGCGGAGTTCTCTTCCCTCTTCGACTGGAGTCCCGCGCGCGGAAGGAAGCTTGCGCTCGTCAGTTTCATTTCGGGGTCGGCCCTTTTGCATGCCCTTTGCTTTTACGTTTTTCAAATCATCTACCCGCCTACCGTGACGCTGCCGCCCCCGCCGGCTCGTGTAAACATCATCACGCCCGCTTCTGAAGAAGGGCGTCTCCTCTTGCAATGGATCGAAGCCGAGGATCCGGCGCTTTCCTCCACCACGCAGCGTCCAGCGGACGCGACCCTGTCTTTGCCGATGCCGGAACATATCCCTTCCTATCTGAGCAGAAGGCCGGCGTTACGAGAACCGACGCCGTCTCAGCCCGATCTCCACGTGCCAAGCTCACATCCGCCCGCACCTGTGCCGAGACCGCGGAACCTGAAGACTTCGCCAGCTCGGATCGTACCGACAAAGCTGACGTTCGGACCGGAAGCGCAGCAGCTTGGTCAGGCAAACATCCCGCCGCTGCGATTCACTGCTTCAATCAAGGAGCCTCCTCAGTCCGCTGAGTTCCGCGTCGCGTTTGGCGCCCGAGGCGACGTTCGATATTGCTTCCTCGAGCGCTCGTCTGGCGATGCCGCGCTCGATAAACAGGCGCGCAATTTCCTTTTGCTCGCTCGATTCTTGGCGGCCGAAGATAGAGAGTTAAAAATCGTGTCCGCACTTTTCTGGACCACCGCGATTTTCGAGTGGGGCAACGACATCGCCGCGCCTGCCACCGCAGCGTCGGCTGGCTCTTCCGCACCGTGATCCGCGTCAGCCTCGCGGCGCTCGTCACCATCTATCTGTTGGTTTTTCTTGCGGCGGTTTTCCTGCTCTGGATAGTGGGCGAGTGGAATCGCCGCCGGCGCGAACGCCGGGCGTTGCGTTATCGATTGCGCTGCGTGATCTGCGCCTTCGAGTTCGTGGACCGAACCCCTGCTTTGCTGCCGCGGTGCCCACGTTGCGGGAGCCTGAACGAACGATTCAAACCGGAGCAAATTTGATATGGGAATGTGGATTGGCCGAAATCGTAAAGCACGGGTTACCTATGGATTTGATGAGATCGCTCTCGTACCGGGACGAATCACGATTAATCCCAATGAAGTCGATACGCGTTTTCGTTTGTCACGGCGCGGGGATGAATCGATCGAGCTAAAGATTCCTGTCCTGGCCAGCGCCATGGACGGAGTGGTCGACGTTCGCTTCGCGATCGAGATGAGCAAACTTGGCGGGCTCGCGGTCCTTAATCTCGAAGGCGTCCAGACCCGCTACAAGAATCCGCAGGAAGTTTTGCAGAAGATCGTTGAGACGGAAAAGTCTGAGATCACCGGTCTGCTGCAGAAGATCTATCAGGAACCGATCCAGGAAGATCTCATTGCCGCCCGCATCCGGGAGATGAAAGACAATGGTGCCATCGCTGCGGTCAGTTCGATTCCGCAAAAAGCCGAGCAATTTGGCGCAATCGCCCAGGAAGCTGGAGCTGACGTTTTTGTCGTGCAGAGCACCGTATCGACCGTCGAACACATTTCGACCGAGTACAAGTCCCTCGATCTCGCGAAATTCTGCCGTGACATGACGATGCCAGTGATCGTCGGCAACACGGTCGGCTACGATGTTACCCTCGCGATCATGGAATGCGGGCCTGCGGCGGTTCTAATCGGTGTAGGCCCCGGTGCCGCCTGCACCTCTCGCGGCGTCCTTGGCCTGGGCGTGCCGCAGGTCACCGCAACGGTGGATTGCGCGGCTGCGCGCGACGCTTACTTCAAGAAGACTTCGCGCTACGTGCCGATCATTACCGACGGCGGCATGAGCAAAGGCGGCGATGTTTGCAAGGCGCTCGCCTGCGGGGCTGACGCCGTCATGGTGGGCAGCGCGTTTGCCAAAGCCTATGAAGCGCCCGGCCGCGGCTACCATTGGGGCATGGCCACGCCCCACGCGAATCTCCCCCGCGGCACGCGCATCAAAGTAGGAGCGACAGGCTCGCTCAAACAGATCCTGTTTGGCCCGGCGGAAGTGGATGATGGCAGCCAGAATCTGGTCGGCGCCATCACCACCTGCATGGGCAACGTGGGTGCACGCGACATTGCTGAATTTCAGCAGACCGAAATCATCATTGCCCCGTCGATCAAAACTGAAGGCAAGCTCTTTCAAACCGTGCAAAGCGTCGGAATGGGCACGCGGTGAGAGAGCGTGATTTGTTGAATCGTTAAAAGGAGTTAAATCGTTGCCAGGCCTTCTCGCATTTCAGGATTTAATCATTCAACCGCATAACCATTCACGATGCCCATGTACAATCGAAGAGTTGTCATTACAGGCCTAGGCGTCGTCACTCCAGTCGGAAATGACCTCCTAACTTTTTGGGACAATCTCAAGAACGGGGTCAGTGGCATCGGCCTGGTCGATGCCTTTGATACGACCGGCTACGATTGCCTGATTGGCGGGCAGGTTCGCAACTACGAGCCGAAAGATTTCTTCAAAAACCCTAAAGACGTTCGGCGGACCGACCGCTTCGCGCAGCTTGCCTTGGGTGCAGCCAAGATGGCGAAAGAAGACAGCGGGATCGACTTGGAGAAGGTCGACCTTGATCGCTTTGGCGTCATCGTCAGCAGCGGCATCGGTGGTCTCAAGACGCTTGAAGATCAACACAGCAACCTCGTTTTTAAGGGTCCCACCCGTCTCTCGCCTTTTACGATACCCATGCTCATCAGCAACATGGCGAGCGGCCTCATCTCGATGGAGTACGGTCTGCAAGGGCCGAACTTTTGCATAGTAACCGCTTGTGCGACTTCGACCAATTCGATCGGCGAATCCTGGCGCATGATTAAGTTCGGCGACGCCGACATCTTTCTCGCCGGCGGTTCGGAAGCTTCCATCATTCCGATCGGCATGGGTGCCTTCGCTTCGATGAAAGCGCTCAGCACCCGCAATGATGATCCTACGCACGCCTCACGTCCCTGGGACAGGGATCGAGACGGCTTCGTCATGAGCGAAGGCGGCGGTGTCGTCGTCGTCGAGGAACTCGAACATGCGAAAGCGCGGGGTGCGAAGATCTACTGCGAACTAACTGGGTACGGCCTTTCGGCGGATGCCTATCATATGACAGCGCCTCCTCCCGATGGCAGCGGCGCGGCCCGGGCCATGCACATGGCCCTGGGGCATGCCAGCACGAATCCGGATGAGGTCGACTACGTTAACGCCCACGCCACTTCCACCGGGCTGGGCGACGTCGCAGAAACTCGCGCGATCAAAGCCGTGCTGGGCGACCATGCTTACAAGGTCTCGATCAGCTCGACGAAATCCATGACCGGTCATTTGCTTGGCGGAGCCGGCGCAGTCGAAATGGCAGCATGCGCGCTTGCCATTCGCGATTCCGTCATCCCGCCGACGACCAATCTCGATCATCCCGACGAAGAATGTGATCTCGATTTCACGCCGAACGTCGCGAAGGAAAAAAAAGTCCGCATCGTGATGAACAATTCCTTCGGGTTCGGCGGGCATAACGCCACCCTGATTGCGCGCGAGTTCGTCGGTTAGCCGCGCGGCGCACGAAGATAGCCGCTATTCGGCGAACACGGGCGCGGCCGTGATATCAGAAGCGTCGAAGGAGAAGCCATGCCCTTCACGCGACAGGCCCTGCAACAAAGTCGCGACGCTCTGCGCCGTACTGGCCGAGTAAAATCGCACCAGGCCCACCGTCGTCCGCCGTCCAAAAACGGTGATCATGATCGAATCGTCATCGACTGAGTTCATGAAAATGTGGTTGCCGTTGCCCTGATGATAGAGCGCGTTGAATTCCACCTCGCCGATCCGCCGCGCCAACTCCTTGGTGGCCGCAAACGAGCCGGCCGCGAGCGCCGCGATGATCGTCACATCCATCACGGTCATGTCGCCAAATTGTGAGATGACGTTGCCGCCGCGATCGATCACGACCGTCAGCTCGGCTTCTGCTTTCTTCAGAAACTCTCCAAGCACGCCATCCAGCGTCGCGACGTCGTCAATCGTGAGGCACGGAATCGCGTTCATACTGTCGCGCCCTGTCTTTGCAAAGCCGGCACCTCCTCGGGGATGGCGACAGGTGCCGGAGCAATCTTGGGCACATCGCTCTGCTTGCTGAATTTGTGCAGCAGAATTTGCGAGACGGCGTTGAGCGAAGCGAAAACATTTTGCCCGGTGCTCGACACCACCTCGAAGCTTTGCACGCGCTTCTTGCGGTTGTTCAGGACGTACTCGAGATAATTCACCGGCGCCACGTTTTCGAGATCGCGTTTGTTGTATTGCAGGACGTACGGAATCTCATCGAGCGAGATGTTTTGCTTGGCGAGGTTGTCTTCCAGATTCTTAAAGCTTTCGACGTTTTCCTCCATTTTTTCCCATTGCGAATCCGCGACAAATACCACCCCATCCACGCTCCGGAGCACGAGCTGGCGTGTCGCATTGTAAATGACCTGCCCCGGCACGGTGTAGAGTTGGAACTTCGTCACGAAGCCTTTGATCACGACCGCATTCAGCGGGAGAAAATCAAAGAAGAGAGTGCGATCGGCGGCTGTCGCGAGCGAGACGAGGTCGCCGCGGTTTTGCGGATTAATCCGTTGATGGATGTAACCGAGATTCGTCGTCTTGCCACAAAGCGCCGGCCCGTAGTAAACGATTTTAAACTGAATCTCGCGGCTGGCGTAATTGATGATCGACATGGGATTGTGGGGCCTAGACCGGGTGCGAATATTTGCGTGAAAGTTCCTGCACTGTCCGGCCAAGCCGTGCACGCGTTTCAGGAGTCAACTGCTCACCGGCATGGAGCACGGCGAGGCAGACATTGTCTTGCATGACGAAAGTAAAGGTGGCGTTCGTGCAGGAGAGCGTCATGGCACGAAGCTCTCCCACCTGAGTTTCTTCGAGGTGATTCTCCATTCGTTGCAACATCGAGGGCGCCAGAGCGCAGAGCCCATCGGCCTGCAACTCCTCCGGAAGATTTCCTGCCAGACTGAGGCCGTCGCCAAACATGATTCCGCAGGCCTTTAGTCCCGCCATCTCGGAGACGCGGGAGACGACGGCTTTTGCGTCGACGTCGTCATCAGTGTCGAAAAGCTCTTGCAAGCCTGTCCGCTTTCCAGGTTGGGAGTTTTCCTCGAGCGGATGAAGGACAAATGGCGCCGCGGTTGGCCGCGGCACTGCCACTTCCAGTTCTGGTGCTTGCACCCCGGCTTTGAAGCTCGTTGCTGGCTCCGGCTCCGCCATCGCGGGAATGACGACCGCTTCCACCATTGGCTTGGTGAGAGGCGCACTCGTCATATTGAAGCGCTTCGCGTCCTCCTCGGCTTTTGCTGAAAAAGGCGTGACGAAGTTCACACCGACTTCTTGGTCCGTCTGATCCTCCCGCATTCGCAGCGAAGCGACGGGAAGATTTTTTAAGACGTCCTGCAACGGCAACACGACGGGGGCAGCAATGTCCTTCGCGGTGAAGAGAGAGCGATATTGTTCTGGCAGAGCAGTGGCGAAGTCTTCCGGCCTGACGCTGACCCGTCCAGAAGCCAGCTGTAATTCGACCAGGGAGAACGGCAGTTCGATGCGGGTATCCTCGGGAACGTTGCTGATGTCGGCGGTCAATTGGAAAGGCGGCAACGCGTGAAGAATGGGCTTGAGAGGAAGCGAAATTTTCACCCCATTCGACGTCCCGTCTCCTTTGCTTGCGTCATGCAACGCGCCGTGATTCGAGACCGCTTTAGTCTCCAGACCGAAACTTTCCTTCGTCAGCCACGGCTCAGCTTTGGGGGTAGAATCCTCGTCTGGCGCTGCAATTTGGAAAGGAATCCGCGTCGGCGCAGTTGCCGTGGGTAAACTGGTCGGCACGGACGTACCGTTTGAAGTTGGAATACTCTCTGCGGCGGGGGCGTCCGTTCCCATCGGTGAAAGCTTGAATGGAATTCTTGTTGGAGCTGCGGCCGGAGCTGGCGTCGATTCAGGAGTTGAAACGGGCGACTCCGGCCCGTCCTGCTTCGGGTTGGGATGGACTGGGAATTGAATCGGAAAACGCGCGACGGGCGCGGCGGGCATTTCAAAGGCAGCCGGCTCAGGCTCCGCTGCGGCAAAGCTATCGGCAGTTGCCGGTTCCACGCGCACAGGGGGGAAGTCCCCTGTCTCAAAGGTCTCGGTCGTCGTGCCAAAGCGCTCGTTGTCTTCGAGCGTCACTTTCAGGAATGGTGTTTCGAACTGCGGGACGGACTGGTCACGATACTGATCGCTCCGCAGCTGTAGGTTCGTGAACTGCTCGAGCACCTTCGCAAACGGAAGTCGCACCTGTGCGCTGTCCGAAGCTTCCACCGGACGAAGAAAAATCTCCGGAACCTGCCGATAGATTGTTGCGATCGAAACGCTCGGCTTGCCGTTCGACATCCCGCGTTCCAGCTCGGCGGCTTTCAATAGGACACGGCGGCTCGCATCATCCGCGCTCAGCTCCTTGACCCAGCCAGCGGGCATTTGCGGCACAATGTCGCCCAGCTCCAGTGAAACCACGCGCTCGACCTTCGGTTCCAACGCCAGCGCAAGGGCAGGGGGGAAATCAGGCGTCCGCGGCGGTGATATCGGAGAGCTGAAGGCCACGGTGCGTGCGGCCGCAGGCGCAGAAGCTCCGCCGTTGATCGCGCTGGAGGAAGGAGAAGAGTTCGCGTTGACGTGGAAAGGGTCCCGCGCGGTCGCGAGCCGGCTGGCGCTCGGCAGAACCGTCTTGCTAAGGCGATCACTGCTAGGCTTTTCGGCGACGAGCGCGGGCTTGGCTATTACCTCGCGAAGCGCTGCCTGCTTCGGCTTGCGTTTGAAAAAATGGAGAAACGGGATCGTCATCGTCTAGTGGTCCTCAGCGGTAACGCGCCAGATTTCTTCCAGCGTCGTCAGGCCTTCGAGCGCCTTGTCGATTCCGACCATGCGCAAAGTTTTCATCCCCTCGGTGACCGCCTGATTTTTTACCACCGCGGCGGATGCGCGTTTGATGATCAAGCGCCGGATCGTTTCGCTGACTGGGAGAGCTTCAATCAAGGCCAGCCGTCCGAGATAACCGCGGCCCTTACAGCGATCACATCCGGCGCCCTGATAGAAGACTGAGCCCTCCGTATGCTCGATTCCCAGGCGCTCGAAGACTTCGGGTTCCGGCACAAATTCTTCGCGGCAGTTCGTGCAGATCCGGCGCACGAGCCGCTGCGCGCAGGCCATGATGACCGAACTGGAAATCAGGAATGGCTCGATTCCCATGTCGTCGAGGCGCGTGATCGCACCCGCGGCGTCGTTCGTATGCAGCGTGCTCAAGACCTGGTGGCCAGTCAGCGCTGCTTTGACGGCGATATCGGCGGTTTCGTTGTCACGAATTTCACCGACCATGACGATGTCCGGATCCTGGCGCAGGATGGACCGGAGCGCCGACGAGAAATCGAGGCCAATTTCGGATCGCACCGCCACCTGGTTGATGCCTGAAAGCTCATACTCGATCGGGTCCTCCACCGTGACGATGTTGTATTGTGGGCTGTTCAGCTCCTGCAGCACGGAGTAAAGCGTGGTCGTCTTGCCGGAGCCGGTCGGACCGGTGACGAGGATCATCCCGTGGGGCGCGTCGATCGCTTTTTTGAAACGCGCGAGCGTGCCTTCATCCATTCCCATTTCGTCGATGCTTCCCGTGAGCGCCGATTTATCGAGGATACGGATCACGATCTTTTCTCCGTAGGCCGTGGGGAGAATGGAGATACGCAGATCGATCTCCTTGCCCATGACCTTGATCCGGAAACGGCCGTCCTGCGGCATGCGCCGTTCCGCGATATTTAATCCAGCAAGAATCTTGATGCGGGAGGTAATCGCGAGCTGCAGAGCCTTTGGAGGCGATTCGGCGAGGACGAGTTCGCCGTCGATGCGGTAGCGCAATTTTAGGGACTTTTGGAACGGCTCGATGTGAATGTCCGAGGCCTTTTCCTTGATCGCCTGCACCAGGATCAGGTTAACGATCTTGATGACCGGTGCCTCCTCCGTGTCCTGGGTGAGACGATCGATGTCGATCTCTTCATTCTTCGTCTTCTCGACTTCGACATCGGCGTTGGCCGCACTCGCCGCGCTCGCCGCGTCGTCGGCAACCTGTCTCAAGACAGCGCTCATGTTGCCGCCACCGCCATGCACTCCAGCCAGAGCGTCGGCGACGGCTCGCTCTGTGGCGATCATCGTAAC
>Ga0136614_10001895_pt1 | contig 12703 bp, 10 predicted proteins | sample AntDrymUQ2792106_2_FD_106643 | JGI IMG/M metagenome (GOLD analysis project Ga0136614, IMG submission 106643) | Polar desert sand microbial communities from Dry Valleys, Antarctica - metaG UQ279 (21.06) | ecosystem: Environmental > Terrestrial > Soil > Desert | place: Antarctica: Dry Valley...
GCACGATCCGCGTCGCCGAGGCGCCGGGAGGCGGCGCGCTGTTCGTGCTGCGCCTGGCGACCGTGGTCGCAGGCGAGGAGCCGGCCTCGGCGGCGACGTAGCGGGCGCGCAACTGCTCGCGCGCCAGGCCGTCATCGACGCCGGCGCGCAGGTCGATCTGCTGTCGATCTCCGATGGTGAGATCCAGGCCATGAACCACGACATCGAGCCGGGCGACACGTTTCCCGTGGACCGACGGGTCCGCGACGCGTCGATCGAGGACCACGACGCGTTGATCCTGCCCGGCGGCACGATCAACCCCGACAAGCTGCGCGGCGACGAGCATGCGATCGGCTTCGTGCGCGACTTCGTCAGCAGTGGCAGGCCGGTCGGCGTGATCTGCCACGGTCCGTGGTCGCTCGTCGAGGCCGACGTCGTCCGCGGCCGCCGGATGACGTCGTGGCCCACGATCCGCACCGACCTGCGCAACGCGGGCGCCGAGGTCGTCGACGAGGAGGTCGTCGTCGACGGAGCGATCATCTCCAGCCGCAAGCCCGACGACCTGCCGGCCTTCTGCGCGGAGATCGTCGAGCAGTTCGCAGCGGTGGCCGCGGCCTAGGTCCGACCGCCGGCTACGTGATCGCGAAGGTCATGCGCACGCTGACGCCCGGCTGATCATCGCGCGCCTCGATGTCGAGCTGCTCGCTCATCTGCGCGATCAGCGGCAACCCGATGCCAAGGCCCGGGCTGTCCAGGCGCGGCACCATCCCACGCCCCTCGTCAGAGACGAGCACGACCACTGAGCCTGCTCGTGCCCACGCCTCGACGGTGACCGGGCCAGGCCGGTCCTGTCCGGCGTAGGCGTGGATGACGCAGTTGCTCAGGGCTTCGGAGACGGCCAGCGCGATCTGCTCGCGGGTGCGCCGGCTGGCTCCGCTGGCGTCCGCGAAGCGGACGACCGCCTCGCGCAGCGCGCCGACGTGCTCGGCTATCGCCGAACGCTGCTCGCGCAGAGGCTCATTCTCTCTGGCCGGCCCTGCGCTGTCAGGACGTAGGGCTGGCATGAGCTGGGCTACATATTGCCGACAACCGGCAGACCTCGTCGCAATGCGTGTTCAAGCAGTCAAAGTCCGGCACGTCATTAGCGCTGAGAAAGCTCGCGCCCCAGCTCCTCGGGGCGAAAGCATCCAAACTGGACGCCACCACGTCCCCCGGGTCCCGAACGAGGAGAATCATCGCGCTCTCCGGCGGCGCTTCCACGAGCAGTGGCGCACCCAGTGAGCCATATGTCTCCCTCACCAGCAACGTAGTCTTGTTGCCCAGTTGGGGGAACATCGCTCGGGCTGCGTCGAGGACGAAGGAACGTATCAGGCTGAGCCAGATCTCCCTGCGACTCATGCCACACCGTGTGATCCTCGATCTCTGCCATCATGGCGCTCAGCCAGGTCGACCCGGAGCGCCCGAAGGAGAACAGCCAGACGACGTTAGCGGCCCTGATGCCATCACGCTGCGAGGCTTTCCCGAACGCCCGCACTCAGCCGCGCGACGTGTGCCGCTCCCGGACACGCGCCCGCACCACAGCGGCCGCGCGCCGCAGCTTGGCGCGCCCGGGGCTCACGAGTCGCTTGGCCAGTCGTGTGCAATGCCCCGCCGATCGCAGCGGTCTCGTGAGCCGCCAGGACAACGACGCCTGTATGGTCGCTTGCAGCGTCGCCAGGCGCTCGATCTCGGACTCGACCCCGCTCTGCATCGCCTTGTAGGCCTGCGCGCGAGCCTCCTCCACCAGCGCACGCTCCTCCCAAGCCAGCGCGCGTTCATACCAGGCCTTGACATCGAACACCCCACCGAGGATTCCGACGGAGGGGAGGCTTGGAAGGGGCGAGTCGCTGGCGGCGGCGACCGTGTAGAGCTCCTCGCCGGCTATCCCGGCGACGCCTTTGCGCATGTCGGTCTCGATCTGCTGATCGAGACCCGCGACGGCGAAGGTCTCGTCGTCGCAGATCAGCGAAGCGAGGTGGTTCTGCTGGCGGTAGAGACGGACATGCGCGAAGCGCGCCGACAGTGCGTCCTCGAGCTCTCCCGGCGTGTACTCGTGAACGTGAAATGGATTGCCCGGTATGTAGACATCGCGATTCGGAGACGACAGCAGCAGCAGGCCGTCCGATCGCAGCACCCGCCGGAGCTCGTCGACGGCGCGACCGGGATCGGCAACGTGCTCGATCGTCTCGAAGCAGGTGACGAGGTCGAACGACCGATCCTCGCACGGGAGGTTGTGCAGGTCGCCTACGACGAAATCCGCCAGGTCTCCAGCTCGCTCACGAGCCTCGTCGACCGCGGCGGGGCTGACGTCCACGCCGAGCACTCGCCTCGCGCCTGCACGGGCGAGGACCGAGCTGCCGTAGCCCACGCCGCAGGCTACGTCGAGAACGTCGCGACCTCCGGCCAGGCCTTCCGCCCACCGGTAGCGGGACTCGTGCTCGATCGCGATCAGCCGACCCTGCCACCCCTCCGGCACGAATCTCTCGCCGGACGCAGAGCCGGCGTCGGGTACATCCGGGTCCTCGGGCTCGCCGGGGGGCTCCCACTCCGGCGGCCGCACCGCTGCGGGGGTCGGACGGCATTCGACCTCTCCGCGCACCCCGATCGTGACTCCGTCTGGAGTGCGCGCCGCGACGACGAGCTCGAGGCGGCCGGCGCGGTGAGCATCGAGGTCGATCAGGAGGGAGAAGCCCGCGCCGCTCAGCTCTTCTCCGAAGCGACTCGACAGGTCATCGCGAAGCATGCCGAGCCGAGGCTCGTGAGGCCGGCCGTCGAGGTATACGAAGATCTCGATGCCCGCCGTTGAGCACGCCCACCCCGAGACCCTGAGCAACCCGAAGCAGGCAAGCCCGGTGTCGAGCTCAGGTTCGTCGCACCACATCGCCGGGCGACCGCTCGAGATCGCCGCGGCGATCTCTTCATCGTTCCCGGGTGGCGGTCCGATGGGCTCCAGGTCCGCCAGGGGGGGAGCGGACGCCGTCGCTTCCGGCTGCGAGACCGCAACGCCCGACGGTGAATCCGGTCCGGATCGGCCGCCGGGTCCTTCGGGACGCAGCTCGTAGTACAGAGAGGGCATGAAGGCTGGGTGATAGTAGGGATCGCCGTCGGCATAGGGGGCGCCCCAGCGTCCGGTGAATCGCTCGACGTCGGCCCACCCCGCCCGGGGCGAGAACGAGGATCGCTCGTGATGCACGAGCACGGCGTGTGGCGTCCATACGACGCGTCGGCCCGTCTCGACGGTGCGCAGGCAGAAGTCGGTGTCGGCGAAGTTCACCGCCATCGCCTCGTCGAGCCCGCCCAGCTCAGCGAACAGCTCGCGGCTCACGAGCATGCACGCTCCGGTCACTGCGCTGCAGTTGCGCGCCACCTCCAGCATCCCGCGATAGCCCGGCGCGTCGGCGGGGAAGCCCAGGTAGAGATGCCACGGCATGCCCGCGTGCACCGCCACGCCGCCGTGCTGGACGCGCCCGTCCGGGTAGATCAGCCTGCAGCCGACGACCCCGACGCCGGGAGTCTGGGCCTGGGCGAGCATGCTCTGCACCCAATCGGGAGACCGCACCTCGGTGTCGTCGTTGAGCAGCACGAGGTAGTCGCCACGGGCGGCTTGCGCCGCGTGATTGACGGCCTTGGAGAAGTTGAACTCGCCGTCGTAGGAGACGACGCGATGCGCGAGGCCGGCAAGCTCGGGCTCGCTGGAAGCCAGGCGCTCCGCGCTCGAGTCGACGAGCACCACCTCGAGGTTGTCGTACGTGCTGTGCTCGCGGATCGAGCGCAGACACTCCCTCACCAGGCCGCGGGAGTAGCTCGTGGGTATCACGACGCTCACCAGCGGTTGACCCTCGACGTCCCAGCTCACCTCCCGCGTGCCCGGACGCGCGAGCCGTGTGATCCGGGGCTTGCGTCCTCGCCGCGCACCCAGCCGCTCCAGCGCTCTGCGGGCCCGGTGGTCATCCGAAGGCACACGCGGACGTTGGGAGGTGAACAGCACCTCGGCGACCCGCTCGACTCGCACCGACGCGTCGACAAGGCGTAGGAGCAGGTCGTAGATCGTCGCCGGCGGATCAGGCTCGGCGTCAAGCGCGGCTCGAGCGGCTTGGGCGCCGATTCCCACCAGCGGGCCCACGTAGTCGATGCTCAACAGCAGCTCAGGCGACCAGCCGGGCTTGAAGAAGGCCGTGCCGCGACCTCCGTCGGCGACCAGCGAATCCTCGTCGGCATAGACGAGGTCGGCGGGCGGACTTGCGCTCATCGCGGCGGCCAGCCGTGCCAGCGCCGAGGGATCGAGGAACCCGCTGTCCTCGACGATCACCGCCGGCCGGTCGTCGCGGGCGATCTCCTCCAGGGTGACGCCCAGGCCCCCGTCGGCCAGGCTCCAGTTGCGGTGCGACTGTCGCTGCAGTGACTCGGCGAGAGGGGCACCAGAGGCTCCGGTCTTGAGCACGCAGAGGATCAGCGGTGGCTGCCGTGCCGAGGGGTCAACGGCGACCGCCGGCGCCGAGCCGTGTCGCTCCCGCCATGCGCGGTACGGGAGATCTGGCCCGCAGGTCACGACACCGCCCTGGCCCACGGCTCTCCCGTCGCGGCCGAGCGCCACAACGCTGAGGTCATGGGCGCCCGGTGCCCAGCCGCGCGTGTCGAGCACGTGCCTGAAGCCCGACACCTGACCGTCGAAAGCAGGAAGAGCTTCGTCGACGTCGGCACGCGGCAGCCCGAGATACGCGCTGTGACGGGCCCCATCGACGACGACGACCACCTCCTCGAGCCCTCGCTCGCAATACGCCCAGCCCTCGATGCACAGATGCTCATCGACGGCTGCGCGCCCGTCGAGGACCGGCCAGTCGCACCACATCGCGGTATGGCCCTCTGCGATGGCGGCAGCTAGCCCCTCGGGGGTCGGTGGCGGCCAGTCGTAGTCCACGGCCAGGGACACTACCCCGAGCGGTCGGACGGCCGCACAGACGCGTCGATGCATTACCTTCGCGCGATGATCGCGTTCGGCATCGCCGTCGCATCCGACGCCACGTACCGTGCTCGGGCGCTGCCGGGTATCCGCCGCGTCGCCGAGCCCGACTCGCTGATCCTGGCGCAGCCGGGCCACGGTTCGCTGCAGACTGCCTACAACCGGATCCTCGACGAAGCGGGGGGGCATCGGGACCTCGAGGTGCTGGTGCTCCTCCACGAAGACGTCGAGATCGTCGACCGGCAGTTCGCGTCCAAGCTACGCAGACGGATCGCAGAGACGAACGTAGCGGTGATAGGCGTCGTGGGCGCCCGCGGGGTGCGTAGCCTCGCCTGGTGGGAAGCGGACTGCTTCGGCCGCGTGGGGGCTCCGGCGCTCCTCAGCAGCGGACGCATCGAGTTTCCCGGCGAGACCCCGCAGGACGTGGATGTGGTCGACGGCCTTTTCATGGCACTCTCACCGTGGGCCGTGCGCCAGCTTCGGTTCGACGAGGCTTTCGCTGCGGACTTTCACGGCTACGACGTGGACATCTGCTTTCAGGCCCGGGCCCTGGGCCGGCGGGTGGTCGTCGCCGACCTGGACGTCGTTCACCACGCTGCCTGGGCCCCGAGATATGGCGAGCAGTGGATCCGATCGGCCGTGGCCTTGAAGCGCAAGTGGGGCGCGGGCTGGATCCCGGGCCGAAGCAGCTAGCTGTGTGTCCTCTGGGCCCGGCCGAGTGCGACTGCCCGGTCTCCTACCCGATACTGCGGATTGTGATGGGGAGCCGCCTCGACGATCTCGGCGCGGTCGAACCCGGCTACCCGGACCATGAGCTCGAGCGCGGCGCGGTTGGGGATCAGGCTGAGAACGCCGGGCGTCGATGCCAGCGGGTTGTGATCGCTGTCCTCCTCGTGCTCCACGGCAAAGCTCGCGTCCGCCGAGAAGAGGACATCGGGGACTCCCTGCCCGTGCATGATCGGCCCATTCTGGCGCGTCAGCTGACTTTCGATGACACACAGAGATCGCGTCAGGCGTCGGGCCAGCCGCACCACGCCGACGGGGTCCTCGACGTGGTAGATGAGCCCCAGCAGCAGGACCACGTCGAAGCGGCCCACGGTCTCGGGATCGATGTCGAACACATCGCCCTGCTGGAAGGAGAGTCGACTCGGATCGATTCCAAAGTGATCGCGGACGAGCTCCGCCCGGCGCACGTTCTGCGCCCTGATGTCGATTCCCATGACTCGCTGCGCTCCCCATTCGAGCACCCGTTGCCCGAAGTAGCCCTCGGAGCAGGCGAGATCGAGGGCGGTCGCCTTCGGGCCGGCCTCGGCAAGCGCCGCGCGCACCGCCGGTTCGATCATCTCGGCACGAGTACGGTGAACGCTTGGAAGCTCGGGGTGCAGGAGCGGTGCAGCGGTCCCGGGCGCGAGCGACCAGGGGTACATCCAGTCGGGTGGCCGCCCGAGCTCGCTCGCGAGCTCGCGCGAGAGCTTCGCGGTCGTATGCGCGCCGGGAAGAGGCGGCTCGGGTAGCGGTACGGGGGGCGACGCGTCCGAGCGAGCGCCTGACCGGCTCGTCGACGAGCTCCTGTCCCCAGCGTCCGCGCTGGGCGAGGCGCGATGCTGTCTGTGCAGCAAGGCAGGCAGAGTCAAGGCAGGCCGAGCGCCGGGAAGCAGGCTGCGAGCAACCGTCCCCGCCTGTCTCAGGGGGCTCGTGATGCGCCAGCTCCGGCTGGTCTCCAGGGTGCGGAGCGCAGAACGCAGCGCCTCGAGCTCGCCGCTCTGCTCGCCCCCGCGTTCGCGGCCTTGCAGCGACCATTGCAAATCGTCGTAGAACGTCTGCGACTCCGCGTGCAGCTGGCGGATGTTGTGCTGCAGGGCGGCGATCTCCCGCTGCTCCTCAGGGTCGATTCGCTCGAGCTCTTCCTGGCTCGGGCACTCGCCCTTCTTCTTGAGCAGCACCACGCCCTGCATCGCGTCCCTGTCCTGAGGAGTGCCGAAGCCGGCCTCACGGAGGTCGAGGATCTCGAACGCCCGGCCCCAGTGCTCCGCAATCCACCACGGTGAGAGAAAGACAAGTGGGCCTCCCTGATCCCAGCCCTGGGCGTATCGCAGCACGTTCATGCCGATCCGGTCCGCCTCCCACTCCTCTTGGGCCAGCGTCTCGGACATGCCCGGGCCGAGAAAGCTCGCGATCAGCAGACCGCCGTCCTTGAGCACGCGATGAAGCTCCACCATCCACGCGCTCCACTGATCGGTGACATGGGTGAACACCGAGGCCGCCCAGATCAGGTCGAAGAATCCGTCGGGCCGCGGCAGTGGGGGCGCTTCGCCGTTATGGAACACGTGCAGCGGCGGACAGAGCTGAGCTTTCAACCATCCGATGCTGTCGGCGTCGATGTCGCAGCCATGGAACTCGGCGGTCTGCGCTTCTCCGAGAAAGTGCCTCAGTACGCGACCCGCTCCGCAGCCGAAGTCGAGCGCGCGCTTGCCCTCGAAGGACCAGTCCGGCGGTAGCAGCTCGACCAGGTCGCTGCGAATGCGCAAGCCCACCTGCTCGTAATCGTCGACGCCCCCGACGCGGTGCCTGAGTACCGGGGGCGGGAGGGGCACCCGATCATCGACCACACCTGCCCCGTCGCCCGCTGTCACGGCGGCGACTCTACCAGCAGGCCGCTCAGGTCCGCCCCGGCGTCGCGGCCGGCGAGCGCCGGGCTCGGCGAGACTCCTCGAAGCGCAGGATCGGTCGCTCGAACGCGGTTCGCCGCGCTCATTCGCGAGGCTTCCCGTGCGGGGAGCAGCCGCACAACCGCTGGACCGCTCGCTGTACGCTCGACCTCGTGAAGACGAAACCGCGCGCGAATGTGCTCCAGCGCCAGCTTCTGCACCCGAAGCCGATGACGCGCCAGCGGGTGATCGGCGGAAGGAGCACAGGCGGCCGGTGACAAGGATAACCCTGCCGACAAGCTACGCACCGCGGGCCTCGATCGTCGTGCTCAGCCGTCGCAATGTCGAGATGCTGCGAGCTTGCCTGACCGCGTTGACCCGCAACGTCGGTGCCGATACGCCGTTCGAGCTGATCATCCTTCTCAACGGCGCCGACGACGACGTCGCGGCGTTCTGCGAGCGCGACGTGGCGGGCGCGCGGGTAGAGCGCTCGCGCGTGAACCTGGGCTTTCCAGCGGGCTGCAACCTGGCGGCAGCACGAGCCCGAGGCGCGTTCCTGGTCTTCCTCAACGACGACACGCAGGTCGCGCCTCGGTGGCTCGAGTCGCTCTTGCAGGCCGCCGATGAGCACCCCGAGGCAGGCGCGATCGGCAGTCGCCTGCTGTTTGCCGACGGCTCGGTGCAGGAGGCGGGAGGTGTCATATGGAGGGACGGGACCACCGCGCAGGTCGGCCGAGGGCGCTCCCCGGCTAGCCCTCGCTACGGGTGCCGGCGCCGTGTGGACTACTGCTCTGCGGCCTCTCTGCTCGTGCGCAAGAGCACATGGGACCTGGTCGGGGGCTTCGACGAGGATTACTACCCCGGCTACTACGAGGACGTCGACCTGTGCTGCGCCATTCGCCAGCACGGCCAGCAGGTGCTCTACGAGCCGCACTCCCAAGTTGTCCACCACGTATCGCCGCCGCTCGACGCAGGGGTGAACGCGCGCTTGTTCCAGCGCAACGCCGCCCGGGTCGAGGCCAAGTGGTCGGCTCTGCTGGCCTCCCACGAGCTGTGGGATCCCGGCTTTCCCGGGGCGGTTGAACGAGCAATGCTCCGAGCCCAGGGATGGCCGCGACGGATCCTGGTGATCGCCGAGCGCCTTCCGGATCCGACCGCCGGTGCCGCCTCTGCGCGGATGTTCGGTGCGATCAGCGAGCTTCGATCGATCGGCGCCGCGATCACGGTGTCTGCCCCGCAGGCGCCGGAAGGCGATTGGGACCTCTCCAGCCGTCTCGGCTTCGACGTCCTGGAGGGAAGTACCATCGACCACTTGGCTGCTGCCGAGGTCTTCTATGACGCCGTGATCGTTTCAGGCCCGGACAACCTCGCGCTCTACCTCTGCGCAATTCGGGCGCTGCAGCCCCAGGCGGGAGTCATCTACGACGCTGGAGACCGTGCCCCTCCGGAGCTTGAGCATCATGCTGCCGGCACGCCCGACGCCGTAACCGCAGAGCAGCCCGCCGGGTCGTGGATCGACCTCTTCGCGCAGGCAAGGTCAAGGCGGGTCGATGAGTACGTCTAGGTACGCACAGGACATCGATCTCGCCGATCTGAACAGCTCGCGCACGCTGGCCATCCTCTCGGTGGCGCCAGGGAGCCGGGTGCTGGATATCGGCGCGGCGGACGGATCCGTGGCGCGTGCGCTCGTGCAGCGCGGATGCTCCGTCTGCGCCGTCGAGGTCGACCCGGCGAGCGCGCGCGAGGCCGAAGAGCATTGCGAGCAGGTCGTGATCGCCGACGTCGAGGAGCTCGACGTGCAGGAGGCGTTCAGCGGCCTGGACTTCGATGCGGTCCTGCTGCTCGACGTCCTCGAGCATCTGCGCGACCCGCTTGCCGTCCTGCGCAACGTCACCGGGGTGATACGTGAGGATGGCCGGGTGATCGTGTCGATCCCGAACGTCGCGCATGCGGCGGTGGCGCTCGCGCTGCTCAGTGGACGTTTCCGGTACACCGAGCTCGGCCTTCTGGACAGGACTCACCTGCGCTTCTTCGACAAGCCGGCGGTGGACCAGCTCCTTGCCGATGCCGACCTGGTGGTCCAGGAGGAGTTTCGCGTGACCCGGGGGCCGACCGAGACCGAGATCCCGATCGACCCGAACGCGTTCTCGCCCGACGTCCTGGCCCACGCGACCCAGGACCCGGAGTCCGCGACCTACCAGTTCGTGGTCGTGGCGGCCGCAGGTCGCGATGGCACCGACAGCCCGGCCTCGCTGACCGGCGCACTGAAGCGGCGCGTGGACGAGCTCGAGGAGGTCATCCGAGAGGCGGAAGTCCACGCACGCTCACTCGAGGAGCAGCTCACTCGTCGCCATGACGCTGAGCTGTCGGCATCGCGGCGAGAGGTGAGCTTGCTGCACCAGGACCTACATCTCAAGGAGAAGCACCTGGCGAAGCTCCGCGCCGACGGCCAGGCTCGCGACGCGAGCCTGGCCGCGATCCAGGGCTCTCTCAGCTGGCGTATCACCGCGCCCCTGCGAGCGGCGAAGCAGCGGCGTCGCCGATGGCTCGGTGCTGTCGACTCCTGAGCTCACGCGTTAGTGTTCGCCACGTGACGGCTTCAACGCGGCCAGCTGACCAGGCGCCCGACGACGCGCTCGCGAGCCAGACCGCGATCCGATCCCTCCAGCAGGAGCTCGAGCTGGCGCGTGCGAGAGAGCGGCGCTTGCAGGTCGACAACCACCGACTCGCAACGGCTCTGGAGCAGGCCGAGCGCCAGTGGGCCGACCTTTCGACCCTGCACGAAGAGGCGGAGTTCGGCCGCCGCGCGCGCGACGCTGCGCTCCGCCTGCAGATGCTCGAGAGCTCCACGATCTGGAGGCTGACTCGACCGTTGAGGATAATGTCGATGGCGGCACGCTACGTGTCTGAGCGCTTGCGGCAGCGCTAGCGGCAGACGTCGTGGCCACGCTCTGCTTCTTGACCAGCCGGCGCTCGAACCACTTCGTCAACGAGCTCCTGTCGGCGGTCGCGAAGGCGGTGGCGCAGGAGGGCGCCGACGTCGCGGTTGCGCATGAGCGCTTCCCGCCGTTCGACGACGCGACGGTCTACGTGGTCGTCCCCCATGAGTTCTTCGCACTAGCGCAGGACGCAGGCGGTCCTACGCCGTGGCACCTCGATAAGACGATCGGATTCTGCGTCGAGCAGCCGGGGACCCCGTGGTTCGAGGAGACCTGCCGCTATTCGCGTTCACTCGGCGCCGTCGTCGATATTCGGGCCAGCGTCGTGCCGGAGCTGCGAGCTCGGGGCCTTGCCGCCGAGCACTTCCAGCTCGGCTACTCGAGCGAGTGGGATCACTGGAACCGCGACGAGAGCGTCGCGCGGCCGATCGATGTCCTCTATCTGGGCTCGGCGGAGGGTAGGCGCGACCGCCTGCTCGCCGGCTACGCCGGGACGCTGTGGCCGCGCCAGGCTCGGCTTCTGATCCCTCCCGAAGCTCCAAAGACCGGGCCGCTCGCCAACTATCTCGTGGGCGAAGCGAAGTACCGCCAGCTGCGCGAGGCGAAGATCCTGCTCAACATGCACCGGACGAGCGCCAACCGACTGGAGTGGGTGCGCGTGCTCGAGAGCATCTGCAACGGATGCGTCGTGCTCACCGAGCACTCCTTCGACCTCGCCCCGCTGGCGGCGGGCGAGCATCTCGTGAGCGCGCGTGCCGAGAACCTCGCACTGCTCGCGGATCATCTGCTCGACGACGAGACGCGGCTCGCCGAGATGCGGGTCGCGGCCTACGACTTCGTGCGCTCCGAGCTGTCGATGGCGCCCGCAGCCCAGCGACTGATCGCCATTGCCGAGGAGGTCGTCAGACGTCGTCGCTTGTTTCGGAGTCGCGGCAGCACCGTGCTGCCGGTGGCGTTGCCGCCCGGCACTCCCAACGCCATCGTCGAGGCGGTCCGTGCCGAGCTCAAGCCCGTGCGGTCGGCGCTCAAGCGTCTGGCGATCGAGACCGATCACACGCGCCGCCAGCTGGAGGCGTTGAACTCCCCACGAGCCGCCTCCGGCCGCAACGAGGCCGGACTGCGGGTCGTCGCCGAGACACCCGCGTATCGCGCCGCGCAGCCACGAGTCACCGTCGGCGTGTCGCTGCACAACTACGAGCGCAAGGTCGTCGACGCGCTGAACAGCGTGGCGGCCTCGGACTACGGCGATTACGAGGTCGTCGTGGTCGACGACTGCTCGAGTGATGGATCCCTGGCGGCCGTCGAGACGCTCCTGCTAGAGCGGCCGTGGATCCCGGCCGTGCTGCTCGAGCACACGCTCAACCGGGGCCTGGGGCGCACTCGCAATGCGATCAGCGCCCATGCTCGGGGCGACTTCGTGTTCGTGCTCGATGCCGATAACGCCATCTATCCGAGCGCGCTGGGGCGGCTGGTCGATGCCCTCGAGCGTGACCCGGCGGCGATGTTCGCATACGGGATACTGGCCTGCGAGCGGGCGGGCGTGCCAGACGGACTGATCTCGGCCCAGCCGTGGGATCCCGCGCGGCTCGAGACGGACAACTACATCGACGCGATGGCGCTGGTCCGCCGCGAGCGACTGATTGATCTGGGAGGGTTCTCCGAGGACCATCGACTCGTCGGCTTCGAGGACTACGACCTGTGGTGCAGGGTCGCCGAGCAGGGCGAGTACGGCGTCCAGGTTCCCGAGATCCTTGGGCGCTACCGGGCCAGTGCGGACTCCATGCTGTCGCTGACGTTGATCGACACGACGGTCGCCCGCTCGCTCATACGCGCCCACGCCCCGACCGTCATGGGTCCGACGGGGCCCTCGCCCGAGTCGCTGCCGCCGGCCGACGTGCTGCTCGCCAAACCGGCCGCCTCGCGGAGGACCTAGCGATCGACCCCGGCAGGACGCGTCGAGCGGGCGGAGGACGTCCATAATGCTGGCCGTGCTGCGCTACCGCTACCTGTTCGGACAGATGGTCCGCCGCGAGCTTCGTCAGAGGTACCGGGGCTCGGCGCTCGGTCTGCTCTGGTATGTCGTCAACCCGCTGGTGCTCATGGGGGCGTACTGGCTGATGTTCGGCCGCTTGCTGCCC
>Ga0136614_10001897_pt1 | contig 12702 bp, 14 predicted proteins | sample AntDrymUQ2792106_2_FD_106643 | JGI IMG/M metagenome (GOLD analysis project Ga0136614, IMG submission 106643) | Polar desert sand microbial communities from Dry Valleys, Antarctica - metaG UQ279 (21.06) | ecosystem: Environmental > Terrestrial > Soil > Desert | place: Antarctica: Dry Valley...
CACAAGTTCACGAACGGCACGGACGAGCCGGTGCGCGTGATGATCCTCTCGACGAAGAACGACCCGTCGCTTGCGGTCTACCCCGACAGCGACAAGATCGGCGCGTGGCCCGGCCCGGAGTTCCGCGACGACCACGTTCTCGTCCGGCGCGAGAGCACCGTGGACTACTGGGATCGCGAGCCGTGAGCGATTTTGCTCCCGTCAAGGAGCTGATGAACGACGTCCCCGGCTGGCTCTCCGACGAGGAGGGGGAGGCGCTCTACGAGCTCGCGAAGGAGTGCACCGGCAAGGGAGTGATCGTCGAGATCGGTTCGTGGAAGGGCAAGTCGACAATCTGCCTGGGGCTGGGATCCCGCGCAGGCAACGGTGTGCGGATCTTCGCGGTCGACCCGCACGCCGACTACCGCCACGGCGAGTTCAAGCAGAACATCGAGCGGGCGGGAATCGCCGATCTCGTCACGCCGGTGAAAGGGCTTTCGCAGGACGTCGTCGACGACTTCCAGGAGCCGATCGAGCTCCTCTTCGTCGACGGCTCGCACGAGGAGGACGACGTTCGTCACGACTTCGACACCTGGGTGCCGAAGGTGGTCGACGGCGGGACGGTGGCGTTCCACGACACGACCTGGCATAGCGGTGTCCGCCGCGTGATCGCCGAGAAGATCTTCGCGTCGCGTCAGTTCAGGGACGTCCGATTCGTGATCGGTTCGACGACGATCGCGTCCAAGGTCGTGCACAACACCGCGTACGACCGGCTGCACGCGCGCCGCGTCCAGGGGACGAAGGCGGTGTTCGGCGTGGTCAGCCGCCTGGCGAAGAGGAAGCGCGGCTGGCTACCCGGGCCGGTGGAGCGAGCCGGGCGACGCGTCTTCAAGGTCGTCGGTCGTTAGTTCGCGCCGAATGAGCGCCTAGTTACGCGCGGACCCTGGCGGGCGCTGCGGCCGCCCTCTATTTCCTCTTCGGTCAAGCAACCGAGGGAGGAGCATGAAAACCATTCTGATGGCCGCGGCGGCCGCGGTTCTCTTCGTCGCAGCGGGCTCGGCGCTCGCCGCGGGCGCCGGCGATCCGCCGTTCGTCGTGTACGCCTGCAAGCACCCGTCCAGCGGCTGGCTGCGGCAGGTCTCGGGCCCGGCGCAGTGTCGCCGGCGCGAGACGCCGGTGAACTGGAACATCGAAGGGGCAACGGGCGAGAAGGGAGATCCCGGAGTGCCCGGCGCACCTGGGGTGGAGGGGCCGAAGGGCGACAAGGGCGACCCCGGAACGGTCGTCTCCGGCTTGAAAACGCTCGAAGGCGTCCCGTGCATTGCGGAGGATTCCGCAGCCGGCGAGATCAAGGTGACGATCGCAGCAGGCGGCAACGTGAGCCTCATTTGCGAGGCAGCGCCCGACGAGCAGCCGCCCCCACCACCGGTCGAGGCGGCGAAGCTCGTGATCAACGAGGTCGACTACGACCAGATCGGAGCCGACTCGAACGGCTTCGTCGAGATCCACAACACGGGCGGCGCGGCCGCTGACCTTGCGAACGTGGATCTCGTCGCGGTGAACGGCGGCGACGGCTCGGAGTACGACCGCGTGGCCCTCACTGGAACCCTGGCTGCCGGTGGCTACCTCGACGTGGCGATCGAGCTACAGAACGGCGCGCCCGACGGCCTTGCCCTGCTCGACGGAACGACGCTGCTCGACGCACTCTCCTACGAGGGGGCGATCGCTGCGGCCACGATCGGCGGACGGACCTACAACCTGGTCGAGGGCACGGCTCTGCCGGTCGCGGTCGAGGACTCGACGACGGTCGCGGGCTCGCTGATCCGCAACCCGAACGGCAAGGACACGAACGACGCCGCGTCCGACTGGGCGTTCACGACGACGGTCACCCGCGGAGCGGCGAACGTGATGACTCCTTAACCTCGCGCCTGAGGGGCGGGCGTCTCGCCACGCTCGTCCCTCGATTTACAGAGAGCGGTAGATCTCGAGCAGGCGATCGGCGCCCCTGTCGGCGTCGTGCACGTGCTCGACGTAGGCCCGAGAGGCGGCGCCGGCCTGGCGCCGCCTCTCGGCCGACGACGCGAGGTCCGCGATCCGGTCGCGCAGGGTCTCCTTCGTGACCGGCACGATCGGAACGTCCTGGCCGAGCGCCCGCTCGGTCTCCTGCACGGCCTCCGGACGGAGGTAGCTCAGCACGGGCTTGCCGAGCGCCATCGCCTCGAGCGCAAAGATCCCGTACCAGCCTGCGTTCAGCTGGTCGACCACGATGTCGGCGCGCTCGTACCGGCGCCGGGCCTCGTCGTGCCTGAGTCCTTCGACGATGTCGAGCTCGACATCGAGCCCAGCGCATGCGGCGACGACGTGCTCCGTGCCCTTTCGGCGGCGGCTCGACGGAGCGTGGAGGACGACGGGCCGGTCACGATCCAGGAGCGGAGCGGGCTCGTACTCCCGCAGGTCGAGCCCGGGCGGGACGACATGCGCGTCCGGCACCCAGCGGAGCGCGTCGTAGGAGCCGACGATCCGGGCATCGGCTCCTCGCGCATACCGAAGCTGCTCCGGGGTCTTGCCTCGGATGTCCGAGCCGAGGAAGTGGAGCACCGACTTCCGCCCGGTCGCCTTCAGGATCGGCCACTGGAGCTTGCGCGGCACGAGCGTCCACCCGAAGTAGAAGTGAAAGACGTCGGTCTTCGGCAGTAACCGGAGGAAGGCCGGCCACTGCACGGCCTGGCGACCCCAGAAGCCGGCCGGCCGGTCGAGCGACAAATCGCCCTCGGGATGGAGCTTCTGGCGCTCGACGACGACGAGTTTCGCGTCGACGCCCTTGCGGCGAAGCGCCTGCACGTTCGTCCACGGGATCCCCGCCACGTTCAGCGGCGTGTGAACCACCCTCAGCGCGTCGCTAGTCGTCCCACTCCACCTGGTCGAAGTAGCGGAGCGCCCTGCGCGTCGGCCGTACGCGTGGCTGGTAGGCGCCGAGCTCCTCCGTCGAGATCTCTCCCAGCGCGTGCTTGACGCCCAGCCAGGGCAGGTTCAGGTCTTCCTGGTAGACGATCGTCGAGATCCTCGGATTGATCTCGATCACCTTGTCGCCGACGAGCTGGATGTTGAAGAAGTGATCGAGCGCCAGGGCCTCGACGATCTTCCCGGCGATCTCCATCAGCCCGGGATCGTCGAGGGTGGCGAAGAACATCGCGAGCCCGGCGCGCATCGCCTCACGGGTCTTCGGGTGGCCGAGGGCGATCCGGCCGCCGACGGCGATGCCGTCGATCGTCCGCTCCATACCGGTAGCCAGTTCCATCACCAGGAGTGGCGTGTCGTCCTCGCCGAGCAGCTCCACGAGTTCCTCGAGGCGCAGCGCCTCCGCAACTCCGGGACGGTTGGTCAGGAGCTGCTCGCGCCGGTCGGCGTCCGCGGACAGGATCCGGAATCCGCGGGACCCGGACGAGAATGCCGGCTTGATCGCAACGTCCTCACCCGGATAGCCGAGCTCGCGGGCAGCCTCCGCGATCGCCTCGCCGCCGACGACGCGCCGCCAGCGCGGACCGGGGACGCCGATCTCGTCTAGAAGTGCATAGCTCTCGGCCTTGTCGTTCGAACGGCGCACCGCCTCGGGCGAGGCGACCAGGACCGCGACGCCCTCGAAGCGATCCTTGGCGTCCGCGAGGCCCAGGAGGTCATACGAGGACTGGGGCAGGACCGCGTCGACGCTCTCCTTCTCCACGACGTCGAGCATCGCGTCGGCGAAGCCGGGGTCGGACCCCGACGGAACGAGATGGAAGGCGTCGCAGATGTTGCGACCCACCGCCCGGTCGGCCATGTCCGTGCCGACAATTCTCACCGAGCGCTCGCCGTTCTCGCGCAGCGCGTGGACGAGGGCGGCGGTTCCAGGAGCGCCCGCCGCGGAGACGAGGACCGTGGTCACTTCACGATCAGCGACAGCTTCGACCCGAGCGGCTGAGGCCCCCGCCGGGCGCGCTGAGTGAACTCCTCCCACGCCGTGTTCACGTTCACGTCGTCGGCCACGAGCGCTCCGCCGTCGCGCATCGCCTCCCAGGCGTGCTCGAACTCGAAGCTCATGCATTCGTACGAGTGCTCGCTGTCGTGCATGAAGAAGTCGATTGGGCCCGTGCGCTCCAGCAGCCCCGGCAGCTCGTCCTGGCTCCGGCCGAGCACGAGGTGCCAGTGCTCCCTCAGGTCGAGCGGCACCATCCACCCCGGCTCTCTTCCCGGCGGGATGACGGCGCCCCCCTTTCCGTCCCAGAACGTCCCGGGCTCGTACTCCTCGCCCGCGATCTCGGGCAGGTCGATCGAGTGCAGCTCGCCGCTCCCGTTCCGTTCGAGCGCGAGGAGGAGGAAGGCGGTCGAGACGCCGTTGCAGACACCGGTCTCGACGGCCACGAGCGGCTTCATCTCACGGAGCAGCCGGTAGAGGCGCAGACCCTCGTCGTAACCGTCCCTGCCCGTGACGCGGCCGGTGTTGTAGCGGTGCCCACGCTGCGTCTCGCCCTCCACCGTGTCCCAGAAGAGCGCCGCCTGCTCCTCGAGGTGCTCGACGAGGCCGCTCTCGCGTACCTCGTCCTCGGGGCTCATGGTGTTGACCGCGCTCACCGGGAGGGCATGGTAATCAGCCGCAGGCGTCGCAGCTCCTCGGGCAGGTAGAAGCCGAACGGCAGGAGCACGAGCGGATAGACGGCGACGAGGGCGATTGCGCCTCCGAGCGGGACGTCGAGGGCCCGGCCGATCACGGTGAGGCCGACGGCAGTGCCAAAGGCAGTGGCGACACGCCGCCACTGGTACGGCACCGGAAAGACCCGCTGCGCCTTCCACGCCATCCCGAGGAAGAGCGTGGCGTAGGCGCCGATGGTGGCGATTGCGGCGCCCATCATCCCGAACTCCGGGATCAGGGCGACGTTCAGGACGACGTTCAGGGCGGCAGCCGCGCCGGTGATCCACCAGTTCGATCGAGTCCGCCGCGCCCGGCCGATCCCGATCACGACCACGATGTACGCACCAAACGCGGCGGCCGCGAACGCGAGCGGCGCGACGACGCGTTCGGCGGAATGGAACTCCTCGGTCGTCAGGAGCTGGACGAGCCACGGCGCGAGAACGCCCAGCGCGAGCGCCATCCACGACGTGACCGCGACGAGGTAGGTGAGCACGAAGCTGTACGTGCGCGCTGCCTCGTCGTCGTCCTCGATCGAGTAGGCGAAAGCCGGCCAGGCCGTCCGGAAGGCGGCGAGGAGAAGGATGATCGCCGAGGCCACCCGGACGCCGATCGAGTACAGGCCCACCTCTCTCGGACCGGAGAGCTTCACGAGGAAGAAGCGGTCGCTGAAGTTGAGCGCCCAGAGGAAGAGGCCCGACGGCACGAGCGGCATCCCGAACCGGTTCATCTCCCTGAGCAGCGGCCGGTCGAGCTCCAGCCCGAGCTGCTCGCGCCGGTAGGCCAGCAGTCCGGCGTAGACGAGCAGCGTGCCCGTGAAGTTGCCGACGATGACCCCGATCGGCCCCTGCTCGAGCACGACGACGAGCAGCACCGTGGCGCCGACGGTCAGCGCGAGGTTGATCAGGGTCGCGGCCAGGTAAGCCGTCGAGCGCTGCTCGACCCGGAAGAGCGAGGTCATCTGCTCGTAGTTGACGTGGGCCCAGAGGCCGACGAACGCGGCGCGAACGAGATCTACGTGCTCGGAGGTGTCGAAAAGGAGATTCGAGATCGGGCCGGCGAGCACGAGCCCCGCGACGAGCCCCCGGTGCCCATCAACATCGTGAACCAGAACGACGTCCGGATCACGCGGCGTCTCCCCTCGTCGTCCGCGCCGTCGAAGTAGAAGCGGAAGAAGGCGCTCTTGACCCCGGCGGCGAGCAGCACTGTGAGGATTGCCGAGAGAGCGATCAACGTCTCGATCAGGCCATAGTCGGACGGCGAGAGGAAACGCGTGTAGATCGGGAGCAGCAGGACGGCGATGAAGCGCGAGACGAGCGAGCCGGACCCGTAGATCGCCGAGTGGCGCGCGAGCTCCCCGAGCCGCTTGCCGATCACGACAGGTCGATGCGGTCTTCGGCCAGCAGGTCGCGGCGCCGGTCGCGCTCGGCGTCCAGCATCGCCGCCATCGTCTCGCCCATCGTCTCGCCCGGGTAGACCCAGATCTCCGGATGGATCAGGAGCTGGAGCCACTCGAATCTGCCCTCGCGCAGATCCTCGTGCGGGCAGCCATGGCGCCAGCGCTGGTTCGAGTCCGACCGGTAGTGGTCGGGGTCGAAATAGGGCTCCTGCATGACGTTGACGACGCCCTCGACCTGATCGGACATGTAGTCCGGGTCGGGGTTGTGCCAGGCCACCACCGAGTCGAAGCGGTCGTCGAGCTCGACGCCCGGCCAGACGGCGTGGAGCCCGACGCCGTGGTCGAGCTCCCGAAGCCGGTTCAGGGCGCGGCGGCCCTCCGAGGAGCCGAGGTTGTAGAAGACCGACTGCGTCATGAGGAAGTACGTGCCGCGCGCACCGAGCTCGGCCTCGAGCTCGGCCATCCGCAGCGCCGCGTCGAGCGAGAGGTCGACATCGTGCCGGAGGAGCAGGTCGCCCGCCTGAGGCTCCTGGCCGAACGTCGACCAGTGATAGCCGCCGCTCCGCACAGATTCGAGGAGAACGCGGTAGTGGTCGAGCGAGAAGGCGCAGGTCATGCCGGTTCGACTTCCACGTCCAGGAGCCTCGCGGAGGACTCGGCGCGTTCGACGGCCTCGAAGTTCGTGTCGCCGATGGCGATCACGTAGCCGCGGCGGTCCCCGTCCAGCTGCACCGGCCGGATCGTCTCACCCTCCTGGAAGTAGAGCTCCGCCTCCACCACACCGGGGAAGGCGCGAACGCGCTCGAGGCCGCTCACGCGAACCAGCTTGCCGGTCGGCAGGGGGCCGGGGTGGGCGGTCAGGAAGGAGATGGCCATCGGCTGCTGCGTCTTCGGGACGACGAGGTCGTCGGGCACCGACCGCCCCAGCGCCTGGAGCAGCGCGACCTCGATCAGGTCGACTCCCACCCCGTAGCGAGCCACCGAGTCCATCTGGCCGGCCGGGATCCGCGCCGCGACCTCGATCAGTCGAGCGACGCCGTCGTCGCTCCAGAGCACCTGCGGGTAGGCGATCCCGTCCCGCAGCCCGAGCGCCTTGACGGTGTGGACGCCGGTTCGGCGCACCTCCTCGAGTGCGTCGCCGAAGAGGGTGGACGGGTAGACGTGGGCGATCGCGACTCCGAACCCGGGTCCGGGGGGACGCCGCCGGTCCGAGAGTGTGATCGCGACCGGCTCCCCGTCTCGGACGACCAGCAGGCCGTTCACCTCGAGTCCGACGTGGTAGCTCTCGAGGATCGCCTCCTGCTCGATGGATTGGGTGAGGGACGCATGGAGGTGCCGCTCGACATCGTCCGGCGACCGGCAGAGGAAGAGCCCGCGCTGCCCGGCTGAGTCAGCCGGCTTGAGCACCGCGGGGAAGCCGACCGCACCGGCGGCCGCATGCGCCTCGTGAATGGTCCGCACGGCGGCGAACCGAGGCTGGCAGACGCCCGCGTCGGCGAGCTGCCTTCGCATCGCGATCTTGTTCGTCATCAGGTGGGCGGTCTCCGAGCCGATCCCGGGGAGACTGAGCGCCTCGGCGACGGCCGCGACGACCGGCACGGCACGGTCTGCGGCGTAGGTCATCACGCCCTGAACCCCATGGCGGCGTCCCACCTCGGTGACGGCGGGGATGTCGAGCGCATCGACGACCGCGCCGACATCTGCGATCGCGAGCCCTGGAGCCTCCGAATTCCTGTCGACGGCGACGATGCGCACTCCCAGCTCCTTCAGGCGCGTGAGCGCACGGCGCTGGTGGCGGCCGGCCCCGACGAAGAGCACAGTCGGACCGTCCATTGCCTGATTAATCCTGCTAATCACCTCTAACCGAGCCTTTCGTGCCGAGTCTCACACGGTCGAGGATGCTCAGGTACCTCGTCAGACGGTTGCTGTGGGCCGGCGTGCTGTTCATCGCCGTGACCATGGTGTCGTACATCATCTTCTTCCTGGTTCCGGCCGAGCCGGCGCGTCTGATCTGCGGCGCCCAGTGCCCGCCGGACCAGGTCGAGCGCGTCCGCAAGGAGGTCGGTCTCGACCGGCCCGTCTGGCAGCAGTACGGCGACTTCGTCAAGGGCATCGTCGTCCACCAGTCGCTCGGACGCTCGTACGCGACGCGCCAGCCGGTCACGGCCATCATCAAGGACGCTGCACCGGTCACGGCGAGCATCATCGTCGGCGGCGTGATCCTCTGGATGCTCGTCGCGCTTCCGGTCGGAATCCTGTCCGCATTGAAGCCTCGTTCGCTCTTAGACCGAAGCGCCATGACGTTCGTGCTGCTCGGTATCTCGGCGCACCCGGTCTGGATCGGACTGATCCTCATCTATTTCGTCGGCTACAAGGCCGGTCTGACACCTCTCGGCGGGTACTGCGACCTCTTCAACCCGTCCACGGAGTGCGGAGGGCCCGTGAGCTGGGCGCACTCGCTCGTTCTCCCCTGGGTGACGTTCGCGCTGCTCTACGCGGCCCTCTACACACGCATGATCCGCGCCGCCGTCCTCGAGACGATGAACGAGGACTACGTTCGCACCGCCCGGGCGAAGGGAGCCCCTGAGTGGATCGTCATGAGGTCGCACATCATGCGGAACGCGATGCTGCCGGTCGTGACCCTGCTCGGCCTCGACATCGGCGTCCTGCTCGGCGGCGCGATCTTCACGGAGACGGTCTTCGGCCTTCCAGGGCTCGGCCGGAGCGCGCTCCTCGCGCTCGACGGCTTCGACCTGCCCACGGTCATGGGAATCACCGTGTTCGCAACGCTGATGGTGATCGTCTGCAACCTGATCGTCGATCTGCTCTATGCGGTCATCGACCCGAGGATCCGCCTGGCCTGATGGGCCTCGAGGGGCTAAGGCGAGGCGGGTTGCACCGGGAACAGGAACTGATGCTGGTCCCACAGTGCGATCTCGCAGCCGTCGCTGCGCGCGAACGACGCGTCGATCTCGGTGCCGTCGAAGGTGCCGCTGACCTGGGCGACGGCAGGGCCGCCGTAGATCTCCGTACAGGCGATCTGCCCACTCGGCCGGACGAAGGGACGCTCCATGCTCACGAGTCGGCTGCAAGCCTCCTCGGGGTTCGGGAGGGAACCGCCGGCGGGCGAGCAGCGCAACGTCGCTTCGTGCTGATCGCCTGAGCGGCCGCCCGGCCAGACGGACACCTCGAGCTCAGTCTTCGCCCGGGAGGGCGTGGCGTCGCCCTCGCCGCCCCCGCAGCCGGCGAGGAGCGCCAGGGCCGCAAGGCCCGCAATTAGACTCGCCGAGTGTCCCTTCACGGTAAGCGCATTCTGCTCACAGGCGGCGCCGGCTTCATCGGCACGACCCTGACCCGAACCCTGCTCGACGACAACGAGATCGTCGTCTACGACAACCTCCACCGCGACGCCATGGGTGCCACCGACCTGGCCGAGCATCCGAATCTGACGTTCATTCAGGGCGACGTTCTCGACGCAGAGCTGCTCCGGGAGACGGCGAAAGGCGCGACTCACATCGTCCACCTTGCCGCAATCGCCGGAGTCGACACCGTGCTCGAGAGCCCTGTGAGGACGATGCGGGTGAATCTGATCGGCACGTTCAACGTCCTGGAGGCCGCGCAGGCGACGAAGGACACGCTCGAGCGGCTCGTCGACTTCTCGACGAGCGAAGTCTTCGGCCGCCACGCGTACAAGGTGGAGGAGATCCACGAGACCGCGCAGGGCTCGGTCGGCGAGGCGCGCTGGACGTACGCCGTCTCCAAGCTCGCGGGCGAGCACCTGGCGCACGCCTACTACGACGAGTTCAGGCTCCCGACCTGCTCGATCCGTCCCTTCAACGTGTACGGGCCGGGCCAGATCGGCGGTGGCGCGATCCGGGCGTTCATCGAGGGCATCCTGGCCGGCGAGGACCTCGTGATTCACGGCGACGGCGCGCAGATCCGCGCCTGGTGCTACGTGGACGATATGGTCGACGCGCTCCTCCTCGTGCTCGAGCGGCCGGAGGCCGTCGGTGAGGTCTTCAACGTCGGAAATGCACGCTCGGTCGTCACGGTCTTCGATCTCGCGCACCGGATCAAGCGGCTGATGCAATCGGACTGCGAGATCAACTTCCGGCCGATCCACTACACGGACGTCGAGATGCGGATCCCGAACGTCGACAAGGCCAAGAGCCTGCTCGGATGGACGCCGGATGTCGATCTCGACGAGGGCCTCGTCCGCACCATTGCGTGGTACAGAGAGCGCCAGCCGGCGCCGGCGTGATCCGGCTCGCCTGGCCGGACCTCGGCGAGGAGGAGCTCGCCGCCGTCGCGGCGGTGCTCGAGAGCGGGCAGCTGACGATGGGCCCGAGGGTCGAGGAGTTCGAGGCCGAGCTCGCCGCGGCCTGTGAGGTCGAGCACGCCGTCGTCGTCTCCTCCGGCACCGCGGCCTTGCACCTCTCGGTGCTTGCGCTCGAGATCGGGCCGGGCGACGAGGTGATCGTCCCCGCCTACACGTTTCCCGCGACGGCCAACGTGGTCGCACTGGCCGGCGCGAAGCCTGTTCTCGTCGACGTCGACCCGGACACGATGAACACGACCGCCGACGCGGTGGCCGGCGCCCTGACCGAGCGCACGAGGGCCGTGCTCGTCGTCCACCTCTTCGGGCGACCTGCGGCGTGGGACGAGCTCGAGGCTGCCATGCCCGACGGCGTGGCGCTGCTCGAGGACGCGGCCGGCGCGCTCGGCGCGCGGCGGCGGGGTCGGGCCTGCGGCGGCCTGGGTCGGCTCGGCTGCCTGTCGTTCCATCCACGGAAGATCGTCACGACCGGGGAGGGCGGGGCCGTGACGACGAACGACGCCGAGGTCGCCGACTTGATCCGCCGTTTCCGCCACCACGGGATCGAGCCGCGCGGCGACTTCGAGATCAGGGCGCCGGGGCTGAACTATCGCCTGCCGGACGTCCTCTGTGCGCTCGGGACGCCGCAGATGCACCGCCTCGAGCGGCTGCTCGAGGAGCGCGAGCGGCTTGCAGCGGGCTTCGCCGAACGGCTCGACGGCATCGTCGGCCTACCGTCGGCCGACGAGGACGACCGCCACGGCTGGCAGGCCTACGTCGTGCGGGTCGATCGGCGCGACCGGGCGCTCGCAGCGCTGAGGGAAGCCGGGATCCAGGCGCAGATCGGGACCTACGCCCTTCATCGTCTCGGCGCGTACGCCGATCAGGGCCCGTTCCCGGGCGCCGACGTCGCGTTCGAGCGGGCGCTCGCCCTGCCGTTCCACAACCGGCTGACGGAAGCCGATCAGGATCGGATCGCCGAGGTGTTGAAAGGGTTCCAGGTCGAGGAACCGTGAGAGGAGTCTGGGCCGCGCGATCGCGAAGCGTGCGCCCGGCCCTCTACGGGCGCCGAGTGTCGTGAGACTCTAGGCAGATCAGCCGCTCACGCCGGCGGGCGCGACGAGCTCGTAGCCCTCGCCGAGGAACGGCACGCGGTCGACGAGCGCGGCGAGCTCGTCGGGCCGGAAGACGCCCTCCTCGGTGACGACCTCGGTGATGAGCTCGGCGGGAACGAGCTCGAAGAGCTCGCGCTCGAAGTCGGCGAGATCGGGCGCCTGGGCACCCGGGACCGGCGCGAGCTTGATCACCTCGGCGGCGACGATCGTCGGAACCCCGGCGGCCTGGGCTGCCTTTGCGAGCGGAATCGTCCCGACCTTGTTGCAGACCTGGCCGTCGCGAAAGACGGTGTCCGCCCCGATCAAAAGCACCGCGACCTCGGTCACACGTTTCGGTGCGTCGGCGTCCTCGACGAGCTCGGCGTCGAGCCCCGCCGCGCGCATGTCCTCGGTGAACTGGCGTCCCTCCTCGACCGGAGCGGAGACGGTGCAGAGCACCTTGGCGGGCTTGCAGTGCGTGAGCGCCTCCCGGACCGTCCCGGAGGCGGAGTGCGTAAGGACGCTCGCGTCCTCGAGTCGTTCGCGCAGCTGGATGGCGATCGACGCCGGGGCGCGGATCCGTCCCTCGGTGAGAGCGAGCGCCTCCTCCTGCAACATCCGCCTGAGCTCCTCCGGCTGGAGATGGCTTTCGTACCGGCCGGACGCGAGCAGGCGTCCCACCGCGCCGGCGACGGCGCCCACGCCGGGCCGGACGGCGGCGAGACGACGGCCGGCGACGCGAAGATCGTCGAGCAGCGCCTCGCAGCTCCCGTCGTGCTCTTCCGTCAGCTCGGCGAGCGTCTCGACGGCTCGGCGCGCCATCCAGCTCGCGCCGTGCTGGCGATCGTCGCGGAGCTCTGCGATCCGGTCTTCGAGGGCGGCGGCCACCGGACGGCCAATTGTAGTGTCGAGTGCGTGCAGCCGGAGATTTCCGTGGTCGTGACCCTGTTCAACGAGCGTGGAACGGTCGACGACCTCGTTCGTCGAACGGTGGCGACGCTGGACGGCGAGCCGTTCGAGCTGCTGCTCATCGACGACGGCTCCACGGACGGCACGTGGGAGGAGGTCGAGCGCGCTCACGCGGCGGACGCTCGTGTACGCGGTGTTCGGCTGAAGCGGAACTTCGGTCAGCACCCGGCCATGCACGCAGGCCTCGTCCGCGCACGAGGCGACGTTCTGGTCACGATGGACGGCGACCTCCAGAACTCGCCCGAGGACATTCCAAAGCTCGTCGCGGCCGTCCGGAACGGGA
>Ga0136614_10001898_pt1 | contig 12701 bp, 9 predicted proteins | sample AntDrymUQ2792106_2_FD_106643 | JGI IMG/M metagenome (GOLD analysis project Ga0136614, IMG submission 106643) | Polar desert sand microbial communities from Dry Valleys, Antarctica - metaG UQ279 (21.06) | ecosystem: Environmental > Terrestrial > Soil > Desert | place: Antarctica: Dry Valley...
CCTTCTGAATGGACCGGCCGCTCGGCGTGTACCACTTGGCGGTGGTCATCTTGAGGGCATAACCGCCCTCGAGCGGAAACACCGACTGTACGAGGCCCTTTCCGAAGGACGTCGTGCCCATGATCAGAGCGCGGTCGTGATCCTGAAGCGCTCCGGCCACGATCTCGGATGCGGAAGCGCTTCTGCCGTCGGTGAGGACGATCAGCGGAATGGTCGGCGCTACGGGATCATCGCTCGCCGCGAATCGCTGGTTTTCGCCGTTCCGGCCCCGGATGGCGGAGATCTGCAGGCCCTTCCGCAGGAAAAGGTTGCTGACGCTGAGCGATTGATCGAGGATGCCGCCGGGATTTCCGCGGAGATCGATGATCAGGCCTTTAGCGCCTTCGCGACTCAGTTTCTTCACGGAGGCTTCGATCTCGTCTCTCGCGCTTTCGTTGAATTGCAGGAGCGGGATGTAGCCGACCTTCCCGTCGAGCATGATCGAGTAAGGAACCGCGGGAATGCTGATCAGGGCCCGGGTGAATGTGATCGGAATCAGCTCCGGAACCCCCGAGCGCGAAAATTTCACGAGGACCTTGCTTCCCGGCCGGCCCTTCAGCGCATCGGATGTCTGCGAAACGGTCCAACCCCGGATGTTCACCGTATCGATGAAGTTGATGCGGTCACCTTCCTGCACTCCCGCCTGCTCGGCCGGAGTGTGCGGAAAGACTCGCTGCACAGTCACGAAGCCCTGAGTTTCAGCGATCTCCATCCCGATTCCGGCGTAGCGGCCGTTGGTCTGGGCGTTGAAGGTGGAGAGCTCCTTCGGGGACAGGAGGACGCTGTAGGGATCGTTCAGCTCGCGAACGAGCCCGCGGGCGGCCTTTTCGTAGAGAGTGGCGGCATCGACCGTGTCGACGAACCGGCTCGACACGATGTTGAGGACCTGGTCGAGCAGCCGGGCACCCTGCTGGGTGCTCTGCTGCTGAAAAACGAAGCCACCGGCCAGGATCGGAATGAACGCGAGGCCAATGAGCAGGCTTTTGGGGGATCTGGACATTCAGCTGTGATTAAATAAGGGACAGTTCTAACCTACTAGATACGCCTGATTCTGGGCAGTGTTCCTTGACGCGCGACACCGCTCCACGGATACAGCGACCTCAGGCCGCGCGGGACGCAATGACGTAGTCGACGAGCCAGTCGCGATTGAGCTGCCGGAACGTCGCGTCCCTCAGGAGACCGGCCGCAAGAAGCATTTCATGGGCAGGCTGCAACACCCGTTGCAGGTGCGATGGATACCGCTGCGTCAGAGGCAGCTGCTCGGCAAGCGAGGTCAAAGGAACTCTCCAGGTCACCATCCCTTCTTCCCTCGCCACCTCGAGCAGCCGGTAAAGCCGCCGGGCCACGGGATTCGTGAGTGACAGGTAGTGCCCCGCCGAAAGAGTGACGGTATACCCCGCGGCGATATTCGCGCGTATGAAAGGACTGATAGTAACTCGCGCATCGCCGGGCTCGGACGCGGTCAGTACGGGGAACAATGTGAACTGCTCGCGCTCGGCCAGCCTCCGGCGCGCGATCGCCACGGCGGACAGTATCGTGAATTGCCCTTCTAGCGGCTGACCCTCGCCGGCTGCAATGTAGACGCCACTCGATTCGAGTGTCGTTCTCTCCAGTCTTGTCAGCGCCGAGCGAAGCTGTTCGTAGGTTCTGCCATCCACGCGGCGTCCGATGGAGCGAAGGAAGGCATGAAGTGTGAAGATCACGACACCATCTTCCGGAGATCCTGCTTCGTGGTACCGGTGCAGGATCTCGATGTAGACATCCTGATCAAAGGTGCCCGGAAGTCTGTCGCCGGGCGTAGGAAGCACCCGCCACCGTCCGCCGGTTTCGGGAGAAAATGAAATTGCCGAGTCCTCGGCGGAGTCGCTCAGTCGAAAAATGGGGAGCGACTCCAGCGACCGGTCGAGGACGATAGCTCGCGTCGCGATCCGCCGACGCGCCACGTAGGTCATACAGTGAGAATATCGCATTGATCAAGTACATCGCAATCACGGCACTCATTCTGATCGCTCTGATACTGGCGCTGATCGGCATGCTTTCGGTCACCCGGGACACGCCGGTGACCAGTGTAATCGCCGAGGGCGATGCGGAAGGACCGCCGACCGTCACCGATCCGTTGTTCGAGCAAACCATCGAGCTATTCACCCGCACCCACATCGAGACCGCCAACGCCGTTCAGATCCTTCTCAACGGCGATGGGACCTATCCGGCGCTGTGGAGAGACCTCGCGTCGGCGCAGCGAACTATCACGGTGCAGCTCTATTTCTGCCAGCCAGGCGCCGTTGCCGACACGATGGCGAAGTACCTGAGCGAGCGGGCGCGCGCGAAGGTCAGGGTTCTGCTGCTGCTCGATGCGTTCGGCGCGGGTCCGCTCAAGGACGAATGGATCGATGGTCTCAAGGCAGCCGGGGTCGAAGTGGTGAATCTGCGCCCGCTCAAGTGGTACACCCTGCACAAGACGACGAACCGCTCGCACGTTCGCGCGATCGTGGTCGATGGGCGCATCGGCTACACCGGTGGATTCGGCCTCGCCGACTATTGGCTGGGGGACGGTCACAGCGAAAACCAGTGGCGGGAAACGAACGTCCGCTTCGAGGGTCCCACCGTAGGGGCTCTTCAGGCGACCTTCGCCTCCGGATGGGCGGAGGCGACCGGCGAGCTGCTGACGGGCGACATGTTCTTTCCGAAGGGATCCTTCTCGACCGAAGGGAACGTGCACGCCGGTCTCATGCACAGCATCCCGACCATAGGCAGCACTCCAGCCGAACGGTTTTTCGCCCTGTCGATCGCCGGAGCGCGAAAGACGCTCTACATCACCAACTCGTATTTCGTGCCCGGAAAGAATCTCGTGCAGCTGCTGCTGCGGTCGGTGAAACGCGGCGTGGATGTGCGCGTTCTCACGGTCAGCGGCAAGACGGACGTCAAGACGACATGGTACGCGGGCAGATCCTACTACGAAAAGCTGCTGGAGGGCGGAGTGCGGATCTATGAGTACTCGCCGACGATGATGCACGCCAAGAGCATGGTCGTGGACGGGATATGGGGATACATCGGCTCGATGAACTTCGACAACCGCTCCATCGCCTTCAACGACGAATCGAATCTCCTCGTGCACGATCCGCGTGTGGGCGCCCAGATGGACTCCATCTTCCTCGATGACACCAAGTGGTCGGAGGAGATAAAGCTCGAGACGTTCAGGAAACGGTCGATAACGGGGAAGATCATGGAGTGGGGGGCGCAAAAGCTCCGTCGGATACTGTGACGGCCGACCGCTTGAATGCGTTGTGAGTTTACCGTTTTTGCGTTTGGGTAATAGCTCAAACGGAGTTGCCCTTCCCGTGAGCGGTCATCGAACGGTCGTCCAGTAGTACGCCCGGCGGCAGGGAGCTTTCAGCCTGGCAGCTATCGGCTCGTCAGTCGCCGTTTCTATCGAATATCAGCCCGACCCAGCGCCGCACGCACCGCCTCTCTCATCGCAACAACGGCATCCTCGCGAGCCGCGGGCGAATCCTCCCGCACGTGAATCTCGATCCCGTCGGCGACCGAGAGCCGCCGCCATCTGAGCACCATGTCACCATCGTGCGCGACGGCTTCGTCCGCGCCGGAGCCGAGGGCGGGAGCCAGCGACTGTGCAATCCTTTTCTCGAGCGCATCACCGGTTACTTCCTTCAGCTCCGATTTGATGGTTTCGAGACTCTGGCCTTCCCGCTGTCGGATCTTGATCGAGAGCAGCTGGAGAAGATGGCGGTAGCCGTAAGTCGCGCCGGTTCCGGTTCCCTCCGGCCGGTCCAGCAATCCGCTCGCAACGTAAAAGCGAATCGCGCGCGCGCTCGGGGCGGCGCGCGCGCTGGCGTTGGTCGGACGGACTCCTGCCGCGTCTACGAGTGCTGTCGCGTGTGCGGCAAGGCCGCGGGCGTTCCAGGGTGCGTGACGAGCGTGGGCGCGGAGGAGAGCGACAGGCGATTCAGCCATGTGGATAGAATAACGTTAAAGTCCTCGGCACGCTCGTCGTGAGGGAGATCGCCCGCAGGAGAAAGAACCGAGATCTCCAGGTCGCGCTTCAGCTCGCGAAATCCGCGAAACTCTTCCACCGGCGCGCTCGATCCCTGCTCTCCCCAGACGAGCAGCGCCGGCTGACTGAGCCGCCGCAAAGCGTTCCGGACATCCATGTTCAGGTGGCCCGACATGAAGGCAGCGGGCGCGTGACGGGCGCCGCGCTGATGCGACGTCGCGTAGTGGATTTCCACCAGCTCACGCGTCACGAGCGAGTCGTCGAGGTAGGCGTTCCTCAGATACCTGCGCAGGTTCGGGCGCGCGACCAGCGCGTTGAACACCGCGGTACCCGCGATGGGAGCATCGACCGCCAACCTGCCCGCCTCGCCGCCAAAACTGGCGGGCTCGTTCATGCTCACGAGACCCGAGGGCGCGATGAGTCCGACGGCGGGAAACCGGTGTGGATCGCGAGCCGCCAGCACGATCGCGTACGCGCCCGAGAGCGACGACGCAACGAGAACCGTCGGCGCATCGATCACCCGGCTCACGAAGTCGGAGATGAGAGAGATGTATAGCCGCGCGGAATAGCGAATGGCCGGCCGATCCGACCTGCCGAATCCGAGGAGGTCGATCGTGTACACCGTGTTGTGGCGCGAGAGGACCTCGACATTATTGCGCCATTCATACGACCACGCTGACGGATGGATGCCGTGGATGAGAAGAAGCGGCGGTCCGTCTCCGCGCCTGGTGAAAGCGATTCGGCGGTCGCGCCAGTCGAAGCCGCCCTCCTCACCGCCGATGAGATTGGTCAGCTGGTCGACACCTTTCCGCGCGAAGGCATTGTAAGCTGCGGCCGTACCGAGAATGGCGGTTCCGGCCAGCAGAATCCGGCGCCAGGGTCCTTCGCCTTCGGGTTCGTCGCTCTGTTCCATCACTGTCTCTCGTCGATCAAGGCAAAAGCGCGGTTACCAGAGAGTAACCGCGCTTTGAGTGCGGCGCATCGGGCTGGCGGAATCTATCTCCGCGAGCGCCCCCGCGACGAGGAACGGGACCGGCCCTTCGCGGCACTCTTGCGACCGCCTGAAGCGCTTCCCCTTCGTGAGCCGGAGGAGCGCTTCGTGCCCGCGCTCCGACCGCCGCCCTTGCGGCTCCCACCCGACCTGGCGCTCGACTTCCGAGCGCCGCTCTTCGAGCCGCTCTTTGCACCTTTTCTGGCGGCGGAGCGGGAACTTCCGGATTTCCGGCCGCCCGAAGACTTACGCGCACCAGATTTCTTTCTACCGGACGCGCTCTTCGACGCTGACTTGGCGGGTTTGCCCCCTGTGCCGCCGGAACGAGTCGCTCCGCCGGATCCCAGTGAAGCTCCGGCCCGCGACGAAGTGGCGGAAGTACCTGCGGTGAAACGACTTGAGCCAGCCGACCCACCCGCACCAGTAGTGCTACCGCCAAGCCCGGTGGTGCGTCCCGAAGAGCCCGACGGGCTCCCGGCGGACGACGATCCGGTCCGGCCGGTTTGCCCGAGAGTGGTGCCGGACGCGCCTCCCGGCGCAGGCCGAGCAGTTGACGAGCCACCAGTCAGGTCGCGGGGGCTTGCTCCAAGGCCCGAACCCGATCCCGCCCCGAACACGCTCCCGCCTCCTGCTGCACCACCGCCCGCCAGAGTGGGGTCCTGCTTTTTCCCGGAGCCCTTGGGGCGCCCCCTTCTGCCGCGCGGAGCACCGCCACCGAATAAATCCTCTTCCTCTTCTTCCTCGTCGGAGTCCTCCCCTTCCGCTACGACCGGTGCGTCCGAGTCGGGCTCCTCGTCATCGTCCGCATCTTCAGCGCTGTCCCAGAGGCGGTCACTGTGATCCTCGTTGATGGCCCAGCCACCGTCCTCGTCCTCATCATCGTCGTACGAGCGCTTGCCACGAGTGAAGCCACCGATGTCATCGGCGTCGTCGTCGTCAGCAAACCTCAGTGGCTCACCTGATTCCCCGCTCGGCATGGATCCCCCCGTAATGTTTTCGGCAGACGCACGGAAGAAGCGTGCATTTCCTGATTTCGCCGCTGCACGTCGCGTGCCTTGTATATCCGTGCGCGTCGTGCCGCTCTCCATGGGACGGAATACGACACCGGAAGTGCGTCGTCAAGTGAGAACGACGGTCTCAAGCTGATTCCGGCTGCTCTGCCTCCAGACGTCTGGTTACGACGCGGACGAGCGCCTCATAGACGCGGGGATCGAACTGTTTGCCCACGTCCACCTTCAGGTGCTCGAGAGTCGCGAGAGGAGAGAGCGGATCGCGGTAGGCGCGCTTCGAGGTGAGAGCGTCGAAGGTGTCGGCGACACAAAGTATCCGGCCCCCCAGCAGGATCGCCTCACCCGAAATTCCATGTGGGTATCCGGCGCCGTTCCAGTGCTCGTGGTGGTGCTCGATGTAGGACAGCGGAGTCTTGATGTGGTGAAGCGGGGCGAGAATGTCGAGGCCGATCCGCACGTGGCACTTCACGTGATCGAATTCCTCAGCGGTCAGACCTCCGGGCTTGTTCAGGATCTCTTCACGGATCCCGATCTTGCCCACGTCGTGCAGCCGGCCGGCGAGGCGAAGATCTTCGATCATTGGGCCTTCCAGCGCCAGCTCCTCCGCCAGCTCGACGCAGAGCTCGGCGACCCGCTGGGAGTGTCCACGCAGGTAGAGATCTTTCGCCTCCATCGCGTTGATGAGAGTCTCGGCAATACTGATCGACATCAGGCGGAGCGCTTCCTTCTCCTGCTCCAGCTCGGCGGTCCGAAGCGTGACCTCTTCCCGGATCAGCTTATCGACCCGGCGGCGCTCGATCAGGTTAGCGCGCTTGGTGAGAGCACGATCGACCGCCTGCTGGAGATCCGCCAGCTCGACCGGCTTCATCAGGTAGTCGCTCGCGCCGTTCGAGAGGACTTCAGTCGCGGTCGCAGCGTCGTTGACGGCGGTGAGCATGATGATACCGAGGTTCGGATCCTTTTCAGCGGCGAGGGGGACTACCTGAACTCCCGTCAGCCCCGGCATCCGCACGTCGCACAGCATCAGGGAAAACGTTTCCCGCTCCAGGATCTCGAGAGCCTGGTCGCCGGAGCCGGCGATCTCCACTTCGTACCCCCTCGACCGCAGGAATTTTCTGAGGGCGAGGCGGATTGTCTCTTCGTCGTCGACGATCAGAATGCGGGTCATTGTTCTGTTTCGCGGTGCCGGGGAAGAGTAATCGTGAAGGCCGTGCCCATGCCCGGAGTGCTCTCGACGGAAATGGATCCTTCCTGAGCCTGAATGATGCCATAGCTGACGCTCAGGCCGAGGCCGGTGCCTTCCCCCGGGGGCTTGGTGGTGAAGAACGGCTCGAACAGGCGCTGCCGCACCGCATCGGTCATTCCGTGGCCGGTATCCGATATCACAATGGTGACGGCGTCGTCGCGGCTCCGCGTTACAACCGAAAGGTGTTTCACCACCGCGTCGCGCATTGCCGACTCCGCGTTGACCATCAGGTTGAGCAGGACCTGTTGGAGCTTCTGCTCGTCTCCGCGAACCTGGGGATCGGATGGATCGAGGAGAGTGTGGACCTCTATACCACCCGACCGCGACGCCAGCGCGCGCAAGCGCACGGTGTGCTGAACGATCGTGTTGATGTCGACGGGAACATCGCGCCCTTCCGTTTTTCGCGCGAAGAGCAGAAGGTCGCGGATAACCCCGATAGCCCGGTCGGCCTCGCGCTTGATGAGACTGACCGACTCGAGCTGCTCGCCCTGGAGGTTGTCCTCCAGCAGCAGCTGGGCAAAGGTCGAGATTCCCGTCAGCGGGTTGTTGAGCTCGTGGGCGACGCCTGCCATCAGCTCCCCGATCGCCGCCAGCTTTCCCGTCCGGCTCATGTGCTCGGCGATCTTTCGTTCTTCGGTGAGGTTGCGCACGCCGATCACCAGGCCGGAGATGTTGTCGTCGGCGTCCCGGATGTGACTGAGAGTGACGGCGGCCGGGAACTCGCTGCCGTCCTTCCGGCGGTGCACGTGCTCCCCGGTCCAGAGAGTCTTGTCCGCCGGCACCGGAGGGATCGTTTCGCGACGTGCGAGACGCGCCGAGGCGACCACGAAATCATCGACGGAGAGCCCGGCGATCTCGGAGGCGTCGTACCCGTACTCACGGATCGCGGCGGCATTGGCGTACTCCACCCGGGCGTCGACACCGAGGATCAGTACGGGCTGGTCCATCGTCGCGAGGGCGGCAGCGAGCGTCCGCTCTCTCCCGCGCGTCCGGTGCTCGTGCTCGCCGAGGATGAGGACGTCGACAGCGAGGGCGACGGCGGGAGCGAGGCGAAGCAGAGCATCAATGTGCGGGCCCGTCTGCGGATGTGCGTCCTCGGCGGTGACGAGCAGGACGCCGATGCGCCGGTCGCTCGCGACCAGCGGAATGGAGATGGCCGGCTCCGAAGGCACCCTGTCCGGATAGCTGGAGTTGTCGCGGATGTTGTCGATAAAGGTCGGCTTGTCGCCGGCCCAGGATTCGCGCACCGAAGTCCGCTCCACCGGCGCGATAAGACCTTCCATGGGAGCGCAGGTTCCGGTGGCGGCGACGCAGGTAAGCATTCGGTCGTCCTGGGAGACTACGCCGATGGCTTTACCGGTCGATGGAACGACATCCTCGAGGATCGTCAGAATGGCGCGTGATGCCTCGACAACGGTGATTTTTCGCAGCGCCACCCGGGCGATCTCTTCCGCCGCCTCCGTCTGCTTCTGCTCGTCCCGCTGAGCGGCGAACAGCCGGGCGTTCTCGATCGCGACCGCCGCCTGCCTCGCGATCAGCATGATGAGCTCCATGTCATGCGAGTCGTAGGCGTTTCGCTTGTATGAGAGGACCTGCATCACGCCCAGGGTGCGATTGTGATAGATCAGCGGCGCTGTTATCTCGCTCAGCACTTCGCGCTTCGCGGCGACCTGATAGATGGTGCCGGTCCACCACCGCTCGGGCTCCGACGAAATGCTCGGAATTCCGCTCTCGTAGACGCGGCTGATCGTTTCCGTGCCCATTGGGAAGTCGAGCAGGCTCTCACCCTCGCGCTCCTCCCGGTCGACTACGACGCAGTGCGGATGAAAGCTCTCAGTGACAGGATCGGCGATCATCAGCGCGAAGCACGGCGCATCCACTACCGACGCGACGGCCTTGTAGATCTCGTGGTACGCTTCGTCGAGAGAGATGGTGGCCGAGATAGCCTGCTGCACCGTCGCGACGGCGGCAAACCGCGCGGCGCGACGCTGAAGCTCGGCGACGAGCTCAGTCGTCAACGAAGTCCACCGTCACGGGGCGGGTGATCACGCCGCACTTCACGCCCTCGTCGAGAAAGAGACGAATAGCGGCGCGGCCCCGCTCGCCGTAGTCGAGCGTCCAGGCGTTGACGTACATCCCGACGAATGTATCCGCCTTGCCGCGGTCGAGACCGCGGGCAAACCGCATTGCGTGGTCGAGCGCGTTGGCGCGGTGATCGAGCCCGTACGCGATGCTGGCCCGGAGGTGGCGTGAAACTTTTTTCTGCAGCTCCCGCGGCATGTCCTTCCGGATGACGTTGCCGCCCAGGGGCAGGGGCAATCCGGTTTTCTCCAGCCACCAGGCGCCCATATCGGCGATGAGGTGGAGGCCTTCGTCGGCATATGTGAGCTGGCTCTCGTGGATAAGAAGCCCCGCGTCGGCTTCGTCGCGAATCACTGCCTGCTCGATCTCGTCGAATGGCACGACGATGGGAATGAAATCCGGCTCGAAGAGCCGGAGAGACAGATAGGCGCTGGTCAGCAGTCCCGGCACGGCGATCCTTTTGCCGGCGATCTGCTGCCGGGTCATTGGCTTTGTCGCGACGAGCTTCGGCCCGTAGCCATCTCCCATTGAAGCGCCGTGCGGAAGGAGAGCGTAGGTGTCGGAGAGATACGCATACGCGTGAATCGAGACGGCGGTGACGTCGAGCTCTCCCCGCATTGCGCGCCCGTTCAGCGTTTCGATGTCCTGAAGCTCGTGTACGTAGCTGATACCCTGGGTGTCGATCATGCCATCCGCCAGCGCATAGAACATGAAGGCGTCGTCGGAGTCCGGGCTGTGGGCGAGGTGAATCGTGCTTCCTCCAGTCATTGCTGCACGCCCAGATCTTTTCGCGCCTGCTCGAGCGCACTGGCGATGTCGTCGCGGTGGCGCGTGTACTCGTCTCTGTTCTTCGCCAGCTCCGTTTTTTCCGCCGCCAGGAGCTTCCGCTCATACGACCGCAGCGATACGCTATCGCGAGCGAGCGTCGCGAGCCGCAGCTGGAGGATGAGGCCGAGGAGGTGATCGCCATCCTCCTTCAGGATGCTGTCGGCCTGCGCCTGAGCGAGCGGCAGCGCACCGGCGACCTCGCCGACGCGTCCCATGTCGTAGCGCTGATCGATGTTGAGCGGCGACAGCATCTGGTAGGCAGTGATGGCCATCGGGGCAAAGAACTGCACGCTGTCGACCTTGCCCTGGCTGGCGAGCAGCATCACACGGTTGTACAGCCGATCGGCGCGCTCCTGCGGTGAGAGATTGGAGATGTCGGGAGCACGGAAACCCTGGGGCGCCATTCCGCGGTCGTCGAGCCCTGCCTGCGGCAGAGCGTTCTGGGAGCCGTCCAGGGAGCTGCCGGGGCGAGCGCTGAAGCCACGGCCCGCCGCCATCGCGAACAGCGCCAGGAACGCAAGAGCGGCAACGATCCAGGGGAGCGGGTTCGCCGGTGCCGCTCGAGGAACGGCGGCAGCACCCGCCGGGGCACCGCAGCGATGACAGAATTTTGCGCCGGGAGAGAGCTCGGCGGAGCACGATGCGCACGTCGCACCGGCGAGCGGCGAGCCGCAACTGGCGCAAAAGCGGCCGCGCGCCGGGGAGCCACACGACGGGCACGTGCCGGGATCTGGTTGTGTCTGGGGAGAGAGCGATGTCACCTCTCTCAAATTATAGAGGAGCAGGACGCGCCGCAGGCCAAGGCGCGCCCGGCTCAAACCGGAAAGAGCATCTCGCGATACTTGGGAAGGGGCCAATAGGCATCACCGACTATCAGCTCGAGCGCGTCGGCGACCTTGCGGACTTCAGCCATCGTTTCGGCACCTTCCGAAGTCAGCAGCTCCGCCTGAGACGCGGGATCCTCGTGCATCGCTTCCGCGCGGGCGATGACATCGCTCAGGTCCTCGCGGAACTCCTGGAGCTCCTGCACCAGCTCTCCCACCTGATTGGCTGTCGTGACCTGTGGTATCACCGCGATACCGGCTGACTTGGCGTGGGCTGAAGACTCCGACAGCTGCGCCAGATACTCGTAGGCCGCGGGCACCACCATCGTGTCGACCATCTCGCGCATCGTGTGAAGCTCGATCAGCATGTCCTTCACATAGCGCTCGACTCGAACGTGGTACCGGGACTCCAGCTCCTCCTTGGTTAGAACACCCAGCTTGATGAAAAGCGAGCGGGACTGCTTGGTGACGAGCTCCTTCAGCGCCTCGGGGGTTCTCCGCAGGTTGAGAAGCCCGCGCTTCTTCGCCTCGCTGACCCATTCCTCGGAATAGTTGTTGCCCTCGAAGCGCACGGGACTGCTCTGCTTGAAAGCTTCGCGCACGACCTTGAGAACCGCATCGTCGACGGATTTCGTTTTCTTCAGCGTCTCGCGCAATTCGGCGGTGAGCTCACCGAGCGATTCGGCCACCGCGGTATTGAGCAGGGCAATGGGAAAAGCGATCGACGCCGACGAGCCAACCGCGCGGAACTCGAACTTCTGCCCGGTGAACGCGAAGGGCGAGGTGCGATTGCGGTCGGTGTTGTCGCGCTGGATCTCGGGAAGTCTCTCGACGCCGAGCTTGATCATCTGCTGCTCGGCCGATCCCGAGGTCTTGCCGGCGGCGATCTCATCGAGCACTCGCGTCAGCATGTCGCCCATGAAGACAGAAATAATCGCGGGTGGCGCCTCGTTGGCACCAAGGCGGTGCTCGTTTCCCGATGATGCGATCCCGGCGCGTAACAATCCGGAATGCTTGTGCACCGCCCGGAGCACGGCAGCGAGAAAGATGAGGAAGCGGACGTTCTGGTGCGGAGTGTTCCCCGGCTTCAACAGGTTTTTTCCGTGGAGCTCGGGAGAGTCGGCGGAAATCGACATCGACCAGTTGCAGTGCTTTCCGGATCCGTTGATTCCTGCGAATGGCTTTTCGTGGAGCACGGCCTGCAGCCCGTGCCGGAGCGCCACGCGTCTCAGAGTCGCCATCACCAGCATGTTGTGGTCGACGGAGAGATCAGTTTCCTCGAAGTAGGGAGCCATCTCGAACTGACACGGCGCGACCTCGTTGTGCCGCGTCGTGATGGGAACGCCGAGCTTGTACAGCTCGAATTCGACTTCGGAGATGCAGGCCTGGATGCGCTCCGGGATGCCGCCGAAGTAGTGATCTTCGAGCTGCTGCCCACGAGGGGGCGGCGCGCCGATGAGCGTGCGGCCGCCCATCACCAGGTCCGGCCGCAGACTGAAGTGCGCGCGATCGATCAGGAAGTACTCCTGCTCAGCGCCGAGTGTGGTGAACACGCGCTGGACACCCTTGTCGCCGAGGAGCTCGAGCAGCTCGATGGACTTTTCGGAGAGGACGTCGGAGCTGCGGAGCAGCGGAGTCATCTCGTCGAGGGCTTCGCCGTTGTAGCCGA
>Ga0136614_10001899_pt1 | contig 12701 bp, 7 predicted proteins | sample AntDrymUQ2792106_2_FD_106643 | JGI IMG/M metagenome (GOLD analysis project Ga0136614, IMG submission 106643) | Polar desert sand microbial communities from Dry Valleys, Antarctica - metaG UQ279 (21.06) | ecosystem: Environmental > Terrestrial > Soil > Desert | place: Antarctica: Dry Valley...
GGTGCCCACGGCTATTAACTTCATGCCTTTCAGGCATGTCAAACTCGCTATCGCTCGCGCTGACCATTCTGGAATCTCCTCCAAATCTTTTTAAGCCGAGCCGTTGGTAACGGAGCCGCAGAGATTCGCCGACCTTTGGTGTTTCGCTTTGCGGCTTTGTTTCTGTAGTGTCCCTCCGGTACTGCGTTTTACTCTGGCACGCAACGCGCTAGGAAATTTCGCCTGAAGGGCTCTAAACTAACTGGAAGGTGAAAAAAGACGCGTTGCGATTACTGATTGTTGATGATGAAGAGGCCTCGCGCTACGGCATGCGAAGGGCGCTCAGCACGTTTGGTTATAACGTTTCCGAGGCGAATTCGGCTGAGGCGGCCCGGGCGCTGGTTAAGCAGCAGGAGCCGGACCTGATGCTTCTGGACGTGAATCTCCCGGGCATGAGCGGGTTGGATTTTCTGCGCGAGTTAAAAAGCTCAAACGGGAACGGTCCGCTTGTAATCATTGTTACCGCTCATGGTTCGGAGCGAATGGCGGTGGCGGCAGTTAGATCGGGCGCATACGACTACCTTTCAAAGCCGTTTGAAGTTGACGATCTGCGGTTGGTGATAAAGAACGCCGCTGAGACCCTTCAACTCAGACGAGAGAATCTTTCACTTCGCAGACGAATCGAGATCGAACGATCACAGCGCGGCGCCCTGATCGGAAACTCTGAAGGAATGCAACGGGTGCGCTCGATGATTGAGAAGGTCGCCGAGACCGATGCGACTGTCCTCGTTCGAGGTGAATCCGGTACGGGCAAAGAACTCGTGGCCCGAGAGATTCATGAGCGAAATAGCGCGCGCTCCACTGAAGCCTTCGTAGCGGTTAACTGTGCGGCCCTGCCATCGGAGCTGATTGAGTCGGAGCTCTTCGGTCACGAAAAGGGGGCATTTACGGGAGCGGCAATGCGGCGACAGGGCAAATTTGAGCAGGCCAACGGCGGCACGCTTTTTCTCGACGAGATTGGCGACATGAGCGCGAATGTTCAGGCGAAGCTGCTGCGTGCCCTGGAAGAACGACGTATCGAACGGCTGGGAGGCAATGAATCCATTCCCGTCGATGTCCGAATTGTCAGTGCCACGCATCGTCCTTTAGAGCAGGAGATCGCGGCGGGTAATTTTCGCGCAGACCTCTTCTATCGTCTGCAGGTTGTGACCATTGAGATTCCCCCGCTCAGAGAACGGCGGGAAGACATTCCCTTGCTGGCTGAAACATTTGCCCGTGCCGCTGCGGAGCACTTTGAGCTGCCCGCGCGATCGATTGGCCAGGGCACATTGCGGCGCCTGGTTGAGTACAACTGGCCGGGCAACGTGCGGGAATTGAAGAATACAATGGACCGTGCAGTAATCATGGCAGAGGGCGATGATTTAAGCCCACGCGATCTTCCTGGTGAAATGGCCGTCGGCTCCCAGATCGCCACTGATACTTCGGACGGCGACGGGGGAGGCTTGAAGGTCCCCTTCACTGCGGATTTTCGTGAGGATCGGCGCGAGTTTGAACGCCGATACATAAGTCGCTGCCTCGAACACACCCAGGGCAATGTGACTAAGGCCGCGGAGATTCTGGGCATGCATCGTCAATCCCTCCAGCACAAACTTCGGCAGCTGGGACTGGGCCGGCGCTATGTGGCAGTTGACGCAGATGTACAGGATAGTGCTGACGAATAAAAGATCGAGGGAAACTTAGCTGGTAACCCACAACGACTTCAGAACCGGTGAGGGGTAGAGGCTGTTTGAAACTCAAAAAAGCGCTTACGGTGAGTTGCAGGTCGGGAAGGTGGACCCTGTCCCCGCCTTAAGCTTGAAAGCCACTCAGCAAACTCCATCTCCTCATCTCTTTTCAAAGCTGTACTAGCCTCTCTTTCAGCGCCTTGGACCGCCTCTAGGAATCTTCTAGCCACCAGCGGTCATGGGGATTGAAGTTCACCACGCGAGCGATATGACGAAGCTCCTTTGGACTGAAAATGAATTGAGTTGTTATCTACGCGATTCTTTTTTTCCTCGTAAGAGCGGGGACAGGGTCCGCCTTCCTAACCTGCTAATCTACGGGGCTTGAGCCATCTCTTTGGATTGGGTCTGCGCTGCGATGGTAGTAGTGGTCGAGACTAAAGCTTGATATCTTGACGACCCATGATCCTGTCTCAGAGCACACAAGCGTTGGAATATGCTGCCAGGATAATCTCAAATGGAGGCCTCGTTGCTTTTCGCACCGACACGTTCTATGGCCTCGGCGCCGACCCTCTGAGTCGACTAGCCATCCGCAGAATCAGACAACTTAAGAGCAGGGAAGAAACCAAGCCGATTATGCTGCTGGTTTCGGATTACGATAAGGTTGCGCATTTCATAAGGACACCCTCCGAGCTCTTCCTATCGATAGCAAGTCGTTATTGGCCTGGCCCGCTCACCCTAGTCAGCAACGCGCGGCCAGAATTGCCCGAAGAGTTAACCGCGGGAACCGGAACTATCGGTTTGCGGCTACCAGACGATGACGATGTGCGCTCTCTCGTGCGCGCCTGTGGCGGGGCGCTAACAGCCACCAGCGCTAACCTCTCTGGCGATTTACCGGCACGAACCGCTACAGATGTGGAGGCTTACTTCCCGAGTGGAATTGATTTGATTATCGACGACGGGGAAGTGACCGTGCTGCAGCCTTCGACCGTACTGGATTTGAGTGGGCCAGAGCCACGATTGATTCGCGAGGGTGCGATTTCACGGAAGGGGCTTCATGAGACGCTCAAGGAATTAGGGATAATCCTATCCTAGAGGACAAGCTTTATTTTCCATTTCTCATCTGACATTCATCATATTGTCATTGCCATCGGAAGCCCGCGAAGCGTGGCGGAAGCATAAAGCCTGGGGCGCGAGCCCCAGGATAATAGCATCTGAGTTCTTAAGCCCGCGAAGCGGGCAGCAGCGCAAACAAGAGAGACATCGTTGATGAAACATGATCCTTGATCTGCTTTCGCCCGCCGTCGCGGGCTAGTTGAATCTACTTGTTCGTTGACCTGGGGTTCCGCTGCGCTCCACCCCAGGCTTTATGCTGTCGCCACCCTTCGCGGGCTTCCGGATAACAAGTGAAAAATCATGAAAAATGGAAATGAGAAATGGAAAATGATTTCTACCTCCAACGGGTTTCAGAACTACTCTTCTATGGTTAGATTCCTGATAAACCCCCAGTCGCCGCTGGCGTCGACCTGAATGTTCTTTACATTCTTCTTGGCGATAACCATGTTCGCCTGGTACCACAGCGGATAAACGGGCACCTCGCGGCTGACGATCTCCTGAATCTTTGCATACAACACTTTTGCTTTCTCGCGGTCCAAGGTGTTGGCGGCTTCCTCCAGCAACGGATCGAGTTCCCGGTTGCTGTAACGACTGCGGTTTCTTGCAGCTCGTGTCTCGGTCGGTATCTCTGAGGAGGCGAAGAGATCCTTGTAGAAGATCGGGTCTTGATTGCCGCCCGTCCACTGGCCGTAAAAGATCTGGAAGTTTCCCCTGCGCAGCTCGTCGAAGAGCGTGTTGAGCTCAGCGGTCTCGATCTTTACCGGAATGCCGACGACCTTCAGATAATCGTAGATGACTCCAGCGTCATTCCTTTTTGCCACGCTGCTTCCGGAGATTTTAAAGACTACCGACTTGGAAAAACGCAGCTGTGGTCCATCACCGTCCGGATCTCTGAACCCAGCCTCATCCAGCAATTTCTTCGACATTGCCGGATCGAAGGAATAGATGTGTCCGGGCGTGTACGCCCAGGAATCCTCGGGCAAAATCGAGTGGGCAATCTTTCCTTGTCCGAGGAGTAGATCGCGGATCAGACTCTCGCGATCGATGGCATGGGCAATGGCCTGTCGTACCCGAATATCGTTTAACGGAGATTGCGTCGTATTGAATGTCAGCAGGTTCAAGTTGGAGCCTTTGAATTGCAGTACCTGAAGGTTTGGATCCCTTTCCAGCGACTTGACCGCATCAGGTGAAAGGTTGGTAGGCAGGGGGGCAATGTCGATGCGGCCGGATTGAAGTTCTGCCTGGAGCGCATTGGTGTCGGCAATCACACGCACTCTGAGAGTCGGAAGTTTTGCCGGTCCTTGCCAGTACTCCGGGTAGGCCTCCAGGTCGACCACCTGCTGCGAATTGTCGTAACGCACAAACTTGAATGGACCAGAGCCGAGCGGATGATCTTTCTGACCGGCATAACTGTCTTTCGGGATAATCGCCACCGGAACCAGATTGGTAAGCAATCCCACCCACGGCTTCGTAAGGGTGACGACCAGGGTTTTTGCATCTGGGGCTTCAACTCTCGTCACATAGCTTTTCTTGTTGTCTCCCGATCCTTCATAAAAGCTGGCAGACTTGGCGAAGTTGCTGGACAAGACGAGGTCGAGCGTGTATTTGGCGTCGGCAGAAGTGAGCGGTCGTCCATCATGGAATTTGACTCCTTCCTGAAGCGTGAAGGTGTAAGTCAGTCCATCATCTGAGTGCTGAATGTTAGACGCCAGTTCCCCAACGTAGTCAAACTTCTCATTCTTCTTCACAAGGGAATTGAACATCAGCGTTCGCACTCGCTCGCTCGCCGTATCAACCGAAGGGGAGCCGATGGGATCGATGGTGCGGATGTTATCCCCCAGCGCGATTACGAAGGCCCCGCTCTTGCGCCGGCAGCCGGCCGGGAACAGCGCGCCTATTAGCATCAGAGAAAAAAGAGGAAGTATCGCTCTCCTGGCTATCATAGGACTGTACCTCCGTACATGTAGTTCAGTTTCTCGTTAAGCTCCTTAGTCTCGGCTGAGAGTGCTTGAAAGCGTTCTATGTCCAGCGGCAAGGGTTCTCTGATGATCTCCTTAGTGGCGGCGATGCGTGTTAGTGATGCGCGAATACGCCCTTCAGCGAGCTTGCCTGACTGCGCTGTTTTCAGGAGCGCGTGATAACCGCGGCGAATCACGTCGGGACGGGCGCAAATGAGCATCATGTCTTCCCCGGCAACGAAGGCCCGGATAGCTGCTTCGTCAATATCGCAGTGGCGCGAGATCGCGCCCATCTCCAGGTCGTCTGTTACGACGAGATGCTGGTAACCCAACTCTTCGCGCAGCACCCGGGTCACGATGTTATGACTGAGCGAAGCAGGCTCGAGTAAGCCCCCGGCAAACTCCTGGCGGATATCGATGTTGGGGAAACCACCGTGACTCACCATAACGCAGCGAACTCGATCGTCTTTGCGTTGGAATAGTTCTATGTAGGGGGCGAGGTCTTGCGCAATTAGATCGTCATGCGAGAGTTTGACCAACGGCATCTGCTCGTGTGAGTCAACTTCGCCTGCGCCGATACCGGGAAAGTGTTTAAGACAGCCGATGATTCCAGTTTCCTGCAAGCCGCGCAGGTAGACGGTGGTGTAACCAAGGACCTCACCCGGGGAACGACCAAAGGAGCGTGAGTAAAGTCCGTTGGAAAGCAGGTCGCGCTCGTCAGTCATAATGGACATAACAGGCGCGAAGTTCATGTTGAAGCCCAGCATGCGAAGGACTTCGCCTGTGATACGGCCAAGCGAGCGGGACGCCGCGAGATCACCATGCTGGCGAATCGTGCGGGCGGCCGGCATGGGTGTAAAAATCTTCCGCAGTCTATCGACAAGTCCGCCTTCCTGATCGATACCTACAAGGGGCTCAATCGGAAGGAGTTCACGCACACCGTCAACCAGATTCCGCAACTGTTGCGGACTGGCAACGTTGCGGCCAAAGATAATGATCCCGCCGGGTCTTACTTCCTCGATCAGGTTGCGCGCCTCGGCGTCGAGTTCTGTGCCCGGAAGACCGATGAAGAAAAATTGTCCTACTTGTTGCTCGAGGGGGATGGAGTAAAGTGAATCCGATGGCATTTTCAAATGAACAGTACAACCCTTCCTGCGTCATATCGCGCAGAGAGTTTAGCATGAGAGAACTGGTATAACACCGCATCAGTAAGCCGAAGTTAATTATTTATCTTTCCAGCCTTAAGTAGTATAAAACCGAGATGCCTCAGGAAATCATGAACCAGGAAGTTTTTACCCGCGCATCGATCATTTCCTTTTTCTTCACATGTCTGTTGTTGAGTGGCGTTACCGAGGTGCGAGCTCAAGACACGGTCACCGGCGCCTTCGAGGGCATAGTGAGCGATAGCCAATCCGGAGTCGCAATAAAAGGTGCAGCCGTGGAGATTATCAACGAACAAACCGGACTGAGTCACAGTCTCAATACCGACTTTCGAGGCCGCTTCTACCAGGGCTTGCTTATTCCCGGGATTTACCGAGTACGCGTATCAATGCCAGGGTATCGGACTCGCGAAGTACTGCAGCGTTTGAAAATCACCTACACCGGTGAAGTTGTGCCAGTTCCGGTAGCGCTCGATCCAGCCCCGGCAACAGTGACGCCGACAGCATCGCCGTCGCCAACGGTCACGCTGGGAGTTGAAGACACGGACGTTCGCAGCAGCATTGTTAGAAGTGACGGCCGGCGTGGCGGCTCCTTCAACGAAGAGGAGGTGTCGACGCTCCCACTCGGTGCGGCCACGCGTGTTCGCACCTTTGATGAGCTCACTCTCCTGCTACCAGGAATTGCTCCGCCGCCGCAAACACTCGGCAGCGTCGCCGGGCCGGGTGTCGGCGCAGGTGTCGGCTCAGCCGGCCAGTTTGCAGTCAATGGGTTAAGGTCGCGAGCTAACAATTTTACTGTGGACGGCTCCGACAATAACGACGAAGACATCGGGGTAAGACGGCAAGGTTTTGTGGCCCTCATTCCGCAACCCATCGAATCCATTAAAGAGTATCAAGTAATTACTCTGTTGGCGCCCGCACAGTTTGGACGAAACATCGGGGCCCAGGTGAACGCTGTATCAAAATCGGGTGGCAATGCTACCCACGGCACCGCCTACACTTTCTTCAATTCAAGTCAGCTTAACGCGCGCAACTTTTTCGATACGAACTTCGGAAACAGTGCTACGCCCCTCAGAGCACAGGGAAAACCTGTGCTGCTTAACGGCAGACCAGTAATAGTCACGAATCAAAGCGGAGAGGAAGATTCGTTTACTCTGACAACGGGAGGGATGGTTCTGGGTGGTCCGTTGGTGGCCAACGAACCTGGGGGTTCGGGAAGCATGTTCTATTTCATTTCGGCCGAAGGGCAGAATGTAAATGCGACCAAGGAGGAGAGCTTTGCCGTGCCTATGGTTGAGCAGCGTGGAATCTTCAGGAGTGGAGCTACCGGTCTCTCCGCCGATCCGTTCACGGGTCAGCCGGTGGTGAGCTTTCCCGCGACGGTAAGTGGCGATGCCATTTTCAGTCTCTATCCTTTTCCCAACAATCCCAATGGCATATACGGTACGAATACTTTCACTCAGGTTTTGCCGGCGCGTCAACAAGGCAAAGTGCTCTCAGGGAAATTGGATGCCAACTTCAAATTTGGCCAGAGGCTGCAGAGCTTCACGTCGCGGTATAATTTTACCGATGATTTCAGGGATATTCCTGTAACCGGTGGCGCGGTGTTTTCTTCGATCCGGCCGAACGTGCGCACGCAGAACTTTTCCAACTTTCTCAATAGCGAACTCAGCTCGCCGAATAACACCACCAGAGTTTTCAATCAGCTCAGAGCGTCTTACGGTCGCACGCGACTGGTCTTTGAGGAGTTGCGTGACCAGGAGTTTCTCCGCCCCAGCAGATTGGCTAGCACCTTTGGCGGAAACGAAAGCTTGTTTTTGCTGAATGCACCTCTGAGAGTAAACGATACTCTCCCGGGCTCCGCCAATGTCCTCTATAACAGGTTCTTCAATTTCAATATTGAGGATATCCTCGGGCCAGTGGGTCAGATTTCGATCGCTGGATTCAGTCCCGTAGGCGTTGACGTATTCAACTTTCCACAGCGGCGCGTGAATAACACTTATCAGCTGGCCGACACGCTCACGATGCGTTTCGGCAACCACGCCCTGACTTTGGGAGCAGACTTTCGCCGCTCGGAGCTGAACAGTGAACTCCCCGTCAACGCCCGCCCGTTAATCACTTTTGGAGGAGCGCCGCGACTAAGAACGAATGCACAGGGCAGTTTCGAACTATCTGGGTTCATCAGCGCTGTCGATCTCGCCGCCGCGTCGGCTCCCAGCGGCTTCTTTCAAACAGTGACCCCGGGCGTCAGCTCCGCCATCAGTCTCCGCTATTACCAGTGGAATTATTTCGCTCAGGACGAATGGCGCATGAGGCCGAACCTGACGTTATCACTGGGCCTGCGTTACGAATACAACACTCCGCCGCGTGAGACGGCCCGGCGGATTGAAAACACTTTTGCCGACCCGGCGCTAGCCCTGGTTCCGGGTCTGCGAAGATTTCTGGATGGGCGAATGGAGATTTTTGACGCCGACAGAAATAACTTTGGTCCGCGAGTCGGTCTGGCTTATTCGCCTGAACTGTTTGGACCAAACCGGACCAGTGTCTTCCGTTTGGGTTACGGGATATTTTTCGATCAGGCCCTGGGAGCGGTTGTCAGCCAGTCGCGAAATGTCTTTCCAAACTTTTTAACGCTCAATTTAGCCGGCGGCATACCAACGCAGGCCGGCGTTGGCTTCGTCATAACCGATCCGAGTCTTCCGTTCTTCCCCTGTCGTGATAGCCAGGGATCGGTGAGATTCCTGCCGGTAACTCAACCAGGCACCTTGAACACGTTCAATCCGCAGATGTCTCTCAGCTGTCTGGTAAATATTAATACCTCTTTTCCCGGTGGCTTTGGTTTTACGTTGCCCGCGCGCGAATTGGAGATGCCCACGGCGCACCACTACGCTTTCACTTTCGAACAACAGTTGCGCGACACCCTGGTTATGTCCCTGGGCTACGTCGGCACTCAAGGTCGTCATTTGCTTCGTCTGACCACGCCAAATCTGGGTCCCAATGCTTACCTTTTTCCTACGTCCATAAATGTCGTTGGCAATCAACCTAACGTTTCGGGTTTCGCGACCGGGCCGGGTCAGCGCATCCAGCCAAACGGAGTGATCGTCGGGAGTCGGCCCACACCGACCACCGGTGCAGTCAATACCTATGCAAGCTCCGCGAACTCACGTTACGACTCCATGCAGATCCATTTGCGCGGCCGCTTCCCCAAAGCTGTTCAATACCAGATTGCCTACACGTTATCTCGATCAATCGACGATGTTTCAGATGTGTTTGATCTTGCGGGCGCCTCGGCACTCCCGCAAAACAGTTTGACGTTCGCAGGTGAACGAGCACCTGCAAATTTCGACGCGCGCCACCGGCTTTCGTATAGCTTTGGATACGACCTGCCGGCGTTCGCTAACGCGAGCAGAGCAACTCGACTACTCCTTGGTGGATTCCAGCTCGCCAGCCTGGGACGTTTTCAAAGTGGACAGCCTTTTACGGTTAACAACGTTTGGGATGTAAACCTTGACGGTAACCTGACCGATCGTTTGAACACCACTCGGGGCCTGGAAATTACCGGTGACGGGAGTCGCCCTCTAATTCTGGTAACGCCCGAACCCGCATCACTGGCGGCTCCAATCGGACAGGATGGTCAGATTGATCGTAATTCCTTTCGAGCAGGCAACATTCTGGAACTCGACCTGGCTCTGGTGAAGAGTTTTGCTTTTACCACTCAGCAGCGGCTGACCGTGCGCGCGGAGATCTTTAACTTTATAGACCGGGCGAATTTTGGCATTCCCATACGCTTCCTCGGCGCCGCGGGCTTCGGACGGGCTGTCGATACAATCACTCCCGGACGGCGGATTCAGTTCGCACTGAAGTACTCCTTCTAGTCCCCAAAAGTGCCTACGGTAATTTGCAGGTCAGGAAGGATGGCTTGCCCCGCGCGAGCGCCAACGGCGCGACTGGCAAATCAGCTTTCAACTCGCAGCTCACCGCTTAGGCCTTGGGTGTTTCCAGTTAGAATTCTCTTTCTGTCCCAGTGATAATCCTCGTTGAGATATTATCCAACCATTCGCGCGATGGGCGCTCGAGCGGGGTCCGCCACTCTGCCCGACAATTACTGTTAACCCTTTTTGGGTTTTTACACAGACTCAAAATGAACCAGAACCCTGTGCTTTGTTTCTTCCACTTCCAGCTGGTGTCATGTATAGTGGCCGCCGAACACATTCGCACGGTTTCTTGCCGCCCAGATTTCATAGTTCCAGGGACTTCTCAAACATCTCCTGAAACCCGAGCTTTGTATATTGAGTGGCTCTCCATCTATGAGAGAGAGTTAGCCAAAGAATGAGTTTTCCCACGACTCACCCCCAGCGTTGGGCATTCACGCCCCGACAGTGGCGGATCCTCAAGCTTCATTTGTTGTTCACGATAATTCTCGGCTTATGCCTTCTTCCCTACCTTGGACACGCGGTCTCCAAACTTGGAACTCCGAGCACCCCCGCAAACGTCACCCAGCTAGCGGAATTGGAGAATGTTAGTGTGCGTGCCGCCGGCCGCGGCGACCCATCAACTAAACCGACAAATGGTCACGAGGTTCTGACTTCTTATGCGGGTCCTGAGAACCTGCAAGCTGCGTTGGAGCAGGATCGGGCCGAGCCCTTAAGTCTGGCAGCCGCTGATTTCGATGAAGACGGTGTACCAGACCTGGTGACTGGCTACTCACACGATGGTCGCGGCATCGTCTCTCTGCGACGAGGCAATGTTGATTCCATTTACCCCCATAGTCCGGAGGCCAAACAAAGCGAGATTGCCGGCAACTTCACAACTGGTCCCTTTCTTTCCACTGCGCATGTCTTTCAGGTACCAATTGCCCCTGACTTCATCGGCACTGGCGATTTCGACGCGGACGGTCACTGGGACGTGGTGGTAGCTGCGCGTGGCAAAGAGTTTTTATCACTCTTGCGCGGTAACGGGCGGGGCAATTTTGGAGTGCCGAATGACATCCGCTTGCCCGGGGCTGTGACCGCGCTAATCACCGGCGAGATCAATCGCGCCGACGGTTTAGCGGACGTGGTGGTTGCCGTCGATGGGGAAGGTGGAGCAAAGGCTTTGGTTTACGAAGGGCCCGCCGGCGCACTCAAGGCTGCCCCGGAGAGTTTCCAACTCCCAGCTCCCGCGAACTCCCTGGCGCTGGGGCAGTTGAGTTCCGCCTACACGATCGACCTGGCCGTCGCCGCCGGTTCGGAGTTGTTGGTCGTGTACGGTCGTGATCGAAAGTTGACTCTCCCACTCGAGGAACAAGAGTCAGTTCGGCCGGCACGCGTCGAGCGCCGTTCTTTCACCGGCGCGGTGAAGTCGCTGGTGATTGGTAGGTTCGATGAGAGCCCGTGGTCAGAGATCGCCGCACTCGTCGCGGGCGGCGAGGTCCAGCTGCTGAGTCGTGGCGTAGCGAAGCGTCGAGGCCGAGACAAGGAACCACTTTTCGCCGAGTGGATGAAACGCGAGCTCCCGTCACCAAGGCCAGGGGCCGAGCGGTTGATCGTCGCGAACGTCTCCACATCCGCCCCGGACGATTTATTGGTGCTCGATTCTTCGGATGGGCAAGTGCGTGTCTTGCGGGCTGGGCGGGAGAGTAAATCGTCCCTCGGCACACTGCTCGGAATGAAGGATTCGCAGCACGAATCATTATCGTTGACCGTGGGACTTGCTGAAACGGTGGCGGTGCTGCCGATGCAGCTTGACACTGATGCTTTGACGGATCTCGTGATGTTGCGGTAAACCTGACCCCAGCGGCCTGGCCTTCTGGACTAATGAGATCACTTCCTGTGGAACCGATACGGCTTGCATTGAGCTGCGGCGCACCAACGTGTCGGCGGCCTTCTTCCTCTCGATCGAGTTTCAGCAGACGGGTTATTTGGTCTACCGGATGTGTACAAAGCCGCCTACGGCGGCACCCCTGTCCCGGTGAGGTTCAACGAGTTTCTGCCGGACACGCAGCAGATCGGGCTGGGAGTAGTGGTAGGACAGACGGGCTGGGAGCAGGTGTTAGAGAACAACAAGAATCTCTTCGCCGCAGACTTCGTGGCACGACCGAGGTTTACGACGGCCCACCCGACGACGCGGACGGCGGCGGAATTTGTTGATACGCTGTTCTCAAATGCTGGCGTCATACCCACGCCAGCAGAGCGCACGGCTGCCATCAGCGAGTTTGGCAGTGGCGACACAGCGGGTCGCGCTCGCGTGTTGCGGCGGGTGGCGGAGAACCCGACGCTGGCACAACAGGAGTTCAACAAAGCGTTTGTGCTGATGCAGTACCTGGGATACCTGAGAAGGAACCCGAACGATGCACCGGATGGAAATTTTGACGGTTACAACTTCTGGCTCGCGAAACTCAACCAGTTTAATGGCAACTTCGTAAACGCCGAGATGGTGAAAGCCTTCATCGTCGCGGGCGAATACAAACAAAGGTTTGGCCCATGAGATAGGGAGCCCGCGAAGCGGACGGCAGCGCCCTGTCAGAAAAGGAAGCGGTAGCGACCGGTCTGATCTGCAGCGGCACTCAGCGAACAAGATAGAGATCGTTGAATTCAACATTACTTGAACAAGATAACTCATCGCTGTCGCCCCGCTTCGAGGGCTTGCAACCTTTTTTGGATGCGCTACCTAGCAGGCTGCTGAAAAATTGAGTGTTGATAGAGCTTCAGTCCTCATTTATCAGTTTTGCTTATCAGTGATGTGCGATTTTCTTTCTGATGGTGATCCTTTGAGTGGCTCATTTGCCA
>Ga0136614_10001900_pt1 | contig 12700 bp, 15 predicted proteins | sample AntDrymUQ2792106_2_FD_106643 | JGI IMG/M metagenome (GOLD analysis project Ga0136614, IMG submission 106643) | Polar desert sand microbial communities from Dry Valleys, Antarctica - metaG UQ279 (21.06) | ecosystem: Environmental > Terrestrial > Soil > Desert | place: Antarctica: Dry Valley...
GCAGCCGCCGCACGTCGTCGACTCTGCGCACCCCGCCGCCGACGGTGAGCGGAATGAACACCTGATTGGCAACCGCTTCGATCACCTCGACGATGATGTCGCGCTGATCCGAGCTCGCGGTGATGTCGAGAAACGTCAACTCGTCTGCCCCTTCGGCGTCGTAGCGGCGCGCAACTTCCACCGGATCACCGGCGTCGCGCAGGCTGACGAAATTGACGCCCTTGACCACGCGCCCCGCGTTGACATCGAGGCAGGGAATGATGCGTTTGGCCAGCATATCGTTAAGTGCAATCGATCGTTGGGCAATGTAACGCATTGCGATTGCGCGAGTAACGTCACGCCAGCAACCTTCACATATGCAGCCGTCACCGCACGCGATCGAACTACCGCGCTGGTTCGTCGAGACTTTTCTCGACTTCCGCGATGACGTGCGTGAGGCGCGCGCGCAGGGCAAGCGGCTGCTGGTCTACTTCGGCCAGGACGGCTGCCCGTACTGCAAGCTGTTGATGCAGACCACACTCACCGAAGCGCGCGTCGTCCATCTTGTGCGCCGCGGCTTTGTGCCGATTGCGCTCAATCTATGGGGCGATCGCGAAGTCACTTGGATCGACGGACGCAAGATGACCGAGAAGCAGCTTGGCGTGCATCTGAAGGTGCAATTTACGCCGACGCTGCTGCTGTTCAACGAAAAGGGCGAAGTCATCGTGCGGCTGAACGGGTATCAATCGGCGCCGAGAATGGCGGCGGCGTTGCAGTACGCCACCGACCGGCTCGAAACGAAGCAGCCGTTTGCCGATTACATGCAGCGCGTGGCCGTCGAGCCGGCGAGCGCGACGCTGCACGACGAACCGTTCTTTCTAAAGCCGCCTTATCGGCTGACCAGGAAGGCGGATTCCCGACCGTTGCTGGTGCTGTTCGAGCGTAAGCATTGCTCCAGTTGTGACGAACTGCACCGCGAGGCGTTTCGACGAAGGGAAGTCGCCGAGCTGCTGCCCAGATTCGACATCGCGCGCTTTACGCCGCAGGACGACCGCGAAATCGTTACGCCCGCCGGCCAGAAAACGACGGTCGATGCATGGGCGCAGCAACTGAAGATCGTCTATGCGCCGACCTGGGTGTTTTTCGATGCGAACGGCGAGGTCTTTCGCGTCGAGTCGTACACGCGGCCCATTTCACCTGGCTTCCGCGCTCGAATACGTTTCCAGCGGCGCATATCGCAACGAGCCGAGCTTTCAGAGATTTGTACAAGCGCGTGCCGATCGGTTGCGCGCGCGCGGGCAGAGCATCGATTTGTGGAAATAGCTACGCTGTCAATGCGTCGGCGCGTTCCTGTGCTGCCTTGAAGTCGATCGCGCCTTCGTACAGCGAGCGGCCGAGCACGACACCTTCGACCCCCTCTTCTTCCATCGCACACAATTGCTCGATATCCGACAGGGTGGCGACGCCGCCGCTGGCAATAATCGGAATTTTCACGTGGCGCGCCAGCTCGGCGGTCGCTTCGACGTTGACGCCGGTCATCATGCCGTCGCGCCCGATGTCGGTGTAGATGATCGCTTCGAGCCCATAGTCCTCGAACTTCATGGCCAGATCGGTGACATCGTGCCCGGTCATCTTGCTCCAGCCATCGGTGGCGACCTTGCCGCCCTTGGCGTCGAGCGCAACGATCACGTGGCCGCCGAAGGCGCTGCAGGCGTCGTGCAAAAATCCGGGGTTCTTCACCGCGGCGGTTCCGATCACGACGAAGCTGACGCCATCGTCGATGTAGCGCTCGACGATATCGAGATCGCGCAGGCCGCCGCCCAGCTGCACCGGCAGTTCGTCACCGACCGCCTTGATGATTTTCTTGATGACGGCTTCGTTGACCGGCCGGCCCGAGCGTGCTCCGTTCAGGTCGACGACGTGCAGGCGGCGCGCGCCCTGGTCGCGCCAGTACCGTGCCATCGCCACCGGATCGTCGGAAAACACCGTGACATCGGCCTCCATGTTGCCCTGGCGCAAACGCACACAGCGTCCGTCTTTCAGATCAATGGCCGGGATCAGCAACATGGGGGCTGCATGGACACGCGCTTGAGGCAATGCTCAAGGGTTCCAGCGCGAGAAGTTTTCGTAGAGGCGAAGGCCGGCCGCGGCGCTTTTTTCCGGATGAAACTGGGTGGCGAAAATATTATCTCTCGCAACGGCGCAGGTAAAGACTTCGCCGTATGTAGTTTCCCCTGCCACTAGCCCTTTTGCGCGGGGTGTCACGTAATAACTGTGCACGAAATAGAACCAACTTTCGTCGTCGATCCCGTCCCAGAGCGCATGCGGCTTGCTCTGGCGGACACGATTCCAGCCCATGTGCGGCACCTTGAGCTGCGTGCCGTCCGCGCGCTGCATGCCGCGCCGAAAGCGGACGACATCGCCGGCAAACACGGAGAGCCCGGCTGTCTCGCCCTCTTCACTGCGCTCGAAAAGCATCTGCTCGCCGACGCAGACCGCCAGTAGCGGCTTGTTCTGCGCGGCATCGCGCACGGCGTCTTCCAGGCCGGACTCCCGCAGATAGCGCATGCAGTCGGGCATCGCACCCTGCCCGGGAAACACCACGCGCGCAGCGTCGCGCACCACCGCGGCGTCCGAGGTGATTTCGACCCGCTCTGCCGGCGCGACGTGCTCGATCGCCTTGGCAACCGAACGCAAATTGCCCATGCCGTAATCGACAACAGCGATCAGAGCGAACCCTTGGTCGAAGGTACGCCCGCCGCGCGCGGATCGCGCTCGACCGCCATCCTCAGCGCCCGGGCGAACGCTTTGAACACCGTCTCGCATTGATGGTGCGAATTGTCGCCGCGCAGGTTGTCGATATGCACGGTCGCCAGCGCGTGGTTGGAAAAACCCTGGAAGAATTCGTGCGCCAGGTCGACGTCGAACCCACCGATCATCGCGCGCGTAAACGGCACGTGCCACTCAAGGCCGGGCCGACCCGACAAGTCGATGACCACGCGCGATAGTGCTTCGTCGAGCGGCACGTAGGCGTGCCCGTAGCGCCGGATACCCGACTTGTCGCCTAACGCTTTGCCAAGCGCCTGCCCCAATGCGATACCGACGTCTTCAACCGTGTGATGACCATCGATATGTAAGTCGCCGCGCGCTTCGATCGTCAGGTCGAGCGCCCCATGGCGCGCGATCTGTTCCAGCATGTGATCGAAAAAGCCGATCCCGGTAGCGAGCTGGCTCGTGCCGGTGCCGTCCAGGTCAACCGCGACGCGGATTTGTGTTTCCTTCGTGTTGCGCTCGACTTCGGCGCGGCGAGAGGTGGCCAAATGGGTGTTCATTGTCCGATATTGAGTGACGCTCGCAGCGCCTTCATAAATGTATCGTTTTCTGCGGTCGTGCCGACTGTAACGCGCAAACAGCCAGCAAGCAGCGGGTGCGTTGACGCCACGTTCTTGATCAGCACGCCGCGCTGTTTCAGGCCGACAAAGACGGCGTCGGCCTGGGAAACCCTGAACACGATGAAGTCCGCTGCCGACTCGAACGCCCGCACGCCCGGGGTTGCCTGCAACTGACCCAGCAATCGCGCGCGCTCGCTGCGCAACGAGGCCGCCTGCGCGTCCAGGATCGACATGTTCTCGAGCATCAGGTCGGCCGCCGCCAGCGTCAATATGTTGACGTTATACGGCGGGCGCAGCTTCTCGAACTGCTCGATCCAGTCGGCGTCGGCCGCCAGGTATCCGAGCCGGATGCCCGCGAGCCCCATCTTCGACAACGTGCGCAAGATCAGCAGGTTCGGCGTGCGCTTGAGCAGCGGCATCCATGTGTCCTGCGCAAACGGCAGATACGCTTCATCGAGCACGACGATGCCTTGTGCCGCACGCAATATCGCTTCGATGGCGCTTCGGTCGAACAGATTGCCGGTGGGATTGTTCGGATAAGCGATGAAGACAACCGCGGGGCGATGCTGGTCGATCGCCTTGAGCATCGCCTCGGCATCGAGAGTGAAGTTGTCCTTCAGCGGCACGCCGACGTAGTTGCAGTGATCAAAGCGGGCCGACATTTCGTACATCACGAAGCTCGGCGCAGGCGCCAGCACGGTGGCGCCCGGCCGCGCGCACGCAAGGATCAGCAGGTGAATCAGCTCGTCGGAGCCGTTGCCGAGCATCAGCTGCATGCCGGGCGGCAACCCCACCGCCTTGCCCAGGCGCTCCTTGAAGCCGCGCGGGTCCGAGAGCGGATAACGGTTCAGCGCCAGCCGTGCAAGCCGCTCGCCCAATTGCTGCTGCAAGCCTTCGGGCAACGAATAAGGATTCTCCATCGCGTCGAGCTTGACGAAGCCCACCGCGCTCGGCACCGCATAGGCCTCGATCGCCCGCACGTCTTCTCGAATCACCGCGAGGTTCGGGCGCGGGCCGAGGCGGTCGAGCGGGTTATTCATGCGCTATCGATCGCGCGCGGCTGCTCGCGGGTTTGCTCAGCGACGAGACGGGATTCGGCACTGGCCGCGTGCGCCAGCAGTTGCTCGCCGCGCGCCAGGGTCGCGGCGATTTTTCCCAGCGTGTGCGCACCGGCTTCGGATACGCGGACCACGCTCGTGCGTTTCTGAAAATCGTAAACGCCGAGTGCCGATGAGAAGCGGGCCGAGCGCGCCGTCGGCAGCACATGGTTCGAGCCGGCGCAGTAGTCCCCGATCGCTTCGCTCGTATAGCGCCCTAGAAATATCGCGCCGGCGTGCCGGATTTTCTCGGCCCAGCGCTCGGGGTCATCGGTCGAAATTTCCAGGTGCTCGGGTGCGATGCGATTGGCTATATCGCACGCCTGCTGCAGATCGCGCGTCAGGATCAGGGCACCTTTGTCCTGCAGCGACCTTTCGATGATCGCGCGGCGCGGCATCAGCGGCAGCCAATGGTCGATCGATGTCTGCACGCGGTCGATGAAGGCTGCGTCATCGGTCAGCAGGATCGCCTGCGCAGACTCATCGTGCTCGGCCTGCGAAAACAGATCGAGCGCAATCCAGTCGGGCTCGGTCTTGCCGTCGCAGATCACGAGGATTTCGCTCGGCCCCGCAATCAAATCGATACCGACCGTGCCGAACACACGCCGCTTGGCTGCAGCGACATAGGCATTGCCCGGGCCGAAAATCTTGTCGACCCCCGGAATCGTTTCGGTGCCGTAGGCGAGCGCGGCGACTGCTTGCGCGCCGCCGATCGTGAACGCGCGCGTTACGCCGGCCAGCGACGCCGCGGCCAACACCAACGGGTTGCGGCTGCCTCCGGGGGCGGGCACCACCATCACAATCGAGTCAACGCCGGCCACCTGCGCCGGCAGCGCGTTCATCAGCACAGACGACGGATACGCCGCCAGTCCTCCCGGCACATACAGGCCGACACTTTGCAGCGGACCGATGCGCTGCCCAAGCTCGGTGCCGTCGTCTTCCGTGTATGACCAGCTGGTCGCCAGTTGCCGCTGATGAAATGCGCGGATGCGGTGCGCAGCAGTCTCGAGCGCGGTGCGCTGTTCGTCGCCCAGCGCATCGAGCGCGGAGTGCATTTCGGCGGGGTCAATCTCGAGTGCGGCGACCGTGGACGCATTGACTCGATCGAAGCGATTCGTGTATTCGAGCAGTGCGGCATCACCTCGTCGCTTGACATCATCGACAATCGCGCCGGCCACGCGCTCGACCTCCCGGTCAACGGCGGTATCGGTCGCTACAAGCGCGGCAAACTGTGCATCGAAACCCGCGGCGCGCGCATCGAGCCGGCGCATCTTCATCGGCTTATGCAAGTTGCGGCATCTTCGAGGCGTGCGATCACCGGCATCAACTCTTCTCGCCGGACTTTCAGCGCCGACTGATTGACGATCAGGCGCGCCGAGATCTGCGCGACTTCCTCCACTTCGATCAGCTGATTTGCCTTCAGAGTTCCGCCCGACGACACCAGATCGACGATCGCATCGGCCAGTCCGGCCAGCGGCGCGAGCTCCATCGAACCGTACAGCTTGATCAAATCGACGTGCACACCCTTGGCCGCAAAGTGCTCGCGCGCAGTCTGCACGTACTTGGTGGCCACCCGCAGCCGAGCGCCGCGCCGCACCGCGTTGGCGTAGTCGAAGCCGAGCGGCACCGCGACGCACAGCCGGCAGCGCGCAATGCCGAGATCGACCGGCTGATACAGCCCACGATCGCCCCAGTGCGCGCTGTGTTCGAGCAGCACGTCCTTGCCGGCAACGCCCAGCTCGGCCGCGCCGTATTGAACGTAGGTCGGCACGTCAGACGCGCGCACGACGACGATGCGCACATTCGGGTCGCTGGTGTCGATGATCAGCTTGCGCGAGGCCTCGGCGACTTCAAGAGGCGCGATGCCGGCGGCCGCCAGCAGCGGCTGCGCCTCGTCGAAAATTCGCCCCTTTGATAAGGCCAGCGTAATCACTGCGTATCCCTTTGCGCCTGATTCATCCTGAACCTTATTTCGCCCTGACTGCATCGGCCCCGAGCGCGGCAAGCTTGGCTTCCATTTTTTCGTAGCCGCGATCCAGATGGTAAATGCGGTCGACCGTCGTCTCACCCTCGGCCGCCAGCGCGGCCACGACCAGGCTGGCAGAGGCGCGCAGGTCGGTTGCCATCACCGGCGCGCCGGCGAGTTTGTAAACACCGCGCACCGTGGCGGTGTTGCCCTCGATCGAAATGTTGGCTCCCAGCCGCTGCAGTTCGTGCACGTGCATAAAGCGGTTCTCGAAGATCGTTTCGGTGATTTCTCCGACGCCGTCGGCAATGCAATTGAGCGCCATGAACTGCGCCTGCATGTCGGTCGGGAAATCGGGGTACGGCGCAGTGCGCAGGCTGACCGCACGCGGGCGGAAATCCATGCGGATGCTGATGGTGCCATTTTGCGCATCGACTTGCGCCCCCGCCTCGCGCAGCTTGTCCAGCACCGAGCCGAGAGTTCCCGCTGCGGCGCCGTGCAATGTGGCACGACCTCCGGCGGCAACCACTGCGCTCAAAAATGTGCCGGTCTCGATGCGATCCGGCATGACCTTATGACGTGCGCCGTGCAGCCGCTCGACCCCTTCGATCGCGATGCGATCGGTGCCCGCGCCGCGGATGCGCGCGCCCATCGAAATGAGCGCTTCGGCCAGATCGACAACCTCCGGCTCGCGCGCGGCGTTCTCGATGATCGTTTCGCCCTCCGCCAGTGTGGCCGCCATCATCAGATTCTCGGTGCCGGTCACCGTCACTATGTCGGTCTTGATACGCGCACCCCGCAGCCGCTTTGCCTCCGCAACGACAAATCCGTTTTCAATGCGAATGGTCGCGCCGAGCGCTTCGAGGCCCTTGATGTGCTGATCGACCGGGCGCGCGCCGATGGCACAGCCACCCGGCAGCGACACACGCGCGCTGCCCGCGCGCGCCACCAACGGGCCCAGCACCAGGATCGACGCGCGCATCGTCTTGACCAGCTCGTACGGCGCTTCGGTGTTGGTGACCGCGTTCGCCTTCAATCGCACGGTGGCGCCGTCACGCTCGACCGCAACGCCGATTTGCTTGAGCAGCTTCAGCGTGGTGGCGACGTCCTGCAGCTGCGGCACGTTATCGACGATCAACTCGTCGGCCGATAGCAGCGACGCTGCAAGGATCGGCAACGCCGCGTTCTTCGCGCCCGAGACGGTGATTTCGCCCGCTAGCCGGGTCCCACCGCGAATTTTCAGTTTGTCCATCGAAGCATCACTCGAAGCATTGCAGCGCAGCGGCGTTGGCCGCTCTAGCGCCGGGCGGAACTGTACGGCACGAGTAATGCGAGAGTGGGCGGGAAGTGAATCGGGCATGCGGAGCTCCTTGCGATCGCGGCCGCACCATGCGGGCAGTCGACTGGAAGGTTCTCGCGCGCGAGCGAACGCAGCGCGAACCGCACGTGAAGGCACGGTGAACTCACGATTGCATCCGAGGTTTCACAGCTAAGGTTTCTGCAGATCGAACTCGGCTGGCGTCAGCGTGCGCATCGACAGCGCGTGGATTTCCTGCCGCATGCGGTCGCCGAGCGCGGCGTAGACCTGCTGATGCCGCGCAATACGCGATTGACCGTCGAACGCCGCACTGACAATCAGTGCGTCGAAATGCCGGCCGTCACCGGTGACCTCGACCGTTTCGCAATCGAGGTTCTCGGCAATGTAATGCTTGATGTCTTCAGGTGTGGGGTCCATAGGAGCTCTCTACTGCCGTAGCTTGAAGCCGCGCGCCAGCAGGCTCACGGCAATCCCGGCGGTGGCGATGAATGCAAACGTCAGCACCCCGAGGCTGATCCACGGGTTGACGTCGGACTGGGCGAAAAAGCCGTAGCGAAAACCGTCGATCATGTAGAAAATAGGATTGAAGTGAGAGACCGTCCGCCAGAACGGCGGCAGCCCCTGGACCGAGTAGAACACGCCCGACAGAAACGTGGCGGGCATCACGATGAAGTTCTGGAACGCGGCGAGCTGATCGAACTTATCGGCCCAGATGCCGGCAATCAAGCCGAGCGTTCCGAGCATCGCGGCCCCAAGTAGACCGAAAGCAAAGATCCATAGTGGCGCCGCAAACGACGGCGGGGCGAACCACACTGTAATCAGAAACACGCCGAGCCCGACCACCACGCCGCGTACCACCGACGCCCCGACGTAGGCGCCATACAGCTGCCAATGAGAGAAAGGCGGCAGCAGCACGAAGATCAGACTGCCCATGATCTTCGACTGAATCAGGCTTGACGACGAATTGGCAAACGCGTTTTGCAGCATCGACATCATCACCAGACCCGGTATCAGGAACGAGGTGTAACTGACGCCGGGCAGAGCCTGCACGTGTTCTTCGAGCACGTGGCCGAATACCAGCAGATAAAGAACCGCGGTCAGCACCGGCGCGCCTACGGTCTGGAAGCTGACTTTCCAGAACCGCAACATCTCCTTCGTCAAGAGCGTGCGAAATGAAACGGCCGCCGATGAGTTCATACCGTCGCCAGTGCGGGAATTCGCTCGGACTCGATGCGCTCCTTCATCAGCTGCAAAAAAACATCCTCGAGATCGGCACGCCCGACTTCAAGGTCAACGATCTCGCATCCCGCGGCCTGACATTCGGCCAAAACGCGGCCGACATCGTCGGGCTGCGCAAGCCGCAACACGATGGCGCCATCGCGCTCGTCGATGCGGTGTGCAAGCACCGACGGCGGCAGTATTCCGCGCGCGCGCAACGTCATTTGCACGCCCTCGATATGCGATAGCAGGGCGCGAGTGGTATCGAGCGCGATCACCGCGCCGGATTTCAGCATCGCGATTCGCTGGCACAGCGCCTGCGCTTCCTCCAGATAATGCGTGGTCAGCACGATCGTGTGGCCTTCGCGATTCAGACGGCGAACGAATGACCAGAGGGTCTGCCGCAGCTCAACGTCGACGCCGGCCGTGGGCTCATCGAGGACGATCACCGGCGGCTTGTGGACCAGCGCCTGCGCCACCAGCACCCGACGCTTCATTCCCCCGGAGAGCGCGCGCATGTTGCTCCCAGCGCGCGACGCGAGGCCCAGATTGGCGAGCACCTCGTCGATCCATGCACCGTTGTTGGTCAACCCGAAATACCCGGACTGAAACTCGAGCGTCTCACGCACGGTGAAAAACGGGTCGAATGCGAGCTCTTGCGGAACGACACCCAGGGCGAGCCGCGCTGCCCGGTAATCGTCAACCACGTCGTGACCCATCACGGCCACTCGCCCGAACGTCGCACGTACCAGGCCCGCGACGATCGAAATAAGCGTTGTCTTGCCCGCGCCGTTGGGGCCCAGCAGGCCGAAGAATTCTCCGCGCTCGATCTGCAGATCGACACGGTCGAGCGCGAGCGTGGAACCGTAGCGCTTGGTGACCGCTGAAACAAGGATTGCAGCCATGTTGTCAATGACCCGCTAATCCCCGCTTACCACCGATCACTGATCACCGATCACTGATCACCGCTTGCTGAGATCGGTAGAACGTCTTTAACGCCGTAAACGGTCGCAAGACTCAACATATCCGCGGGCACGCCGGACAGTTCAATCGAGCGTTTGGCAGCGAGCGCTGCGCGCTGCCACGCCAGGAGCACGACGAGCGCGGACGAGTCACACGTCCGCACTGCCGACAAATCGAACGACGCATCGCCGCTGTGAATGGCCTCGATGCCGAGCTGCGCGAGCTGTGCCGCGTTCGCCAGGCTCATGTCGTTGGCTTCGATGCGCATCGGCTTACGCCCGCCTCAGGTTTTTTTGGCCGGTTGCTGGTTGCGTTCCGACAGCGTCTTGATCAGGCCATCGATTCCGCCCGCATTGACCTGCGAGCTGAATTGCGACTTGTAGTTTTCGACCAGCCAGACACCGAGAATATTGATGTCGTAGATCTTCCAGCCGCCATCGGTTTTTTCGAGCCTATAGTCGAGCTGAATCGGATCGCCGCGCGATGCCACCACTTGCGTGCGCACGATTACGTCGGTATCGGTCGGTTGAGCGCGAAACGGCCGCAACTCAACCTTTTGATCGCTGACCTGCGACAAGGCGCCGCTGTAAGTACGCACGAGCAGCGTACGGAATTCGCGGGTCAGCGCAGCGCGCTGCTCGGGTGTCGCGTTGCGCCAGCCGGGACCCACCGCCAACTGCGTCATCTTTTGAAAGTCGGTGTACGGCACAACTTTTTCGTCGACCAATTTCTGCACTCGGTCGGTATCGCCCGACTTCAGGGCTTTGTCCGCCTTGATGGCGTTCAACACTTCGTTGGATAGATCGCGCACCATGGCGTCGGGCGCGGGGGCTTGCGCATGAACGGCGGCAACCAACAAGGCCGAGGTGGCCATAGAGACAAGCAAAGATTTTAGAAATCGCATTGTGATTCGATCCGTGAAAGTGACTGGAAAGTAGGACTGGCCCGGGCGCCCTTGGTTCGGGCGCGTGAACTCACTTTTGAGCGGGCGCCGGCGTGGCTGACTGCGGCGGCACCAACTCCTTCTTAACGCTTGGGTCAGCCGCCGGTGGACCGCCGGTTGAAGGTTTGGCGTCTGCTTCGTCGGCCGCGCGGGGCGGATTGCCGTCGTAGACCTGATTCTGACGCCGCTGCAAATAGCCGTCGCGAATGAATCGATACTTATCGAGCGCCGCGCCGGAGATCAAGTCATCCGCTTGCAGCAGCTCGGCGCGCTGATTGACAACGCGAGTGCCAAGGATCGAGTTTCGGACTGGAATGTTGTTGATGTAGAAATTGGGATCGAGGTACGGCTCGGCGCCGTAGATGCCGATCGCGTCGCGCAAACTGCTCGGACCCAGGATGGGCACCACAAGATAGGGCCCGGAGCCGATGCCCCAACGGCCGAGCGTTTGGCCGAAATCTTCACTGTGCTTTTCAAGCCCCATTTGTCGCGCGGGGTCGAAGCATCCGAGTAACCCGATGGTGCTGTTGACGACGAAACGGCAGGTGTCGGAGACTGCATCGACCGGCTTGCCCTGCAACAAATTGTTGACCGCGTTGGACGGCTCGCGGAAGTTGCTGAACACATTGCTGATGCAATCGCGCACCGGCTCCGGCAACACGAACTTGTAGGCCTGCGCCACCGGCTTGAGCACCGCGCGATCGACAACGTCGTTGAACTCGAACACCTGACGGTTAAACGATTCGATCGGGTCTCGTGGGTCGCTGCCCGAATCCGACGGCACGGTCGCGCAGCCTGACAGGAACGAGACGACGACGATGCAAAGAGGCGCTAGCGCGTTGCGGGGCACGGAGGTCAATTGGTTCTTCATGTGGACTTTTCGTTCTGGGCACAGGCAAACCCCGCACCCACAGGATCCAGCTATTTCGCAGGTACCGCAGGTGGAGTATCGGGTGGGTCGGCCGCCTTGTTATACAAGAATTGGCCGATGAGACTTTCGAGTTGCACCGCCGATTGGGTCAGCTTTATCTGCCCGCCCGGCTGCAGATTCTTGTCCGACCCGCCGGGCACCAAGCCGATGAACTGATCGCCGAGCAGCCCCGACGTCAGAATCTTGGCCGACGTGTCGTCGGGAAAAGTCACGCCTTGTTCAAGCTCCATCGTGACCTTCCCCTGGTACGTGTTCGTCTCAAGCACGATCGCCTTCACGCGACCCACCGTAACGCCCGCGCTCTTCACCGGCGACCGCACCTTGAGCCCACCGATGTTGTCGAAGCGCGCCGACACCATGTACGTCTCGCCGATCACGAAGTTACCCAGATTGGCCGCTCGCAGCGCCAGAAACAGGATCGCCAGAATGCCCAGCAGCACGAACAGCCCGACCAGCGTCTCAACTCCCTTACGTCCCATCGAACGTCTCCATATTTAACTCGGCGCACTGAACATCAACGCAGTCAAAACGAAATCCAGGCTAAGCACCAACAGCGACGAAATGACGACGGTGCGGGTGGTCGCTTCCGACACGCCCTCGGGCGTCGGCGTCGCCTCAAACCCCTGATACAAAGCCGTCACAGTGCACGCGACGCCGAACACAAAGCTCTTGACCATGCCGTTGCCGACGTCGTCAATCGCATCGACCCCATTTTGCATCTGCGACCAGAACGCACCGGAATCGATCCCGATCATCAATACGCCGACTACGTAGCCGCCGAGGATACCCACCGCGGAAAACAGCGCGGCTAACAGCGGCATGGAAATGAGGCCAGCCAGCAGACGCGGCGCTAGCACGCGCGCTTTCGGATCGACCGCCATCATTTCCATCGC
>Ga0136614_10001901_pt1 | contig 12698 bp, 11 predicted proteins | sample AntDrymUQ2792106_2_FD_106643 | JGI IMG/M metagenome (GOLD analysis project Ga0136614, IMG submission 106643) | Polar desert sand microbial communities from Dry Valleys, Antarctica - metaG UQ279 (21.06) | ecosystem: Environmental > Terrestrial > Soil > Desert | place: Antarctica: Dry Valley...
CGCCGAGGGCGAGCTCTTCGGCCTGCTCGGGCCGAACGGGGCCGGCAAGACGACGACGATCAAGATGCTGATCACCCTGCTCGTCCCGAGCGGGGGCTCGGCCCGCGTGCTCGGCCTCGACGTCGTGCGCGAGGCGAGGGAGGTGCGCCGCCGCGTCGGCTACGTCTTCGGCGGTGACCGCGGCGTGTACGAGCGTCTCTCGGCGCTCGACAACCTCCGCTACTTCGCCGAGCTCTACGGTGTCCCCGGCAGGGAGCAAAAGCCCCGGATCGCCGAGCTGCTCGAGCTCGTCGGCCTCACGGGCCGCGAGAAGGAACGGGTCGAGGGCTACTCGCGCGGCATGCGACAGCGGCTCCACATCGCCCGCGGCCTGCTGCACGATCCACCGGTCGTCTTCTTCGACGAGCCGACGATCGGCCTCGACCCGGTCGGAGCGCGGGAGCTGCGGGGAACGATCGCGTCCCTGCGAGAGGCGGGCAAGACGATCCTGCTCACGACGCACTACATGTTCGAGGCAGACCAGCTCTGCGACCGGATCGCGGTCATCGCGAAGGGCAAGATCGTCGCGGAGGGCACACCGAGGGACCTGAAGCGGTCGGTGGCCGATCTGACCGTGCTCGAGATCGAGGCGTTCGGAGCGAGCGCAGAGGCGATCGAGCGCATCAGGCGCGCACCGGGAGTCACGGCGGTGGCCGTGGAGGAGCGGGACCAGGCCCAGGTGCTGCACGTCTCCTCTCCCAGGGGCACAGAGCTCGCACAACAACTGCTCGGCGAGCTCGACGGCGGCACCAGAGTGGGGCGCGTCGTGACGCGCGAGCCCACGCTCGAGGACGCCTACGTCGCGCTCGTCACCGAGGAATGATGGCCGTCTTGCGGCTGATCTGGGCGGGCTGGCGCTTTCACGTCAAGAGCCTGACGCTGTCCGGCTTCTTCCTGCTGACTTCGTCAGTCCAGCCCATCCTCTTCGCCACGATGGCCTACTTCATGTTCCGCGCGGGGTCGAACGAGCAGTCGCTGCTCTACGTCGCCCTCGGCTCCGGCCTGATGGGAATCTGGTCATCGACCCTCTTCGGCTCGGGCGGTGCGATCTCGTGGCAGCGCTGGCAGGGGACCCTGGAGGTGTCGATCGCGGCGCCGGCACCGTTCGTGCTCGTGCTGATTCCGATCACGCTTGCGACGGCCACGATCGGGCTCTACTCGCTGACGGCGACGCTGCTCTGGGGAAAGCTCTTCTTCGACGTTCCCTTCGAGATCGCTCACCCGCTCCTCTTCGCCCTCTCGATTCCCGCGACGATCTTGGGTCTCGGGATGCTCGGGCTCGTGCTCGCGGCTTCGTTCATCCTCTACCGAAACGCGAACGCGCTCTCGAACCTGCTCGAGTTCCCGGTGTGGCTCGTGACGGGTCTGCTCGTGCCGCTGTCGCTCTTTCCGGGGTGGGTGCGCCCCATCTCCTGGGTGCTCGCCCCGACCTGGGGCGTCCGGGCGATCCGCGACTCGGCGCTCGGCGAAGGCGCGCCGCTCGCCGCGATCGGCATGTGCCTCGCACTTGCCGCGTGCTACTTCGTGATCGGCACGGTTCTCATCGGCCACTTCGAGCGGCTCGCCCGCGAGCGGGCGACCCTGTCGCTGACGTGAGGGCCAGGGCGCGGAGCAACCTCCGGATCTTCTTCATCGGGGGCTACATCGCCTACAAGGCGCTCTTCAATTGGATGCATCCGTCGTACTACCTGCCGACGATGCTCGGGGCGCCGCTCTTCCAGATTCTCTTCTTCGCCTACATCGGCCGCTACACGGGCTTGAAGGACGACGCGTTCTTCGTGGTCGGAAACGCGGTGCAGCTCTCGGCCATGGCCGGCATCTACGGGATGGCTATGACGATCGGAGGCGAGCGCTGGACGCAGACGCTCTCCCAGCTCCTGGCGACGCCTGCGAGCCGCCTCGCGCTCTTCCTCGGCCGCTCGCTGCCGCTGATCGTGAACGGGATGGTCACGTCCGTGTTCGCCTTCGCGGTCGGATGGTGGCTGCTCGACTTCTCGCTCGCGCTCGAGAACATTCCCACGCTGGCGGCGATCGTGGCCGTCAGCGCAGTCGCGTGCACCGCGTTCGGACTGCTCGTGGGTGCCATCGGCCTTCGTGCCCGCGACGTCTTCTTCCTCGCGAACCTGGCCGTCTTCTCGCTCCTGCTGATGTGCGGGGTGAACATCCCGCTGGACGCCTTTCCCGGCTGGATGGAGGCGATCAGCCGCGTGCTGCCGCTGACGCACGGAATCGAGGCCGCCCGCGAGGTTGCGGCCGGCGCGAGCTTTGCGGACGTGGACCACCTTTTCTGGACGGAGCTGGGTATCGGCGCGGGCTATGCGGCCCTTGCCTACGGGCTCTTCCGCTTCTTCGAGGCCGACGGCCGCCGGCGGGCGACGCTCGAGACCATGTGACCGAAACCGGGGTAGAGTCCCGCCCGTGAGCCGCTTCCCCGAAGCCTTGAACGAGCAGATCGCGAACGAGTTCGCTGCCTCACAGCAGTACGTCGCGATCGCGATCTACTACGGCGCGGAGACGCTGCCCGGCCTGGCGGGACACTTCTACCGGCAGGCGGTCGAGGAGCGAAACCACGCCATGATGATCGTCCAGTACCTGCTCGACGCGGGCGAGCGGATCGTGATCTCGGGCGTTTCGCCGCCGAAGACCGACTTCGCGGACGCCGTCGAGCCCGTCGCGATCGCACTCGAGCAGGAGCGCCGAGTCACCGAGCAGATCAGCGCGCTCGCCGTGCTCGCGCGCGAGGAGGCCGACCTCGTCGGCGAGCAGTTCCTCCACTGGTTCCTGCAGGAGCAGCGGGAGGAGGTCGCGTCCATGTCCGATCTGCTCGCGATCGTGAAGCGGGCCTCGGCATCGAACCTGCTGCTCGTCGAGGACTACCTGGCGCGGACCCGGATCGGCGACCAGGGCGGAGACTCGCCAGGGCCCGCTGCCGCCGGCGGCGCGCTCTAAGCCTCGATCCACCGATGCACTGGTCGAGCGTCATCCGGGACGCCGCCGAAAATGACCTCCTGAGCAGGCAAGACGGGCTGTGTGCGCAGCCGCGAGTCCTGCACTCAGGAGGTCATCCATATGGTGACGACTCCGCAAGGTCCTGATCGGCGTGGCGGGCAGGGTGTCGACCGGCTTGCCTGCACCTTCGACGACGAGCGCGCGGTTGCGAACGCGGGCCTCGTTTTGGTGAGCACGCTCGCCGAGCGGCTCGGGATCGAGCAGATCGTGGACGAGACGCTCGAGCTGGGCGAGCGACCCGGGGCCGCGCGGCCAGGTCGCAAGCTGCTGACACTCGTTTGCTCGGCGCTCGTGGGCGGCGACTCGATCGACGACGCCGACGTCCTGCGCAGCGGCGAGACGCAGCGCGTGCTCTCACACCGCGTGATGGCACCCTCGACACTGGGGACGTTCCTGCGCTCGTTCACGTTCGGGCACGTGCGCCAGCTCGACCGCGCCTTCGAGGCGATCCTGGGCCGGGCGTGGGCGGCCGGGGCGGGGCCGGGCTCGGAGCCGCTCACGATCGACCTCGACTCGACGATCGTCGAAGTCAGCGGGCGCGCCAAGCAGGGCGCCGGCTTCGGCTACACGAGGCGGCGTGGCTACCACCCGATCCTGGCCACCCGCGCCGAGACCGGCGAGGTGCTGCACGCGCGCATGCGCAAGGGCTCCGCCCAGAGCCAGCGCGGCGCCGAGCGGTTCGTGCGCGAGCTCGTGCAGCGCGTGCGCCGGCTGGGGGCGAGCGGGCCGCTACTGGTGCGCGCCGACTCCGGCTTCTGGAGCAATAGGACCGTGGCCGCGCTCGAGCGCCACGGCGTGCGCTACTCGATCGGCGTCAGCCAGCACGAGGGCGTCCGCCGGGCGATCGAGCGCCTTCCCGAGCAGAGCTGGCAGGCGCTCGACGACTACCCGCCCGAAGGGATCGCCGAGATCGCCGAGGGCAGCCTGTCCGGGCGTCGGCTGGTGGTGCGGCGCACGCGGCTGGTCGGCGCCCAGGCAGAGCTCTTCCCCGACTGGCGCTATCACGCCTTCATCACCGACCGCGCCGAACAAGTGGCGCTCGTCGAGGCCGATCACCGCCGCCACGCGCAGATCGAGCTCGCGATCCGCGACCTCAAGGAGGGCTCCGGACTCAACCACGCCCCCTCCGGCCGCTTCTTCGCCAACGCCGCCTGGCTGCTCATCAGCTCCCTCGCTCACAACCTCGCCCGCTGGCTCGCCCGCCTCGGCCTCGGCGCGAGCGGCCCGATCGTCGCGCAGACGCTCCGCCGCCGCTACCTGACGCTGCCCGGCCGCATCACCCGCAGCGCACGTCGCGCGACGCTGCGCCTGCCCGCCCGCTGGCCCTGGCGCGAGCGCTTCAGCCAGGCGCTCGCGCGACTGCGGGCGATCCCGCTGCTCGCCTGAGCAAGCCAAGCTGTCCCCGCCAGCTCGAGCGAGCATCCGCCCACAGGCGGCCGCTCAAACGCGCCTTCGCAGCACGGTCGAGCCTGCCGCGAGGCCTCAACTGACCCGGTCGCCAGGCTCCGCCGCCAGCCGATCACTCCCAGCGCCTCCCGACACCGCGAGATGCGAATCAGCGGAGGCCCCGTCAAGAAAACGGTGGATCGAGGCTAAGAGCGGGCGAGCGCCTCGCGGATCCGGTCGGCGACGGCTTCGAGCTCGATCTCCATTCCGGTCACGTCGCGCAGGAGCTCGTCGGCGGTCTGGCGCTGTCCCTCCGACCAGAGCTCGCGCAGGAGCGAGCCCGCCTCGCTTCGAGTGAACCACGCGTTGCCGAACTCCTCGCGCAGGAACGAGCGAAACTGGGCCTCGAACGCCCAGGAGCGCAGGTAGGCCGACGCGTAGAAGCCCTCGTCGATGTCGGCCAGGTAGTCCGTCGCGCTCGGCTCGATCTTGAGCGCGTCGGAGAGCAGCTCGACGTAGAGCGGGCGCATCGAGCTGATGTCGGAGTCGGCGTGGAACTCGAGCTCGTACAGGAGCTTGGCGCAATAGCGGCGCAGCATGTACAGAAGCTGCGCGGCACCCTCGGCTGCGAACTCGTTCGGGCGCGGGACGTCGAGCCGGCGGTTGAGCCAGGCCGGCTCGTCGACGAGGTGCTCGAGGAGCATCGCCCAACCTTCGGTGACCGCGTTGTCGCCGAGCCGCTTGGCCTCGACCGAGAGGTCGCCGGACGTGTGCGCGAAATGCTCGGTGTGACCCGCTTCGTGGAAGAGGGCGTGCCAGTCGTCGGGCCCACCGATCGGCTGGATCACGAGCATCACGCGTCCGGGGATCTCAATCGGCGAGCAGAACGCCCGCGGTGACTTCTTGGGCCGCTGCTCGACGTCGAGGTGGATGTTTGCCTGAGCTCGAAGCTCGATGCCGAGATCGGACAGCGTCCCCTCGAGTGCGGCAAGCATCCGGTCGGCGGGGAAGGCCTTGTCCCACTTCGGTGCACGGAAGAGCCGCGCGACGTCCCAGCGCTGCGCATCGGCAAGAGCGAGCCCCATCCGCTCGCGGAGAAGGCGGTCTGCTGCACCCTCGTACAGCTCCTCGGTCGAGGCGAGGAATGCGCGGCACTGGTCGGCAAGGCCGTCGAGGGGAAAGCCGAACCGCCGGTAGAGCTCGAGGTAGCTGTCCGGGCCCAGCTCCGTCACGGCGCGCCGCGTGATCTGGGCGCCCTCGAGGTGGTGTGGGTTCAGATGCTCCTCGGTGAGCTCCACCCGAGCCTCGTCGATGCGGCGGCGGCGGTCGCGGTCCGGCTCGTTCGCGATCTTGGTGCGCAGCATCCGATAGCCGACCGTCTCGCCGTCGACCGTCGTCTCGAGGGTCGCCTCGAGATTGGCGACCTTCTCCGCGTGCTCGCGGGTGAGCTTTCCGAGATAGCCTTCGCACGCGAAGCGCCAGAGCTCGCGAACGCGGCTGTCCCCGTCTGCGCCGACACCGATCGCCCGGGCCCGCTCGAGCTTCGTCAACTCGGCATGGCGCTCGTAGATCGGCTCGAGCTCAAGGGTCTCTTTGTGCCCCGCGAAGTGGAGGTAGTACTCCTCGGTCAGCTCGGCGATGAAGCGGTCGGCCCCGGCCCGGAAGGCGTCAAGCTCGGCTGCGGTCGGCGGCGCGGCGGGCACGCGCCTAGGATAACGGCGTGCCGGAGATCCACCTGCGAACCGAGCGGCGCACGCAGCTGCTCGAGATCACGCGTCAGGTGCAGGAGGCGCTCGCGGGCGCAGACGGGGCGGCGGCGCTCGTCTACGTCCCCCATACGACGGCAGGAGTCACGATCAACGAGCGCGCCGACCCCGCCGTGGGCCGCGACTTCGAGCGCGCCCTCGAGCGCATGGTGGGCGACGACTGGGGCTGGGAGCACATCGAGGCGGGCGAGGAGAATGCGCCCTCCCACATCAGGGCCGCGCTGATGTCGCCGCAGGTGCTCGTCCCACTCGAGGGCGACCGGCTCGCCCTCGGCACCTGGCAGGGGATCTTCTTCTGCGAGTTCGACGGCCCGCGCGAGCGGACGGTGCTCGTGACCGTGCTGTCCGGCTAGCATCGGTCCCGATGACGGCCTCATTCGAGCCGGTGCTCGAGGCGCAGGCACTGACGAAACGCTTCGGCTCGACGCTCGCCGTCGACGAGCTCAGCTTTCGCGTCCCGGCGGGCACGATCACCGGCTTCCTCGGCCCCAACGGCGCCGGCAAGACGACGACGCTCCGGATCCTGCTCGGGCTGGTGCGGCCGAGCTCGGGGACGGCGACGATCGACGGGCATCCGTACAGCCACCTCGAGGCGCCTGCGGGCCGGGTTGGGGCCGTGCTCGAGGCCTCGAGCTTTCACCCCGGCCGCTCGGGGCGCAATCACCTGCGCACCGTCGCAACGGTGGCCGGCCTGCCGCGCTCTCGCGTGGAGGAGGTGCTCTCGCTCGTCGACCTCGGTGGCGCGGCCAAGCGGCGCGTCGGCGGCTACTCGCTCGGGATGCGCCAGCGCCTCGCCCTGGCGAGCGCGCTGCTAGGCGATCCGGAGGTGCTCGTCCTCGACGAGCCGGCCAACGGCCTGGACCCCCAGGGAATCCGCTGGCTGCGCGACTTCATCCGCTCGCTCGGAGGCGAGGGGCGGACGGTGTTCGTCTCGAGTCATGTGCTGGCGGAGATCGCACAGACGGTCGACTCGGTCGTGATCATCAACCGCGGCCGTCTCGTTACCCATGCCTCGCTCGCTGAGGTCGCAGCGCGCACGAGCGGCGGTGTCCGCGTACGCAGCCCCGAGGCGAGCCGGCTGCGCGAGGCGCTCGCCGCCCGGGGGATCGAGTCGACGCCGGTGGATGGACATTCGTTCGTCGCGAGGGAGACGACGACCGAACAGGTCGGCGAGGCCGCCGCGCACGCCGCAGTCGTCCTGCACGAGCTCGTAGGCGAGAACTCGAGCCTGGAGGAGGTCTTCCTGCAGCTCACCGGCGAGGCCCCGGTGACGAGCGCGGAGCCGGGAGCGTGATCCGCCTCCTCGCCGCCGAGCTCCACAGGCTGCGCACGACCCGGGCGTCTTACGGCCTGGCGCTCGGCCTCCTCGCGATCGTCACGCTCTTCACGGTGGGGCAGGTCGTCACGGTCGACGAGTTCGCCCCGCGCGACATCGGTCGCCAAACGCTCGAAGTCCTGAGCGCGTCGGGCCTCTTCTCGTTCATCTTCGGGATCTTGCTCGCAAGCGGGGAGTACCGGCACCGGACGATCAGCCAGTCGTTTCTCGTCACTCCTCTCCGCTGGCAGGTCGTGCTGGCAAAGCTCGTCGCCGGAGCGCTGGCGGGCTTTGCGCTCACACTGGCGGCCGGGGTCGTATCCGTGGTGATCGCGGAGGTCGGCTTCGCAGCGCAGGACATCCAGTTCTCGCTCGGCGACGAGGGCGTGGCCCGGCTGCTCGGAACGATGCTCCTTGCCGGGGTCTTGTGGGGTGCCCTCGGCGCGGGAGTCGGGTCGATCGTAACGAACCAGGTCGCTGCGATCGTCGGCTCGCTCGCCTGGCTCTTCGTGGTCGAGTCGCTGCTCGGAAGCCTGGTCCCGGACGTCGGCCGTTACCTGCCGGGCGTCGTGTTCGGCGAGCTCACTGACACGGGGTTCGGCGTCGAGGGCGGGTTGTCCGCGCTCGGCGGAGGAGCGCTCGCCGCCGCATACGTGGCCGTTTCGGGGGTGCTCGGCGTCTTGCTGACGGCGCGGCGCGACATCACCTGAGAAGTAGGCTGCGGCGATGGCCGCCCCCGTCGTCAAGGACGAAGAGCTCGAGCTGACCGTCGACTCGCTCGCCTACGGCGGGAACGGCGTCGCGCGGCTCGACGGGTTCGTCGTCTTCGTCCGCCGCGGTCTTCCCGGCGACACTGTGCGCGCCCGCGTGACGAAGGTGAAGCGGAACCACGCCGAGGCGCTCGCGATCGAGGTGCTCGAGCCCGGCGGCTCGCGCATCGAAGCACCCTGCGCGCACTATCCGTCCTGCGGCGGCTGCCGCTTCCAGGATCTCGCCTACGAGGCGCAGGCCGAGGCGAAGGAGGCTCAGGTCGCGGATGCGCTTCGCCGGATCGGCGGGATCACCGATCCGGCGCTCGAGCCGATCCTGCCCGCCGCGGAGCCGTTCTTCTACCGGAACAGGCTCGAGTACACCTTTGTCGCGACGCCTTCGGGGCCGGCGCTCGGGTTCCACAAAGCGGGCCGCTGGGACGAGCTGCTCGAGGTCGAGCGGTGCTGGCTGACCACCGATCTGGGGAACGCGATCCGGAACTCTGTACGCGACTGGGCACGCCAGCAAGGGCTGCCGGTGTACGAGCAGGGCGAGGAGACCGGTTACCTGCGTCACCTCGTCGTGCGCGAGGGCAGGAACACCGACCAGGCTCTCGTCCAGCTCGTCACGTCGCCCGGCGCCCTCGGCGGCGCAGATCAGCTCGTCGAGGAGCTCCGGCGCTTTCCCGAGGTGCGCTCGATCCACTGGGCGGTCAACGACCGGCCGGCCGAGGTCACGAACCTCCCGACTGTCCTGCTCTGGGGCGAGGAGGCGATCGAGGAGGAGCTCTGCGGCCTGCGCTTTCGTGTCCGGCCGAACGCGTTTCTGCAGACGAATACGGCCATGGCGGAGAAGCTGTACGAGCTCGCGCGCGAGTACGCGAGCCTCACGGGCGAGGAGACTGTCTGGGACCTCTATTGCGGCATCGGCACGATCGGCCTCGTCCTGGCCCCGGACGCGCTGACCGTCTGGGGGGTGGAGGTCTCCGAGGAGTCGGTCGCCTGTGCGCTCGAGAACGCCGAGCTGAACGGTGTCGGCAACGCAGCGTTCTACGCGGGCAACGTCGGCGCCTCGCTCGAGGACCTTCAGAGCCGGGCAGGTGCCCCCGACGTCGTCGTCGTCGACCCGCCGCGGGCCGGACTGGTGGGCAAGGCGCTGCGCCGTCTCGGCGCGATCCAAGCGCCGCGAATCGTCTACGTCTCCTGCAATCCGACGACGCTGGCCGGCGACGCCAAGGTGTTGGCGGCCGAGTTCGGCTACCGCCTCGAGCGCGCGCGCCCGGTCGACATGTTTCCGCACACGCCGCACGTGGAGACGGTGGCGCTGCTGACGCAGAACTGACAGCTCCGCGCAGCCGCGAGGACCGGCGGAGCCGAAGCTAGTCCACGGGGCGAGATGCTTCCTCGGCGCCAGAGCCGCCGAGAGCCTCGGAGCGCCCCCGGTGAAGCCTGGCCCAGATCAGGTCAGCGTTCGGCAGCACGAACCCGAGCGAGAGCAGCGGTAGCGCCGGCAGCCCCGCGACGTCGAGCCAGACCGCCATGGCCATCGTGGCGCCGATCGAGAGCGCCATCGCGAGCCAGGTCCAGGCAGGCCGGAGGCGGAAGCGGACCGACGCGGCCAAGAAGACGGCGAAGAAGAGGAAATCGGGGAGCCCGAGGTTCGCCGAGGCGTGCTCGCCAGGAACTGGGAAGGCCACTGAGAGCGTCGTGAAGATCTCGCGCTGCTCCGTGACGATGTGACGCGTCGGCCCGCGCCAGACCGAGTAGGCGTCGACGATCGGGATGATCGCGGCCACGAGCACGACCCAGCGCAGCGAGTCGAAGAACGAGAGGAACCAGAAGCCGAGGAACGTCATCGCTGCAAGCTTCGCGAAGTTCGCCGGAGCCGAGAGGTCGGCCGCCTCGAGGACCGCTGCCAGGGCGCCGAAGGCGAGGCCGACGAGCGCGATGCCCCGCGCCTGCCAGAGCGGCAGCAGGAGCCACACGAACGCAAGGAGGGCCGGAATGAGCAAGAGCCCAAGAAAGGCAACCTCCCACCATGTCGAGACGTCCGGGAGCGACTCGGAGAGGGCGTAGTACGCCCCGAGCGTGACCCCGAGGGCCGCGAAGGCCGCGGCGCGCGGGCTCAATACGGCGGGAGCTCGGCCCACCAGGGGCCGAGCAGCTTGAAAGCCTTCCAGAACCGCGTCTTGGCCGGCTGCTCGTCGAGCGAGGCGTCGATGTCGGGGACGTACAGGGCCTCGATCGTCGGCGTGAAGCGCTGCGCCTCACCGAGCTTGGGCTCGACGGGCTCCGAGAGCGGGAACTCCAGCTCGTTCAGGAAGCGGAGCGCTTCCTCGCCCATGACGACGACGATCTTCGGGCCCACGATGTGGAGCTCGCGGGCAAGCCACGGCCGCGCCTCGTTGTGTGGCGGCCCTGCGAACTTCAAGCAGTTCGTCCCGTAGATCGCGAGCGGGTCGACGTGCAGTCGCTGGAACGACTTGAGCAGCGCCTGGCCCGTGCGGCCGAAGAAAGCAACGCCCTCCTGGATCTCTGAGGGCTGGGGCTCGTGCTTCAGCAGGAAGGCATCCGCGAGAGGATGGCCGGAGCCGAGCACGGGTACCTGCCCCTCGGGCGCGGCGCGGGCGATCTCGTCCCCGAGCTCGTTGATCTCGGCGATGGCTTTCTTGAGATAGCGCTCGTAGATCTGATCGGTGGGCACGGCGGACACGGAGGGCAACTCTGAGTTCTCCTCTAGCGGACTCTTTCCTTGGCTTGGGCGACCCACTTCAGGGACTGGAGGTACATCAGCGACCGGGGGCGGCGGACGATCTCGGCGCTGCGCAGGCTGATCAGGAACTCTTCCGGGCCCTCGAACGCGCGCATGCGCAACCCGCCCGTTCCCACTCCCTGCAGCACGTGGGCGTCCGAGCCGGCGCCCATCGTCAGGTTGTACTTGTGCGCGAAGCGAACCGCCTCGTCGTTGTAGGCCTCGAACAGGAGGCGGGCGTTGTAGACCTCGAACACGTCGATGTCGGCGAGGTGCCGGTGCAAGGTGGTCGCATCGGGGATCGTGTGCATCCGGTCGAAGGGGTGAGGCAGGTAGACCAGACCGCCCTGCTCGCGGATCGCGCTGATCGTCTCCTCGAACGAGAGGCGACCCGGGATCTCATCGGCGAGGAAGAGCCCGATCACCTCGCCCTGCCCTTCGGTCTTCACCTCCTCTCCTGGAATCACGACGAGCGGCCGGTCGGCGGCCTCGGCGGCCGCTGCGAGTGCTCCACCGAGCGAGTTGTGGTCGGTGACAGCGATTGCCCCGAGGCCGCGCGCCTCGGCGTGCTCGACGAGGTCCCGAGGCTCGACTGCGCAGTCGTGCGACCACGACGTGTGCATGTGGAGGTCGCAGAAGATCCAGTCGCGGTCGACGAGCGGATCTTCTGGCCGCGGTACCCGGCGGCGCTTCCGTAGCCCGCGGTAGAGCTCATCGAGCTGAGCGCCTACGAGGCTGAAGCTCTCGGACTCTGCCCGGCGGCGCGCCTCGAGCGCCTGCCGCCCGCGCAATTCCTCGTTCTCGGCCAGGCGCGCCACGGCCGCGGCGGCGAGCTCGGGTTGGTCCTCGACGCCGGCCGGGGCTGCGATCGCCGCCCCGGCCGCTGCCGCCTCGAGCTCGAGGCGGGGAAGACCGTAGGGCGAGGGCACGAAGATGCTCGTCTCGTTCAGGATCCGCGCGCGTGCGGCGCCGCTTCGCGCGAGGCGCGCGTGCACCTGCTTCCTGAGCGCGGAGGGAATCGACGGCCGGCCGCTGAGCGGTTTGGTCCGCAGGAGCACGAGCTCCCATTCGGGCAGGTCCCGCAGCGCTCGAAGGACCGAGCGCGCCAGGCCGCGCTCGTTCGGCCGCAGCTCGAGCACGATCCGCCTGACCTTCTCGGCCGGGGTGAAGAGCTCTGTGTCCACGCCGGGCGAGATCAGCCGGTAGGCGCCCGGCAGACGCTCCGCGGCCGCCTGCGCCGCTTCGGGGCTCGTCGCGAGGAGAGCGTCGAGGCGGGCTGCAAGCCTCGCGCGCGAGCCGCGCCCGGGAGGGTAGCCGACCCTCTCCGGGGAGAGGAACGTCGCCACCGTCAGCGAGCGCGCATCCCGTAGGGCCAGGTAGGAGAGGCTGGGAAGCCCGGGCTCGAAGCCGTGGACGACGTCGAAGCGCCGCTGCCTCAGTGCGAGAGCGAGGTTCGCTCGCACACCGACGGGCACGCCCATCCGGCTCCGGCGCGAGATCGGGACGGCTGGGCCGAGCGCAATCACCTCTGCTTCCTCCCCTGTCTGGAGCGCCCGCCGGCCTGCGATCAGCTCGCGGGCGCGCCCTGACGGCGCGAGCACCGTCACGGCGTGCCCGAGCGTGCGCAGCTCGGACGCAATTCCCGTTACATGCTCGTTCACGTCGTGCGGTTGCGACCAGGC
>Ga0136614_10001902_pt1 | contig 12698 bp, 14 predicted proteins | sample AntDrymUQ2792106_2_FD_106643 | JGI IMG/M metagenome (GOLD analysis project Ga0136614, IMG submission 106643) | Polar desert sand microbial communities from Dry Valleys, Antarctica - metaG UQ279 (21.06) | ecosystem: Environmental > Terrestrial > Soil > Desert | place: Antarctica: Dry Valley...
AACGACGCCGGCCGCGCCGCGTCGGCGGACGCCGCGAAGCACGACCCCTTCGGCTCCCGCATGCCCGACCACTCGGTCGTGCACCGCTACGCGCGCTGCCTCTCCTATCCCGAGTGGGGTGTCGGGAGCGTCAACGGCATCTACTTCACCGGCGACGGCGACGACATCCAGCAGTGGGCGCGGGTGTCGTTCAACCAGGGGATCCGCACGGTGCCGGCCGGCTCGCTGCAGTTCGTCGACTTCACCAGCCCCGATCCGGGCGCCGAGCGGGTGGAGCGCTTCATGACCGCGGCCAAGCACGCGCTGGCCGAGGGCGACTTCGGGCTCGCGGCGCGGCGGCTGGTCTACGCGCGCGACGCCGAGCCGCGCAACGCCGCGGTGCTGCGTCTCCTGACGACCGCGTACTGGCAGGTGGGAGACTACGCCGCGGCCGCGCGCGCCGTGCGCGACTGGATCCGGCTGGAAGGCGAGCGCCCGGCGCCCTACCGCACTGCCGCGCGCATCTACGAGGACATGGGCTCGCTCTCGCAGGCGGTCGACGCCGCCGTGGGCGAGACCGAGCGCGCGCCGGCCGACGGCTCGGCCTGGGAGCGGCTGGGCCGGCTGCGGCTGCGGGCGTTCGACCGCGCGGGCGCGCGCGCCGCGCTCGAGCGCGCGCGGGCCATCGCGCCGAGCGAGCAGGGCCTGCTCGACCTGGCGCTGGTCGCCCACCTGGCGGGCGACACCGGCGCCGAGGTGTCCGCCTGCGAGCAGGCGACCCGGCTGGCGCCGGACTCCGAGGCCGCCTGGGCCCGGCTCGCGCATGCCCTGGCCCGCACCGACCGCACGTCGGAGTGCGTCGCGGCGTGCGAGCGCGCGCTGGCCGTGCGCGACGATCCGGAGGTGCGCAACCTGCGCGAGCAGGTGCTCGCGCTGGCGCCGCGCGAGCTCGCGGGCGAGACCGCCGCCGCGTAGGGCCGCTCGACCTACCGCGCCTGCACCGCGACGATGCCGAAGTTCGCTGCGGCGCGCCCGAGCCTTGCCCGGAGCTCCGCGATCGGCCGCAGCTCGATCGTCCCGTGTTGCGCGCCCCAGGCCGCGGTGCGCCCCCCGTCGAGGTCGGGACCTCGAGCAGCTATGGCGAACGGCCCCGCGCGGAATCGACAAGGAGATTGCGAACGTCGTCGAGGACTCCCGCCGGGTCGTGGGCGATGCGCCGATCGGTGAAGCGGGCGGTGCGCAGGCCGGCCGCCTGCAGGGCGATGTCGCGGCACCGGTCGGCCTCGAAGGCACGGCGCGTGCGGTGGTAGGTGTAGGAGTCGAGCCCGACGACCACGCCGTGGGCCGGCCAGTGTACGTCGACCTCGAAGCCGCAGACGTGCGCGCTGGTCCGCGGGGTCGGCAGTCCGGCGCCGCGGACCAGGGCGAGGAACGCCTCCTCGAGGCCGGACCGGGTGAACGTGGGACCGCCTCGCTGGGCGTCGAGGGCGGCGCGCAGCGCGGGCGCGCCACGACGTCCGGCCGCGCGCGCCAGCACGTCGTGGACGGCGACGAGATCGAAGAGACGGAGGACCTCGGCCTGGTCGAGCGCTCGCTCAACGTGACGGGCGGGTGCGACGTCGGCCAGGTCGAGCAGGGTGCGCGCCACCGTGGTGGCCGGGATGCCGTCCACCGTCGTCCGGTCGGCGGGCGTCAGCGTCCGCGTTCGACGGACGGTCGGCGAGCGGCTCGGCCGGCACCGCCGCGGGCAGCTCACCTCGAGCGTTGCGGTCGCGCTGGACAGCAGCCCCCCCAGAGGTCGGCGGCCGACCGGTGGCTGATGACGGCGTCGCGCCCGACGGCGAGCGCCGCGGCCATGTAACGCGCTTCGCGCCACCTCTGCCATCGTTCAGGGTCGATGGCAGAAACTCCGGGCGACTCCGACAAGATACCGAGCCGAGCCTCCCTCGTGATTCTGGCCCAAGCGCCACGTCACAGCCGCGCACAACCGACCACCGTTCGCGGCCATGACGGTTGTCCGCCGCGAGCCTCACGACAGCGTCCCGCCATGCGCGCGCAGCACGCCCCCCGCGACCCAACGGTCTGAGTGCGAGCGCGATGTTGGGCGCCCTCCATCGGCTGTCAGCGCGCGCTAGCGCTTCCCCCGCGACGGCAAGAACGCCGCCCAAGCCCGGACCCTCATCGGGGTCCGTGAACGCCCTCTTGCTCGCCAGGTCCTGCTCGGCCGCGCGCAACGACGAGTAGTCCGTCTCGCTGGTCCGCTGCTGTTACGCGCGCCTATCCGAGCCGGGACTGCGCGGTAGCGGCGGCCGCGCGGCCGCCGCGATGGACGCTGCCGGGAGAACTTGCGACAATCGGCATGACGTCATCTGACGAAGGGAGTCAGTCCCATGGAGTCCTCCCAGGCCAGTGCCGCCCGGGTCCTCGTCGTCGCCAACCGCACCGCGGCGACCCCCACGCTGATCGAGGCGGTCCGCGAGCGCGCGGCCCGCGGCCCGACGGCGTTCACGCTGCTGGTGCCGTCCTCCGCCCACGGCCTGCACCAGCTCGTCGACCCCGAGGATCAGGGTACGTCCGAGGCGGAGGCGACGATCGAGCTGGCGCTGCCGCTGCTCGAGCAAGCCGCCGGCGCGTCCGTGGAGCCGATGGTCGGCGTGGCCGAGCCGCTCGCGGCGATCCAGGACGCGCTGAACCTGCACGGCTTCGACGAGCTGATCATCTCCACGCTGCCGACCCGCGTCTCGCGCTGGCTCAAGCTCGACCTGCCGCACAAGGCGGCCGCCCTCGGCGTCCCGGTGACCACCGTCACCGCGCAGGGCACCACGCGGATCGAGGCGCACGCCTGACGGGGCTTCTAGCCTGGGGACGTGGCTCCGTTCTGGATCTGGATGCAGGTGGTGATCGTCGTCTGCGTGCTGGCGAGCGCGCTCATCGCCGTGGTCAAGCTCGTATGATCGCGCCGTGTTCCGTTCCATCGTGGTCGGCACCGACGGCTCGGAGACCGCGCACAGGGCCGTCGAGGCCGCGGTCGAGCTGGCCAGGCTGACCGGGGCGACGCTCGAGCTCGTGTCCGCCTACGAGCCCGTCTCCCACCAGCGGCTGCGCCGGGAGGCGCGGCAGGTGCCGCCGGACCTGCAGTGGATGGTCAACCCGCGCGAGGACGTCGACGCCACGCTCGCCGCTGCCGCCGAGCGGGTGCGGGGCGCCGGGGTGACGGCCGAGGTCTACGCGCGCGAGGGCGATCCCGCCGACGCCATCCTCGACGTGGCCGAGGAGCTGGGCTCCGAGCTGATCGTGATCGGCAACAAGGGCATGACCGGCGCCAAGCGGTTCCTGCTCGGCTCCGTGCCGAACAAGGTCTCCCACCACGCCCCGTGCGCGGTGATGATCATCCGCACGAGCTGATCAGGCGGCGGGCGCGGTCGCCGCGGCGGCGTCGATCAGCCCGGCGCCGTACTGGTTGTCGGGCCCGGGGACGCCGAGATCGCGCGCGGTCGCCTTCAGCCGCGCCTCTACCGCGGCGGGCGACGGCGCGGGCCCGAGCACGCCTGAGGCGATCACCAGCGCGGCGGCGCCCGACACGTGGGGGGCCGCCATCGAGGTGCCCGTGTACTTGCCCGGCAGCCCGAACGCTCCCGTGCCCGGCTTGAACGTCATCTGCACGATGTCGCCGCCGGCCGGGCCGTCCGGACGGCAGTTCGGATCGCCGTCGAGCGGCGCGTCCGGGCCGCCGCCGGGCGCGCTGAGATCGAGCGTCGGCCCGTTGTTGGAGTAGTCGGCGAGGCAGCCGTGCTCCGTCGTGGCGCCGACCGACAGCACGTCGTGCGCACGCGCCGGGTACGCGACCGAGAGGGCCGCGGCGTTGCCTGAGGCGCCGACTACGAGTACGCCCCTGCTGCGGGCGAAGCGCAGCGCATCGAGGATGTCGGGGATCTGCCCCGCGCGGATCGTGACGCCGAACTCGAACGAGAGGTTGATGATCTGGACGCCGCGCCGGGCGGCGAAGCGGATTCCCTTGGCGATCGACGCGCTGTCGCCCTCGCCCTCGCGGTCGAGCACACGCACGGGCATGACCTTCGCGCCGAACGCCAGGCCGGTCACGCCGACGCCGTTGTCGACGCTCTCGGCGATCGTCGACGCGACGTGGGTCCCGTGGCCGTTGAGGTCGTTCGGGCGGCGGTCGCCGTCGACGAAGTCATAGCCGCGCGCGAAGCGGTTGCCGCGCAGGTCGGGCGAGCGGGTGAAGCGCCCGCGGTCGGAGTAGGCCACGCCCGTATCGAGGACCGCCACGGTGACGTCCGCACCGCCGGGGCGGCCGGCGCGCGCCAGGTTGTCCCAGGCGGCCGGCGCGTTGACGCCGAACGGGCCGGCGAAGTTCCACTGGAGCGCTTGCCAGCCACCGGGCACGTTGCTGCGGCCGGGGTCGTCGGGGATGAAGCTCGCGCGGGCGATGTAGTTGGGCGTGGCGCTGAGGACGCCGCGGCGCCGGCGCAGCTGGGCGACCTTCTCGGCGACGCTGCGGCCGTCGCGGATCCTCACGACGCGCGTGCGCGGCACCATCTCCCGAGAGGCTCGCGCGGCGTCGGCGTCGGGCGCGTAGCGGACGACGACCTCGTCGCGCACGTAGTCCGTCGCTCCGGCCGGCGGGGCGAGGAGCGCGAGCCCGAGGGCGGCTAGGAGGCAGGAGCGTCCGATCATGTGCTGCGTAGAACATTCTCGCCATGCCGAAGTTGCCAGACAACCCCGACAATCGTCTACTCGGCTCGGGGTCTGCGACGCTGGACGCCGATGGCGGGTGCGTGGTTCCCTCGCGACGAGTACTTCATGCGCCTGGCGCTGCGCGAAGCCGAGCGGGCGCTCGAGCACGACGACGTGCCGGTGGGCGCCGTCGTGGTCGCGGGCGGCGAGGTGATCGGGGCGGGTCACAACGAGCGCGAGCTGCGCCAGGACCCGACCGCGCACGCCGAGCTGCTGGCGCTGCGCGAGGCGGCGCGCCACCTGGGCAGCTGGCGCATCCTCGAGAGCGTGCTCTACGTCACGCTCGAGCCGTGCGCGATGTGCGCGGGCGCGATCGTCCTCGCTCGCGTCACGCGCGTCGTCTACGGGACCGCCGACCCCAAGGCGGGCGCGGCGGGAAGCGTGATCGACGTGCTGGGGGAGCGGCGCTTCAACCACCGCCCCGAGGTGGTGGGCGGACTCCTGCGCGAGGAGTGCGCGGCGCTGCTGCTCGCGTTCTTCGCCTCCCGGCGCCGATGACGTCGGCCATCCTGAGGGCATGACCGCGATCCGCACCGCCCGCGTGCTCCCGGCCGCCCTGCGGCTGGGCGCCGTGCACCTCACCGTCTCAGACCTCGACCGCTCGGTCGCCTTCTACCGGGACGCCCTCGGGCTGTGCCAGCACCGCCGGGAGGATCCCGTCGCGGCGCTCGGCGCCGGCGGCGAGGACCTCGTCGTGCTGCACGAGGAGCCCGGCGCCCGGCCCGCCGGCCGCCACGCGGGCCTCTACCACTTCGCGCTGCTCTACCCGTCGCGCGAGGAGCTCGCGCGCGCCGTGCAGCGCCTCGCGCCGGCGCGGGTGCCGATCGACGGCGCGTCCGACCACGGCGTGTCGGAGGCGATCTACCTTCCGGACCCCGACGGCAACGGGATCGAGCTCTACGCCGACCGGCCGCGCGAGCAGTGGCCGCCCGCCCAAGGCGGCGAGCGCGTCGCCATGTTCACCCGCGCGCTCGACCTGCAGGGCCTGCTCGCCACCGCCGGCGGCGACGCGCCGCCGCGCCACGCCGCCGCGGGGCTGCGCATGGGCCACGTGCACCTGCACGTCGGCGACCTCGACGCCGCGCGGGCGTTCTACGTCGACGTCGTCGGCTTCGAGGTGACGACCTCGCTGCCGACCGCGCTCTTCCTCGCCGCCGGCGACTACCACCATCACCTCGGCGTGAACACGTGGCGCGGCGAGGGCATCGGCCCGGCGCCCGCCGGCACGGCCGGGCTGCGCGAGTGGACGATGAGGCTCGACGCCGAGCCGCTCGCCGCGCTGCGGGCGCGGGTCGCCGCCGCGGGCCTGGGCGACGGCGACGTGGTCGCGGACCCCTGGGCGATCCGCGTCCGGTTGCTCGCGGCGGAGTAGACTCGGACTCGTGGACTTCTCGGAGCCCGGTGACGTCCTCCTCGCCGACTGTCCCGCCCGTACGACGCTTGACGTCATCGCGGACAAGTGGGCGGTGGTCGTCGTCTTCGCGCTCGGCCGCGGGCCCCGCCGCCACACCGAGCTGCGCGAGCTCATCGGCGGGGTCTCCAAGAAGATGCTCACGCAGACCCTGCGCAAGCTCGAGGGCCACGGGCTCGTCGAACGCCGCGAGCGTCCCGCGGCGCCGGTGCGGGTCGAGTACCGGTTGACCGAGCTCGGCGCGACGCTGCTCGGGCCGGTCGAGAGCCTATCTCGCTGGGCCGAGGACAACGCCGAGGGCATCCTCGCCGCCCAGGACCGCCGCGCCGAGCTGCACGCCGCCTAGCTCTGGGGCGTGCCGCCCGGCGCGGGCACCGGTAGGTGCCGCGCCCCGTTTACCCACCTGAAGCTCGTGATCACTCCTGAGGTCTTGCGCGTGTCCTCGCTGTTCGCGGCCCTGCCCGAGGACGAGCTGGCGAGCATCGCGGCACGGGCGGCTGATGTCCGGCTGAGCGAGGGTGAGTGGCTCATCCAGGAGGGCGAGGCGCCCGCGTTCTTCGTGCTGCTCGAGGGCCGGCTCGCGGTGGTGAAGTCCGTCGCGGGCGTCGACAGCCAGATCAACGCGTATGAGCCCGGTGACTTCTTCGGCGAGCTGCCGCTCCTGCTGGGCTCGGCGGCGGTGGTGGGCCTGCGGGCGCTGGAGTCCTGTCGCGCCGCCCGCTTCGACGGTGCCGACTTTCGCGAGCTCATCGTGCAGTGCGACGCGTTGTCGGGGGCGGTCATGCGCGCCATGGCACGCCGGGTGGGACATCTGCAGCAGATCGCCTCCGAGGCGCCCAGCTCGGCCGTGACCGTGCTGGGAAGCCGGCTCGACCTCGCCTGCCACGACCTGCGCGACTTCTTGGCTCGTAGCGGGGTGTCGTACTCCTGGTGGGATCCCGATGAGCCGCCGGCGGCCGAGCGGATCGCCGCCGAGGGCCCGAGCACCGAGCGGCTGCCGGTGATCGTCCTGGCCGACGGTTCGCGGCTGATGGCGCCCGACCTGCGAACGCTCGCCGATGCCGTGGGTCTGCGGACCACGCCGGCACATGACGCGTATGACGTCGCGATCGTCGGGGGCGGGCCTGCCGGGTTGGCCGCCGCCGTCTACGGGGCCTCGGAGGGACTGTCGACGCTGATGGTGGAGCGCACCGCGGTGGGAGGGCAGGCGGGCACGTCCTCGCGCATCGAGAACTACCTCGGATTCCCGGCCGGTCTCTCGGGTGATGACCTGAGCGGCCGAGCGCGCCAGCAGGCGGAGCGCTTCGGCGCGGAGCTCGTGGTGGCACGCACCGCCCAGGAGCTCATGTCGGCGGATGCGACGAGCGATGCGCACGTGGTCCGGCTCGAGGACGGTGTCGAGATCGCCGCGCGCGCGGTGGTGCTGGCCATGGGCGTGGAGTGGCGCCGACTGGGCATTCCCGGCGTAGAGCGCTTCACCGGGCGCGGCGTGTTCTACGGCGCCGCGCGCACCGAGGCGCTGTCGATGCGCGGCAAGCGCGTGCACCTGATCGGTGGCGGCAACTCCGCCGGTCAGGCGGCGATGCTGTTCTCCAACTACGCCGAGCAGGTCTCGCTGCTGGTGCGCGGGCCCGGCCTGGCCGCGAGCATGTCGACGTATCTGACGCGCCAACTCAACTCCAAGGCGAACATCGCCGTGGAGCTCAACACCGAGGTGCTGGCCTGCTCGGGCGAGCAGTCGTTGCGGTCGTTGACGCTTCGTGACCGCGAGCGCGCCACCGAGCGGGAGGTCGACTCCGACGGCCTGTTCGTGTTCATCGGCGCCGTGGCCGAGACAGAGTGGCTGGGTGACGCGCTGCAGCGCGACCGGCTCGGCTTCCTGTGCACCGGCAGCCACGTCCATGCCGCCAACTGGCCGCTCGAACGCGATCCGATGCTGCTCGAGACGAGCGTCCCAGGTGTCTTCGCCGCCGGCGACACCCGGTCGGAGTCGATCAAGCGCGTGGCGTCCAGCGTCGGCGAGGGCAGCATGGCGATCGCCTTCGTGCACCAGCATCTCGCCGAAGTATCCCGCGCCGTATCGGCAACGTGACCGGCCGGGGCACCGATCGGTGCCCCGGGACGCGCCAGCATGTTTCGTCGTGTGGGCGCCTTCCCAGGATGTCGAGAGGTGAGCGGATGAACGATGCGGGGTTCTTGAAGGAAGTCGCGCAAAGTGGACCGCCGGACCGGTACGACGCGCCGCAGTACGACTACCGGGAGAAGGTGGCCGTCGTCACCGGCGCCAGCCAAGGCATCGGGCGGCACGCCGCGTTCGGACTGGCTCGCTGTGGTGCCAAGGTCGTCCTCGCCGGCCGGAGCGACGCCGGTCAGGAGACCGTCGAGCTCATCGGCCAGGACGAGCAGGCCCGGAACGCCGGCGGCGAGGCGGTCTTCTTCCGCACCGACGTGTGCGACGAGAGCGACATCGAGGCAATGGTCGACGAAACCGTGACGCGTTTCGGGGGGTTGCACCTTGCCATCAACAATGCGGGTCACAGCGGCATCAACAGCCCGATCGAAGATCAGACGGCAGCCAACTTCGACGCCGTCTTCGAAGTGAACGTGCGCGGTCTGCTCTTGTGCATGAAGCATGAGATCCGGGCCATGCGATGCAACGAGCCGCCCCAGAAGCGGAAGGAAGGGTGGCGGACGGACCCGACCAAGGGCGAAACGCGAGAGCGCAGTGGCTATGGCCGCGTCGTCAACGTCGGGAGCGCCACCGCCTTCGTCGGTTTTCCGCGCGCCGGCATCTACATCGCCAGCAAGCACGCCGTGCGTGGACTTACTCAGACCGCCGCCCTGGAGCTCGCGGCCGATACCGCCCGCAGGCGGCCCGCGAGCGGATCGCCTCGCACACCGAGGCCGCCCGCCTGCTGTGATGCTTCTTGCCGCTGAGATGGTGAGCAGGGGGCAGCGGCCCTGCTGGGACGTCTTTCGAACCCGGAGGGCGCGGCCGAGTCCGTCGGAGCCTGGCCGCTCAGGGGAGGCCGGGCGGGAGTCCCAACCCCAGCGTCGGCAGCGACCGGCGGACGCGCTGGTCGAACGTCGCCACGTAGGCCGCGTGTACGCGAGCGGTCGCCAACGCGAATCCGTCGGCGAGACTGACACCGAGCCCACGAAGGCGCGCCGCGTCGCGAGCGACCGACGGCGTCGGAGCGACGAGCCCGATGCCCATCGCCTCGATCGCACGGACCGCGATGCGCAGCGTCCGGTCCTCACGGGCGGGGCGGACCAGGGTCTCCGCGTAGTTCATCAGCGCGAGCAGCAGCGTCGTTTCGGAGGCGGTAAGTGTCGCGATGAGGCTGGTCGCTTCCCGGTGGTGTGCGTCGGATCGATCCAACGCCGCGATCACGACGTCGGTGTCCAACACGCAGCCCGTCACGAGCGTTCCTCGGACCGCAGATCGTCGAGATAGCCGGGCTCGTAGAGGCCGTCGAAGACACCGAATCCCGCCATAACGTCGCGGTGCGCCCGCCGCACCACGATGACGTCCGGTCCCGCGGCCTCGATCGAGACGTCGTCGCCTGCAGTGAACCCAGCGCTCGCAAGCGCTTCAACCGGAAGCGTCACCTGGTGCTTGCTGGAGATCCGCGGCATGCCTTTACGGTATCGTAAAGGCCCGCCGGCACGGAGAGGGAGGGATTCGAACCCTCGGACGAGGTTGACCCCCGTCACACGATTTCCAGTCGTGCCCGTTCAGCCGCTCCGGCACCTCTCCTGGGAAGGCACGGAGAGTAGCCGCTCAGATCTGCCAGCGGCCCTCCACGAGCACCGGGACCCGCTGGCCATCGCGGGTGAGGCCGGTGACCGAGAGCTCGTTGGAGCCGATCATGAAGTCGATGTGGATCTGGCTCTCGTTGGAGCGCTCGCGGTCCTCGTCGTCGAGCACGAACGGGAAGCCCTGGCCGAGCGCGATGTGGCTCGCCGCGTTCTCGTCGAGCAGCGTGTCGTAGAAGATCGTCCCAAGCTCGCCGATGCGCCCCTCGCGGTCGACCAGCGCCACTTCGCCGAGGCGCGCGGCGCCGTCGTCGGAGCCGACGATCGTCTTCAGCGTCTCGCCGCCCTCGGAGGCCTGCAGCTCGGCGACGCGGCCGCCCTCGAAGCGGACGACGAGGTCGCGCACGACCGTCCCGTCGATCAGCACGAGCGGCTTGGTGGACGTCACCGTGCCCTGCGTGCGCTCCGGATCGGGCGTGGTGAAGACCTCTTCGGTCGGGAGGTTCGGCATGTGCTCGATCCCGTCGACGGTCTGGAAGCGCGCGGCGCGCCAACCGGAGGAAGGCAGCAAGCCGAGCGTCAGGTCGGTGCCCGGCCCCTCGTAGTGGAGGGCGTCGAAGCGGCGCTCCGACAGCCGCTCGGCCGTGGTCACGAGCGTGTCCGCGCGCGTCTTCCAGGCGGCGATCGGGTCGTCCTCGTCGAGCCGCAGCACGTGCAGGATCTCGCGCTCGAGCCGCGCGAGCCGCTCCGGCTCGTCGAGGTCGGGGAACACGAGCTCGGCCCAGACCGGTGTCGGGCACGGGCAGATCGACCAGTTCGTCGTGCGGTCGTTGACGACCCTGATCCCCTCCTTGACCGTCGGCAGCCGGTCCTTGCCGACCAGCACCGGGTCGAGGTCCGAGAGCAGGCCGGGCGCGCTCGGCCCCGACAGCGCGACCCTGGCCGCGCGCTGGTCGCCGAGCGCCAGCACCCGCTCGCCATACCAGGACGGGACGAAGTCCAGCGTCTCCGCGCGCCCGTGCTCGACCCGCGCGCGCTTGACGTACGGGTCGAACCACGCGACGTCGACGAACCTCGCGCCGTGGCGGTAGGCGCTCGCGGCGAGCGCCCGGACGAGGAATTCCTTGCCCGGCTCGCAGCCGATGGCCACGATCTGGTCCTGCTGCACGTTGGCGCCGAAGCCGACCACCAGGTCGGCGAAGCGGGCGAGGGTCGCGTCATCCATGCAGGGCAGGGTACGGAACGATCCGCTACCGTTCTCGGTCCTCTTGGAGGGGTGCGAGAGTGGTTGAATCGGGCGGTCTCGAAAACCGTTGTAGGGGTAACCCCTCTACCGAGGGTTCGAATCCCTCCCCCTCCGCCTCTGACCGAGGTTGGGAGCGATGTCGCGTTCCGAGCGGGCGGTATACTCGACGAGTATGATCGCGCGGATTGGAGCGAAGGGGCAGGTCGTGATCCCGAAGGCGCTCCGGGACCGCGCCAACCTGCATCCGGGCGACGAGGTCGACTTCGAGTTGCGTGATGAGGAGATTGTGCTCGTCGCGCGGCGTCAGCCGCTGACTCTGGCCGGGCGGTTTGCGAACAGCGGCATGGCGGCACGCCTGCTGGAGGATCGCGCGCGCGAACCGCGATGAGCGCGTGTCTCGACGCGTGGGCGATCCTGGCGTGGCTGGATGGCGAGGAGCCTGCGTTGTCGCGCGTAGAGGGCCTGCTCGCGTCGCGTCCCGTCGTCAGCTGGCTCAACCTCGTCGAGGTCTATTACCGCGTCGAGCGCGATCACGGTCGCGCCGCTGCTGATGACACGCTCGCGTCTCTGCGCGCGAGCCTCGCGCCGGACCTGCCGGGCACGGCGAGGATGATCGCAGCGGCGCGCCTGAAGGCGCGTGCGTCGATCGCTCTCGGCGACTGCTTTGCGGTCGTGACTGCGGCGGCGCACAGGCTCGTCCTGCTCACGGGAGACCCCGAGATCCTCGATCTCGTCGATTCGCCGTGTGGTGTCGAAGACCTCCGCGGCTGAGCCGGTCGACGGCTTCGACCAGGTTAGGGGTCGAAAGCCGTCCCAACGGGCTCGCGGGGACCGTTTCTGGATGGGGCCTTCGAAACGTCCGACGAGCGCGCTGATATACGCACATGAGCGACCATCAGCTTCTGGACGAAGTACGGCGCATGCGTGCGGCGGGGGCATCCCCGAAGGCGATCGCCCGCGCGCTCGGGGTGCGACCGGCAATCGTCGCGCCGCTCGTGCGGCGCGTGGCGGCCGATACCCCGGTGCCCCCGGTCGGCGAGGCCGAGCTGGCCGGCTGCTGGGTGAGTCCGGGCTGGAGCTGTGAGCTCCTGGTGCAGCGGCGCGAGGGCTGGGAGGACGTCGACGTGGGCCCCGGTGGCCCGGCTGGCGTCGCGCTCGTGCTGGTCGCCCGTGCCGGTCGCGGAGATCGGGGCAGCGTGTGCGGCTACCTGGTGGACACGTTCTGCCTCGGCGTCAAGAACGTGATCGCGCAGGTGCCCGTCAGCTCACCGAGGTGCCCGCGCGCCGCATCGAAGTCCGCATGCGGTGAAAGCCGAGACTCGGCCGCAAAGGCGCGACGCCGCCCAGCACGAGCTGCTGCGCCAACTCGAGCGGCGCGCGCAGCGCCGGTGCCGGGAACGCCATGAAGTAGGTGCGCACGAACGCGGGCAGATCGCGCCGGCGCATCTCCTCCGGGCCGATCACGTTCTTGACGCCGAGGCAGAACGTGTCCACCAGGTAGCCGCACACGCTGCCCCGATCTCCGCGACCGGCACGGGCGACCAG
>Ga0136614_10001903_pt1 | contig 12695 bp, 9 predicted proteins | sample AntDrymUQ2792106_2_FD_106643 | JGI IMG/M metagenome (GOLD analysis project Ga0136614, IMG submission 106643) | Polar desert sand microbial communities from Dry Valleys, Antarctica - metaG UQ279 (21.06) | ecosystem: Environmental > Terrestrial > Soil > Desert | place: Antarctica: Dry Valley...
ATGAGAAGGGCATCAAGATCAGCGACGCGCAGATGGCCGCGATCAACATCCAGCGCGACCCGTTCCACGGCGACTGGAACTACATCATCCGTCCTGCGACAGTAATTACGTCGTGAGCCCTAACGCGTTCTCCCGAGTTGACCGCGGTTCTCGCAGCGCTCCGGGGGGCGCGGCGCATACGCTGCGCCGTGTGCGCTTCTCGCTCCTGGTGGTCGCCGGCCGGCACAGCTGGCTACGCGTTTGATGGAGCTTGGGACCCGGCCGCGCGGGCGTTCATCCCTTCGCAACCGTCTGATCTGTAGCCACGGCCGCTGTCAACGCTGCTTCTTCGCTCGAGCAGCCGTGGTGGGCCTCAGAACATGCCGTTGTCGTTGCGTGACTCGGCGGGGATTGCCTGGAGGACCTCCCGAGCGCTCGATCGGCTCCCGGGGACGCGAGCGGTTGAACATGAGGTCGTACGCGCCCCGGGCGGAACGCGGCGACTAGATCGTCGATGGGTGATCCCGCGGTGAGCGGTGTGGCCGTTCAACCTTTCAGGCTCGCAGGTGCATCGTGGGCCTGCTGGTAGGGGTGCCCCGAAGACATCGCGCGGCGCCCTGCCGGCGATCCAGCCGGGCTCGCGGCGCCGAGATTCATAGCAAGGATTCCTTGCCGGAGCTGCTGTGCGATTGGTCACGCGTCTGTATCCGCAGATGCCGCTCGTGACTCGGCGTGGAGCAAGTCAATCACATCCCCAAGGAGCACTCATGACCCAGTCCGCTCAGCAGCTCGTCGGTACCACGAAGTACCTCCGCTACACGCTCGGTTCGCTCAGCGCCGTCCTGTTCGTCAACTGCGTCGGCGGTTCGTAGGAACCACTGCGGTCAGCCCGGGCTCGACGAGTCCGGGCCGACCCATGCCAGGCAAGGAGCTGAGATGTTCGAAACAGGTGTGCGCCAGCTGCGACTGGCGATCTCGATGGTCACCGGCCGGCCGATCAGCGCGCGCAACGTCGAGCGCCTCGTCGGCGACACGCTCGCGACGCTCGCCGTCTTCGGCGCTCCCGGCGACGATCTGCAGGAGATGCTGGACGGGCCGTTCTCCGATCCGCAGGCCCGCCGCGCCTTCCAGGAGCAGGCACTGCGCCGCACCGTGCGCCGCCTCGGCCGCCACTCGCCGTACTACCGCGACCTGTTCGGCTCGATCGACCTGCAGGCCAAGGGCCTGACGCTCGAGGACATGCCCACGGTCCCGGCCACCACCAAGGCGGCGCTGCTCGCACGCCCCGGCGACTTCATCGTCGACGGCGCCCGGCCGCACATCACGACCCGCACGACCGGCACGACGGGCCAACCCGTCGAGGTCTGGCTGTCGCGCTACGAGCTCGAGCTGTGGCCTGCGCTGTCGGCGCTAAGCGGGCTGCTGCGCGGCGAGATCGGTCCCGACGACTGCATGCAGATCAACATCAGCTCGCGCGCCACGGCCGCGATGTCGCAGAACATGGCGGTCTGCCGGCTCGTCGGCGCGCGCACGCGGCCGCTGGGCATCGTCGCGGTGCAGGAGAGCCTCAAGAGCCTGCTGTCCGGCGCAGATCGAGCGCCGACGCTCCTTGCCACCTACCCGAGCTACCTCGCGCAGCTCGTCAAGCTCGCCCGCCGCGAAGGCCTGGGTCCCGAGGATTTCCGCCTGCGGCGTGTGGACTGCGGCGGCGAGGTGCTCTCCACCGCGCTGGCCCGCGCGGCGCGTGAGACGCTCGGACCGGTCCTGGTCAACGACACCTTTGGCATGACCGAGGTGCTGCCCGTGAGCGGGCGCGTCTGCGAGCAGGGCCATCTGCACCACGACCTCAACATGGGCTTCGTCGAGGTGATCGACCTCGACAGCGGCGCCCCCGCCGCCGCCGGCGAGCTCGGCAGCGTCGTGATCACGCCGTACTTCCCCTACCGCGAATGCATGCCGGTGTTCCGCTACGACACCCGTGACATCGTGCGCAAGCTTGCCGACGAGGAGCTTGCCTGCAGCCTGGCGGGAACGCCGGCCACGTCGCAGATCCTCGGCAAGGCCGACCATCTGCTGCGCGTCGGCGGGCACGTCGTGACGCCGCGTCAGATCGTCGAGGCGTGCGAAGCGCTGCCCGGCGAGCCGTGGCCGGCGCGCTTCTCGGTCCGCGCCCAGGCCGGCCGGCTGGAGCTGACGCTCAGCCAGGACACAGCCGGCGAGCTGACCGCAGACGAGGTGGCGCGTCACATCGCGCTCGACGACCGCGGCCTGACCGCCGTCTGCGCCGTCGTGGACGGACCATCGTCGGACGTGCTGCGTCCGTTGCGCGCCGACCTGATCGAGAGCACCTTCACCGGTGAGCCAGCGAGGAACTGACCAATGTCCGCAACGTCCTTTCAGATCATCGTCGGGATCGTCGGGTCCATGACAGGAGCGCTGTGCGCGCTCGCCTACTTCCGCCACGTGCGCCTGGAGCGCCCGCCGATCGGCGCGTTCAACGCCCGCGACCTGGCCGTGCTGGGGTGTTTCATCCTCGCGCTGCCGCCGCTGTACCTCGCCGTGCCCGTGGGCGTACTGACGGGCTTTCTCGCCGTCACGTTCATGGCGGCGCTGATGATCGCGCTGCGCCCGCTCGTCTCGACGCGCGTGCTGTGGATCGCGGTCCCCGGCCTGCTGATCGCGAACATCCTCGAGACCCGCTCGATGAACGAGTTCGCCGGTGGCCTGCAGATCTACTGGCTGCTGACGACCCTCATCGTCGGGATCGCCGCCGTCGGGATCGGCAACCTGTACGTCCAGGGCGGCCTGCAGCTGCGCCACATCGCGTGGTTCACGCTGTTCCTCGCGGTGTGCGACATCTTCTTCACGAACGTCGTCGCGCTGACCCCCCTGCTTGCGATCAGCCTGCAGGGCCGCCCGCTGGATCCCTCGATCGGCTTCGCCGCCTCGGGCTTCAACGCCAACGTCGGCCTCGGCGACATGCTCATCTTCTGCATGTACACGACCGCCGCCTACAAGGGCTTCGGGCGGCGCGGCGCGCTGCTGTCGCTGTTCGTGATCGTCGTCTTCGGCGCGGTCGGGCCGAGCGTCATCCCGCTGCTGGCGCCGGGGCTGTTCGGAACGACGGCCGCCGCGTTCGTGCCGGTCATGACGGTCTTCGGTCCCGCCGCGTTCGCGAGCTACCTGTGGCTGTCGCGCACGCTGCCCGAGCGCAGCGGCGCGCAATGGATCATCGAGCAAGCCGCCCGACTCGACCGATCCGCCCGCGGGCCCCGTCCGCGCGTCGGGTTCGCGCTCCCCGCCGGCGGGCTCGCGGCGCTCGCGCTGGCGGTGGCGCTGTGGAGCGGTGAGACCGCGGTCTCACCGTCGCCCGCCTCGGCTTCGCCTGACGCCGCGACCAAGCTCGAGAGCGCGGTGGTCATGAAGAACGTGGCCTTCTCGCCACGCGCCGCGAAGGTTGAGGTCGGTGACACCGTGACTTGGATCAACCACGACCGCGTTCCGCACGACGTCGTCGCGAGCTCCGGCGCGACCTTCGACTCGGGCACGTTCGGGCAGGGCGAGAAGTTCGAGTACCGCCCGACCCGGCCCGGCACGATCGCCTACGTGTGCACGCTGCACCAGGGGATGAACGGCACGCTGACGGTCATGCGCTGACACGACGTCCGGGCGTCGACCCGCAGAGCTGGGCCCGCTTCGCGCCAGTGTGTGAACGCAGGCGTGCAGCGGCGCGGTTGGGAAGGCTATCCGCGGCCAGTGCGACGGCGACAGGACATCGCGGTCGATCGACAGCTCGTCGAGTGGTGCCCAACCTGGCGGCAGCGTGATCGCCCGCTTATCGTCGGCGAGCGAAGATGCCGGGCCCGGGCGTGAGGATCCCAGCCGGTCATAGTGACTCTTGGCGCGAGCGAAGCGCGGCCAATGCGCGCCTAAGTGCTGCTCCCGGTCGCGCCTGGTGACCGGGGTGGCGCCGACCGCGCGAACGTTCCTGCCCGCTGCCCCGCGATGGCCCACTCCCGCGCCGCAAGATCAAACCCGACGACCAACGCGCCGCCCGCCGCTACCGATCGGCACAGAAACCCGCGCCGAGAGACCCCGCTCATCGGGCGCACGGTGTACCGCCAGTCAGCAGATGTCAAACCGAACACCGGTCCGCCGCGCGACCTGCGCCAGCGCTGCATCTGCGCGACGAGGTCCAACACCCCCGGCCCCACGACGCGTGCACTAACCCAACAGGCACCGCTCTCATCTCAACACGCCTCGATGGTTCGGGTCGCGCCGAGCTGTTGAGCCCGGTGACCTCCCGAACGCGATCGGTGGGAGTTCGGTTGCCGAGGGCGCTGTGGTGCGCCGCTCACTGTAGTGGCGTGTCCAGTGTGGCAGCGACGCCCCACGCGCAGCGCTTGAGGTGTATTCGAGGGCATATATCGACGATCGCACGACCGCGGGGCGCTTGGCAGCCGGCGGGCGCGAGCACCCGCCGCGGCGGAGCACCTGATGCACCGTCGAGTGTGGCCGGCTGATCTCGGGTTCGTCGGCGAGCCTGCGCGGGCTCGGCCGGTGCGCTGGCGAAGCTCGCAGATCTGTGCGGCCTCCTCGTCTGGCCTTCCTGCACGACACGACATACGACCATCCACCGTCCAAGCGGCGTGCGACGAGCTCTATGGTGCGGCACCTCCGGGCCTCCTTGAGGGCGTGAGCTTCGACACCCACACCCTCTCGGCAGGCCCGGACCTACTGAGCACGTCACCTAGCCCGCGCCGCCCGCACCGGCACCCAGGCCGCGCGCATGTCCACCCGCGCGCCGCGAAACGGAACATCCTCGGCCTCGAGCAGGCGCCGCTGGCGCTCGCCCTTGGCCAGCGAGCCGTCGGCGCGCACGACCCGCTGCCAGGGCAGCGCGGGGTCCGCGTAGGACGCGAGCACGGCGCCGGCGCGCCGCGGCGCGCCCGGGCTGAGGTCGCCGTAGGTCGTGACGTGCCCGCGCGGGATCGCCCGCACCGCGGCGAGGATGTCGTCGTCGCTGGTCGCCACCGTCGAGACCGACGCTACCGCGCCCCGCCGCGGCGCAGGTTCACGAGAACGACGCAGGCACACGAGTACCGTGCAGGCGGTGCAGCGCCACACGAAGATCGTCGCGACGATCGGCCCGGCGTCGCGCGAACCTGAGACGCTCGTCCGGATGGTCGCCGCGGGGATGGACGTCGCGCGGCTGAACTTCTCGCACGGCACGCCGGCGGAGCACGCCGAGACCGCCCAGCGGGTGCGCCAGGCGGCGGGCCGCGCAGGGCGCCCGGTGGCCGTGCTGCAGGACCTGCCGGGGCCGAAGCTGCGCATCGGGCCGCTCGTCGACGACATCGCCGAGCTCAAGCCCGGTGACGACGTCGTGTTCTGCTGCGACGACGAGGGGCTCGGGACAGCCTCCCGGATGCTCGTCGCGCGCCCGGAGCTGATCGGCGCGATGACGCCGGGCGACGTCATGTACCTCGCCGACGGCGCCGTGCGGCTGCGCGTGACGGTGGTGCGCGAGGACACGATGGAGATCGGTGCCGAGGTCGAGATCGGCGGGGCGGTCGCCTCGCGCCAGGGGCTCAACATCCCGGGCCCGCTCGACCGGCTTGCCACGGTGCCCGAGCAGGACCTCGCCCACCTTCAGGTCGGCGAGAAGATCGGTGTCGACCTCGTCGCCCTGTCGTTCGTCCGCGGCCCCGAGGACATCGCCTTCCTGCGCGAGCACACGCGCCTGCCGCTCGTCGCGAAGATCGAGAAGCCGCAGGCCGTGCAGCGCGCCGAGGAGATCATCCGCGCCGCCGACTGCGTGATGGTCGCGCGCGGCGATCTCGGCATCGAGCTGCCGATCGAGACGGTGCCGATCGTCCAGAAGCAGCTGCTCGCCACGGCCGGCCGGCTCGCGCGACCGTCGATCACCGCGACGCAGATGCTCGACTCGATGGTCGCCTCGACGCGCCCGACGCGCGCCGAGGTCGCCGATGTGGCCAACGCGATCCTCGACGGCACCGACGCCGTGATGCTCTCGCAGGAGACCGCGGTCGGCGCCTATCCGGTGGAGACGATCGCGATGATGGCTGCGATCGCGGTGTCGACGGAGAAGGCGGCGCCGTACCGGCGCTGGAACGAGCAGCGCGTGCACCGCGACGCCCGCGACCCGTCCTACACCGTCGCGTACGCGGTCTGCATGGCCGCGCGCGAACTCGAGCTCGACGCCATCGTCGTGCCGACGTTGTCGGGCCGCTCGGCGCGGCTGGTCTCCGCGCACCGTCCGACGGTGCCGATCTTCGCGCTCTCGCCCGGCCGCGAGACCGTCCGCCGCTGCGGGCTGATGTGGGGCGTGCGCGCGCAGCACCTGCGCAAGCACCGCATCACCGAGGAGCTCATCCTCGACGCCTGCCGCCGCGTCGTCGAGCTGGGCTGGCTGAAGGCCGGCCAGCGCGTTGCGGTCACCGCCGGGCTGCCGACCGGGGTCCCGGGCTCGACCTCGCTGTTTCAGGTCCAGGAGCTGTAGACGGCGGATCCCACGACCGCCACCGCCATCATCGTCAGGCGGGGGTGACGCGACCGCGGTCGCGGGCGCGTTCGGCGCGCAGCAGCACGATGCCCGTCAGCGCCATCACGACGAGCGCCACCAGCGCGACGATCGCCTCCGGCGACGTGAGGTCGTCCAGCGAGCCGCCGAGCGCGGTGTAGGCGAAGGCGCGCGGCGCGACGCCGAGCGCCGTCGCCACGGCGAACGAGGGCAGCGCGACGCGTGACAGGCCGGCGGCATAGTTGACCAGCGAGTACGGCATGCCGGGCGCGATCCGCGCGTAGAGGACCGCCCAGAAGCCGCGCCGCTCGATCCACTCCTGCAGCGGCGCCAGCCGCGTGCCCACGAGCGTCTGCGCGGCGTCGTGCGCGACGAAGCGGGCGATGCTGAATGCGAGCACGGCACCGAGCGTCGCCGCCGCGATCGCCACCGGCGTCCCGAGCGCCGTACCGAACAGCAGGCCGCTCGCGCCGGCCAGCAGCGGGCCGGGAAAGAGCGCGCACGTCAGGAGCGCGCTGACGGCGATGAAGACGGGCACGGCGGCGGCGCCGAGCGGATCGACCGCGTCGCGCACGCGCTGCGACGACAGCGAGCCGCTCGTGGCGACGAGGACGAAGACGATCAGCACGGCGGTCGCCAGCGATGCGACGCGCAGCCAGGCCGTGCCGCGCGTCACGCGGCGCCGCGCAACACCGCCGCGGGCGGATGCGCGGCGTAGAACTCGGCCTCCTGGCGGCCCAGCTCGGTCACCGGGTCGTCGCCGTAGATCCACTCGCGCGCGATCCGATGCCAGTTGCCGCGCGCCCGCAGCTGGCTCATGACGGCGAGCGTGAGCATCTCCAGGCGCCGGCCGAAGAGATGGTCGGGCGGCAGCGTCTCGTGGCGCATCTTCGCGAAGTGCGACGAGCGCGGGGCGGACATCTCGATCATCACCTCGGTCGCGATCTCCGGCGTGAGCGCGACCTCCTCGTCCTCGAGGTACCACCAGGTCATGTCGCGCACCTGCTCGAGGATCCCCTCCGGCGTGTAGAACTCGGGCTTGGCGATGAAGCCGCCCGCCACGAGGTGGTCGATCAGCGCCTGGCCGTCGCCGTTCGCGGCGATCCGCTGGATCTGCAGCTCGAACTCGGCGATCGCCGGCGGGATGCGCTTGAACAGGCCGAAGTCCAGAAACGCCATGCGGCCGTCGTCGAGCAGCAGCGAGTTGCCCGGGTGCGGGTCGCCGGAGAACTGGTGGTGGCGGTACATGCAGCCGAAGTAGAAGCGGTAGACGATCTCGCCGAGGCGGTCGCGCTCGTCCTGCGGGAGCTGCTTGAGCTCCTCGAAGCCGCGGCCCTGCACGAACTCGGTGACGATCACCTTCTCGTGTGACAGCTTCGTGATCACCTCCGGGACGACGATGAACGGATGGCCGCGGAAGATGCGCGCCAGCGTGCGCTGGTTCTGCGCCTCGAGCTCGTAGTCGAGCTCCTCGTCGATGCGCGAGCGGATCTCGTCGCCCATCGCCTTGGGATCGAGGCCCGGCGCGACCATCTTCATGAGCCGCAGGATGATGCCGAGGTTCTGCATGTCCGCGCGAACGGCCTGCGCAACGCCCGGGTACTGCACTTTGACCGCCACGTCGCGCCCGTCGTGCAGGCGCGCCTTGTAGACCTGCCCGATCGAGGCGGCGGCGATCGGCACCGGGTCGAAGGTCTGAAAGACCGCCTCGATCGGCTCGCCGTATTCGCCCTCGATGACCTTCTTCATGTCCTTGTAGGCGACCTTCGGCGCGGCGTCGCGCAGCTCGGCGAGCTTGGCCTGGAACTCCTCGCGGTACTCCTCGGGGACGAGGCCGACGTCGAGAAACGACATGACCTGGCCGAGCTTCATCGCGGCGCCCTTCATCGTCCCCAGCGCGGCCACGATCTGCTCGGCGGTCTCGAGCTGGCGCTTGGCGAGCGCCTTCTCGCGGCCTTCGTCACCGCGCGCGACGTTCGTCGCGCGCGTGCCCATCTGCTTGGCCGCCTGCGACGCCGCCAGCCGTCCCACCTTCGAGGAGCGGCTGATGCGCGACGTCGGAATGGCGTCCTTCTTGGCCACTAAGAGCTTCTACGTTCGACCTGCGAGCCGGCCACGATGTCGTCGCGCCCGTCGGCCCAGCGCACCCAGGCCTTGTGCCCGCCGTCGTAGTCGTCGCCCCAGACGACGAGCGTCGCGGGCTCGCCGCCGACGGTGACCGGTTCGTCGCCCTCGGGATCGAGGCCGCGCCAGACGCGGATGAAGGAGTTGTTCTCCCACTCGTCGCCGATCGTCGTCGGGTCGGTGTGGCCCGGATGCACCTCGGTCGCGTGGTCCAGGCCCATGAGCGTGTCCATGATCGACGCCTTCATGTCGGCGTAGGACGTGCTGCCCGGCGCGCGCACGCCGCCGATCGAGTTCTTGAACAGCGTGTCGCCGGTGAAGACGTGGCCCGGGACGGTGAAGTTCAGCATCCCCTTCGTGTGCCCGGGGGTGTGGAGGGCATCGACCGGCAGGCCGCCGATCCGCAGCGCCGCGAAGGGCTCGGCGTCGACCGGCTCGTCGGGGTGCGCGAGGACGACGATCTCGGGATAGCGAGCGGTGACCGCGGCCAGATCGCAGACGTGATCGTGGTGGTGATGGGTCAGCAGCAGGTGCGTGACGTCGATCTCGTGCTGCTCGGCGGCGTCGAAGAGCGGTGCCATCGGACCACCCGCGTCGACGAGGAAGCCGGGACCGCCGGCGGACTCTGCGACGAGGTACGTGTTCGTCAGAAACCCGTCCGACATGGAGCGTTCGATCAGCATGAGGGTCAGGGTACTGTGTGGTCTATGGCCGCAAACGCCTTGATTCACACGTGCTACCGGATCGGTGACGTCGATCGCTCGGTGGCCTTCTACGAGGCGCTCGGGTTCGAGGAGCGCAGTCGCAAGCCGATCCGCGACGAGGCGATCAACGTCTTCATGGGCCTGCCCGGAGACGGCGATCGGCTCGAGCTGACCTACAACCATGGCGTCTCGGAGTACACCCACGGCACGGGCTACAACCACATCGCGCTGACGGTCTCGGACATGGAGGAGACGCTCGCCGCGCTCGCCGAGCAGGGCATCGAGCCCGAGAAGCCGCCCTACCGCGTCCGCGAGGGTGGCTCGCTGCTGTGCTTCGTGCGCGATCCCGACGACTACCGCATCGAGCTGATCGAGCGCAGCTGAGCCCAGAGGGCTGGACTTGCGCGCACAAGCTCGTGCTGCGCGCGGTCGACAACGGGCGACAGCGACGACTCGCCCGCGCGGCGCAACCTCCTGGCGGTGGGGCTCGTCGAACGGCGTGAGGACGGCGGCTGCGTCGTGACAGCCGCGGGGCGCGTCGCGCTGGCGGACGACGCGCCCACCCGCTCGGAGCGGATCGGGTGGTCGGTGTTGTGCGTAGGCATCGTGCTCGCGGGCGTGAGCGCGGTCATCGACCGGGTGACCTGAGCAGCGCGCGAGCGCGCCGATGGCGCCGAACCCCTTTATATGCGAGGGGTTCTCGCCACGATCAAGGGCGACGCGGGCGACGATCGCCTGTTCGGCGGCTACGGCTACGGCTCGAGCGACGGAGCCGACTCGCTCGAGGGCGAGGACGGCGACGACGCGCTCTACTCGCGCGACAACCTCGTGGACACGAAGGTCGACTGCGGCAGCGCACGGGCGACACACAGGACTCCGACGCCAGCGACATCCTCGTCGGCTGCGAGGGCCCCGTACCGCCGGGTCCCGGTACGGCGCCCGCCGGGCAGGTCGCCTCGAGCCAGAGCGGCGTCACGTACACGGCGAACGCGGGCGAGCAGAACGTCGTGACCGCGACGTTCTCCTCTGACCAGGTGATCGTCAAGGACACGGGCGCTGTGCCGACGGCGGGCGCGACTGCGAGCAGATCGCGGCGGACACGGTGCGCTGCAGCCGCGACGACAGCGGCTTCAACTTCTCGGGCTACACGATCAGGACCGGGGACCTCGGCGACGTGGTGACGATCGTCAACGGGGCCAACGGCGGCGGCCAGCTCGAGGGCGGCGACGGGGACGACCAGCTCACCGGCGGCGACGGCAGCGACGTCGTCACCGGCGGCGCCGGCGCCGACACTCTCGTCGGCGGCGAGGGCATCGACACCGCTGCCTACTCCGATCACACGGCCGCGGTCACCGCGAGCATCACCGGCGGGACCGCCACGAGCAGCGAGGACGGCGCCGGCGACACGATGTCGCTGGACTTCGAGAACCTCACGGGCGGCGCGGGCGGCGACGCGCTGACCGGTGACGGCGGGTCGAACAGCCTGAGCGGCCTGGCCGGCAGCGACACGCTGAACGGCATGGGCGGCAACGACCGCCTCGACGGCAACACCGGGAACTTCGGCGGACCGGGCGCCGACGGCGCCGACGTGCTCGAGGGCGGGACAGGCAACGACGTCCTGAGCGGCGGCGGTGGCGTCGACAGCTTCACCGGTGGGGACGGATCGGACACGGCCGACTACGACGACCACGCGATGCCGACGTTCGTGTTCAACCCGGGCCCCGAGACAGTGCCCGGCGAGCCGGTCACGGTGACCCTCGGCGACGGCGATGGCAACGACGGCAATGCCGAGGACGGGGCCGCGCGCAGCCGTGACACCGTCGGGCTCGACGTCGAGAACCTCGCCGGCACCCCGTCCGGTGACACGCTCACCGGATCGCCGGCGGCCAACCGGATCAACGGCAACGCCGGCAGCGACAACATCATCGGTCTCGCCGGTAACGACGTCCTGCGCGGCGGGTTCGATGAGGTCGCCGACGCGATCGACGGCGGCGAGGGCGCCGACAGCTACGTGACCGAGGGCTTCCGCAACTTCCAGACGGGGGGCGGCCAGGTGACGCTCTCCGACGGGCCCGACACGTTCGCCGGCGGCGCGGGAGTCGACAAGGCCGACTACTCGGCGCGCACGGCGGCGGCGGTGGTGACCGTCACGCTCGACGACACGGCCAACGATGGTCAGGCGAGCGAGAACGACAACATCGAAGGCGACGTCGAGAACGTCACGGGCGGCCTGGCCGGTGACACGCTCACCGGCAACGGTCAGCCCAATCGCCTGCACGGGGGGCCGGGCGCCGGCAACGACACGCTCGACGGCGCGGGCGGCGACGACCGGATCATGGGCGGCAATGGCGCCTTCGCAAGCTTCAACCAGACCGACGGCGACGGCGCGGACACGCTGCGAGGCGACACCGGCCAGGACACGATCTCGTCCAAGGACGGGCGGGTCGACACCGTCGGCTGCGGCGCGGAGATCGACGTCGCAATCGCCGACGACGGTGAGCCGGAGTACGAGAGCGGGCCGGCGACGGCGCTGGACGACCTCACGGGTTGCGAGAACGTCAACCCCGCCGGGTTCAGCCAGGCGGTCTCGCCGGGCGGCACGGTCTCCAGCGACAGCCAGCCGGGCGAATCGCCCGGCGTCAGCGCGGGCGATCCGGTCGACGTCGCGGTCACCTCGCCCAATGGCGGCAACGTCACGGTGGCCGAGTCCGAGGTCACCGGCAGCCAGCCGCCGGCGGGCTCGGATTACCTCGCGCTGCAGGTCAACGTCACGGCACCCGACGCCACCGAGGCCGACCCGCTGAGACTCGTGTTCACGATCGACTCGTCGCTCGTGCCCGCCGGCGGGGAGGAAGCCATCAGGGTGTTCCGCGACGGAACGGAGCTCGACTCCCCCTGCCCGACGCTCACCACCGCATCGGCGAATGGGTGCATCCTCAGTCGGGAGACGGACGCAGATGGTGACGTGACGCTCACCATCCTCACCGCCCACGCGAGCGCGTGGAACTTCGCTGTGCCCGAGACGGTCACGCCTCCGGGCGGCGGCGGGACGACGCCGACGCCGACGGCGACCGCGCCGACCGCGCCGACCGCGCCGACCCCCGGCGCGACGCCGGGCGCGGACGTCATGCGCCCGATCGTAAGCCTCACCTCCGGCGGCATCCAGCGGGTGCGGACGGCGATCCGCCGTGGCGGCGTGCGTGCCACGTTCTCCTGCTCGGAGTACGTCTTCAGGGGGTGTCGGGGTTGTGAGCAGGATTCCTTCCCGATGAATGGAATGTTGCGTTCGTGGATCGTGTCGAGGCGGAGAGGATCGCGCTCGCGGGCGGGGAGCCCGCGCGCGA
>Ga0136614_10001904_pt1 | contig 12694 bp, 12 predicted proteins | sample AntDrymUQ2792106_2_FD_106643 | JGI IMG/M metagenome (GOLD analysis project Ga0136614, IMG submission 106643) | Polar desert sand microbial communities from Dry Valleys, Antarctica - metaG UQ279 (21.06) | ecosystem: Environmental > Terrestrial > Soil > Desert | place: Antarctica: Dry Valley...
CGCCGCTGACCCCGCCCGATGAGTGGCCCTCGGCGCCGTCGTCACAGGTGCTCGGCGCAGGGACGGTGTGGATGAGCGAGACGTTGGGAACCGGGCAGATCTGGTTGACGGTGCGGGTGGAGGACTCGGTCGGGCTGGCCGTGTCGCAGGCTGCGCAGGACGACGCGCTGCGAGTGGTCCTGTCGGGGGACGGCGGGTGAGCACGGTGGTGCTGGGTTCGGTGACCGGCGGGCCGGGGGTATCGACCTTGGCGGCCGGGTTGACGGCAGTGTGGCCCGACGGGAGCGACACTGCCGTGTTGGTGGAGGCCGACCCTGATGGCGGCCGTTTGGCGGCGGAGTTGGGAGTCGCCGCCGAACCCGGTCTGGTGGCGGCGGCCTTGTCAGCCCGCGGTCCTGGCTGTCTGGGCGCCGATCTGGTCGCCCAATCGGCGGTGCAGATCGATGGTTGGTGGTTGATGCCTGGCCCGCCGTCGCCCGAGCAGGCGTGGGCGGTGTTGAGTCGGTCGGCAGCGGTGCTGGCGCGGGTGTTCTCGGCGACGCCGGAGATCGGGTGGGTGGTCGATTGCGGCCGCCTGTCGACGCGCTCTCCGGCGATGCCCTTCGCGACGGCGGCGGACGTGGTGGTGCTGCTGTCTGCTGGGACGTTCGGCGCGTTGCAGCTCTTGCCGTCGCGGGTGTCGGTGTTGGCGGCTTCAGGGTGCACGGTCGGTGTTGCTGTGTCGGGGTCGACCTCGTGGCCGGCCGAGGAGATCGCCGGGTTCGTCGGTTGTGATGTCGTGGCGATGCTGCCATCGGTTCGGGTGCGTCGCGCAGCGCGATCGATGGCGGGGGGCGAGTGGGCGGCGTGGTGGTCGGCAGTACGGGGTCTCGCCAGCTACTTGCACGCGATCTCCGCGAGCGAGGTGGCGTCCAAGTGAACGCGCTGGTCTCGCTCGAGGAGATGATCGAGGCGATTCAAGAGGCGCTGGTGTTGGCGGAGCCGACGAGCGTTGGTTGGGACGACCTCGAGCGCGAGGCGTACGCCCATGATGTCGCGGTCCGCCTACTGGGGGACCGTGCCCGGCAGGCGATCGAGTCGAACGAGGAGCCGATGGATCCGGTCGCCGAGAGCGATCTGATCGGGAGGGCGATCGCGTCGTATTTCGGTTCGGGGAAGTTCCAGCGGTTCTTGGATCTGGACGACATGACCGACCTGATGATCAATGGGGCAGATTCGATCTGGGTGGAGTACGTCGATCGCGGTCGTGAACGCTGGCCGCATCGCGTGTTCACCGATGACGCTGATCTACGTGACGAGGTGGCGCAGCTCGCCCGGCGGGCGGGTGCCACCGAACGGCGCTTCGACGACGGCCGGCCGCTGTTGGTGATGCGGTTGCCCGATGGTTCGCGGTTGGCGGCGATCATGGTGGTGTCCACCCGGCCGCAGGTGTCGATCCGCCGCAACGTATTGCCGGTGGCGTCGCTGGAGGAGTTGGAACAGCGGGGCACGATCGACGCGGCGATGCGCTCGATGTTCGACGCAGCGATGCGGGTCGGGCTGCGAATCGTGGCGTCGGGGGAGACGGGTGCCGGCAAGACGACATTCCTGCGTGCGTTGGTGAACGCGACGGCTTTCGATACCCGGTTCTGTGTCATCGAGGACACCCGGGAGCTGAACCTGGCGGGAGACCCGGCCCGCTCGGCGGCCGTGTTGGAGTGGGAAACCCGCGAGGCGAACATCGAGGGTGCCGGTGAGATCACTCAGGCCGACTTGGTGCGTCATGCGTTGAGGTTCAACCCTGATTGGCTCGTCGTGGGTGAGGTCCGCGACGCAAATGCCGCCCGCGAGATGCTGCTGGCGATGCAGCACGGACATCCTTCGCTGTCGACGGTGCATCATCATTCGGCGGGTTCGGCCTGGAAGAAGCTGGCCCAGTACGTGGCGCAAGGTCCGACTGCGGTCGGGTTCGACATCGCTGCGCTGTTGATCTCCGACGCCGTTGACATGTTCGTGCATCTCGGACGGGATCGCGACGGTCGTCGAGCGGTGGTGGAGGTGTGCGAGGTGGCGGGCTGGAACGGCTCGGAGGTGCAGTTGAACCGGGTGTTCGTGCCAGGCCCCGCCGGTCGTGGCGTCCCGCAACCACATCTGTCCGACGCTCGACGGAGTGTGCTGGTTGATGCCGGATTCGATCACAGCTTGCTGCTGAACCCCGACGGGTGGTGGGCTCGGTGACACCGTCGCCGTTGCACGGAGCGTTGCTCGGCGCAGGCGCCGGACTCGGGGCGATGGCGATCCTGGCCGCCTGGTTCGGGCAGATCCCGTCGGTACCGAAGATGAGCTTGAAGCTGACCAAGGTCGACCGGCTGCTGGCACGTGCCGGCATGGCTTTCGCTCTCGGGATAGGCGGGTGGTGGTGGACCGGTTGGATCGCTGCCGGCGCGGCGGGTGTGGCGGTCGGCTGGTCGGCGTTGTCGATGATCGGATTGCGGGACCGGCGCCGTCTGGCGATGACGCAGACCGAGGCCGTGGCCATGTGGGCGGAGATGCTGCGAGACCTGTTGGTGTCCAACGCCGGAATGCGCGAAGCGATCTCCCGGTCCGCCCGAGTGGCCCCTGAGGCGATCGCTGTCGAAGTGAAGGCACTGGAGGTGCGAGCTCAACGAGGGCAGCTGTCGGGGGCGTTGCAACGCTTCGCCGATGAGCTTGCCAACCCGGTCGCAGACACCGTTGTGCTGGCGATCATGCTGGCCGAGGCCCGAGCGGTGTCGAATCTGGGCGGGATGCTGGCCGATGTCGCCGCCTCGACACGCGAGACCGTGGCGATGCAGCGCCGCATCAACGCCGCCCGCGCCCGGGTGTACCGCACATCGCAGTTGATCGCCGGGGTGGTCGGGTTCTTCATCGGACTGTTGCTGGTGACCAACCGCGAGTACATGGAACCGTTCGGCACCGTGGTCGGTCAGCTGGTGCTGGTCGGAGTGTTGGGTTTGGTGGGAGGTTCGGTGTGGTCGATGTTGCGCCTGTCGCGCCCGATCCAGGCCACCCGGCTGCTTCGCGTCGGCGGTAGGAGCGCTCCGTGATCTGGTTGGTCGCCCTGTGCGCCGGTGGTGTCGGAGCCGGGATCTGGATGATGGCTCGTGCCTGGTTCCCGCCGGCCCGCCCGCTGTCGGTGTTGTCGAGCGAGCTGACGTCACCTCGCAGCACGATGGTGCTGCCGCACACCACCGGCCTGCTCGGCTGGCGGCATCGGTTGGTCCGCCGACTCGCCGAAGGGGCGTCACGCTCTCAGCACGCAGACATGGCGGTGGTTGGAACCACGCCGCTACGCCACGCGTTGGACAAGGTGGGGTACGCCATGGTGTTCGCCACGATCGGTGCCGTGCCCTTGTTGCTGTTGCCGATACTGGAACTTGGATCGCTCGCCGGCTACTCGCTGGTCGGCGTGCTGCTGCTGGTGTCGCTCGGCTGGATCTATCCGGAGTTGACGTTGCGCACCAAGGCCCGCGGCGCACGTCAAGCTTGGGACGGGGCGATCACTGTGTTCGTCGATGTGATCGGGATCTCGCTGGCCGGCGGGGCAGGGGTGGACGACGCCTTGATGGACGCCGCCCGCGCCGGGACCGGCCGCCAGCTGACTGAACTTGCGACCACCCTGCAGGCAGCCCAGACCCGCCGCCGCAAACTGTGGTTAGCACTCGAGGATCTCGGGACCGCCTACGACCTTCCGCAGCTGCGCGAGCTGGCTGCGGCGATGGATCTCGCCGGAGAATCCGGTTCACGAGTCCGTGAGACCTTGCGTGCCAAAGCAACGGCGCTGCGGGTGAGGCAACTCACTGATGCCGAAGCGGACGCTCAACGAGCTTCCGAGACGATGTCGATCGCGCCGGCGCTGATGGCGATCGCCGCCATCGTGCTGATCGCCTACCCGGCGGTGTCGAGGTTCTTCCAATGAGCAAACCGAACAGAAAGGAGGCGGCCGATGAAACTGCCGCTGCAACTACACATATGGAGACTGTGGATCGCCGCCAGACAACGGCTGATCCAGCTGGGTCGACGGCTCCGCACCGAGTTCGAAGGCCCTCGGTTGCAAGGCGATCATGGCGAGATGACCGCCGGAGTGATCCTGCTGGTGGTGCTCGCCGTCGCCGCCATCACCATCGGGGCGATCATTGTTGCCAAGCTCAACAGTCAAACGGCGAAGATCCCAGGCTGATCGCCCCCGCCAGAGGGCAAGCTCATCGCGGCATCCCCGCCAGGTTCTGCGGTGACAGCGGGATCGTGGCAACGGTGATCGTGTTCCCTGCGGTGTTGCTGGCGATCTGGATCGGGCTGCAGGCTGCGCTGGTGGCTCACGCACGGCACGTGGCCCAAGCCGCCGCACAGGATGCTGCGATCGCCGGTGCGTCACGATCCGGTGATCCTGGCGCCGTTGCGTCGTCATTGGTGAACGGATCGGCCGGCGGACTCACATCCGGCGTCAACGTGTCGGTCGGCGGCGGGGCCGACACGGTGACGGTCACCGTCAACGCCAATGTGGTGTCGATCATCCCGTTGGCCTCGTTCAGCATCAACGAGTCTGCGTCGGCCCCGATCGAAGAGTTCGTTCCGGAACCTGAGCGGCCATGAACGAAGGGCCGCGGTGCCGTGACGACAAGGGCGACGCCGGCCCGCTGGAACTGGTGATCCTGATGCCTGCGGTGCTCTTGCTGTTCGCATTGGTGGTTGCCTTCGGACGCACCAGCACCGCCAACGGCGACGTCGAGCACGCCGCCCGCGTTGGCGCGCGTGCCGCTGCCGGTGCCCAGACGATCGGTGGGGCACAGCAACGGGCCGAGACGGTGGTGGCAGAGTCGTTGCAGGGCTCCGGGCTGAGCTGTGTCGACGCTCATGTCAACGTGTCCGGCGACGTGGCACCGGGCGGCCAGGTGACCGTCAGCGTCAGCTGTGTCGCCGATCTCGGCGACGTCGTTGAGTTCGGGGTGCCAGGCTCCAAGACGCTGCAGGCAACGGCCACCGAGCAGGTCGACGTCGTCAGAGGGGGCGGCTGATGAGCCCCCGACGGTGCCATCGCGATCACGGGTACGTTTCGCTGTTCATCGTGATGATGATCCCCGTCGTGTTGGTCGCTGCAGGGCTGGTGCTCGACGGAGGTCGCCAGCTGCAGGCACGCCGTGACGCCAACGGCGCCGCCCAGGCCGCAGCACGCGCCGCCGTGCAAATGACCCCGCCCGAGCTGTACGCGAAGGCGTTGAACCCCAACCTTGCAGCCGACCGCGGACAAGCGGAGCTGTCCCGACAAGGCCACTCCGGAGCGGTCAGCGTCACCGCCGACCGGGCGTCGGTGACCGCCACAGCCACGGTCGACCGGCTGATCCTTCCCGGCTCTGCGTCAGTTACTGGCAAAGCCACATCCAACTCGTCGACCGGGGTGAATGGAGGTTCACCATGAAACGTCTGGCCGACGTCGTGCGTGGTGTGCTCGCAGCGCTGGTGTTGGTCGCTTTGCTGTTCGGCGTCCCGATGATGTTACGGACGAGCGTGGCCAATCCCTGGCCAGGCCGCGATGCACTCGAACTTCGCGACGAGAGAGCCATCGTCACCGGCGTGCTCGGGGCACTCATCTGGGTCGTATGGATTCGGTTCGCGATCACCGTCGGCGTGGAGCTCGGCCATCAAACCCGCTGGGTCCGAGACGTCCGAGCAGCGAATCGCACCAGTGCGGCTTATCTACGACCCGTGCGTGTCGAGCCGCTTCCCGCCGCCACCGGCGGTTTGGCAATCGCTGCGCAGCGGCTGATCGCCACCGTCCTCCTCCTGATCCCGCTGATGACCAAGAGTCCTCGAGCGGTAGAGGCTGCGCCGCCGCTGCCAGTCGTCGCGCCAGCCGACCCGTCGGGAGCTCTAGCAGAGGTCGACGTCATGCTCGACACCGAAGACTCCTTCGCATCCGCTCGGCAGCGCGACAACGACGTGCAGATCACCGTCGCACCGACTGACACCCTACGAAGCCTTGCCAATGAGCACTTCGGTGACCCGAGCCGTTGGCGTGAGATCTTTGACCTGAACGTCGATCGGGTCCAGGTAGATGGCCGCAGGCTTGCTACGCCGAGTGCGCTGCGGGTGGGTTGGCAACTGAAGCTCCCCGCTGAGGCTCGCGTCGTTCGGATCCCGGCTGCGTCTCCCGCCCTTGAGAGGTATCGGGTCGAACAAGGCGACAACCTTTGGATGATCGCTGAGCACCATCTGACCGGAGAGCTCGGTCGGGCGCCGGCTGACGCCGAGGTTCAGCGGTACTGGCTACGCCTGATCGACGCCAACCACATCGGGCTGATGTCTGGCGACCCGAACCTGATCTACCCAGGGGAGCAATTCGTGCTGCCCCAGTGCGAACCGCAAGTCTCGCCGCCAGAACGTGCCGAACGAGAACGAGCGGCACCCGACCCAGTGGACGCTGAACGAGGCAACGATGATCGGCAAGATTCCAGGGACTCGGCCGCGCCTGACGGCGGGGGAAACGGCGACCAGCAGGGCAAGCGAGAGCCGGCCCGGCGCGAGACTCACCGATCAGATTCGGGATCGGATGACTCCACGAAGTCGCAGAAGCCTGGCTCCAACGCGCCGCGTCCTGCTGAGGTGCCGCCGATGGTGCCGGCTACGCCCTTGAGCAGCGAGTCGTCGTCCTCCTCGTCGTCCACCACGCACACGGTGCCAGCGCCTACTGGTCCCGGCGACAACGGGGAGGTTCCGACCGAAACGACGAGTCCCGACGCGCCGGCGCCGGTAGGCGTAGGGGTCGCCGCCTTGTCGGCGGGTGTGCTCGGCGTGCTCGAGGCGCTGCGTCGTCAGCGGCTCCGCGCCGCCAGGGTGCGAAGCCGGTTGCCCTCACCGCCGCCGAGTGTGGTCGACACCGAGCGGCGGTTACGTAGCGTCGTAGGGGTCGAACGCAGTGCCCGCATCGACCTCGCCGTGCGCTCGGCGGCGGCGTCGATGGTCAGCGGCGAACATCGCTTGTGTGCGCTGATCGTCGACGGAGACGGAGCGATCGCGCTGATCGCCGACGGCCCGGTGTCGTTGGGCGAGCCGTGGAGATCGATCTCGACCACGAGCGACCGCTGGGGCCTGCCCGCTTCGGTGCCGCTGGAGGCTCTCGCTGCTACGGCCCGCGCCGTCGGGGCGCCGTGTCCGGCACTGGTGGCAGTCGGGATGACGGCCTCGGGCAGTGGGGTGTACGCGGATCCGGAGAGTCTCGGCACCCTCTACGTCGACGCCGATGCGACGACGGCCGACATGGTCGTCACCGGGATCGCCACGGCGTTGGCGTCGTCGGTGCTGGCGGAGGCGGTCCAGCTGATCGGTGTGGGTGTCGACCCGAGCTGTTTCGTCGGATCGGTGAATCACCAGATGTTGGACTCGGTCGATGCCGCACTCGATCTGGCGAACGAGCTGCTCGGTTGCCCATCCACCGTGGAGTCCACGTTCCGGCTCCGGGCGCGTCGCACCGGCGGTGAGGAGTGGCAGCCCGTCGTCGTGGTCGTCGGCGCATCACACGGCGATGCGGTGCCCGTCGAGCACCGCCCCGGACTCGCCGTCATCGTCGCGAGAGCGCCGCGGGACCATCGCTGCGGACTGACGCTGGCGGCCGGTGCGGAATCGTGGCACCTCGAACCGTTCGGCATCGCTCTCACTCCGCTCGGCGTCAACCCTGAGGAGTTGCTCGAGATCAACGAACTGCTTGAGTTCGAACGCGAGTCGGTCGACGCGGACGGGTCCCACGATGACTCGCCGGCCGAGGTTGCGAACGAACCCGTTGAACCGGCGTGCACCAACGGCTTTCGGCTGGCAATCGAGACCGACACCGGCACCGTCGACGTCACAACGAACGGCAAGGCCGTCTCGTCGGCGGCGTCGACGATCAGCATGAACGAGCTTCAGCGGGATCTGACGATCCGACTGTTCGGCCTGATCGACGTCGTGGACGGCGCAGGCAGGGCCGCGGAATTCGGCAGGTCGAAATCGCTCGAGTTGCTGGCATGGATCGGCGCCCATCGAGACGGAGCTACTCGGCTTGGCGCTCGCTCGGCTCTGTGGGACGTCGACGTGCGAGACACCACCTTCGCCAATGTCGTGTCCGAGGCGCGACGAGCCACCGCCCGTCTGCGCTCCCCGCCTGACGGCGAGGACTGGATTGCCCGTACTCTCAACTCCAGCCTGGTGCTACACGAGCGGATCGTCACCGATGTCGACGTGGTCGATTTGCTTCTCGATCGAGCCCGCCAGGAGGCGCCGGCAGAGGCCACCGTGACGCTGCGTGCCGCCGTCGAGCAGATCCGCGGCATGCCGTTCGCTGAGTCCGGCTATCTGTGGCCCGACGCGGAAGGCATCACGTCCCGGCTTGTGGTGCTGGCGACGGCATGCTGCTGCGAGCTGGCAGAGCTGCTGCTCGAGCAGCATGACATTGAGGGCGTGTTCTGGGCCACGGGTCAGGGCTTGAAGGTGCTGCCTGGGCACGAGGAGTTGATCGCCTACCGCATGCGTGCACATGGTCGGGCAGGGGATCGAGCGGGTGTCCGCCACGAGTGGGAGGCATACGAGCGGGTGCTGCTGGGCGATGCATGGAGCGATGGCGAGCCGGCCCCGAGACTCGTGCGGCTGCGCCAGGAGCTGCTGTCGACGGCGGCGCTGAGCGAGACGTCTGCCGCGTCCTGACCGCGGGTTGGGGCGGCGCCGTCTCGTGACCGGGCGAGCGTCAAGCGTTGGTCCAGCCCGAGCCATCGAGCGCCGCAGTGCGGCAGCTGTCAGGTCCCGAGCGGGTTCAGGAGCGCCTTCTTGCCGTTGAAGGCGAAGAGCAACAGGTCGACCATGCGGAACGTCTCCTTGTTGGGGCCGAGCGAGGGACGCCACGTCGGGTCGCGGACGATGGACACCCGGCTGCCCTCAATCGCCCGATGGAAGGTCTCGGCGACGATGCGGGCGCCCACGCCCTTCAGCCGGCCGGCGTTGAACTCGGCCTCGCGCAGGACGTAGAACCACAGCGGCGTGTTCTTGACGAGTGCGGTCCGCTGCGGCTGCGTGAGTGCGTTGAGGTCGGCGCCGTTCCTTCCGTCCCGGATCTGGGCGCTCGTGAGGTTGCTGACCGTCACTCCTCTGTTCCTGAGGAACTTGGCCATCTGCTGACCGCTCGCCAGCCTGACCATCGTCGCCCGTGTCAGATTGCGAAGTGCGAGATTGTCTTCGCCGGCGGGCAGGCCGGGCAGACGCGCCAACGCGTTCACGAGCGACGTATCGATGCGCCTCGCCCGATTGAACTTGGCCTCGGGCACGGTGAGATCGGCCCGGTCCGCCTCGCTGAAGTCGTACAGACGACGGAAATCCGCGATCCAGATGCTTTGAAGCCGCCGCTCGCCACCAAGGTTCCCGCTGCCGGCTGCGAACGTGAACAGCGCGTCGAGTGTGGCGGTGCCGTCATCGAAGACCACGTTCCAGCTGTATTCCCGCCGGATCATCGAATGGCCGAGTCGGAATGCGGCCACGGAGAACTCGATCGGCATCGTCGGGACGTCGGTGGCGAGCACTCCCACCTCGAACGCCTTGCGGCCGTTGGTGAAGACATCGTTCACCACGCCCGGCGCGCAGATGCGGGGCAGGTAGTCGGTCCGCAGCATCCATTGGTAGTGCCTGATGACCTTGTCCCGCGCAGTGGCGAAGCGTTGGGCCGGGGGAACTGACGTGGGCAGCGTGTCCACGATGCGGTTGTGGAACCGGATCATCGCCAGGTGCGTCTGGGCGACGGCGAGGTTCTCGTCGTTCCGCGGATCCGGGATGATGGCCTTGCGTTTTCGGGCCACGGTCGAGCCAGCACCCCGCGGAAGATCGAAACCGTCCATCGCCGGGGTCTCTTCGAAGGCGAGCGTCCTGCCCGTGTTCAAATGGATGCCATCCGCCTCGTAGAACCTGGCCGAGCCTGGGTCGGACGGCCCGGCGCCGTACAGCGAGTCAAGGTCGAGGCTCGGCGATCGTGCCTGCAGCAGATCTGCGGGCGACACGCTCTGCCCAAGCGTGACCTTGGTCTTGTCGAACGTGAGGTCATGATCGACGAATTGGCCAAGATACGTGAACCCGGCAGGTACCGCCGACGCCGCCCCGCCGCCAGCGGTCATGCTCTGCGCGATCTTCCTCCGGGTCGCCGCGCCGAGCTGGGGGGTGATCCCGCTTGGGCCCATGCGCGAGAAGCGGAACGGCGGTGCCGCCGCCTCCACGGCGGCCGCCAGCGTGCCCCCGCGGCCACCGAGGCTCTGACCAACGAGTCCTTCCCCGATGACGAAGTAGCTCTCCGACCCGTGCCTTTCCACGCTGCCTCCAGTCCCGGGAATCTGCCTCGGCGTGGACACCTGCACAGCCATCGTAGACCGCCGTCCGACGGCGCCACGCGAGCGGCCGGAGCCGTGCACCGCCCCATCGGTATCGTCACCTTCGAGGGCGTGGTCGCCGCGAACCGGCGGGATCCGCAGTACCGGTGAAGTCCGTGTGAAAGTGATCGATCATCAACACACGAAGGATGACGCAACATGAACTGGACACTTGAAGTGGTATGCGTTCCCGTGACGGACGTGGACCGTGCCAAGGCCTTCTACGCCGAGCAGCTCGGGTTCAACGTGGACCACGACAGCATCTTCAGTGAGGAGTCCCGCGTCGTCCAGCTGACGCCGCCGGGGTCGGGCTGTTCGATCGTCGTGGGAACAGGGGTCGTTCCGGCGATGCCGCCGGGCATGGTCCAGGGTCTGCAGCTGGTGGTCCCTGACGTCAAGACCGCTCGAGCTGAGCTGGCAGGGCGAGGTGTCGACATCACCGAGGTCCAGGTGTACGACGAGGACGGTCTACGCCCCGTCCGTGATGGTGACGAGCTCAACAACGTCGGCTTCTGCTTCTTCAGCGATCCGGACGGCAACGGCTGGGCTGTGCAGCAGATCAACGCCCGCGCCTGAGAGGTGACCACCCGCAGCGGTCAGCGCGCGGTAGCGACGGACCAGGCGCCATAGCCGCCGAGCAGGTCGGCCACGTCGGCGAAGCCCGCTGCCGCCATGCGGCTGGCGGCGATCGACGACCGGTAGCCGCCGGCGCAGTAGACAACGGTCGGCTTCGAGGCGTCGAGGGTGCTCAGCCGCTCGTTCAGCCTGGTGAGCGGGATCTCGACGGCACCGGGGATGACGCCTTTCGACGCTTCGCCCGGTTGGCGGACATCGATCAGTTGGAGGTCACGCTCTGACTCCACCAGCCGCTCCAGTTCGGCCACGTCGAGGCGCCTGCTGCGCGACAACTCGTCGGGGTTCGCCACGAACGCAGCGACCGGCTCGTGCAGGAATCCGACGACGTTGTCGAACCCGATCCGCGCCAGCCGATTCTTCGCCTCCCGCTCCATGCCGGGCTCGGTGACGAGGATCATGGGTGCCCCGGGCTGGATCACGCCGCCGACGTACTCGGCGTAACGGCCGGCGAGCCCGACGTTGATCGAACCCGACAGATGCCCGATGGCGAACTCGTTGGGGTCACGGGTGTCGAGCACGACAGCGCCGGCGCGCTGCTTGCGCAACACGTCTTCGAGTGCCAGAGGCGACGGGCTGGCTTCCTCGTCGAGGATCTCGTGCACTTCGCGATTGCGTACGGCGTCGTACGAGAAGTAGGCGGGCGGCAGGCTGTGGCCCTCGGTGACGACGTGGACGAACGCCTCCTTCGTCATCGCCTGCACGGCGTAATTCGTCGCCCGTTGGTCACCGATCGTCGACCACGTCTCGCTGGACAGGTTTTTGCCGCACGACGACCCGGCGCCGTGTGCCGGGTACACACGGGTGGTGTCGGGCAACGTCATCAGTTGCTGGTGCAATGAGTCGTAGAGGCAGGCCGCAAGTTCGTCGCTGGTGACGCCCTTCGAGGACAGCAGGTCGGGCCTGCCGACATCGCCGATGAACAGCGCATCGCCGGTCAGCACGCCGAAGGGTTCGGCGTCGTCTGCGTGCTCGTACACCACGATGCTGATCGACTCTGGCGTGTGCCCTGGCGTGTGGCGCACCTCGAGCAACACGTCGCCCAACTCGATCCGTTCCCCGTGGGCGAGCTTGCGCGAGGGGAACTCGGTCTCAGCGTGCGCGCCATACGCGATCTCGGCACCGGTTGCCTCAGCGAGCTCCAGGTGCCCGGACAGGAAGTCGGCATGGAAGTGCGTCTCGATCACGAAACCGATCGACAGGCCGTGCTCCTGAGCGCTCGACAGGTACGGCGAGATGTCACGCCTCGGGTCGACCACGACGGCACGTCCCGACGTCGGATCGCCGATGAAGTACGAGGCCTGCGAGAGGCACTCGAGATAGTGCTGTTCGAAGAACATTCTGCCCCCGTCGCCGACCACTGTGCCACGAACGCCCCAGCTCCGCCAGCGGACACGACGTCGCCCCGGTGGACGGCGACCTCGGCAATGATCGTCTCGTACGATCCTGATGTGCAACAACTGGAGTTCTTCGTCGAGCCGTTCTCGGAAGGACAGCCTGGGCCGCACGTGACGGCGGCGATCGCCGCAGTGGAGGAGGTCGGCGGCACCGTCGAGTTCGGGCCGTTCAGCTCGATCTGCCGGGCAGAGGACGACCGGATGCCAGTCATCGTGTCGAGTCTGCTGACCGCGGCGTTCGCCTACGGGGCTGCGAGCGTGCGGCTCTCGGTC
>Ga0136614_10001905_pt1 | contig 12694 bp, 13 predicted proteins | sample AntDrymUQ2792106_2_FD_106643 | JGI IMG/M metagenome (GOLD analysis project Ga0136614, IMG submission 106643) | Polar desert sand microbial communities from Dry Valleys, Antarctica - metaG UQ279 (21.06) | ecosystem: Environmental > Terrestrial > Soil > Desert | place: Antarctica: Dry Valley...
CCCGACCACGAGCCGAGCTGGAACACGCGCGCCAGCCACCGCGCCACGCCCGCCGGATCCTCGTAGTAGAGCGCGATGCTCAGACGAGCGATCTCTCTGCGAGCGGGACGGGCGCCGTCCGGCTCGGCGCACCACGGGACCAGCCAGCGCAGAACGTTCGGCCAGAAGAGGAAGGCCCGCTCGCCGCCGGGAAGCACCGTCTGGGTCACGCGCACCCGCGTGCCACCCTCGACCGCATCGAAGCGCACGTCGACCTCGGTGTCGTCCACGAGGCTGCGATACGTGAGTCGCACACCCGGTTCCCAGACCGTGATCCGGCCGAGCTCGAGCGCATCGCCCCGTGCATCGTCATAGATCTCCAGCACCCGCCCGCCGACGCCCGGCTCGATCCGCATCGCCACCGCCCGGCCGGCATCGAAGAAGTTGATGGGGCCACGCACCCACCAGGAGTCGATCTCGTCCGTGAATGCGGTGAACGCGCTCATCGGCTCGACAGGGACTTTCACCGCCGCGGAGGCCGATCTGTCGGTCACGACTGCTCCTTCTCCGCCACGTAGCGCTTGAAAGCACCGAGCTGCTCGTTCCAATGCGCCTGGAGCTGGTCGAGCCATGCCTGGAGCGCAAGTACCGGTTCGCGCCGCAGGCGGAAGAAGCGCAGGCGCGCATCGCCCGGCACGCGCTCGTCGGCGACGAAGCCCGCCTCGAGCAGGATCCGCAGGTGCCGGCTCATGACGGGAGCAGACGTCCCGGCGGCCTCGGCCAGCTCGCCAGCCCGGCGCGCCCGGTCAGAGAGAAGCTCGATCACCCGCCGCCGCGTGGGATCGGCAAGGGCCGGGAAGAACCCTTCCAGATCGTTTCCCATATCTAGAATAGTTAACTAGATCTAGAATATTGTCAAGTGCTCGGCGGCCCACACCGTCGATCAGAGCGCGGCGTAGAGGTCCACGGGCGCGCCGTCGGGGTCCTGGAGCTGGGCGTACCGCTGGCCCCAGAACGCGTCCCATGGCTCCTTCTCCCCGTAGAAGCCGGCGGCGCTGACCCGCCCGTAGACCTCGTCGACCTGCGCCGGGCTCTCGCACTCGAAGGCGAGTCCGAGCTGGTTCCCCGTCTCCCGCCTCCACTCCGGGCGGAAACTCCGCACCGTCTCCTCGGTGTCGAGCATGAAGCGGACGCCGTTCGGGAGGAACGTGTCAACGTGGCCCTCGTCGGGCGTCTCCGGGACGTCGAGCCCAAGGAGCCGGTAGAAGCGGATCGAGCGCGCCATGTCCGAGACGACGATCCCGATCGCGTTGAGCAGAGGCATCGTCAGAACGCTAGCGCAGGCGCGTTTGACCACAAGACGAACCGATCGGGAGTGGCGGTCCGCTGGTAGCAGAAGTGCTACTCTACGGTCGTGGCCGTGATTCCGCAGAAGGAGCTACGCAACAACGTCGGTGAGGTGCTACGACGGGCCGAGGACGGCGAAGAGTTCACCGTGACCGTCGCGGGTCGCCCGGTCGCCCGGCTTGGGCCGGCGCGCCCACGCCAGTGGGTCGGCGGCCCCGCGCTGCAGCGAGTCTGGCAGACCCCCGCGCCGCAGACGCTCGACGACGATCTGGGAAAGTTCCCCGGCGAGCTCGCCGGTGTCTTCGTCGAATAGGTGCGCGTTCTTCTCGACACCTCGGTCCTGATCGCGGCAGAAAGTCCGGGCGAGCTGGAAGGCGCCATCAGCGCCGCCTCGCTCGCCGAGTTGCATTTCGGCATCCTCGTGGCCAGCCCGGAGGATGAGCGCGCCCGCCGTTCGCAACGGCTCGGCGTCATCGAGGCCACGTTCGACCCGCTCCCTGTCGATGCGGCCGTCGCGCGCGAATGGGGGCGGCTCGCAGCAGCGGTCGTCAGCCGCGGCGGGAAGCCGCGCCGGAGAGCTATCGACCTCGCGATCGCTGCAACGGCCAACGTCCACAAGGTCCCCCTGCTGACGCGGAACCCGAAGGACTTCGCCCTGATCGCGGACCTTGTCGAGGCTCGAGAACCTCTCGGGGCCTGAAAGCGGGTCGTCTCAAGTTCTCACAATGGTCGGCACGCCCGCCAGGCGCGCAGGTGGCGCTCGAGGTACGGCGCTTCACGCGCCGATGAAACAAGCTCGAGCGGTTCGCTATCGAGATCGCAGACAAGGTAGCCGATCGGCGTCCGGCGACCCGCCTGGCCTTCGGCCCGGTAACTCATCCCTTGCGACGGCGCGGCCTGCGCTTGTCGACGCCTGGAGCGAGCAGCCAGCGGTCAACAGCTTACGGGATCGCCTTGTCAGGACGGATCTGACTCCCGGTCAACGCTACCGAAGGAGCCCGCGACATGGAGTAGGACTCGAAATCGCGCGAAGTTGAGCGCCGGAGGCGCGACTTCGCGCGATGATGGGCGGTACTGGGCTCGAACCAGTGACCCCCAGCTTGTCGAGCTGGTGCTCTCCCAACTGAGCTAACCGCCCCGGGCTCGCATTCTAGCCAGATCCACGGCGCGCTCCGGCCGGTCTGAGGGCCGTGGGGACGCGCCTGGTAGCCGTGGTCGTAGAAGCTAGAAGACCTCAGGGCACCAGGGTGCCCGCGGTGTTCGGAAGAGAGCGTCGGCTCGCTCGACCGCTCCGGGTCTCGCCACCTCCAGCCTGCCCGCGCGCTCGAGCTGCGCGAAGCTGAAGCCGCCGAGGTACGTGGAGGCGAGATCGGCGGTGTCGAGCCGGAGATCGGGCTCGCGACTTGTCTTCGTGACCTGGGCGCCGTCGGAGGACACCTCGAGCTGCCACACCCCGGCGCTCCACCCGCAGAAGGCATCCTGGACGTCGAGAACGAGCGAGCCGTGCGCGGCGTAGGAGCGCGCCGTGAGCGCCGCCTCGAGGTCGATGAAGCGGACCCAGAGGGCGTCGCCCAGCCCGAGCCGCAGCCTGCGCGGGTCGGCAACCATCAGCTGCAGCGGGTGGTCGATCGGCAGGTTCGAGGCGACCACGCGCTCGATCAGGTCGACTCCGAAGAGGAACCGCCAGAGATCGCGCGTGGCGGCCGGCGAGGTGGCGATCGCCTCGCGAACGTTCAGCTTGGTCTTCGGTATGCCGGCTTCCCAGGAGTCGTCGTGGCGGTACAGGGCATATCCCTCGGGAGCGCCGGCGACCTCGATCACGGCGCAGAAGAGAGGCCCGCCGCCGTGACGCTCGTGCTCGGGGTCCGCGAGGCGGAACTGTGTCCACCAGGCCTCCGAGCGGGCGAACATGCCGGCGTTCTCCCTCCGGATCCGGTCGTACACGTCTGCCACGAGCTCTCGCGCGCGATCCAACGGCACGAGGCGCGCCTCTCCAACCGGCTCGGCGGGCAGGCGGAAGACGGCCCGGTCACGGTCGGCATCGAGGCGCACCGCCTGGGAAGCAAGGCCGTAGCCGAAGCGGCCGTAGATCGGCGGCTCGGATGCCCATAGGACCGCGATCGGCTCTCCCCGCTCGCGAACGTCGTCCAGCTGCTCCCGCATCAGGCGGGTGAGAATGCCGCGGCGACGGTGGCTCGGAAGGACGCCGACCCAGGTCACGCCGGCCGCCGGGACCTCCCCTCCGGGCACGGTAAAGCGGAACGAGAGGGCTGCAGCGGTCGCCACCGGAGACTCGCCGTCGAGGGCCCAGAGGAGACGGTCGCGATCGAAGATCGCCTTCCACCTGGGGAGATCGTCGGCCCTGAGCTGGCCCCCGAAGGTGGCCTCCCCCGTGGCGAAGAAGCGCTCGAGCTCCTCCTCGGCGGGTACCCGAGTCGCCAGGTCCTCCATCAGATCCTCTCGAGGGGAGCGTACTCAAGCACGAGCTGCCGCTCGCTCCCGTCGCCGGCGAAGCGAACCGTGACGACGCCGCCCGCCTCGATGCGCGTCACCACGCCTTCGCCGAGCGTCCCGTGCCGCACCGAGTCGCCGGTCGACAGCGACGGGATGTCCGAGCGAGGCTCGATCCGGGCCCGCGCGCCGTAGTCGGACCACGACGCTGGACGCAACCGCTCGCGCTCGACCTGCTCCTCCGGCAGCTCGTCGAGAAAGCGCGAGGGCAGGTTGTACGAGCGCGACCCGTAGAGGGAGCGCGCGAGCGTGTGGGTCAGCACGAGCTGCTCCTTCGCGCGCGTCATGCCGACGTAGCAGAGCCGCCGCTCCTCCTCGACCCCGGCCTCCTCGATCGAGCGCGAATGCGGAAAGATCCCCTCCTCCATGCCGATCACGAAGACGGCGCGGAACTCGAGGCCCTTGGCGTTGTGCAGGGTCATCAGCGTCACGTAGCTGCCCTCCTCGCGCAGTGCATCCTGGTCGGAGAAGAGCGAGATCTCCTGCAGGAAGCTCGAGAGGTTGGGCTCCGCCGCGCTCGCCTGGTACTCCTGCGCGACGCCCACGAGCTCGTGCAAGTTCTCTGTCCTGCCCTGCGCCTCGATCGTGCGCTCGGCCTCGAGCGCCGCGAAGTAGCCGCTCCGCTCGAGCACGCGCTCGAGGAGCTCGGGCACCTCCAGCTCGAGAGCCCCGGCCTGCAGCGACTGCAGCAGCGTGGAGAGCTGCTGCACCGCGCGGAGCGGGGCCCCTCCCACCCCTGCCTCGTCGCCACGCTCGAGCGCCTCCCAGACGGGGATCCCCTGCGCGTCAGCAAAGGCCTGCAGGCGCGCCAGCGAGGCATCGCCGATGCCTCGCCGAGGCCGGTTGGCGATTCGTTGCAGCGAGACGGTGTCATAGGGGTTGTCGATCACCTGCAGGTAGGCGATCGCGTCCTTGATCTCGGCGCGCTCGTAGAAGCGCGGACCGCCGATCACCCGGTAGGGAACGTCCTGGCGGACGAGGACGTCCTCGAGCACGCGCGACTGAGCATTCGTGCGGTAGAAGATCGCGATCTCGCTGCCCGAGCAGCCTTCGGCTGCGAGCCCGGCGATGCCCGCCGCGACGAACCTCGCCTCGGAGTGCTCGTCCTCGACCTCGATGACGCGGACCGGCTCACCCTCGCCGAGCTCCGACCAGAGCTTCTTCGGCTTGCGCTCGGTGTTCCGGGAGATAATCCCGTTCGCGGCCTGGAGGATCGCGTTGGTGGAGCGGTAGTTCTGCTCGAGCGCGACCGTCTTCGTCTCACCGAAGTCGCGCTCGAACTCGAGGATGTTGCGGATGTCAGCGCCACGAAAAGAGTAAATCGCCTGGTCCGGATCGCCTACTGCACAAACGTTGCGATGCTTGCCGCCGAGCAGCTGCAGCAGGCGGTATTGCGCGTGGTTCGTGTCCTGGTACTCGTCGACGAGCACGTACCGGAAGGCCTTCTGCCAGCGCTCGAGCGCCTCGGGAAAGCGCTCGAGCACCTCGACCGTGAGCATCAGCAGGTCGTCGAAGTCGACCGCGTTCGAGGTGAACAGCCGGCGCTGATAGAGGCCGTAGGCCTCCGCGACGGTCTGGTCGTAGAACGAGGCGACCCGCTGCAGGTACTCGTCCGGGCCGACGAGGCTGTTCTTCGCCTTCGAGATCTGCGCGTGGATGCCGCGCGGCACGAAGCGCTTCGGGTCGCGCTCGAGCTCCTCGAGACAGGCTTTGACGAGGCGGACCTGGTCGGCCTGGTCGTAGATCGTGAAGTTCGAGCGCAGCCCCAGACGCTGCGCCTCGCGGCGGAGAATCCGGCCGCAGGCGGCGTGGAAGGTCAGGATCCAGATCGCGTTCGCGACGCTGCCCAGCAAGCCCTCGAGCCGTGAGCGCATCTCGGCCGCCGCCTTGTTCGTGAACGTGATCGCGAGAATCTCGCTCGGCGCCACGCCGCAGGCGCCGATCAGGTGCGCCACGCGGTGGGTGAGGACGCGCGTCTTGCCCGAGCCGGCGCCGGCGATCACGAGCAGTGGCCCCTCTGTCGTCACGACGGCTTCCCGCTGGGCGGGATTCAGGTCAGTGAGGTAGCGCTCGGGGGCTGCGACGGCCACGACGCCGATGCTAGCGGCAGCATCTTCCGACGCCTCGCGGCGCCCACGGTCGCAGAGGCGGGGCGAGGGCTGTCCGAGCAAGGAGGCGCCACGGCGGGGGCCGCAACGCCGTGGCGAGCATCGGCATAGCTCCATGCCTCCCGCTCGGGCCGCGCCTCGGAGCCCCGGCCCTTACGTCTGGGCGCTCTCTCCGTTTTCGCACGAACCGCCCAAACGGTTCATCGGAGTGTCTCCTCGAGCGTCGCTTCGATCCAGGCGGTCGCGCGCTCGAGGGCTTCCTGATCTCGGGACTTGACGACAATCTCGACCTCGCTGCCCTTCTGGTCGAAGCTCGGGTAGGAACCGACGAGAACGCCGGGGTGGAGGTCGCCCATCGCCTCCAGGACACCCACGATCCGGCTCTCCGTCGTCCGGTAGCGGCGGCGCCAGGTGCCGATCGCGTGCTCGCGGCGGAACTCGTGCTCGATCGTCTCGAACATCGCCTCCATCTCGGCCGGGAGGCCCGGTAGCACGTAGACGTTCTCGAGCGCGAAGCCGGGTGCACCTCCGAGCGGGTTCTCGAGCGGGCGGGCGCCGGCCGGGAGCTGCGCCCACCGTGCCGCGTACTCGGGATCGCTCAGGAAGCGTGCCCGCAGACCGGCCGCGATCTCCTCCTGGAGCACCTGCGGGACGCGGAACGCTGCCGCTAGCGCCTCGCGAGTGACGTCGTCCGGGGTGCCGCCGAGGCCGCCCGTGACCAGCAGCACCTCGGCCTGCGGTGCCTGCTCACGGACGAAGGCCGCGATGCGCTCGACGTCGTCGGGCAGCGCCGCGATCAGGTGAACCGAGAGACCGGCCGCTTCCAGCCGGCCGGCGAGCCACGAGCCGTTCGTGTTGGGCGTGTCCCCGGAGACGAGCTCGTTGCCGATCGTGAGAATGGCCGCAGAGGCCATCGGCCGAGTATAAGAGCCGTCTCCCGCGCGCAAGCGCTCTGAAGATCGTCTAGCGCAGCGGAAAGGGCTTTCGCGCCAGCGCGGGAAGCACCTGTGCCGTCACCCACGCCGGCGTCGTCACGTAGCGGGCGGAGTAGCGGTAGCTCCCGTCGACCCGACGCAGGCGGGCAAGGAAGGGATACGCACCCCTGGGCGGTCGCTTCCCAGCGGCGAGAAACGCCTGGATCGCCCACGCCGTCGACTGGGTGTCGGAAGGGCGGCCACGTACGAGCGCGAAGCCGCCGTCCCGGTTCTGCAGCCGCCGCAGGTAGGTGAGCCCGCGGGCGATCGGCGTGCCGCCGACGCCGGCAGCGCGGAGCGCCTGGATCGCCGCAGCCGTGTCGTTCGAGTCGGCCGCTCCGCCCGGCGCCCACGACCAGCCGCCGCCTCGGCCTTGCTGCCGGCGGAGGTACCCGAGCGTCTGCGTCCCCGCCGGCCTTCCCGCGGAGCGGAGGGCGAGGACGCTCCAGATCGTCGAGTTGACGAGCGGCCCGATCCGGCCGTCCGGCCTGCGAAAGGAGCCGAGGCGCTCGACGAGAGCCTCGACACGGGCGCCGGCTGCGCTCAGAGCCAGGATGCGCAACGAAAGCGCCGCCGCGCCCGGCGCGGGCTGCCTCAGGAGGTACTCCACCGCGATCTCTTTGCGCTCCCGTCCGAACGCCTGCGGGCCGGCTGCCTCGAGGGCCAGGAGGGCCCAGGCACTCAGCGTCGGGTCCGAGCTGCCGGCCGGCTCGGCAAAGCCGCCATCGGCCCCTTGCCGCGCCAGGAGATAGCTCACCGACGTACCACCGGGCGCCCCAGTGGCCGGGACCGCCAGGGCGAGCACGGCAACTAGAAGTGCGACGATCCTCAGGCCCACACCACCTCCGTGCGGAGCCTCCGCTCGTACCGACCGAGCACGCGCCGAAGCTCGGGCCCCGCGACCAGCGCGAGCACGACGTTTCCGAGCGCATGCGCGGCGTTGAAGGCCAATCCCGCGCCAAGCACGAGCGTCAAGGCCGCGGTCGTGTGCGGCCAGAAGCCGTACCAGATCCATAGATCCATCAGCGTGCCGAAGGCGAAACCGAGCGCGAAGCAGAAGAGCGCGAAGGCGAGCCGGCGCTCGAGGAGGCGGCGGCACAGGCCGGCAAGCGCCCCGCAGCCGCCCCAGGCAAGCATCTGCCAGGGGGTGTGAGGTCCCTGGCCGAGAAAGAAGTTCGATGCGAGCGCGGCGAGCGCTCCGACTGCGAACCCGCGCCTGGGGCCGAGCGCGACGCCGGCGGCCGCAACGATCACGGTCACGGGCTGCACCTGAGGTACCGGCGCGAAGAGCACGCGTCCGGCTGCCGCAAGGCCCGCGAGCGTCGCGACGAGGGTCAGGTCCCGGACCGACCCGGGATCGCCTTCGAGCCAGGCGACGCCTGCCGCGAGCACCGAGGCCCCGGCGAGCAGAAGAGCGATCCCGCCGCGAGCGGGGTCGAGTGCGGCCCACCCTGCCCCGCCGAGGGCCGCGAGCGCACAGAGGAGGATGACTCTACGCGGCAAGAAGCTCTCGTTCTCTGTCGAGGGTGATCCGGCGGTGCGCCGGGAAGCTCCGGTCGTGCGTCGCGACGAGCACGGCTCGATCCTCGGCGGCGTAGGCGACGAGCCATTCCGCGAGCTGCGCCTTGCGGTCGGGGTCGATTCCCCGCGTGGGCTCGTCGAGAACGAGGAGCTCGGGCTTCGCCACGGCGACGGCAGCCAGGCCGAGCCGTTCACGCTCGCCGCTCGAGAGGTCGCGCGGGTGGCGCTCGCAGGCCCATTCGAGCCCGACCACGCGAAGCGCGTCCAGGGCCTGCTCCCTGTCGCCCCCGACCGCGAGCGCCACCTCGTCGAGGACGCGCTCGCACACGAGGTACCGCCCAGGATCCTGCAACAGATAGCCGGCCCGCCCCGCGCGGACAACCGCCCCGGCCGCCGGCTCCAGCAGCCCGGCGGCGATCTTGGCCAGCGTGGTCTTGCCGGAGCCGTTTCTACCCTCGAGCGCGACCACCTCGCCGCGGCAGAGCTCGAGCGAGACGTGCTCGAGCACGGGAACGCCCGGGCGGTACGCAAAGGAGACGTCCTCCAGCATCGCCAGCGCTCGTCTTCTCGGGGTGGGTCGGGGCCCCGGGGCATGCCCGAGATAGCCCGGGCGATGCGCCGCGAGCCAGGCGAGCGCCTCTCGCCGAGGTGCGTCGAGCAACAGGCGACCGCCCTCGACGAAGATCACGCGGTCGGCGATCGCCAGCACTCCTTTCGTGCGGTGCTCGGCGATCACCGCGGCGGTACTCGACGTCGCGATCCCCTCGAGGAAGGCGCTGCTCGCCTGGGGGTCGAGCTGCGAGGTCGGCTCGTCGAGGAGCAGAAGCCTCGGTCGCAGGGCAAGCGCCGAGGCGAGGCAGACCCGTTGCAGCTCGCCGCCGGAGAGCTCGCCCGTGAGGCGCCCGGAGAGCTGGCCGGCCCCCACCCCGGCGAGGGCGGCCTCCACCCGCGGCCAAATCTGCGCGGCGGGCGTGCCGATGTTCTCGAGCCCGAACGCGACCTCGTTCTCCGGCCTCGTCATCACGACCTGGTCCTCGGGATCCTGAAAAACGCTCGCAACCAGGCCTGCGAGCTCGGCCGGGCGGGAGATTCTCGTGTCGATGCCGCCCACCTCGACGCGACCGGCGAAGCGCCCGCCGTGAAAATGCGGGACGAGGCCGGCCAGCGCCCGAAGCAGGGTCGACTTGCCCGAGCCTGAGGGGCCAAGGAGCGCGACGCGCTCTCCCTCGCGAAGCTCGAGCGAGACACCTGCGAGGGCCGGCTCCGCGGCGTCGGGGTACCAGAAGCTGACGTCCTCGACCCTGGCTAGAGCCACAGCGCCCCCACAGTAACGAGGGCCGCGCCGACCACGAGCGCAGCGCGATCGAGCGCACTCCACGCAGGGCGAGGGGCTCGCGTCGCCCCCGCCCGGCCGTAGCCCCGAGCCTCCATCGCCTCGGCGAGGCTGGTCGCCCGCTCGAGCGAGCCGGCGACCAGCGGGGAAAGCAGGCGCGCGTGGCCGCGCGCGCCGCGGAGCTGCACTCCACGGCCGCGTACGGCTTCTGCCAGCCCAGCGGCATCCCGTTCGAGCGTGGGCACGAGCCTCGTCGCGAGGGCGACGGCGAGGGCCGAGCGCCGCGCGAAGCCCGCGGCTGCCACGAGCCGGTCGTGGTCGAGCAGGAGCACGTAGGCGGCAAAGGCCAGCCCGAGCGCCGCCAGGCGAAGGCCGTTGAGCGCGGCGGTCCAAATCTCCTCAGTGGTGACATCGAGCATGCCGAGCACGGGCACGGTGGGCCCCGACCACAGCACGAGAGCTCCCTCGGATGCGACGAACGGTGAGACGAGGAAGACGCCGAGGCCGGTGGCGATCGCGCCGAAGAGGTAGATGCGGCGGGCGCCCCGGTTCCCTGCCAGGCAGACGGCCAGCAGCACGATCGCGATCAGTGCGGCCGAGAGGACATGCCGCGCAAGCAGGGCGGCCGTTCCGAGCGCCGCGAGTAGGAGCGCGGCGGGCACTGGACTGAGCCTCACGGCAAGCCCTCGAACCGGAAGCGCACGAGCCGAGGGTTGCGCGCGAGCCCTGCCGGGTCGCCGCGCAGCACGAACCGGTAGGGCCCCTCGGGGGAGGTGAGCGTGGCGCTGAATCCCGGTGCCCCGGGCTCGATCGCGAGCACGTTCGCCTCGGCCGGAGCCGGTACCGAGGCGAGCGCGACGGAGACCGCAGCTATGCGACGGCCGAGCGTCCTCGCCGCGGCGGCGTGGGTGAGCCGCCGGTAGCGCACGACCGCGGGACGGCGCTTGCCACGGAAGCCGTGCAGGAACGGCTCCGGGAACGCGCCGACGACGATCCGCAACTCGGGACGACCCCGCCAGCGGTGGTAGTCCCACCAGGCGATGTCGCCCCTCCGCAACCGCTACTCCGCCGCGCCGCGGTCCGCAGCGATGACGTTCACGAAGTAGAACCAGTCGGAGCCAGTCCGCCCGGAGCTCGAGATGCCCTCGATCGACTGCACGAAGCGCCCGCCGTAGCGGGTCTCGACGTCGGCCTCGCGCCTCACGGCCTGCATCACCGTGAGCCCCGACGCGACCGTGCCCGCGAAAAGTACCTTCTCGCCCCGATCTCTCGTGATCCAGAGCGAGGCCTCGCCGCCATCATCCCGTGCCCCGCCGCACCCGGAGGCGACGAGACAGGCGGCGAGGAGCGAGGCGGCTCGGAGGGTCAACTGAGCGCGTTCGAGCGGACGGCCCCCGGCGCCGTCGCCCGCACGAGCCCGCGGTGGGGGCCGGGGCAGGCGACGCCGCCCTGCGTTCGAACCGTCCGGCCGTCCACGCGGAGCACGGCCCTCGTCGGCTTCCGTGTCTTGCCGGCGTCGTCGAGGGCGGTCACGGCGTAGCAGCGGCTCCGGGTCCGTGCGAGCCGCAGCGTGGGCGGGCCGCCCGGGACGACGCCGAACTGCGCGAAGTACCAGAGCACTCGGTCACCGTCACGCAGCTCGACCTTGTCGGCCCCGACCGGCGGCGAGATGTCGTTCACCTTGAAGACCCAACCGCTCGTTCCACCCGCCGGAAAGCGGCCGATCTGGTCGACGTACGAGCCGAACGAGCTCGTCTGGACGTGGTAGTAGAACTCACCGGCGAGGCTGGCGCTCTCGAGCGCACCGAGCGCATGGTCGGCTGCGACGCGCGGCTCGGTGGCGCCGAAGATCGTCGTCGTCTTGCCCTCGATACGCACGCGCACGCGCGCGCCCGAGGCGAACGGGACGAGCGAGGCGGCGAGGGCCACCACAATCGTGAGGACGCAGAAGCGCTGAAACACGAATCCTCCTTCCGCGAGGGGTTCGGTATGAAGGCTTCCGGCAGGTCTTCTGACTTGGGGCTCCCTCCCTCGCCGCCTTCCCAGCTCACGAGGAGCCAGTGGCACGTGGCGGAGGAGCGTCTCCCCTCACAGCGGCGGGACCGTCCCGGATTCGCACCGGGTTCCCTTGCCGGTCGCCCTTTTTTGCGAGCCTATCATGGCCCTCGTGCCGTCCCCCCGCCTGCTCTCGCTCTGGCTCCCCGTGATCGGCTGGGCGGCGCTGATCTTTGCGTTCTCTTCCGTTCCCGACCTCTCCTCGGGGCTTGGGCTGTGGGACTTGATCCTGAGGAAGGCTGCCCACCTGACCGAGTTCGCGATCCTCGGTGCCCTGCTCGTGCGCGCCACTCGCCGAGAAGTGCCTGCGTTCACCCTCGGCATCGCCTACGCCGTGAGCGATGAGATCCACCAGAGCTTCGTTGCGGGCCGGGTCGGCAGTCCTCTCGACGTCTCGATCGATGCGCTCGGACTGCTGGCCGGCATTGTCCTGCTCCAGGTCGTGCGGGAGCGCCTCGCCGCCCGGGGGGGCCAGATGAGGGCGGTGGCCATCGAGCTGGACGGCGTTCTCGGCGATACGCGGCCGCTGTGGCTCGACTGGCTCGAGGACGCGGCGCACCGCTACCGGACGATCTCGAAGCTCGAGCCGGCGAGCCTACCCTCCGACCGGGGCGAGGCCGCGCGCGTGCTCGACCGCTGGGCCGCCGATGGAGTGGGCGACTGGCGGGCCGCCCTCGGGCGCTTCGCCGAGGAGCGGGCTCCGGCGTACCTTCGCCCGCGAGGCGATGTCGCCGCCGCCTTGCGACAGCTTCACGCGAGCGGCGCGCGCGTGGGGGTATTCACGGATGCCCCCGAGCCGCTAGCCCGGGCGGCGCTGGCCCACCTGGCGCCGCGCCGTATCGAAGCGGTCGAGACGGGCTCGCAGG
>Ga0136614_10001907_pt1 | contig 12687 bp, 10 predicted proteins | sample AntDrymUQ2792106_2_FD_106643 | JGI IMG/M metagenome (GOLD analysis project Ga0136614, IMG submission 106643) | Polar desert sand microbial communities from Dry Valleys, Antarctica - metaG UQ279 (21.06) | ecosystem: Environmental > Terrestrial > Soil > Desert | place: Antarctica: Dry Valley...
GCCGACGACGCGGCGATCGTGGCGGGCCTCGGCCGGCTCGACGGCCGCACGGTGGCGCTGATCGGCCACCAGAAGGGTCGGGACGCCCGCGAGCGCGTGCAGCGCCAGTTCGGGATGGCGTACCCGGAGGGCTACCACAAGGCAATCCGGGTGATGGAGATCGCCGGCCGCCACGGCTTTCCGCTCGTGTGTCTGGTCGACACCCCGGGCGCGTACCCCGGGGTCGTCGCCGAGCAGCACGGCCAGGGCGGTGCGATCGCGCGCTCGCAGGCCGCGATGGCGCGACTCGAGGTCCCGACGGTCGCATGTGTGATCGGTGAGGGTGGCTCGGGCGGCGCCGTCGCGCTCGCGCTGGCCGATCGGGTGTTGATGCAGGAGCACTCGATCTACTCGGTGATCAGCCCCGAGGGCTGCGCCGCGATCCTCTGGCGCGACGGGGCCGAGAAGCAGAAGGCCGCTGCAGCCTTCAAGCCCGACGCCGCCCACTGTCTCGAGCTCGGGGTCGTCGACGGCGTCGTCCCCGAGCCCCCTGGCGGCGCCCACACCGATCCGGGCGAGGCGGCCAGGCTGCTCCGGGAGGCCGTCGTCGACTCGCTCGACGACCTCGAGGCCCTGTCCGGCGAGGAGCTGCGGCGCCGCCGACGCGAGAAATTCCGCGCGATGGGCGTCTACGCCGTCAACGCCTGAATCCACAACATCCACAGGTTTTTCCCCTGGAACAGTGGCCAAGCTGGACGACTATCGACGGAAGCGGGACCGGCACAAGACGCCGGAGCCCTTCGGCGGCAAGAAGAGCGGCAAGCGGCCGATCTTCGTCGTCCAGCGTCACGACGCGCGTCGGCTCCACTACGACTTCCGGCTCGAGCGGGACGGCGCCCTGGCGAGCTGGGCCGTGCCGAAGGGCGTTCCGCTCTCGCCGGGCGAGCAGCATCTGGCGGTGCACGTCGAAGACCACCCGCTCGAGTACGCGAAGTTCGAGGGCGAGATCCCGAAGGGCCAGTACGGCGCCGGGCTTGTGGAGATCTGGGACAGCGGCACCTACGAGCTCGTCGAGGAGAAGCGGGACGGCGGCCTCACCGTCAGGCTGCAGGGGACAAGGCTTCGGGGGACCTGGGCGCTCGTTCCCGCCCACCTCTCGGGCGATAAGAAGAATTGGCTGATCCTGCGCAAGCGAGACGGGGAGGAGCGGCCCCGGCGACTCGACTACAGCCCGATGCTCGCCACCCTCGCCGAGGGGGTCCCACCCGGTCGAGACTGGCTCTTCGAGGTCAAGTGGGACGGGTACCGGGCACTCGCCTACGTGGCCGGGTCCGAGGTGAAGCTCGTGAGCAGGAACGCGAACGACCTGACGTCCCGCTTCCCGAGCGTCGCGAGCGCGATCGCCCAGGCGACGAAGTCCCCGGACTGCGTGCTGGACGGCGAGGTGTGCGCACTCGACTCGCAGGGCCGGTCGAGCTTCTCGGCGATGCAGCAGGGCCGGGCGGAGACGCCGCTGGTCTACTACGCGTTCGACCTGCTCGAGCTGGATGGTGAGCCGCTGCTCGGGCTGCCGCTGACCGAGCGCCGGGCACGCCTCGAGGAGCTGCTGGACGCGCGGAACCGCACCGTTCGCCTTTCGGAGACCTTCGAGGACGGCGCCGCCCTCCTCGAGGCCGCCGACGCGCAGGGGCTCGAGGGCGTGATCGCGAAGCGCCCGAGTTCCCTCTACTCGGAGGGCAAGCGGACGCGAGACTGGGTGAAGGTGAAGACGCACGGGCGCCAGGAGTTCCTGATCGCGGGCTACACGAAGGGGCAGGGGCGCCGGAGCGGCAGCTTCGGCTCGCTCGTCCTGGCCGTGCGGGAGGGGCCGGAGCTGAGGTACGTCGGGAACTGCGGCACCGGGTTCGGCGAGCGGGAGATCGATCGCCTCCTGAAGCTGCTGCGCCCGCTCGAGCGCTCCGACTCGCCGTTCGCCGTGGCTCCGAAGCTGCCCAAGGTGCGGAAGGCCGACATCGTCTGGGTCGAGCCGGAGCTCGTCTGCGAGGTCGAGTTCGCGGAGTGGACGCACGACGGCCGGCTCCGCGCGCCGTCCTACCAGGGGCTGCGCGAGGACAAGGCGCCCGAGGAGGTGCGGCGGGAGGAGCCGCTTCCGAGCGAGCTTCGCAAGGGTCGCCGCGTGCTCAAGCTGACGAATCTCGACAAGCCCTTCTGGCCGGAGGAGCAGATCACGAAGGGGGACCTGCTTCTCTACTACCGGGCCGTTGCGCCCCTGGTCGTGCCGCACCTGCGCGACCGGCCGTTCACGATGAAGCGCTACCCCGACGGCTGGAACGGCGGCCATTTCTTCCAGAAGGATGCGCCGAAGCACATGCCCGACTGGATCCCGACCGAGGCGTACCGCTCGACCTCGCGCGAGACCCGGGAGAAGCGAACGATCCGCTACCCGCTCGTGAACGACGAGCTCGCGCTCCTGTGGATGGTGAACATGGGTTGCATCGACCTGAACGTCTGGTACTCACGGGTCGACCTGCCGGAGCGGCCGGACTTCGTCCTCTTCGACCTCGACCCCTCGGCCGACGTCGGCTTCGCGGAGACGATCGAGGTCGCGCTCCTCGTCAAGGAGGTGCTGGACGCGCTCGGGCTCGCGAGCTTCCCGAAGACGAGCGGCAGCGACGGCATCCATGTCCTCGTCCCGATCGCGCGCAGGCACACCTACGCGGCCACCCGCGAGTTCTCGGAGATCGTCGCCGCGACGCTCGCCCGTACGCACCGCGGGCTCGTGACCACGGAGTGGACGAAGGCGAAGCGCCGGGGCGTCCTGATCGACTCGAACCAGAACGGCGAGGGCAAGACGATCGCCTCGGTCTACTCCGTGCGCCCGAACCCAGGAGCGCCCGTGTCGACGCCGCTCCGCTGGGACGAGGTGAACGAGCGGCTGGATCCGTCGATCTACACGATGGACGTCGTTCGGGCGAGGATCGAGCAGCACGGCGATCTCTTCGCCGGCGTGCTGACGACGAGGCAGTCGCTGGCCGACGCTCTGAAGGCGGTCCGCTAGCTCCGGCGTACCACAGTCGCTGAGGGAGGCGCTAGCCGCCGTTAGATCGAGGCCCGAGTACCGGGAGCTTGCGGCTGAAGGCCCAGATCCGGCCCTCGATCTCGAAGCCGAGCTTGCGGTAGAGCTCCTTCGGCCAGTCGGCCTCCTCGGCGACGAGGAACGTGAGCTCGTTGCCGGCGGCTCGCGACTCCTCCAGCGCCCGGACGACGACTGCGCTCGCCAGGCCGCGGCGCCGGTGGGCCGGGAGGGTCATCACCGCTTCGATCTGGGCGATGCCGTCCCGCGAGTAGAGCTCGCAGTAGCTGGCCACCTCGCCGGCCGCGCGCGTCGCGAAGAAGCGGACGTCTGCAGCCCGCTCCGTCACCGACTTGGCCTCGACGAGCTGCCGGACGACGTCGCCCTTCAGCCCCCCGGCCCGGATCCCGGCCGCCCAGGCCGGCTCGAGCTCGGCCCGAGAGACCTCCTCGACCGCCGTCGTGCCGACCTCGCGCCCGCCGCCCCTGTGCGGCATCACGACGAGGGGCTGCTGGTCCCAGCCGAGCTCCCGGAAGCCCGGCGCCACCGCGATTGCGAGCGGGTCCTCGTCGATCGCGAGCTTCCGGTGACCGAGCCCTGCCGAGCCCTGCACGCGGTCCGCCTCTGCGGCCAGCTCTGCGGCGCTCGCGGACAGCCCGGGGGAGACGGCGATGAGGTTCAGGTCGTACACGAGCGGTAGCGCGTCCTCGAACAGCGCCTCGCCGACCGGCGTCTCGACCACCCGCGCCGCCTGGCGCCGGCGAAGGGCGCGCTGGAAGGCGACGCAGCGCTCGCCCTGGTCAGCCATCGCCGAGGCGATGCGGTCGCTCGAGCAGTCCGAGCTCGGCGATGTCGCGGCGGAAGAAGAGCGCCGTCGTCCAGTCGGCGACGACTCGCAGCTTCCTGGTCAGGAGGGGGAGCTGGTACAGGTGGTAGGTGCGGGTGACGAACCAGCCAGGGAAGCCGCGGAGCGGCACTCCGAGCACGTCGGCGATCCCCCGGTAGCGACCGAGTGTCGCCACCTGGCCGAGCATCCGGTAGCGGTACGGCTTCGGCCGCCCGGTCAGGTTGCGCGTCAGGCACCGCGCCTGCCTGAGCGCGTGCTGGCACGTAGGCGGGTCCGGGTGATCCGGCGTCGCCTCGTTCGGCACGCGCGCGCAGTCGCCGAGAGCCCACATCCGCTCCCTCCCCTCGACTCGGAGCGTGGAGGTGACGCGGACCCTCCCCCGTTCGTCGAGGGGTAGGCCGATCTCGCCGAGGAGAGGATGGGCCTTGACGCCCGCCGTCCAGACGACCGTGGCTGTCTCGATCCGCTCGCCGCCCGACAGCACGGCGCCACCCGCGTCGACCGAGTCGAGGGTTGTCTCGACCCGCAGCTCGACGCCTCGCCGGGCGAGCTGGCGCGCTGCATACTCCCCGAGCCGGGTGGGGATCTCCGGGAGGATCTTCGGCGCAGCGTCGACCAGCACCCAGCGCTGGGGTGCTGCACGGAGCCGCGGGTAGTAGCGCAGCGCGTCGCGGACGAGGTCGGCGAGCTCGGCGAGCGCCTCGACCCCCGCGTAGCCGGCGCCGACGAAGACGAAGGTCAGGTGTGTGTGCACCCGCTCGGGGTCGACCTCGGCGTCGGCCGCTTCCAGCTGCCGCAGGACGTGGTTGCGCAGGGCGATCGCGTCCGCCAGGTTCTTGAATCCGAGCGCGTGCTCGGCGAGCCCGGGGATCGGCAGCGTCCGCGCAACGGCTCCGAGCGCGATCACGAGCTGCTCGTAGAGGATCTCGAAGCGGCCGGCCCCGGTTTCGACCTCGACCGCGTGCTCGTCGGTTCGCAGCGCGAGGGCGCGACCGAGCAGCAGGCCGGCGTGCGGGCACATCATCCGCAGGGGGACGACGACATGGCGGGGCTCGAGCGATCCCGAGGCGGCCTCCGGGAGGATCGGCGTGTAGAGCATGAAGTTCTCCGGGCTGACGATCGTCGCGCCGCGCTTGCCGAGCAGACGGGCGACGTAGGCCCCGGCGAAGCCGCCGCCGAGGATCAGCGTCCCGCCCCGAGCCTGCCAGCGCACCTCCATCGCGACCTAGCATCGCAGCGGGGGCGAGTCTTGCGGGCCCATGGGCCTGAGACGCGGCGTCAGGCGGCCGGCGGCGATCCCAGCGGCTTGACGAGGTAGACGAGCAGCACATCGAATGCGAAGGGCTCGCCGCGGAGCAGGGTCGACCCGCGATGGCGTACCGGGCCTCCCCGTTCGCGGTAGCCGCAGCGCCGGTACAGCGCCTGCGCCGCGTCGTTCTCCACGTCGACGGAGAGCGTCAGCCGGTCGAAGCTCCGGCTCGCGGCCTCCTGCTCGGCCGCGCGGGTCAACGCGGTCGCAACTCCCCGGCGGCGGTGCGCGGGGAGGACGTAGACGTCCTGGAGCTCGGGCGGGTCGGTCAAGGCGAGGTGTGCGTGACCGACCGGCTCTCCGGCCTCCCACGCGACGAGGTAGAGACCGCCACTCTGCTCGAGCCGGTGGAGCGGCAGCCGGGCGTCGACGTGCTCGAGCTCCTCGTCGGCTAACGCCCGGACGATCACGAGGAGAGCAGGCGGCGCAGCAGCGCCAGCGCACCCGCCTTGTGCAAGGGCTCGTTCAGGTTTCCGCACTTCGGTGACTGGACGCAGGAGGGGCAGCCTCGCTCGCACGGACAGCCCTCGAGCATCCGGGCTGTGTCCCCCGCCCAGTCCTCGAAGACCTCGAAGCCGCGCTCCGTGATCCCGACCCCGCCCGGGTGGCCGTCGTGGACGAAGATTGTCGGCCCGCCCGTCTGGAAGTGAAGGTTCGTCGAGAGGCCGCCGATATCCCAGCGGTCGCACATCGCCCAGAGAGGAAGGATCGCGATCAACGCGTGCTCGGCGGCGTGCAGGGCCCCGAGGAGCGTGGGCATCTGCTCGAGGCCCCGCAGGTGCTGCGGCTCCGGGCAGAACCAGATCGACTCCGTGTCGAACGTCGTCTGCGGCAGGTCGAGCGGCACGAGGTCGATCGTCTCGTGGGTCTGCACCGAACGCCGCTGGAAGGCAACCACCTGCTCGGTCACCGAGACCTGGCCGAACGAGAGCTCGACCCCGGCGCGGACCTCGATCCGGTCGGGGCGGCGGATCTCGGTGAGGATCTCTTTCTTCGCCTGGGTGTAGTAGGCGCCGCCGAACGGCTCGACGAGCGCCGTGAGACTCGGCTCATGGAGCTCGCGCACGAGGTACGCCTCGCCCCGGTGGAGGTAGACGGCGCCCTCGTGCACCGTCGAGTACGCGCGCGAGCGCTCGACGAGGCCGAGCAGCTGTCCGTCGGTGACGTCGACGACGCTGAAGGAGTCAACGTCGGTCGAGCGCAGCGGCACCTGCGCGGCCGGGTAGTCGCGTCCCGCCCAGATGAGACCGGCCTTGGTCGGCTTCAGTTCTGGGAGCTCGGCCGCGCGCTCGAGCGCCGCGTCGCCGAGCACCTCGCGGTCGCGCTCGCCCAGGGGCGCCTCGAAGGCTGCCGACCGAAGGTGGCCGTCGAGCACGCGGGTGTTCTCGTGGTCGAGGATCGCCGCCTCGACGCGCCGACCCAGGAGGAGCTCCGGCTCGCGCATGAAGTACTGATCGAGCGCATCCTCGCTGGCGACGAGGACGGCGAGCCCGTGTCCCCGCCGGCCGGCGCGCCCCCACTGCTGGCGCAGGCTCGCAACGGTGCCGGGAAAGCCGACCGAGACGACGCAGTCCAGTAGGCCGATGTCGATGCCGAGCTCGAGCGCGTCCGTGGCGCTGACTCCCAGCAGGTCGCCGGCGACGAGGCGCGCCTCGATCTCGCGTCTCTGGGTCGCGGTGTAGCCCGCGCGGTAGGGAGACAGCCGTGCTCCGAGCTCGCCTCCGACGCGCTCGACGGTGAAGCGGTGGATCAGCTCCGCGGCCTTGCGACTCTTCGCGAAGCAGAGCGTGCGGAGACCCCGCGAGACCAGCTCGGCCATCAGTCGGGAGGCTTCGCCGAGAGCGCTTGCACGCACCCCGAGCTCCTCGTCGGTCAGTGGGGGATTCCAGAACGCGATCGTCCGCTCCGCCCGAGGTGCGGCGTCGCTCGCGACGACCGTCGCGTCGGTGCCGAGCAGCGAACGGGCGAGCTGCGCGGGATTGGCGATCGTCGCCGAGGCGAGCAGGAACTGAGGCTCGGCTCCGTAGACCCGCGCGAGCCGCCGCAGCCGGCGGAGCACGTTCGCGACGTGCGAGCCGAAGACACCCCGGTAGACGTGCGCCTCGTCGACGACGACGTAGCGGAGGTTCGTCAGCACGTCGCCCCAGCGGTCGTGGTGGGGAAGGACGCCCACGTGCAGCATGTCCGGGTTCGACAGGATGACGTTCGCCCACTTCCGCACCTGCCAGCGCTGCTCCGTGGGCGTGTCTCCGTCGTAGATCGCGGCTCGTAGACGTGGGATCCGGTAGGACGCGAGCGTTCGCGCCTGATCCTGTGCGAGCGCCTTGGTCGGATACAGGTAGAGCGCTCGCACCTTGGGCTCGCGGCAAATCGCATCGATGACGGGCAGGTTGAACGCCAGCGTCTTGCCGGACGCAGTGCCGGTCGTGACGATCACGTTCTCGCCCCGGCCGGCGGCCGTCCAGGCCTCGGCCTGATGGGCATAGAGGGCGGGGACGTCCCGCGCCTCGAGCGCCGCGCGCACGCGGGAGTCGAGCTCGGGGGGGAATGGCGCCCCTCGCGCCTCGCGGGCCGGCTCGCTGCCGAGGTAGGCGAGCTCCTCGCCGGCGAGGAGGCCGTCCCACAGGGGCGGGGCGACCGTCACCGTCCGGGGTGGTTCGGGCGGCGAGTCGGCCGGGAGAGGCTGCGTGCGGGCGATCGGTCGATGGTAGCTTTGGGCCACCGGGGTGCCCGTCTGGGCTGAGATCACACCCGTAGAACCTGATCCGGGTCATGCCGGCGAAGGGAGGGCGAGCGTGCTGACAGGAGAGTTCCCGGCTTGAGCGAGCCTCGGCCCACGCCGCTCGGCGGAGAAGCTTCACGCGCGGGCGTGGTGCCCCGCTGTCTCACCGTCGCGGGCTCGGACTCGGGTGGGGGGGCCGGCATCCAGGCCGACCTGAAGGCCTTCGCCGCCGCCGGCTGTCACGGTCTCAGCGCGATCGTGGCGCTCACCGCGCAGAACACGGTCGGCGTCACAGCCGTGCACGAGGTCCCCCCCGCATTCGTGCTCGCGCAGCTCGACGCGGTGTTCTCCGACATCGGCGTCGACGCCGCGAAGACCGGGATGCTCTTCTCGGCCGAGATCGTCGAGGAGGTCGCGGGCTTCTTCGCGGGCCACCCGGTCCCGCTCGTGGTCGACCCGGTCCTGATCGCCACCTCCGGTGCGCGCCTCCTCCGCCGGGATGCGGTGCGGGCACTCACGACCCGCCTCCTTCCGCTCGCGACGGTCGCGACGCCGAACCTGCTCGAGGCGCAGGAGCTCGCCGGTTTCGAGGGCCCGCGCCGCGACCTGGCCGAGGCGATCGCCGCCCTCGGGCCGACGGCGGTGATCGTGACCGGCGGTCACGGCCGTGAAGCGATCGACCACCTCTACTCGGGCGGCGAGCACGTCGAGATCCCGGTGGTTCGCCATGCCGTCGCTGCCACGCACGGGGCTGGCTGCACGCATTCGGCCACTCTCGCGGCGCTCCTCGCGCGCGCCACGCCGCTCGAGGAGGCCGCTCGCGTGGCCGCCCGCGTCGCATCGGCTGCAGTCGCCCGGGGGTTCGCAAAGCTCGGTGCAGGGGAGGGGCCGGTCGACGTTCTCGGCCTGACGGGAGTCGGATGACCACCTCGCCCGGCGAGAGCCTGCGACTGCTCCGCGAGCGCAGGCCGCTCGTCCACCAGATCACGAACTACGTCGTGATGAACGAGACGGCGAACGCGACGCTTGCGATCGGCGCGCTGCCGGTGATGGCCCACGCCGTGGAGGAGGTTGAGGAGCTGGCCTCGGTTGCCGGCGCGCTCGTTCTCAACATCGGCACGCTCTCGGAGCACTGGATTCGAGCGATGCTGCTGGCCGGCAAGGCCGCGAACGCGGCCGGCGTCCCGGTCGTGCTCGACCCGGTCGGCGCGGGCGCGACGCGATACCGAACCGAGACTTCGAGGCGCCTGCTCGCCGAGCTCGAGGTCACGGTGCTGCGGGGTAACGCGGCGGAGATCGCCACGCTGGCCGGGCGGCCGGCCGAGATTCGAGGCGTGGAGTCGATCGGGGCTTCCGCGTCGGGCGCGGAGCTCGCCCGGGCAGCCGCCGGGGAGCTCGGCCTCGTAGCGGCGGTCACCGGTGTCGTCGATCACGTCTCGGATGGACGGCGGACGCTCGCCGTCTCGAACGGGCACGCCCTGCTGGGCTCCGTGACGGGCACGGGCTGCATGTCGACCGCAATCACGGGCTGCTTCCTCGCCGCCGACCGCGAGGACCCGATCGCCGCCGCCACCGCGGCCCTCGCCGCCTTCGGCGTCGCCGGCGAGATCGCCGCGGCCGAGGCGAAGGGTCCGGGCTCCTTCCACGTGAACCTCTACGACGCCCTGGCCGGGCTCGGGCCGGAGAAGCTCGACGCTCGCGCCCGGGTCGAGGAGGCGGAGTCCTGAGGCTGCACGCGATCGTCGACGACCTCGCGTCCGCCAGGGCAGCTGCAGCCGGTGGCGCGACCGTGCTCCAGCTCCGGCTGAAGAACGTGGCTACACGCGACGTGATCGAGCAGGGCCGGCCATTCCGCGATCTGGCACTGGAGGCGGGCTGCACCTTCGTCGTCAACGACGACGTGGAGGCGGCAATCCGGCTGCGGGCAGACGGGGTGCACCTCGGGCGAACGGACACCGGACACGACCAGGCCCTCTCGGCGGGCCTGCTGCTCGGCCTCTCGGCAGCGACGGTGGAGGAGGCGATCGAGGCCGAGCGCCTCGGTGCTGACTACGTCGGCGCAGGGCCGGTCTGGACGACGCCGTCGAAGCCCGATGCCGACCCGCCGATCGGCCTCGGTGGGCTGGCCTCGATCTCGAAGGCGGTGACCGTGCCGGTCGTCGCGATCGGCGGGATCGACGCGGGAAACGCCCCGGACTGCATCCGCGCCGGCGCGATCGGGGTTGCCGTCGTCAGAGCTGCGGCCGACGCCGCGGCCCTCGTTGCCGCGCTCGGCCGTGCGGCTCGCTGACCTCGGCGAGCTCGGCCTTCTCGCCGAGCTCGAGCGGCGCGGACTCGTCGGGCCGATCGCCGACGACGCGGCCTCGCTCCGAGACGGGCTGGTCGTCACCCAGGACGCGCTCGTCGAGGGGATCCACTTCCGCCTCGACTGGACGTCCTGGCGGGATCTCGGCTACAAGGCGGCCGCCGTGAACCTCAGCGACCTCGCCGCTTCCGGAGCCGAGCCCGAGGGGCTCCTCGTCACGCTCTCGGCTCCCGGCGTGACCTCGGTGGACGACGTGCTCGAGCTCTACGAGGGGATCGCGGAGACGGGGGTCGCCGTCGTCGGCGGGGACACCACCGACGCGGAGCGCGTCTCCCTCGGCGTCACGGCACTCGGGCGGTCGGAGCGCGTGCCGGGGCGCGGCGGGGCCCAGGCCGGCGACCTGCTCGTCGTCACCGGGCCGCTCGGAGCCTCGGCGGCGGGCTTCCACTGCCTGCGCGGCGGCTGGGAGAGCCCGCTGGTCGACGCGCACCGCCGGCCGCCGCTCAGGCTGGACGAGGGACGCCGGCTCGCCCGGAGCGCCCACGCGCTCCTGGACATCTCGGACGGTCTCGCAGCGGATGCCGGCCACCTCTCCCGCCGCTCCGGCTGCCGGGTCGTGATCGACCTCGAGCGGGTGCCGGTGGCCGCCGGAGTGGCCGAGGTCGCATCCAGGGCTGGCCGCGACGTCTTCGAGCTCGCCTGCGGCTTCGGCGAGGACTACGAGCTGCTCGCCGCCGTCGCCGACTCGGCCGGCCTCGCGGTCGTCGGAAACTGCGAGGAGGGAGAGGGCATGGAGCTTCGCCTCGGGGGGCGCACGGTCGACCTCCGCGGCTGGGAGCACTTTTCCTCGAAAAACTCGTTTCAGAATGACGACTCGCCGACGGGGTGCGCTGGGCGCGGCCGAGGCTAGGACGCAGGGAGTCCCGGTAGCAGCGCTACCGGGGCGACCGAGGACGACGCCTCGGACGCGCCCAGCGTGCCACGGCGGCTCAGTGCTTCATTTTGAAACGAGTTCTAAGGCGTAACCTTCGCCCGGTGCTGGTCTACGTGGTGAAGCGAGTCCTCGCCGCGGCCGTCCTCGGGCTCGCGCTCACCCTCGTCACGTTCATCATCTTCTACGTCATCCCGACGAACCAGGTGCAGGTTCGCGGCGGCGGCTTCACCGACCTCGGCCGCGCGACCCAGGTCTCAGGGCCGATCTTCGAGCAGTACGGAAGGTTCCTCTGGAACGTCGCTCACGGCTCCCTCGGCAACTCCTTCTTCTCCAGGCGGAGCGTCAACGAGATCATGCTCGACGCGGCGCCGGTGACGATCTCCCTGACGATCGGCGGGGCGATCATGTGGATGCTGATCGCCCTTCCGTTCGGGATCTTCTCGGCGATGCGCCCCCGCTCGGCGATCGACCGGAGCGCGACGATCCTCGTGCTGATCGGGCTCTCCGTCCATCCACTTTGGCTCGGGTTGATGCTCTCCTACATCTTCGGGTTCAGGCTGCACCTGCTGCCCGAGGGTGGCTACTGCGACATGATCAACCCGGACACGGCGTGCGGCGGCCCGGTGCAGTGGTTCAGCCACCTGCTGCTCCCGTGGTTCACGTTCGCGCTCGTCTTCGCGGCGCTGTACGTGCGCATGATCCGGGCGAGCGTGGCGGAGGCCCTGCACGAGGACTACGTCCGCTCGGGCCGCGCGAAGGGTCTGTCGGAGTGGGGGGCCGTGCGCGTCCACGTTCTGCCGAACGCGATCCTGCCCGTGTTCGCCATGCTGGCGATGGACATCGGCCGCTTCGCCCTCCCGACCGCCCTCTTCGTGGAGACCGCCTTCGGGTTGCCGGGTCTCGGAAAGGTGCTCTACGAGTCGCTCCAGCGCAACGACCTGCCGGTGCTCGTGGGCGTCGTCGTCTTCACCGTCCTCGGGATCGCGCTGCTGAACCTCGTCGCGGAGCTGCTCTACGCGGTCTTCGACCCGCGGGTGAAGCTGAGCACGGCGGGGATCCGGCTTTAGGCCCTAGGAGGGTTCGGGGGAACCGTCGGCAACAGGCTCCGAGAGAGCCTCTCCACGAACGGCGACCTCGACGAGCCGTGGATCGCGTCGATGTGTTCGAGCTGTGCTGCGAGTTCAGCCGTTTGGCTGCGGCCGGTCTCGTTCAGCGGAGGCCCTGTGAACCCTTGCCAGCGGTGATCGCGGTTCCAGTCTGTCTCACCGTGCCGAACGAATACGAGCGTCGCCACGGCATGACGTCCTTAGCTGCCGGCCGGCTCGCGGTCGAGCCAGTGCGCCCAGGCTGCCTCGTACTCGGGACGTCGCCGGGCGCCGATCACCGTTTCCTTCACCTCGCCGCCGTCGAAGAGGATCACGGTCGGAATCGACAGGACCCCGTAGCGGGAGGCCCACGTCTGGTGCTCGTCGATGTCCAGCTTGCCGAAGGCGACTCGACCACCGGCGTCGCGCTCGA
>Ga0136614_10001908_pt1 | contig 12685 bp, 6 predicted proteins | sample AntDrymUQ2792106_2_FD_106643 | JGI IMG/M metagenome (GOLD analysis project Ga0136614, IMG submission 106643) | Polar desert sand microbial communities from Dry Valleys, Antarctica - metaG UQ279 (21.06) | ecosystem: Environmental > Terrestrial > Soil > Desert | place: Antarctica: Dry Valley...
CCGCTGGCAGGTGACCGAATCCTGGCGCCGACAGGGGATCGGGCGGGCACTGCTGGAGGCGCTCGAGCGCCAGCTGGTTAGCCGCGGCATCCGGTCACTGCTGGCCCTTGCGCAGACCGACTCGATCGCGAGCGAGGCACTGGAGCAGATCGGCTTCCGGGGTCACCCGGGCCTGTCGTATTTCGAGCGGCGTGAGCTCGGCCACGGGACCGCGGGCGACCACGTGGCGGCGCTGGGAGGGACCTGGCCATCGCCCGAGCTGTGGGACAGGATCGGCGGGATGGACCGCGAGAAGGACCTGATCGAAAGCCGGATCGTCCTGCCACTGGCCAAGCCCGAACTTGCCGCTCGCCACGGTGTCCTGCCCCCCGGTGCGATCATCCTGTTCGGCCCGCCCGGCACCGGCAAGACCACGTTCGCGAAGGCCGCCGCGGCCCGCCTGGGCTGGCCGTTCATCGAGCTGACGTCGGGCCAGATCATGGGTCCCGACGCACATTCCCGGGCGGCCAGCCTGGCCGCGCTGTGGTCGGAGATCGATCCTCTCGACGCAGCGGTGCTGTTCATCGACGAGGTCGAAGCTCTGGCCGGGAACCGCGAGGGTTATCCCGAAGGCGTCGCTGTCACGAACGAGCTGCTCAAGCTGGTCCCGACGCTCCGCGCGACGCCGAAGCGCCTGCTTGTCTGTGCCACGAACTCGATCCGAGCCCTTGACCCGGCGTTCGTGCGACCTGGTCGCTTCGATTACATCCTCCCGGTCGGACCGCCCGACCGCGCCGCTCGGCTCGAGATCTGGCGGCACTATGTCTCGGCGATCACGGACGTCGCGGTCGACCTCGATCTCCTGGCCGAGCGAACCGAGATGTTCACCCCCGCAGACGTCGAGTACGCAGCGCACAAGGCGGCGCAACGGGCGTTCGAGCGGTCACACAGTACCGACGAGGATGCACCGGCGCAGACCGCCGACTTTCTCGAGGCCATCGCGGCAGTCCGCCCATCGCTGACCCCGGAGATGACGAAGTCGTTCGAAGATGACATCGTGGCCTTCGCGCGGATCTGACCGGCCCAAGGGTCGGGGCATCGGGGACGCGAGGGCGTAGGATTCGGACGTCGCCTGGAAACCCGGCGCGCCGGCGGCTTGTGCCCGAGGGGTCGTCGATCGACCGGCGGGGGACTGTCCAGCGGAGTCGTAGGTGGAGCGTCAACTGCCCAGATCGAGCCCCGCCGACGATCGGCCCGTGCCGACGGTGACCGGGAGCGCGGAGTCCATCGCAGGATCGTGGAGCGCTGCCGCCGGATCGGTCTCCGACGGACGGATGCATTGCCTCATCGTCGAGGATGAGGAGACGATCGTCGAGTTCCTACGTACCGGGCTCACGTACGAAGGTCATCGCACCACCGTCGCCGCCGACGGCGAAGCCGCCCTGCGCCTCGCGCAGGAGCAAACATTCGACCTGGTGATCCTTGACGTGATGCTGCCGGGCATCGACGGCCTCACGGTCTGTCGCCGCCTTCGTGGATCGAGCGACGTGCCCATCATCGTCCTCACCGCTCGCAAGGAGGTGGCCGATCGGGTCGCGGGACTGGATGCCGGGGCCGACGACTACCTGACCAAACCGTTCAGCTTCGCCGAACTGCTCGCGAGGATGCGTGCGGTCCTGCGCCGACGGGGTCAAGCCCTCGAGGCAGACGTGCTGACGAGGGGCGATCTCAGCCTGGACCTCGAACGTCACACGGCGCGCCTCGACGGTCGGCCGCTGGATCTCACGCCGATCGAGTTCGCCCTGCTCGCGCTGTTCATGCGCCATCCGCACCGGGTCTTCACCCGGGAGACGCTCCTGCATCGGGTGTGGGGCGAGGACCACAGCGGGGCCGTCAAGGTCGTGGACGTCCACATGAGCCGCCTGCGCCAGAAGATCGGCGAGGACCACCGCGGGATGATCCGGACCATCTACGGGATCGGCTACGAGCTGCGCGAGGAATGACCCGAGGTCGCTGGTCCGACCTGTCCCTCCGGGTCCGGCTGACGATCCTGTACGTCGGACTCCTGGCGGGGCTTGTCATCCTCTTCGGCTCGCTCATCTACTTCAACGTCCGCGACGTGTTCCTGTCCAGCACCGCCCAGCGTCTGGCGACCGAGGCGCGCGGACTCGTCGAGCGGAGCCAGGCCCTCGAACCGACGTCCCTGGCCGCCGCTTCGGAACGCCTCGCCAGCGGGATGGCCCGGTCGGGAGTGACCGCCGTGATCGTGGACCCATCCGGACGGCCGGTCGGGGACAGGCCGACCGGACCCACCGTGGTGCCCCCCGACCTGGTCGAGGACGTCCGAGCCATCGAGCGCGGCGAGGCGGTCCATTACACGACCGCGGTCGAGGGCAGGCCCACACTCGTCGTGCTGGTGCCACTGCCGCAGGCGAGCGGGAGCGACGCCGGACTCGCCACGATCCAGATGAGGCTGCTCATGGACGCCATCGATCCGCCGTTGCAGCGCGTGCGTCAGATCCTCGTGGCGGGCGTCCTGAGCGTACTGCTGCTCGCCCTGATCGGCGGGTTCTGGCTGACCGGGGCGTCGCTCGATCCCCTCCGTCGGATGGTGGCGACGTGCCAGCGGATCGCTGCCGGCGACTTCAGTGCGCGCATCCGGCTGCCCCATCGAGATGACGAGATCGGACAGCTCGGCGCCGCGTTCGACCAGATGGCCGAGCGGATCGAGGGGACCCTCGCCGCGCACCGTCGCTTCGTTGGGGATGCGTCGCATGAACTGCGGACGCCACTGACCGCCCTTGAGGGGTCGCTGGAGGTGCTCCTTCGCGGCTCCCAGGATGACCCTGCTTCGGTCAATCGCCTGGTCCTGGCCATGCACCGGGAGGTGAAGCGGCTCGAGCGGCTCTCCGACCGGCTCCTCGATCTGACTCGACTCGATGCGCCGCTGGCCGCCCGCACCCGCTCGATCGACCTTCACCCGCTCATGCTGGACCTGCACCAGCACCTCCGGGGGATCGCCCCGACCCACGACGTCATCCTGGAGCCTGGACCCCCCGTTCGGATCGCCGCAGACATGGATCTCCTGCGCCAGGCGTTCGTCGACCTGGTCGACAACGCGGCGGCCCACTCCCCGAAGAGCTCGAGCATCCGGATCGGCTGGCGCTGGGAACCGATCACGTCGTCGAACGTGGAACTGTGGGTGGCCGATGCGGGAGACGGCGTGACAGCCGATGACCTCCCCCATATCTTCGAGCCGTTCTACCGCGGCGATCGCTCGCGGTCACGGCGCCGGGGAGGCTCGGGCCTGGGTCTGACCATGGTCCGCGCGATCGTTCGGGCGCACGGCGGGCGGATCCGAGCCCAGAGCCAACCCGAGTCTGGGGCACGCTTTGTCATCACCCTCCCGACCGAGCCTTCGCCGGGCATGGTCGGAGGCTCGTTCGCGGCGGTGGGCCAAGGGGTCGCACACGCGGGGTCCGGCTCCGGCCCCGCAACGCCGTAGGGCGCAGCCCCCTCGACATCAGGGCGAGGCACCCTCGCTGATGCGCTCGACGAATGCGTCCACCGCCAAACGGGTCCGATCAAGTAGCGGGCCCGGGAAGATCCCGACCGAGATCACGGCGACCGACAGCATCACGCCGACCGCCAGCTCGCGCGGCCGCAGGTCCGGGATGGGTGGCACGGTCCGCCGCTCCGGGCCGAGGAACGTGCGTTCGAAGACGGCGAGAAAGGCCACCGCACTCAGCACGACACCGATCACCGCGATGAGCCCCAGCGCTCCGTGCGCCCGGAAGGCACCCAGCATGATCAGGAGCTCACCGGGAAAGCCGCTGGTGCCGGGCACGCCGATCGACGCCAGTCCGAGGATGAAGCAGACGATCGCCAGCCGCGGCACGGATCGAGCTAGTCCCGTCCCCAGCCCGGCCGCATCGGTGGTGCTCATGCGTGCATAGATGAACCCGCTCACCAGCAGCAGCCCCGACGCGGCGAGGCCCAGATTGACCATCAGCAGCAGGGCGCCCTGCACTCCCTGCGGGCTCATGGCGGAGATCCCGAGCGCAGCCAGGCCCACGTGGCTGATCCCGGCAAATGCGAGCATGCGCCGGATGTTCGTTTGGACGATCGCGATGAGCGCTCCGTACAGCAACCCGAGCAGCCCCACTGCAGCCAGTGCCCACGCGAACTCCCGGGCAGCGTCGGGGACGAGCGGCAGCCCGATCCGCAGGAACCCGTACAGCCCGACCTTGACTCCCAGCAGGAATACCCCGAGCCCGGCCGGGCCATGCAGGAGGGTCGCCGGCAGCCATCCATGGAACGGCACCAACGGCCCCTTGACCGCGAACGCGATCGCGAACAGGCCGAGGACCACGAGCTGCAGATCCATGCTCACGGGCACGGCGAGCAGGTCGATCAGGTCGAACGAGTACCGACCGCCTGTGCTGCCGCCCGTGACCTGCTGATGATTGATCCCGAGCAGGATGATGCCGACCAGGAGTGGCGCCGAGCCGATCAGCATGTACATGACGTAGCGGGCTGCCACCTCCTGCCGTTCGCGGCCGATCCCCGCCGCACGGATGAGGAAGTAGGTCGGTACCAGCATCACCTCCCAGAAGATGAAGAACAGCACGAGGTCGACAGCCACGAAGACCCCGAGGATCGTGGCCTCGAGGACGAGCAGGGCCGACAGGATCGGCGTCGTCATGGCCTGCAGGACGCTCGAGGCGGACAACAGCACAGCGAGTGTCAGCAGGGTGACGATCGGGATGAACAGCACGCTGATCCCGTCGACCCCGACGTGATAGCCGATCCCGGCGCTCGGCATCCAATCGACGCGCTCGACGAGCTGCATGCCTGCCACGTCCGGTCGGAACAGGGCCACGACCAGGACGGCCAGGCCGAGTTCCAGGATCGCCACCATGATGGCCGCTCGCCGTGCGAATCCGGCCGGCAGGACTGGCAGGATCAGGCCACCGATCAGTGGAAGAAGAACGAGCAAGCCGAGGATCGGGAACCCCGCCTGGTCCGCGGCGGCAGTCTCGGGCACGATCACGGGTGCGCCTCCGCCTCGATGGTCACGACGTCGCCAGGCTGCGCGCCCGCAAAGGATCCGCGCTCGATCCGCTGTTCGAGAGCTCGCAGGGAGCCCTCGATCGTGCGCACGAACGGGGTCGTGTACAGGCCGATCCACAGGATCAGGACGATCAGCGGAACAGCGATCGCGACTTCTCGCACGCGAAGATCCGGGATCTCGGGCCGCAGCGACGGATTGACCGGCCCCATGAACGCCCGCTGGAAGAAGCGCAGCATGTAGGCGGCCGTCAGGAACGTGCCGAGCCCCGCCATGACGGCGATGAGCCAGTGCACCTCGAGACCACCGAGCACGACGAGGTGCTCGCCGTTGAATCCGTTGGTTCCGGGCAGGCCGATGCCGGAGATGGTGATGAGCAGGAACAACGCCGTCAGAACGGGGACAAGGTGGAGGAGCCCGCCCATCTGCTTGAGGTCGGGCCGGCCGATGCGTGTGTGCAGGAAGCCTGCGAGGAAGAACAGCCCAGCGCCGGTGATCCCGAGATTGATCATCTGCAGCAGCCCGCCCTGCAGACCGGCGAAGTTCAGCGAGAACAGGCCGAGCATCACGACGCCCATGTGACTGAGGCTCCCGAAGGCCAGCATCCGCCGGAGGTCGGTCTGGGCCAGCGCGATGAGCGCCCCGTACACGATCCCGGCGCCGCCGAACGCAGCCATCAGCCAGAACCACTCTCGGGACGCTTCGGGCAGGAGCGGGATCACGAATCTGATGAAGCCGTACGTGCCGAGCTTGATGCCGACCAGGAACACGCCCGCCCCGACGATGGGGCCGTGTTCGAGGACTTTGGGCAGCCAGGTATGGAACGGGAAGACGGGCGCCTTGATCGCGAACCCGAAGAACAGCGCGAAGAACGCGACGGTCTGGACGGCCAGCGGCACCGGCACCGTCAGAAGCTCGAGGAGGTCGAAGCTCGGGCCACGCTGCCCGTCGCCGAAGGTCGCATGGTTCCAGGCGAGGGTCAGGATCCCGGCCAGCATCAGGACCGCTCCGACGGACATCGCCATGACGTAGTGGCGGCCGGCTTCGCGTTGCAACGGCCCGGTCCCCCAGCGGGTGATGAGCAGATAGCTCGGCACCATCTCCAGGACGAACACCAGCCAGAAGAGGAGCAGGTCGATCGAGATGAACGCGCCGATCATCGTCGACTCGAAGGCGAGCATCGCGCTGACGTAGCCGGCCACGTCCTCCGTCGCCGTCTTCTCGGCGTATCCGATCACGAGCACCGCCAGCAATGCGATGATGGGCAGGAACAGCACGCTCAGGCCATCCACACCGACCACGTAGCCGAGTCCGAGGGCAGGGATCGACGGGCCGCGTTCGACGAACTGCATATCGGGGACGCCCGGCACGAACAGCAGCATCAGCACGCCGGTCAGCGCCAGCTCGATCATCGCCACCCACAGGCCAACCTGGTACGCCGTGTGGCGATCCCGGATGAGCCAGACAGCGAGAGCTCCGAGCGCGGGCAGCAGCAGCAGCACCGTCAGAAGCGGAAACCCCACCTGGGCGCTCGACGGGATCTCGCCGAGGATCATGGGGCGGACAGGAGGATCGCCACGACCGCGGCCAGCAGCAGTGACCCGGCGACCAGGGTGCCGAACACGGCCGGCCGGGCCAGGGTCTCCTCCAGTTCGAGCAGGGCGGGCTCGAACCTTGTGCCGGCCGAGCCCAGGGAGGCCGTCGTGCGCACGATCAGGACCTCCTCGGCCCACGCCGCGCCGCGCGCACCGGCGACCGCCAGCCGGTCGAGGAGCTCAAGGGCCGCATCACTGGCGTGTTCGACCTGGACAGCGGCTCCGCCGAACGATGTCGCCAGCCGGTTGATGAGCCCGGGCGCCACCTCGCTCGCGTGCTCGACCCGGGCACCGGCTCGGCCGAACGACGTCGCCACCCGGCTGAGGAGGCCGGGCGCCACTTCGCTGTCGTGCTCGACCTGGGCAGCCACCCCGCCGAGCGATGTCGTCAGCCGGTCGAGGAGCCCTGGTGCTGCCTGGGGCGTGACGGTGCGCGACGACGACGCGATCCGCGTAGTTCCCCCGACGATGGCGCGGTTGAGGACGTCGGTGTCGAATCTGTCGAGCGCGGCGGCGAGCCGCTGGACAGGCCGGCCCGCGAGCGCCGCGTAGATCTCGTCGAGCCAGAACCGCTCGACCGCCGCGCGGTACATCGCGCGACCAAGCCGGGAGGACGGGACCCGCGGCTCCGGGCGGAATCGGTCGAACCGGGCGGTCGAGTACCAGGACACGCCGATGGCGAACAGGAAGACCACGACGAGTGTCGACTGGAGGGCGGCATCGACTCCGGGGAGCCGCGGCGCTGCCGGCACCCCTGCGCCGACGAGCTGGCTGAACCACGTTCCGGACAGACCACCTGGCACGATCCCGAGCGCCACGCCGACCGTCACCAGGAGGCCAAGGCCCAGGAGCGCCGGCAGGATGCGTCCGACCCGGCGATCGGTCGTATGGCCCGCCTGGTGATCGCCCTTCACGAGATGGACGTCGACCATCCGGGCCACGAGGACGCCGGCCGTCAATGCCGTCGCGCCACTGATGGCGGCGAACACGGAGCCTGTCAGTGGGTCGGCCCACGCGCCCGCCCCGAGAACGATGAATGCTCCCGCCCCGGCCACCACCAGCCCCGCTGCGCCCGCGAAGGCGATCTTGCCGAAGCCTGTCGGGGCACGCTCCGTCTCGCGCAGCTCCCGACCGCCGTGCAGCGCATGCATGATCGACGGAGCGGTCAGGAAGAGGTAGGTCTTGAAGTAAGCATGGGCCGCCAGATGGAAGATCGCGATCGCGTAGGCGCCCAATCCGCAGGCCACGAGCATCAGCCCGAGCTGGGCGGTCGTGGAGTAGGCGAGCACGCTCTTGATGTCCGTCTGGACCAGTCCGAGCACCCCGCTGTAGACCGCGGTGGCGGCCCCCACCAGCGTGACCACGGCGAGCGCCTCCGGCGCGCGGTCGTAGAGCGGCGCGCTGCGGGCCAGGAGATAGACGCCTGCGGTGACCATCGTCGCGGCATGGATGAGCGCGCTCGACGGCGTGGGACCCTCCATCGCGCGTGCCAGCCAGGTCGTCAGCGGCAGCTGCGCCGACTTGCCGATCGCGCCGACGAGCAGTGCCAGGCAGATCGCCGTGATGCGGCCGGGGTCGACGCCCGCCGCCTGGCCGAACACCACGTCGAAATCGGTGCTCCCGAAGCTGTCGACGAGCAGGAAGATCGCGACCAGGAACCCGGCGTCGCCGATGCGGGTCATGACGAACGCCTTGGTCCCGGCCCGAGCGGCCGAGGGGCGCTCGATGTAGAAGCCGATGAGCAGATACGAGCAGACGCCGACCGCTTCCCAGCCGACGAACATCAGGACGTAGCTGTTGCTCATCACCAGCAGCAGCATCGCCGCGAGGAAGAGCGAGAGCACGGTGAAGTAGCGCGCGAACCCGACCTCCTTGTGCATGTAGTTGATCGAGAACCGGGCGACGAGGGCACCGATGCTGGTCACCACGAGCACCATCACCGCCGACAGGGGGTCGACAAGGAGTTCGACGTCCACGCTCAGGTCGCCACTCGCGAGCCAGGACATGACCGGGACGACGCGCGGCGTCGGGTCGATCGCGACGGCGACCAGAAGGCCCACCCCGGCGAGGAACGCGAGGAACGTCGCACCGACCGTGATCCCGCCGATCACGCGCGCCGGCACCCGCGGTCCGCCGAGCCCGGCGATGCCGTTTGCGATCGCGGCCGCGAGCGGAAAGGCTGGGACGAGGAGCGCGAGGAACTCGACCGGCATCGTCAGGCCACCGCGTCCTGCTCGGTACGCTGCTCGATCAGTGCCGGCGGCACGAAGCCGGTCTTGCCGCGATACCACTCGAAGGAGGACGCCACCACCGGCAACGTGGACGGACTGCCTTCCCATCGAACGAACCCCTGGCCAGGCACGAACAGGTCGAAGTCGCCGTTCTCCGGGTCGACGGCCACGAGGTGGACCCAGGCGTTGTCAAGCAGTTCGCGGATGCCCGCCTGGCGGCCGTAGATGGCGCCGAGGATGGCGGTACTGGCCTCGACGAGCAGGTGCAGGCGCATCGGCTCATGGACCTCGACCATCTGGCGCGGCAGTCCGGTGCGCAGGTCGCTCATGGCACCTTCCATCACGCCGATCAGGCCGGACACGTTGTGCGGGGCCTTGGTGTCGGAGCCGTAGCGCTTGTTGTCGACGGTCGAGAAGTAGTACTCGAGATTGATACCGGCCCCGACCGGCCCGACGGACAGGAGGATCCGCTCCACGATCGTGCCGGTCGGGTCCTGCGTCGGGTCGTACGAGATCAGGAAGGGGCGGCGGTCCAGGAACAGGCCCTGGGTGATCGCGCGCCTGCCCACGACGGCCATCGCGTTCGTTGCGTGGCCCCACTCCGGCCGGACCTGGCTCAGGTCCATGGAGCGGCCTTCGATGTGGCGCAGGGAGTGGGCCGGCGAGGCGTCCTTGGGTGCCGACCCGAACCGTCGGCAGCGTTCCTGGGCAGATCGCGCCCGGGCTTCGTCGATGTCGGCGACCAGGCGATCCCAGTCGGCCCTGTGACTCGCCGGGATGTCCTCAACGTCGTAGAAGGTCACGAGCTCGGAGCAGGTGTTGTGCTCGGCGCCGACGAAATGGGTGTCGGCCGGGATGTGGATGCCGCGCTCGGCCAGGATCTCCCGGACGGGCGGTCGGTTGGCCATGGCGGTGAAGGCCCGGGCATTCGGTCCGCCGTGCTTGCCGCCGGCGGCGCCGCAGTCGTGCGCCGATTCGTGCGGGTTGTTCATGCTGAGCGAGCCGTGCCCGGCGAACACCACGAGACGGGCGAAGTGGTGCGTCAGCCCGACGTTGCGCAGGATCGCCTCGACCCGGTCCGACTGTTCCGTGGTTGCAAAACCGCGCGGGTCGTGGGCGCCGTGGCCCCCGTTGCCGTCGTCCGCGTGCGACGACTCGTGGGCGGCCTGCGCCCCGGCGTGTGCAGGGGCCAGCTCTGCGGCCTCAGGCAGCGTGACGGTCAGTTCCGTGCTGACGGGCGGTAGCACTCGTCGGCCCAATGCTTGCACGAATCGCTCGTACCCGATCGGCGCGAGGACCCGCCCGGCGAGCGGCACGGCCTGGAGCAGGCCGAGGAGATCGATGAGGAAGTACGCCGGGAGGAAGTTGCGCTTCATCTCCCAGTACGCGTCATGCACGACGCCCCACCATGTCGCTCGCGTCTTGACCCGCTCCCGCCGAGCCACATCGGCCGGGCGCGCGATCTCCGTGACGATCTGGGTCGGCGTGATGACCGGGGGACAGAGCGGCGTCAGCTCGTGCTCGTCGAGGCCGGCGTACTGCATCGGGATCCCGTAGAAGCCTGCGGCACCGAACGTCTCATCGTCCGGGGCGATCTCCTCCAGATGGCGGCGGATCGCCTCCTCTCGCTCGTCGATGCAGAAGAACACCTGTGCCGCCGGGCGTCGGTCCCGAGCAAGCCAGCGGCCACGCCCTCGGTTGGCGGCGATCGCTCCAAGGATCTCTTCTCGGTAGTGGCGCTCGTAGGCACGCAGCCAGATCGGTCCGTGGGCCTCGGGTGGGAACGCATCGAGCGCTCCGAGCAGCCGCGCCGGCTCGTCGTCGCCGAGGCTCCGCACGTCCGAGGCGGTGAGGCCGAGGAGCTGGGCGAGCTGGAACAACCGCCAGGCCGTGCTCCGCACCGCCGGGCCGCCGTCACCGTCGGGCGGCAGCGCCGTCACCAGGCGCTGCCATTCAGCATCGCGCGGTCCGCGTCGCCCGGCGAGCCTGCGGACGTCGTCGGCTAGGCCGTCCGGAAGTCCGCCGGCCTGCAGCGCGCGGCGCAGCCGATATTCTGGTTCGTGGGCGGCGAAATAGGCGCGGATCGCCGGGATCGATGGATCGAGGCCCCAGATGTCCCGGCACCGGGCAGCCACGAGGCAGCGCTCGTAGAACAGCCGAACGGCCAGGAAACCGGCCATGTCGATGGGTTGCGCCGCCTGTCGCGGATAGGCTGGCCGAGCCTCGCGCCAGGAGATCAGGGCCGCCCAGCCGGGCAGGGCCTGCAGTTCGCGGCCCAGGTACGCGCCCCATTGCTCCTCGGGCACGCCCAGCAGGTCGAGCTCGGCGATGATCGCGTCGCGCGGCGCCCACGGCAGGCCCGAGATCTCGGCGCGCCAGCCCCGCACGCCCGCGAGGCGCGGACCGATGTCGTCGGCTGCCGAGGCGCGCCAGGCCGCAAAGAAGCCGCTCCATCGCTCCGGCATCCGCCACGCTCCGAGGCCTTCGTCCAGGAAGGACCCGGCGAGGCGGATGAGGATGCCGTTGACGAGGTCTCGGAGCGGCTCGCCGGTCACAGCCTCGATGAACTCGAGGTTGGTCATCTCCGTGCCGAGGCGAGCCAGTTCGTCGGCCCAGCCGGCCGCCACCGGAGCCGCCTCCGGTCCAGGCCCACTGTCGACGTCCTCTCTGAAGCGTGGTCCCATGTGGCGGGGATCGGTCCCCGACAACGGGTCGGCTGCCCCGGATCGCTCGAGGCACGCCGACCACAACGCTCCGACGGCCGTCGCTTCGATGCTTCCGCCCAACTGGTCCGCGATCGCGCCGTACGTACCCCGGACGCCGAACTGGCGGCGGGCGATCGCGTTGACCAGGTCGACCTCGGCTTCGAGCCAGCGCGCCCGGATGCGGTCTCGATCCGGACGACTCATCGATGCGGTCTCGCGGTCGACCGAGTCGAGGTAGTCGTCTCGGCGAGTCGCAGGTATACCCAGCTGATACCAGGCAGTCTCCAGGCGCTGGGTGGTGGCCGGGCCGACCGATGCGCCGTCGTCCGTCGAGGAGACGCTCCGGAGGCGATCGCGCAGCCGCAGGCCTGTGTACGTCTCGAGGAGGCCGGCCAGGGTCCTTGCCGATCCGACCTCCGTGAGGTCCCGTGCCAGATCCTCGCTGGCGCGCTGGAGGAACGCGGTGCGCACGCGCGCGGGAAGGTCAGGGCGAAGCTGGCGCACGGACCCGAGATCAGCCTCGAAGCGGAGTCGACCCGGCGGCAGCTCCGTGACACCCTGCACGAAATGGACCCGGCGCACCTCATCGGCCGTGATCACCCGACCGCGAACCGACGCCAGCGGCTCCGCTGAGCCGGTCCCCGCCGTGGCCAGAGCGTCGGCGATGTCATCGTCATCGATACGGCCGCCGGCATACGCGCTTCGGAACTCCTCGTTGGACAGGTAGCCGTGCCCGCCGACGACTGCTCGCGCTTCGTTGATGGCCTGCTCGAACGGGAGGTGCTGGAGTCCGTGCAGGGTGTTGTGATGGATGAACGTGCCGATCGGGCCCTGGTTCGACAGGTAGTGCTTCTGGTGGTCGAGTTCGTGGGCGAGGTGCTCGTGCCGATCGCGGGTCATGGGTTACCGGAACACGGCGGTGAGGTCCGCTGTGGTGGGGCTGACCAGCGCCAGGATGATGCCGGGAAACAGGCCGAGCATGACCGTGACCGCGGTCAACGACAGCACGACGACCATCTCCCGAGGCTCCAGGTCGGACAGGGCCACCCAGCGAGCGTCGAGCGGACCCATGACCATCTGGCCGATGGTTCGCAGTGAATACGA
>Ga0136614_10001909_pt1 | contig 12684 bp, 5 predicted proteins | sample AntDrymUQ2792106_2_FD_106643 | JGI IMG/M metagenome (GOLD analysis project Ga0136614, IMG submission 106643) | Polar desert sand microbial communities from Dry Valleys, Antarctica - metaG UQ279 (21.06) | ecosystem: Environmental > Terrestrial > Soil > Desert | place: Antarctica: Dry Valley...
CGGGTGCGCGTTCGCAGAGCGACGCTGACCGGCGACCCCAATTCGCCCGGCCCGGTCTTCGGTGAGAACCGGACGTGGCGGCTGGCTGATCGCGCCGGTGCCCCCACCGGATCCGGTGGGGGCGGCGGTCCCGGCGGCCCCGGTGGCCCCGTCGGAGGCGGGGACGGCGACGACTCCAGAGTGGGCCGGCGCGGTCCCGGCGGGGAGATCGTCCTCGTTATCGTGTGCCCCGCCAACTCCCAGCAGGAGCCGCAGCAGAGTGAGGAATGCGCGGGATGAGCGCACCTGGCGAGGAGTTCACCGTCGATGAGGGCTCGCCGTTCGACCTGGCCCTCACCGCGGCCCGGGCGGCTTTCGAACGCCGCGACCTGACGGTCATGGACGAGCAGTATCGGCGTGCTGTCCAGTTCGCCCGCAGCGAGTCGGCGACCCTGCGCACCGCGGTCGCCGCCGAGCACATCCGCCGGCTGCGCGTCCTGAACGACAGCACCAGGGCGCTGGCCCGGTGCGAGGAGTACCTGGCGGGTGGCGGCGAGGACGTCCAGCTGAGGCTGTTGCGCGCCGAGACGGAGCTGTCCCGGGGTGACCACTCCCGGATCGATGCCGAGCTCACCGCGATCCGTCGGCTCGCCGGCGGGCGCCCGGCGCGCCCGGCCGACGACGCGCTACTGAACCGGCTTGAAGGGTGCGCCGCGAGCCGCCACGGCGAGTGGTCGCTCGCCGAGCAGCATCTGCTCCGGGCTAAAGACGGCTTCGCCGCACTCGGCAACACTGCCGCGGTCACCGTCGTCGACGACGATCTCCGCGACCTCGCCGTACTCCGGGGTGACGCGGCGTCCAGCCAACCGCCGAGCGCACCCGAGCGCTCGCCGCAGGTCCGGCTCACCCGCTCCGAGGAGCTGCGCCTGGCCGGGTGTTATGAGCAAGCCCTCACCGAGCTCGACCCGGCGTTCGAGGGACCGCTCGACCGCGCGATGAGGTTTTTCTTCCTCGAGGCGAAGATCCGGCTGCTGCGCCTGCTGCGCAACGACGACCAGGCCGACAAGCTGATGCCCGCGCTCTACGAGGCCGCCCGTGCGTCCGCGCAGCCTGCGGAGAACCTCGTCGCGGCGCGACGTCTCGCCTCCGATGGCGCCATCGGGCCCAGCGCGCTGGTCGCCCCCGGCCACCGGCTCCAGCACGTCCGCCGGCTCGTCCAGGACAGCCGACTCGACCAGGCCGAGCGGCTGCTGCTCGCTGAACCTGCGCCGCCCGAGCCGGACGACCGCCACGCCGCCGAGTGGCATCTCGCCGCGGCCGAGCTCACCCTCGCCGATGCCGACCGGGCACTGGCGCGGCAGGCTCTCGGTCACCTCCGGGAGTGCCTCCGGTACGCGAGCGCGGACACCCTCATCGCTATCCGGATCATCGCGCAGCGGCTCCTCGGCCACGCCCACGCGTGGCTGGACGAGATGGACGAGGCCGCCGAGGCGTGGGCGAGCGCACACCGGCTGGAGGAGCGGGTAGCCGGGCTGCAACCGAGCCATCACAACCGGGTTCGGATGCTGCGGGCGGCACCGGACGAGTTCGACGAGCGGATCCGGGTGGCCGCCCGCGCGATCGAGCGCGACAAACGATGGGCGCCGGCGGTGGTCGTCGGGATGGAGGCGGCCAGGGGTGCCGCGATCCTGCCCAGGATCCTGCCGGGCCGCGAGCCGCTCGTGCGGGAGCTTCCCAGCCCGAGCGACATCGCCGGTGCCCGCCGCTGGATTCGTCGGACTGTCCGCGGACTGCCCCGGTCGCAGATCATCTGGATGCTGCACGCCACTCCGGATCACGTACACCACGTGTTCATCCAGCGAACCCTGCGTCATGTGCACGTCCACCATGCGCCCGTACCCTGTGCGCGCGACACGTTGATCAAGTCGATCGACGCCCTGACCCGCTGCTGGCAGACCGGCGACACCCTGGAGGCGGCGCTGCTGAGCCGGGACTTCGACGTGCAGCTACTCGGTGTCGCGAAGCAACTGGGACTCGACCATCTGAATCTTCCCGAGCGTTTCGAGCGGATTGCCGTGGTGGCCGGTGGGGAACTGTCCGAGATCCCGTTCGCCCTGCTTCCGTGCCCCGGTCAGGAGTTGCCTGATACTCAGGCCGCTCGTCAGGCACCGTCGCCGCCATGCCTCGGGCGAGACTTCACATTGATAGGAGCCCGGTACGCGCTGTCCGACCTGCCCTGCCTCTCGGTCCGGCACCCGCTGCGCCGACGCTCGCGCGGCCAGCGAGGGGCCCGAGGAAAACAGATGCTGCTGCTACAACCGAATGCAGCTGGCGGCACGGCATCGGTCGACGACCACCGGTTCGTCGCCGCGAAAGGCGTGCCGGGCCGAGAGCCCCTCACAGGTGCGCAGGCGACCCCGGCGAGGTTGCGCGAAGAACTGGCCACCGGGCAATACCGCCAGGCGCGCATCGATAGCCACGGCAAGTTCGAGTGTGACCCATCCCTGCAGCCGATCATCCAGCTCGATCCCGAGGGGGCAGCCGGGGAGATGACCCCGGAGGACCTCGAGTCCATGAGGCTCGACGGTATCGGAACGGTCGTGCTGGGTGCCTGCGAGACCGGGATGGCCAAGCGCATCGGGCGCGACGAGCGCACGGGGTTCGTGCGCGCCGCGCTGCTCTCCGGTGCCTCGGCGGCGCTTGCGGCGCGTTGGGAGGCGCTCGACCCGGTGGCCGCGCGCGTCCTGGACCGGTTCGAGCGGAACCTCCGTCACCACCCGCGCGACGTCGCGCTGTTCCTCGCTCAGCGCGAAGAAGACACCCGGGACCGCAGCGGGGACCCGTCGCCGCGGCAATACCCTGCGACGAAAGCCCACCCGGCTCGCTGGGCAGCCTGGACGCTCTACGGCGACACCAGCTATCAGACCCGGCGAGGACCGCTGCTCCGGTGGCTGCTCCGCCCGCGTAACGCGGCAGTGCCGATATCGATATACGAACCGACAACTGGGGGGCAGCGATGAGCGCGTTCGGATTCGCCCGGTGGGCGGCCCACGGCGCAACGGCCGTCCTGGCCCTGCTGACCCTGGTGCCCGCAGCCACTGCCGGACCTGGCAACCGGGCGGTAGGCCAGGAGCCGCCCCCCGAGTTGCAGCCGGTGCAGATCGTGGTCCTGGTCGACGAATCGGGGAGCCTGTCCCCCGAGGACGTCGCCCGGGAACGCGACGCGGCGCGGGTCATCGTGCAGGGCGAGCCGTCGCCCGAGTCGACCGTATCGGTGGTCGGCTTCGCCAGCGCTGACGCGCCCGGCCAGTCGCCGGTCGACCCGGTCTGCCCGCCGACGAAACTGAACACGGCACAGAACCGGCAGTTCCTGGCGGAGTGCGTGGGCGAGGTTCGCCGTCGTAGCCCAGCCGAGGGCGAAGGCACCGACCACGTGAACGCGCTGCGCCAAGCACTGAGCTACCTCCGTGCCCCGGGCACCCCCGACCAACCGAAGATCGTCTTCTTGCTGACCGACGGCAAGCTCGACGTGGGCAAGAGCCCGGCATACGGCAAGACCCCGGATGACCGGGACGACGCCGCCCGACAGCAGATCCCTGGCCTGCTGGCCGAACTGAACCAGGCTGGTGTGCAGGTGTGGCCGCTCGGCTTCGGGCAAGCCGACCAGGCCCAGCTGGGCGGGTTCGCCACCGGCGCCGCGCAAGACCGCTGCGGATTCACGACACCGCAGCCGACCGCGACGGTGATCACCGGATCGGCCGACCTGCTGCGGGCCATCGGCAATGCCTTCAGCACCGCACGCTGCACGAGTGTCAGTGAGCCCAAGACCGACGAGCTACCCGCCGGGGGTAGCGTCGACCTCGAGGTGAACGTCCCCGCGATCGCGAGCGAGGGCTCGATCCTGGTGTTCAAGCGCGATCAGCGGGTCACGGTCGGCTACTTCGACCCGAAGGGCACCCCGGTACCCGCCAACGGCGAGCTCGGGATTTCCCGGTTCGAGCTCATCGGGCAGAACTCCGAGGCCGAATCGCTGCGAATCGTCAACCCGATGCCGGGGCGATGGACGGTGCGGCTGTCCGCGCCACCCGGCGTGTCTGCCCAGGACGTCGGCGCCACGGCCGTCTTCCAGGGCGCGATCCGCGCCGACATCACTGTCGACCCGGTGCGACCCGCCCCGGGGTCGACTGTCGACGTCACGATGCAGGTGTACGGGTCCCGGGACGCGATCAGCGAGCCGGAGCAGCTGCAGGGCCTGACCTTCACCGCCGAGCTGAGTGGCGACGGGTTCCCGCCCGTTCCTCCTGTCGAGCTGTCCGATGAGGACGGCAATGGCCAGTATCGGGGCCCGCTCGGTGTCCCGGATGGTGCAATCGGGCGGCTGGACTTCATCGGCAGCGTTACCGGGATCGGGGTGAGCGGCGACCAGCGCCCCTTCGCCACTCGGATCTCGCGTGGTGCCGCCGACGTCCAGGGCACGCTATCCCTCGACGGCGTCGACACCGACATCGTCGTCGGGACCTCGCTGAACGGGACGGCGAACGTCACCAACTCGACCGGGCAGCCGCACACGCTACGGCTCGAGGTGGCCGACCAGAGCCCGGGCACGGTGGTGGCGGCCGAGCCGGCCCAGCTGACGGTGCCGGCCTCCGGTAAGGCCGTACTGCCGTTCACCGTCCGATTCGACCCGGCCACCGCGCTCGGTGGCAACCAGGCCCGGCTGCGGCTGGTGGACGAATCCGACGGCACCCTGGTCGCAGAGCTGCTGTTCGCCCGCAATGTCGTGGCCGAGCCCGGCCTGATCGAGCGCTTCTGGTGGCTGTGGCTGCTCCTCGCGATCGCGCTGGGCGGGGCGATCGCCGGACTGGTCAGGTGGTGGCGTCGGCGCCCACCACCGCCGAGCGACCTGCGCGGTGTCCGGATCGAGCTGCGCCGCCGCGGCGAGGTCGTCGACACCATCACCGCACGCCACCGCGGGGAGGAATTTCGCCTCGGGGTCCTGCGCGACGACGGCGCCGCGCGTCCTGGCCTCACGACGGGCACCGGCGGAGATCGTTACCGGGTGCACAGAGGCCGAGGCGGGCCCAGAGTGTCGGGACCGTCCGGCGAGCCCGTCGACCTGGCCCCGGGCGGGGTGCTCGACCTGGGCGACGGTGTGGAGCTGGTCGTGCACGACCGCCCGGCGAGCGGCGGTGCAAGCAGGCCGGTCCGCAAGCCATCGGCGAATGGCAGCCGGGGCACGCGACCGCGCCCGACGTACCGCCCTGACCCTTATTCGAACGGTGACCCGGGCAACCGCCCAGGCTCGAGGGAGGACCCCTATGACAACACCGACTAGCCGGACCGGCCAGAGGACGAGGTGAGGATCGCGTCATGAAGATTCATCAGCCGATGCTGTTCCTCGGTCTCGGGGGGACGGGTTGCCGGGTGGGCCGAGAGCTGGAGCGAGTGCTGCGGGAGGCTCTCTGCGGCCCGGACGGCACTGAGCTGGTCGGGCGGATGCGCGGCCATGACTACCTGCCCTACCAGCTACCGCCGTGTCTGCAGTTCGTGTACGCCGACCTGAGCGTCAACGAGCTGAGCAAGGTGCTCCCGAACGTGGTACCCAGCGCCGATCATCACGCGGCCGCCCAGCACACCACGCATCTCATTGCGAATCTGGTCCCGCCGAACCATCACAACAGCGCACAGCTCACGCAGGCGATGCGGATCACGATGGACGACGGGCTGTTGAGCTGGCTGCCGGGTCCGGAGACCGATCCGCGGGTTGCGCCGCTGACTGCGGGGGCGGGTCAGTTACCGACGGTGGGGCGGGCGGTGCTGTTCGAGACGATGCGTCAGGGCCGCGGCCCGAACGCGGTGTTGCATGGGGTGACCGCTGCGATGCAGCAGATCAACGCCTCGGGTGCCGCGTTGCATGAACTCGGCGGCAGGCTGGACAACACCCTTGACGTGTTCGTGGCGTTCTCGGTGGCAGGGGGCACTGGTAACGGCATTTTCTACGATTACCTGCACATGGTCGGCGAGCTGGTGCGCCAGACCGGTACCCAGGCCCGGATCTACCCGCTGGTGCTCATGCCCTCGGCGTTCGAGGACGGGATGGGCGGGGGGCGGGCCGCGGTGCTCAACGCGGGTTCCGCGCTGGTGGATCTGTTCCGGCTGGTTGATGACCAGAATGCCCAGGGCACTGACGATGAGGTGGGCGGGGGAACGCAGGATCGGGGTCCGCTCTCTGTCCGCTTCCCGAGCGAGCCGCATCCGATCATTCTGCGGCCGGCCACCGTGCAGACCGCGTTCCTGTTCGGCCGCCCGGATGACGGGGTGAACGGTGAGGACCTGATCCGCTCGATGGTGTCTTTGATCATGGCTTTGGTCGGCGCGGGGCCCGAGGGGGGTGTGTCCTTCGCTGAGTACTTCGTGAACACCACGTCCAGCCGCTCGGCGCTGTCTGAGACCGGGATCGGCAGGCGAGGGGTGTCGACAGCCGCGGTCGCCTCGCTGACGATCCCGCTCGCTGCGCTGGCCGACGTGGTGAGCTCGCGGCTGCTGGCCGACGCGGTGCGCGCCCTGCGGGTGACACCCACTGGTGCCGGGGTGCAGAACCGTGACCTCATCGAGCGCTTCGACATCGCTTCCGGGCTGGAGGGCTTCTTCTCGTGTGCGCCGCTGGACAGCTTCGCCGACACCGAGGACCCTCCGATCGGCTACGACGCGATCATTCAGGCGCTGGGCGCCCGGGCCCGGAGTATGCAGGACAGCCTGGAGCGCAACGAACGGTTGCTCGGCCCGCACATCGGCCGGTTGGCCAGGGACTTCAGCCCGGTCCAGGCCGCCGAGGAACTGGTCCGCCGGACCGACCCCTTCCAGCTGCGGCGGATGGTGCTCGGCGACCCCGGTTACCCCGAACCGCTGGACCGCGGCGGGTTCGAGAAGGTCCTCGCCGACCGCAAGGCCCCCGGCCGGTCCCCGGCGGGTTTCGACTTCGGGCAGCAGCCCCCGCAGCCCGAGGGCGTGCGCCGGCGCGGCGGGCTGCGCAGGCTACGCTGGACCGACCCGACCGTCCAGCAGGCCATCGAGGACCAGGACGCCTGGTACCGGTGGCGCACGCGCCGGGTGTGGCACGCGGCGTGGGCGGCGAACGCGCGGATCTGGGAACCGCGCTGGCGCTCGTTCTGTGACCAGCTCACCGCCATCACCGAGGCGTTCACCGAGCACATCGCCTGGGACGACCGGCACTTCGGCCAGCGAGCTGCCCAACTCTACGCGTCCCGGCTCGGAGTGTCCTACCTGCTGCCGCCCGACGACGGCGGGATGGACGCCTTCTACTCTCGGGTGCTGGCCAGTGTGACCAACCGGTACCGCGACCGGCTCGGCCCCAACCCCACCGCGGCCGACATCGTCGCGCTGATCCTCGGCGACGACGGCTGGCGCGACGTCTACCGGGCCGGCCGGGAGGAACCCGGGACGGCAGTCGCCCGGGTCCGCCAGCGGATCCGGGGCGCGGTATCGGAATGCTTCCGCCCCGGCGGCAGCGAGCGCCCGCTCATCCCGTCGATGCAAGACCTGCTCACGGCCGTCGTGGGCCGGTCCGCCACCACGATCGACGACGCCGATATCGCCCATTTCCGGAACAAGCTCGCCGGTCTCGTCCCGGGCGGATACGCCCCGGCGGGCGAAGGTGAGCTGAAGGTGCTCATCTCCTACCCCGCCGGTGCCCGCGACGAGGAACTGGAGGCGTTCCTGCGGCGCGCCGTGCTGCTGCCTGCCGACGCGCCGTCGATCGAGTTCCGCCCGACCGAGTCCGACGCGCTGGTCGTGGTGCTGTTCCGCACCTGTATGGGGGTCACCCAGGTCCCCGAGGTACGCGGGGCCATCCAGCTGGGGGGCGAGGCGCTGCGCCACGAACGGGCCAACGACAGGCTGCAGTGGCGCCAGCGACTTGGCAAGGTCTCTGACTACCAGGTCGCCACGCCGGTCGACCGTGCTTTGATCCTGCAAAGCTTCCTCAACGCGATATGGAACGGGTGGGTGGAACTCGACCCACCCGGGCAGGACCGCAGCCCGGAGCGGATCCGGGTCCGCATCGGCCACACCGACGCCCCTCCCCTGGCACTGACCCTGAGCCCGTTCCGGGAACTGTCCTCATGGGCCAGCCTGCTGCAGTCCTACGAGGCATGGGTACTCAACGACAGCAGCAGCACCCGCCGAAACCTCGCCGCCGAGCTCATCTCGACACTGCCCCAGAACGTGGACCGCAGCCCTGAACCACCCTCATCGCTGTTCACCATGCTCTATCAACTACCCGGAAAAGAACTACCGCTGATCAACGAGGTGCGCAACCGCCCCGGAATCGGCACCGGAGAGCAAATCGCCCTGTTCGAGGAATTCTGGACCCGGACCATGCCCGCCGCCCTCGACCTGCCCTTCCGCGGTGTGAAAGCCCCGTTCGACAACCTACGCGGCCTCACCGAATTCTTCGGCCACGAATCCCCGGAGCAGGACCGATGACCACCCGGCCCGACGAGTCCGACTTCGTCGTCCTCGACCTGCGTGACGGCGTGGGCGACCTCGCGCAGGTCGAAGGGTCGGTCCTGGTTCTGGACCATGCCGAGACGGCCGCCGAGCACGACCAGATCTACCAGGCGCTGCTGGGCAGCCCCCAGGTCTCAGCGGTGATCTGTCTCGCGCTCGACGGCGGCGATCGCGACGGAAAGGTGAGTGTCCGGCCCGCGCCGTCGCTGGCTCCCGCCGAGCGTGCGGCCACCCTCTGGATCGGTGACCAGCACGGCATCCGGTGGCGGCCCACCGAGACCCGGGTGCGGATCGTTCAGCCGGCTGAGCCGTCCGGACTGCACCAGCTGATGGGCGCCCTGGCCGAGCCCGCCGTCTTCGACGCCGTGGTGAGCTGCGTCAGCACGCTCCCGTACAGCACGGCCAGCGCGGGCCTGGCACTGGAGCGGACCAGCTTGCACCAGGCTGAGCTACTCCGGGTGCGGGACGAGGCCGTCACCCAGTTCACTGACCAGGACGCAGGGCAGGCGGCTGCGCGCGAGGTGCCCCGCGACGAGTTCCGCGCCGCGGTCCGCGCGGTCGTCGAGACCGACTCGGCGCAGGACGTCCTCGTTCCCGACGGCGAGCTGGCTGCGGCCCGCGCTCGCGCCTTCGGTGCGCTGGACGCGGCGGACCACGAGATCACCCGCCTGGACCACCGGCTGGCCCCGTTTCCGAGACATCGACCCGGACGGGTCGTCGGGGGTGTCGTCGAGGAGGCGCGAGCGGCCGCGCGCGACTTCCACGAGAAGGTGACCCGCCAGCTACTGCGCATCGACGAGAACCTGCGGGGGCAGCGGGTCCCGTACGAAGTCGTGACCCAGCTGGGGGTACGCGCTCCGGTCCCGGCCCGGCCTCGTGAGATCCGGGATCGGGTGCGCTACCTCGTCGAGGACTGGCTCGGGCGGTATCGGTCGATCGCGCACCTGCTCCCGGACCTCGACACCGCACGGATCGCGCAGGAACCGCAGGGCTGTCCGGCCGCCATCGCCGAGCTGGCGACGCTGGCGCCACCCGCTGATCCCGCGCCACCGTTCCAGGCCGGGCCGAGGCCGCTGATCGCCGCGCCGCTCGCCGCGCTGACCGGCGTGCTCGCGGTAGTCGGAGTGGCACCGGGGATCGTCACCTGGACCCTCGTCCTGGCCTGGTTCGCGGCCGGTCTGCTGCTGCACGCCCGGCAGCCGACCGGCACCGGTGAGCTGGGCTTCGTTGCGGCGCTGGCACCCGCCGGGCTGCGCTGGGGGCTGCCGGTGCTCGGTGGGTTGGTGCTGGCCGCGATCGTGGGCGCGACGGAGGCGCCGGATCCGTGGAATGTCGGGCTGACAGTGCTCGCAGCGCTCATCTTCTTCGCAACGGTGGCGGTGAGCTGGCGGCGGGGGGTGCGACGGTGGCGGCGCGTGCTCGGCCTCGGCGAACTTCGGTCTCAGGTCGCCCGGGCCGACCAGCTGCTCGATGAGGTGGTCCGGGCCGAGTGGCGGCCGTCGGCCCAACGGGCGCTGTTCGCCGAGGGGCTGCGCCAGGTCTCGATCGGGCTGACCGCGATCCAGGAGGTGCTCACCGGGCGGGCGGACGACCTGTTCGCAAACCCTGGGCAGGGTGAGGAGCCGGACGCGCGGCCGGACCGGGACGTCTACCAAGAGGTGCGTGAGGTCGTGGTGACCGACCTGGTCGACCTGACGATCGCCGCGCTACGGCCGTGCTGGGCCGGGATCGAGGCAGCACGGCCCGCCGGGCCTACCGAGCACACCCAGGCGACCAAGCGCCTGCTCACCGTCTATCACGGGCATGTCGAATGCCACGGACTGCCCGCGCCGCCACCGTTCGCCCGTGAACGCGCCGATCGTGCGACGCTGGCCACCCGGCTGTGGGCCGGTTCCGATGTCAGCGACGCACTCGCGCGCGGCACCGAGGACGAGATGACCCAGCTGTGCCGTGCCGGGCAGCTCAATGCCGTGAGCGCCATGGCCGGTGGCGCGCAGCTCGTGCGGTTCGCCCCGGTCGCGGTTCGCGGGCAGACCTGGGATCCGACCGGCCCCGGGCCCGCAGTCACCTGGACCGGCGACGCCGAGATCGCAGGCACGCTGCGGTTCGTCCCGCTCAGGCAGGGAGTGTTCCAATGACCGGCTCGGACGCCGACCGGCCCGATGAGCCGCCGACCACGGTCCGCTGCCGCACCATCGACGGCACTGCACACACCCTCCAGCTGTCGGTCGTCGGCGATGCCGGCCCGACCGGCGCCTACCTGCCTGCCCGGATGGTGTCCGTCGACGGCGGCCCGGCACTGCTGCAGAAGTGGGTGCCGCGCATACCGTCCGGCGAGCCGGGCCCGCTCACCATGCTGGACCGCGAGATCCAAGCAACCCACCGCTTCGCGCTATTGTTCCCGCGCAACGCATACCCGCTGGAGCTGCCTCGCCTGCGGTACTACGACGTGGACAGCGAAGAGCCCTCCATGCTGCTCGAGCCTTACCGTGGCGCGCCGGTCGCCGAGGTCCAGCAACTCTCGGCCCAGGACCGCTACCGGCTCCAGGTCGGCCTGCTGCGGGCTCTGCGCCTCGTTGGCGTGGCGGGCATGACCCATGGCCGGGTGGATCTCGACACGCTGCGCTGGGACGCCGCGACCAGGGCTGTCCAGCTTGTCGGTTTCGAGCGAGCCACCCCAATCGGCGACCGGAGCCCGGGGGCCGCAGGTGGCGAGCCGGCCGACATCCGCGACGACGTCTGGGACGCCGGGCTGGCCATTTGGCGGACCGCGTACCCGGCTCATGACGGGCGCGGGGCCCCGGACCTCACAGTGGACGGTGGCGCCTTGAGCGCCCTGCTCGCGGGCGTGTTCGTCGACCCGCCCGCCGCCCGGCCTACCCCAGGGGAGCTGCTGTCCAGGCTTCGCGAGCCGACGCAGGTACGCGTGGTCGACCTCGCCAGCCCGTTGCGCGCGAGCGAGGACGCCTTCGACAAGGCTGTGCAGCGCAAGCGCGGGCACCGAAAGGAGGAGCAAGCGCGGGCCAGTTCGGCGCAGTCGCGGTGGACCAGGCTCCGGACGGCCCTGACCAGCCCCGTCTCCCGGCCTCCGACCGCGGAGACGGCACCGCGCGCGCTCGTCCGGTGCCCGGTGTGCCTGGATTCCTACCCGCGCCCCGACGACGAGCTGTGGCGCCAGCACGACGGGCAGTACCACCAGGACTCCTCGGACGTGCGGGACCCATTGAAGGTGGACCTCGCCCGCCTCAACAGCTACCGGCGCTGTCCCAACCCGTCGCAGGACACCGCCGAGCATTACCTGCCCGCGAACTATCACGCCTACGATCCCCCGCTGGTCGTGACGATGATCGGCCGGCCGGCCGCAGGCAAGACCCACCTGCTCGCCGCGATGATCCGGGAGGTCGTCGAGCGCGGTGGTCTGACGCCGTACGGACTCACGGCAACCCCGCTCGACCTCAATCGCCACGACGCCTACCGGAAAGGGTTCCTCGAGCCGACCGAGCACGGCGTGCAGCTGCCAGAGACTCCTGAACGGCTCACCGATCCGGTCGACATCCTGCTGATCCGTGGGCGCCGCGGGACCCGACCGCTGGCGTTCTTCGACGTGGCGGGCGAGGACCTGCAAGCGGTGGGCGACGGCGAACTCGCCCGGTTCCTCATCGGCACGAACGCCGTGATCTTCGTGCACGGGCTGGAGCCAACCCCCCAACCGCGCGGCAACCAGGCGCTGGAGATGTCGCTGGCCCGGCTCCGCGCCGTGCCGGACGTCGAACGGCTGCCCGCGGCGATCGTCGCCACCAAGTCCGACCGGCTGCGCTACCACCCACCGGTCGACCAGTGGCTGCGGCGTGAACGCGACCGTCTCGCGCCCCTCAACGCCGAGCAGCTGCACTGGGAGAGCCGCGACGTCTTCGCGTTCCTCCATCACCGCCAAGAGCACGCCGTACTGGCCCCGTTCAGCGTCTTCGACCGCTGCACCCTGCATTTCGCGTCGGCGAGCGGGTGCGATGCATCCCCGGACGGGGAGGTGTTCGCCCGCGGCTTCGAGCCGTCACGGGCGCTGAGGCCGCTGGTCGCCATCCTGGCGATGGCCGGGATGATCGAGGATGCCCAGGCGCGCCTGGTCGGGACCTGAGCCCGGCAGGCGCGCCGGGCGCAGTGACGCGACACTGTGGC
>Ga0136614_10001912_pt1 | contig 12681 bp, 8 predicted proteins | sample AntDrymUQ2792106_2_FD_106643 | JGI IMG/M metagenome (GOLD analysis project Ga0136614, IMG submission 106643) | Polar desert sand microbial communities from Dry Valleys, Antarctica - metaG UQ279 (21.06) | ecosystem: Environmental > Terrestrial > Soil > Desert | place: Antarctica: Dry Valley...
CTTGTGTTTCCGCTTGCTCTTCCAGCGCGCGGACAACCTTCTCGCGGAGGTCTTGGGAGTAGGGTCTCATGCGGGCAGCTTGACCCAGTTTAGCTTGTACACGCAATCTGAAACCGCTCTAGAATGCGAGCGCGGCCAACGCGCCGCCTTTCTCGCCAGTGCGTGCGTCGGCGATGAGGCTCTACGTCGGGAAGTCGAGTCGCTCATCGCATCCCATGAACAAGCCCACAGCTTTATCAAAACGCCTGCCTCGGATGTCGCGGCTGAGTTGCTCGCTGGCGGTTACGCCCGTTTGGAGGCAGGGCAGAGGATCGGTCATTACACCATCACGGCATTGTTGGGCGCGGGCGGGATGGGCGAAGTTTATCTCGCCAAAGACGACAACCTCGACCGGCAAGTGGCCCTCAAAATTCTCAACGACAAATTCCATCGAGATGAAACGAATCTGCACAGATTTACGCGGGAAGCAAAAGCGGCTTCGGCGCTCAATCATCCGAACATTCTGGTGATTCACGAGATCGGCTCGGCGGATGACGCGCATTACATCGTCAGCGAATACGTCGCAGGTGACACGCTGCGTGAGTTGCTCAAGCGCTCCGCTTTGCAGTTGTCGGAACTACTTGATCTTTCCCTCCAAATCGCCAGCGCGCTTTCCGCCGCCCACAAATCGCATCTCGTTCACCGCGACATCAAGCCGGAAAACGTCATGGTGCGCGATGACGGGTTGGTGAAAGTTTTGGATTTCGGTCTGGCAAAGCTCGTCGAACAAAAAGACATCTCTTTCCTCGGTTCGGAGGACTCAACCTTCCGTCAAAACGACACGGCGAAAGGCATCATTTTAGGAACGGTCAATTATATGTCGCCCGAACAGGCGAAGGGCGAACCCGTTGACGAGCGGACGGATATTTTCAGTTTCGGCGTGGTGCTTTACGAAATGTTTGCCGGACGCACGCCTTTTCAGGGCGAAACGGTTTCGGAAACTTTTGCGAATTTGATCAATCAGGAACCGCAGCCGCTCTCACGCTTGGCTGCGAACGTGCCGGACGAATTGCAGAGCATCGTTTTCAAATTGCTTCGCAAAAACAAGGACGAGCGTTATCAAACGATGAAGGACGTGCTGACGGATTTGAAGGATGTGCGCGAGAATCTGTCACTGGAAGAAAAATCGAGACGCTTTGCCGCGCCCGGCGGCGACGCCATTCAAGTTTTGCAGGCGACGACCGGCGACGCGAAGAGATCAACCGCCGAAACACGCGACGCCGTTTCGCAGTCGATCAGACGCCATCAACCGCTCGCCGCCTTTGTGTCAATCGGTTTGCTCGTCGGCGCAATCGCGCTCGGTTTCTATTTTTACACGGCAAAAGACGCATCTGTTGGCGACAAGAAATCAATCGCCGTTCTTCCCTTAAAACCCATCAATACGGCAAACCGTGACGAGGTTTACGAAATCGGGATCGCCGATTCGTTGATTCACCGGCTCAGTTTGATGAAAGGCTTTGTCGTCCGCCCGTTGAGCGCGACGCGCAAATACGCCGACATCAATCAAGACCCGATCGCGGCTGGACGAGAGCAGCAAGCTGATTACGTTCTCGCGTCGAACTATCAACTGGCGGGTGGGAAAATCCGCATCACTACGCAGCTTTTGAATGTTTCGAGCGGACAGATTGAAGATACTTATAAAAGCGAAAAAGATGCTTCTGATGTTTTTGCGATGCAGGACGCCGTTGCGGGCGAGTTCGGAAAAATTATGCAGGCGCGATTTGCGACGACCTCAAGCAGTCCTGTGGCAAAGCGCGGCACGACGAATGAAGAAACGTACCGGCTCTATCTGCAAGGTAAAAATCTGAGGATGAAGCGAAATGCGGCGGATGCTAAAAAAGCGGTTGAATACTTTGAGCAAGCCATTCGGCTCGACCCGAATTATGCGTCGGCGTATGCGGGCTTGGCTGGCGCTTACCTTACGTCGGGTCTCCTTCACAGCAGCGTGACTAGCGTCGCGGCTGAAAAGGCGCAAGAAGCCGTCAAGGTCAGAGAAGCCGTCAAAAAAGCGTTGGAACTGGACAACAATTTGGCAGAAGCCTACGCGGTTCGCGCAAACCTCGAACTTGTATATGAATGGGATTTCGCCGCCGTGGAAAAAGACCTGCTCCACGCCATTGAGTTGGAACCGAACAACGATTCGGCGCACTGGCTGTATGCTCTGCTCTTGGCCTACCGCGGTCGTTTTGCCGAAGCGATGGCGGAAATAGAAACTGCGCAGGCGATTGACCCCGGCGCGCTGATGTACATGAGAGACCGCGGACGAATTTTGTATTATGCCCGCCGTTACGACGAGGCGATTGTGCAATTAAAACGGGTGATCGATTTAGACGAGAATTTCGGAACGGCTTACGATTGGCTTTGGAATGCTTATGAAATGAAGGGCGATTACGCCGGAGCTTACGAGTCGTTTATCAAACGCCGAAAACGAACGAATCCCGACCGCACCGAAATTTTGCAAAGGGCTTACGAAACCGCAGGCTGGCTAGGAGTCAGGCGGAAACAGCTTGAGTTTCTCAAGCCTGATGAACATAAACCCGGAGCTTCTTCTTTCGATAGCGCAGCCTTTAGCGCCCGGCTGGGCGAAAAGGAACAAGCGTTTGCATATCAGAACAAAGCCGTTGCGAAGCGTGAGTGGGCTATGATTATGCTGAATGTCGATCCGACTCTCGATCCTCTGCGCGGCGACCCGCGCTTCGTTGAATTGGTCAGGCGCGTCGGGTTGAAGTGAATCTGAGAGAAAGAACCGGAGCGCAACTGACTGGAGCGCGGGGCGTCCCGCGCGGCCTGCCGTCGCTTTCAGCGACGTAGATGCGTTTATCTTTCAGCAACTTTATTTTTAACGAAATGTTCGCGCTTCGCACTCATGGCAAGCGAGGACGCCCCTCGCTCCAGTCTAATTTGTGAGCTTTGACATGAGCCGGGCCGCGCGTGTTTCCGAGAGCAATATCAAGCCGCATCTGGCTTTGATCGCCGTGCAGCTTTTTTTCGGCACGTGGCCGATTGCCGGAAAGATCGCCTTGCGCGCACTGCCGAGTACGGGGCTGGTCACACTGCGGATCGTCGGCGCAACCGTTGCGTTCGTGATTCTCTTGCGCGCGACCGCGCACCGCCCCATCGAACGCCGCAGCGATTATTTGCGACTTGCGCTTTACAGTCTGCTCGGAGTAGTGCTGAATCAATTTCTCTTCGTCAAGGGACTCGCGCTCTCGACGGTCGTCAATGCCACGCTGCTCGGCACGACGATTCCGATCTTCACACTGCTGGCGAGCGCCGCTCTCGGCAAAGAGCGACCGACGCTCCGGCAAGCGTTGGGAATGCTTTTGGCGGCAGCCGGCGTCGTTTATCTCGTCAATCCCTTGAATGCAAATTTCTCGCCTGAGACGACGCTCGGCAATCTGCTGCTGATCGCCAATACAGTGGCTTACTCGATGTATCTCGCCGTCTCGCAAGATTTGATCAAGCGTTACGGCGCGCTCGTCGTCATCACTTGGATTTTTCTCTTCGGCAGTTTCGCGGCGTTGCCGTTCGGCGGTTTCTTTCTCGCGCAGACGCCGCTTTTGCATTTGCCGCTATCGATCTGGCTGGCCGTCCTCTACATTATTCTGCTGCCGACAGTGGGCGCATATTATTTGAACGCATGGGCGCTCGGTCAGGTCGCGCCCAGCACCGTCGCGATCTACATTTATCTGCAACCGCTCTTCGCGTTTGCGCTCGCGCCGCTCTTGCTCGGCGAGCAGATCGACTCGCGGACATGGCTGGCGGCGGCGCTGATCTTCGCGGGCGTGGCGACGGTGATGCTGCGCTCGCGCAACCGCGTTTTCGAGGAAGTCTCCGAACGGCCTGACGCACTAAGCCACTGATCTTTGTTATCATGCCGGCAACTGAATTGAGCAACCATGTCAGACTTAGCTGGACCGGGTTCTCTTCATAACGATGATGAGGCCGCGCTCAAAAACTCGGCGGCGCGGCTGTCGATCTTTGCGGCGGCTTTTCTGATCGTGTTGAAGACGGCGACGGGCTGGTTGACCGGCTCGATCAGCGTGTGGGCGTCGCTGCTCGATTCGGGGATGGATATTTTCGCTTCGACGATCAACTTTTTCGCCGTCCGCGCCGCCACCCGTCCGCCCGATGAGGATCACACCTACGGTCACGGCAAAGCCGAATCGCTGGCCGGACTTTTTCAAGCCTTAGTCATTACTGTCTCGGCAGTGTTTCTCATTTGGGAAGGCATTCGCCGGCTGCTCGCGCCGCGCCCGACCGACTCTGAAATCATCGGTATCGGAACGATGATCACGGCGATGCTCGTCAGCTTCGCACTCGTAGCGCGCTTACGATACGTCGCCCGCATCACTGAATCGCCCGCGCTGCGCGCCGACGCGATGCACTACGCTTCAGACATTTACTCGAACGCCGGCGCGCTCTGCGCCCTGCTCCTTGTGTGGCTGACGAATTGGCAACTCGCCGATCCGCTCTTCTCCATCGCGATCTCGCTGTATATTCTCCGCTCGGCAATCGGCGTCGGACATGAATCGATTGACGTGCTGATGGATCGGCGTCTGCCGCCGATGATTGACGAGCAGGTTGCGACAGTCGTCAAACGCTTTGCCCCGCACGGCGTTGTCGGCTTCCACGATCTCCGCACACGACGCTCCGGCTCGCACAAGTTCATCGACCTCCATCTCGAAGTCGAACGCCAACAGAGTCTTGAAGAAGCGCACGCTTTAACCGTCCGGGTGCTGCGCGCCATCGAAGCCGAAATTCCCCGTGCGCGCGTCCAGATTCACACCGACCCGGTCTGACTCTATTCTCGAATGTCTTTAATGCCACATCGATAATTGTCAACATATTTCGAGAACAGGCCGCGTGTGCTGGGAGCGCGGACGTCCCGCCCGCCAAGCTCGCGCCAGCGAGCTAACCAATGCTCACTGTCACTCGCGTGTTGAATAACCGCGCACGATTTATTCGCGCCTTCGCGCTCATGGCGGGCGGGACGTCCGCGCTCCCAGCCCAAGTTGTTTTTCTCCTTAGCTTGACATCAAGCAGTCCGTTTGGCGCGAAGGTCAGTGGACTTTTCTTCATCCTCTTCGGCGAGGCGGCGAAATTCGTAAAGTTTCATCAAGGCTTCGACAGGTGAGAGCGCATCGGGATCGAGTTCGAGCAATTGCCTGACGAGTTGTGATGGGCCGTGAGTGGAAGGTGGTTTAGCGTTCGCGGCGGGCGGCGCATCGTGTGGCTGCCGGTTGTGTTGGTGTCCGGCTTCGTATGCCTTAAGCAGTTCGGCGGCGCGGCGCACGACGGGCTTCGGCAGACCGGCGAGTTTGGCGGCATAGACGCCGTAACTTTTTTCGGCGACGCCGGCGCTGATTTTGTAGAGGAAGACTAGCTCGCTTCCCTGCTCTGCAATCTCGACGTGTAGGTTTTGCAGGCGCGGGAGGAGTTCGGCCAACTCCGTCAGTTCGTGGTAGTGCGTGGCAAAGAGCGTCTGCGCGCGAAGGTGCGGGTGATTGTGGATATATTCGAGGACGGCGCGGGCGACGGCGAGACCGTCGTAAGTTGAAGTCCCACGCCCTAACTCGTCGAGCAAGATCAAAGAACGCGCCGTCGCGTGATGAAGGATATGCGCCGTCTCGGTCATCTCGGTCATAAATGTGGACTCGCCGCTGCCGATGCGGTCGTAGAGGCCGATGCGAGTGAAGATGCGGTCGCACAAGCCGACGCGCGCCGCCGATGCCGGGACGAAACTGCCCGCCTGCGCCATCAAGACGATCAGCGCGGTCTGGCGCAAGTACGTTGACTTGCCGGACATGTTCGGGCCAGTGATCAAAGCGATCTGCGGCGCGGCTTCGCCGCCGAGCGCGAGATCATTGGCGACAAACTCATCGATGTTCGCGGCGCGCTCCAACATCGGATGCCGGCCTTCTTCGATGTAGAGGCCGGGCGTCTCGGAAATAACCGGGCGCGCGTAGTTGAAATTCGCGGCCACGTCCGCCAACGACGCGATGGCGTCGAGATACGCAATTGTTTTGGCGGCGGCGAGTATCTCTTCGCGGCTCTTGCCGATCTCAAGACAGACTTGGCGGAAGAGGCTCGTCTCCATTTCCGCGATCCGGTCTTGCGCGTTGACGACGAGCGATTCATGCTCTTTGAGTTCCAACGTGATGAAACGTTCGGCGGCGGCCAGCGTCTGCTTGCGCGTGTAGTTTTCAGGGACCAAATGCAAATTCGGGCGTGTGACTTCGATGTAGTGGCCGAAGACTTTATTGAAGCCGACGCGCAGGCTCTTGATCCCGGTGCGCGCGCGCTCGCGCTGTTCCATGTCGGCAAGGAATGAGCGACCGTTTCGCAGCAATTCGCGCAAGCGATCCAGTTCTTCCGAGTAGCCCGTGCGGATCACGCCGTTCACTGCCGCACGCTTCGGCAATTCTTCTGAGATCGCCGCGCGGATCGCGCGCAGAGCGCCGTCGCAAGTCGGCAAAGCGGCGAGCGCGGCCCCGAATTTTTGCGTCTCTTTTTGCAGCACGGCGCGGACGCGCGGCAACATTTCCAAACTCTGCGCCAACGCCAGAACTTCCTGCGCCATCGCCATGCTCGCGCGGATTCTTCCGAGCAGTCGTTCAATGTCGTGCGTCAACTCAAGCGCGGCAAACAACTCCGCGCGCTCGCGTTCATGCGCCACGAACCATGAGACATGTTCATGTCGCCGCTCTATTTCCAATTTGTCGAGCAAAGGCTGTCGCAGCCAACGCCGCAAGCCCCGCCCGCCCATCGGCGTCCGCGTCACGTCGAGCATCGAGAGCAGAGAGCTTGCGCCGCCGAAGTGGTCGAAGAGTTCAAGGCTCTTGATGGTCTGCGCGTCGAGCTGCATGAAGTTGCCTGTGTGGTAACTCGTCAGCCGGGTCAGTTGCTCTGCGGCAGCGATCTGCGTCTCGCGCAAGTAAGAGACTAACGCGCCGGCGGCGACGGTCGCGTGCGGCGCGCGGGTGAGGCCGAAAGGGGCCAACGAGCGCGCTCCGAAATGCTTCAATAAGACGCTCTTTGCAATTTGCGGATCAAACTGATCGTCGGCAAAGCGCGTGATGAAACCGGGCAGCAATTCTTCGTGAATCTCAAGACTGCGCGGGATGAGAACTTCTGAAGGCGCGAGGCGTTGCAATTCTGTGAGCGCGTGGGCGGCATCTATCTCGGTCGCGGCAAACTCGCCCGTCGTCACATCGGCGTAGGCGATTCCGGCGTGGCGGCCTGAGATAATGAGAGCGGCGAGGTAATTGTTGACTTTACTCTGCAACAAGCCCGGCTCGATGATCGTGCCGGGCGTGACGACGCGCACGACATCGCGCTCGATCAAGCCGCGCCCCGCCGCTTCGCCTTTGACCGGAGTTGCTGTTAGTTGTTCGCAGATCGCGACGCGGTGGCCGTGTCCGATCAATGTGGCGAGGTGGCGTTCGAGACTGTGGTGCGGAATGCCCGCGAGCGGGACGCGCAAGGAGCGGCCCATCAGTTTCGAGGTCAGCACGATGCTTAATTCCTTCGCGAGCAGGCGCGCGTCGTCGTCGAAGGCTTCGTAAAAGTCGCCGATGCGGAACAGCAGGATAGCATCTCTGTGCCGTCTTTTGATGTCGAGATATTGTTGGCGAAGTGGTGTGCCGCTCATCAATCGATGAAATGGGACAGGAGGCCTCCGACCGAGTTGAGCGCGCGGTGCAGTTTAGCGAGTTGGCCGAAGCTGATGATCGTCGTGACCTGCCCGATCTCATGAAACGCGCCGGTACGCGCAAGGCTCAACTGTTCGTTGGCGCGATTGGTATCGCGCTCGCTGGCGACGATGAGAAACGGCTTGGAGCGTTGCGCCTCGTAAGCCCGCTTCAGTTTCGCCAGCGCGGCATCGACGTTGCCCTTGCGCTGCACTTCAAAGATGTGGCTCAGTCGCGGGCTGCTCTCGCCCGTGCGCCACACGACATCATAATAAGCAAATTCCTTCTCCGCGAAATAACCGAGCGCACGACCGATGTCAACCAACATCCCTTGCACATCCGTGTGCGACAACTCGGATAAATTCTGTGCATTGAATGTCTGATCGTCCGAGAGCGAAAAGCTCGGCTCTTCAATCTCGACACGCTTGCGCCCTTGAGTGGTGATGCGCCAGACGCCACGCCGCCGCTCGACTTGCCGCTTCTGCGCCAGCATCCAGCCCGCGCGCTGCACTTGCCGCCGCCAAGCGCGCGCGTTGCCGTTCGTCAACGCCTGCCCCGCCTCGCTATGCAGTTGCGGAAAATAAGCGACGAGCCGCCCGTACATAAAACGCACATCGTCCACACCGCCGGTCGCGACGAGTTCTTGCAAGATCGGTAATTCGAGCCGGGCCACGCCGGGTAAAGTCATCTCGCGCTCAAAGGGAAACTCTTAGATTATGAACAGGACGGGAGCAAACTTCTTTTCCTTCGGCGAGAAAATTACAAGAGAAGTGCTGTGAGGAGCAAGCCATGAGAAACATCGAAGACATTTAACCTTAGCAAACAAGCGTCGCGCGTTGCTGGGAGCGCAGACGGCCCGTCCGCCAAGCTCGCGTGAGCGAGCTAATCGAGTTTCGCCTTTATTCAACGTCGTGTGATCGCTCAATACTTATTCGCGCTGTCGCGCTCACGGCGGACGGGACGTCCGCGCTCCCAGCACAAGCAACTGTATTTCTAATAAGCGAAGGCAGTAGGAACTTGATATTCCTACTGCCTTCCGCTTTCTGCCTATTGTTAATTTTTCTTACGCTGCCTGACAGACCGACTTTGACCCGAAGCACTCTTGAATTTCGTCGGAGTCGAGCGTGTCGCGCTCCATCAGGCCAGCGACGAGGAGGGCAATCTCGGCGCGGTGGGCTTCGACGATCTCGCGGGCGCGTTGCATCTGCGCGGCGATGATGTCGTTGGTGGCGTGTTCGATGCGGTCGAGGAGGGCTTGGCTGTGCGGGTCTTCCGGTTTGCCGAGATAGATGGGACCAAGCGGACTCATGCCGAACTCTGTGACCATGCGGCGGGCGATCCCGACGGCGCGTTCGATGTCGTTGGATGCGCCCGCCGTCATCGTGTCAAGAATCAGCTGCTCGGCAGCTCGTCCGCCCAAGAGCATTGCGATTTGATCTTCGAGATACTCACGCTTCTTCATCAGCCGATCACGCTCAGGCAAAGATTGTGTGACGCCGAGGGCGCGACCGCGCGGCAAAATTGAGACTTTATGAATCGGATCGCCGTGCTTCACGTCGAGGCCGACGGCAACGTGGCCGGCTTCGTGGACGGCAGTCGTGTAACGCTCGTCTTCGTCGATCATAAAACCGTGCCGCTCTGCGCCCATTAAAATTTTGTCGCGGGCATACTCGACATGCACGCGGCTGATGGCTGCGGCGTTCGCGCGTGTGGCGGAGATGGCCGCTTCGTTCAGCAAGTTAGCGAGGTCTGCGCCGGAGAAGCCGGGCGTGCCGCGCGCGATCCAGCTCAGTTCTAAGCCATCTTCGAGTTTCAGCTTGCGCGCGTGGACTTTGAGGATTTGCTCGCGCCCGCGCACATCCGCGAGATTGACGGCGATCTCGCGGTCGAAGCGACCGGGACGGGTCAGAGCTTGATCGAGAATGTCCGGGCGGTTGGTCGAGGCCATCATGACGACGCCACTCAACTGCTCAAAGCCGTCCATTTCGATGAGCAGTTGATTGAGCGTCTGATCCTGATCGGCGGAGGCCGAATCGTTGCTCCTGCCGCGCCGCCGCCCTACTGCGTCGATCTCGTCGATGAAGATCACGCAGGGCGCGAGCTGTCTGGCCTTTGCGAACAAGCGGCGGACACGGGCCGCGCCGAGACCGGCGAATTTTTCTTGGAAGCTCGAACCGGAGACCGAAAGGAACGGCACGCCGGCTTCGTTGGCCGCCGCGCGCGCGAGTAGAGTCTTGCCCGTCCCCGGCGGGCCGGACATTAGAATGCCGCGCGGGGCGCGCCCGCCGAGCCGCCCGAACTGTTCCGGATCGCGCAAGAATTCAATCGTTTCGGCCAATTCGTTTTTAGCTTCATCGACGCCCGCGACATCCGCGAAGGTCATGCTTTGATTGCCCCTGGCATCGCTCAGTTGAAAGTCGCTGCCACCGCCGCCCATGCTGGCATAGACGCGCCAGCCGAAGAAACCCAAAAAGGCGAGCATCATTACCATGAAGCCCCAATTCATCGCCGAACTAATTGCGCCCGGCTGCGTCGAGCGAAATTCGATGGGCAGATTGCGCTTCCCGAACGCGCCGATGATTTCCTGCTGCGCCACTGCGTTCGGCACGATGGTTTGTGAAAGCGTCCCGTCTCCTTTAGTGACGAGCAACACCTCGCCCTCCACTGTGAGCGAAGCGGCGACGCTGGCCGCGCTCAGTTTCTTCAATTCAGTGAAGTTAATGCTTTCGACGACGGGCTGGCGGGTTTGCCAGTAGGATTGCAGGGCGACTGCGCCGAAGACCAGCAGCAACGCCAGTGTGGCGACGGTCAAGACGCCGTTCTTCTTTTGTGAACGGGGGAGCAAACGTGAAAATGGCATCGGAATTTCTCCAGATGAGCAGCTTGTAGTCGGGGAACAGCCGCGTCCGAACTCTGTGAATAGTAATTTAAGGAACTTGTGAGAGAGACCAACGCGCGGGGAGTGCGGTGGAACCTACCTTGTTGAAAAGACGCTCGCCAGCACCACCCTGAGCGTCAATTTCAATTTATCATCCTCCGGCGACAGAAGTCTAGCTTTAAGAATTATCGCGCGTGCAAACTTTGAAAGAGCCGTAACACACTACGCGCGATCTTCGATTCCGGCGAGTGCAGGCTGCTCGGCTCATTGGTTGTGGGCCGGGTTTCGGTGTTGAAAACCAGCAGGCTCGCCGTGCGTGTGTCCGGGCATAAACTCAAGAATGACTTAAATCCATTTTGATCGCCGTTATGGCCGACATAGCGTTGTTCCGCGATTGTATCAATAAAAAATGCCAGACCAACGGCTGTATCATCGTTCATCCAGCCTTGCGTGAAATCCCGCACGGATGTGAGCTGCGGCTGCCACATCTCTGCCAACGAGGAACGCTTCAGCACTCCGTCATAGAGCGCCTTTTTTTTCAGGTCTCCGAGTAAAAAGTTGGCATACTTCACCATGTCCGGGAGCGGCGCGTTCAAGCCGCCGTTGGAAACCGTGATGCCGGTGTCCGCATCGAAGCGCCCCGGCGTGCGCTTCCCCGCTCGCACGTAATAACTGTGCGAGCGAAACCGCAGCAGGTGATAAGGCGTCGCATCAAAATAACTGCGGTGCATTTCGAGCGGTTTGAAAATGTTTTTGTCGATATAGACCTCGTAATCGTCTTTCGACAGCAATTCGATGATGCGACCCAAGTAAATGATGCCCGGATTTGAATAGCTGTAGCGGCTGCCCGGTTTGAAGAGGATTTGTGTGTAAGGCATCATCGCCACGAGTTGCTCCCAACGCTGCGGCTCAAACGGCTGCCAGTCCTCGTCATCGTCGCGCCATGTCCACGTCGGTTTGCGAAAGCCCGCGCTATGCGTCAACAAGTGTCTGATCGTGATGTCGCCCATGTCGCCGTAAGGATTGTGGACGGCTTTTAATTCGGGCAGGTATTTGATCACCGGATCGTCAAGTTTCAGCAGCCCGCGATCTCGCAGTTGCATGATCGCAATGCCGGTGAAAGTCTTAGTGATCGAAGCCCAGTGATAGATCGTGTTTTCATCAACGGCGCGCTGTTGTTCGATGTGCGCCAGTCCGTAGAATTCTTTGGCGACGACCTGATTATCTTGGATCAAGAAGAAACTACTGCCGACAATGCCCTGCCGCCGCAGTTCGTTCTCGTAGTTGGTCTTAAATTCCTGATAAGCCCGCGCGAACTTGCGCGGCTCTTGAGAAGTGGATTGACTGCTGGCTGCCGACATAAACAAGTTCACAGAGAATACTGCCAACATCAGGCAGCGCAATGTTTCAGCCTTCCGCACACTGTCACCTCGATGATCAGATGGTGTTCGCACTTGGGTAGCGGGTCAAGCAGGGGCGATAAAGAGCAGCCGCAGATGAACGCGGATAAACTCAGATCAGAACAGCAGTTGTTTTAATCCGCGTCTATCTGCGTTCATCTGCGGCTCATCTCCCCTGATTGCTGCGCTGCCCTACTTCGCTTCCAAAGGCGCACCTGCTTGCTTCCAAGCATCGAAGCCGCCGTAGAGCGGATGCACGTTCTTCCAACCCTGAGCAGTCAACTCTTGCGCCACACGGGCGCTTGACGCTTCGTGCGGTCAAGTGCAGTAAGTGATCACGGTGCGGTCTTGCGGAATCTCCGCGAGGTGCGCGGCTACTTCATCGGCAGGCACGCGGAGCGCTCCCGGCAACTTCTCGTTCGCTTCGCCCCACGCTGTCGGATTGCGCGTGTCCACAAACGTGAATGGTTCGCCGCGCTCCATACGCTCGCGCACCTCCTCGACCGTGACTCGCGTCGCTTCCATTGCTTGTTCTTCCATCGCTACCTCCTTAAAGTGCTCCCCAATGTCTAGACCAACAAGCGGTCAATTTAAGGTGGTTTTCGCTGCTAGTTTTATGCCTTGCCGATAGACCGCTTCCGGCGTCTTGTAGTCCAACGATTGATGCAAC
>Ga0136614_10001913_pt1 | contig 12679 bp, 8 predicted proteins | sample AntDrymUQ2792106_2_FD_106643 | JGI IMG/M metagenome (GOLD analysis project Ga0136614, IMG submission 106643) | Polar desert sand microbial communities from Dry Valleys, Antarctica - metaG UQ279 (21.06) | ecosystem: Environmental > Terrestrial > Soil > Desert | place: Antarctica: Dry Valley...
ATTCCCGGGGGCCGAGGCCGGTATGAATCGGGCGGCCCCTACCCCGAAGCGGGCTGCGCTAGCCTGCCACGAAGATCACCGAGTGGATGAGGGGTGGACGATGGACGATCAGCGGCCCTTGCTCGAGCGCCACCGCGCCGTCATGCCGTCATGGGTGACGCTCTACTACGACGAACCGATCGCCCTCGATCACGGTGAGGGACGATACGTGTGGGATACGGACGGTCGCAGGTATCTAGACTTTTTCGGCGGCATCCTCACGACGATGACGGGCCACGCCGTCCCCGAGGTCGTCGAGGCCATTCGGAGGCAGGCGGACAAGATGCTCCACAGCTCGACCCTCTACATGATCGAGCCCGCAATCACACTTGCCGAGGAAATCGCCCGGTTGTCCCCGATCGACGACGCCAAGGTGTTCTTCGTCAACTCGGGCACCGAGGCCATTGAGGCGGCCTTGTTGCTGGCGACCACGTCCCGGCGCTCGAACCAGATCATCGCCCTGCGCAACAGCTTTCACGGGCGTTCGTTCGCCGCTGTCGGAATCACCGGGCAACGGGGTTGGTCTGCTTCCAGCCTGTCTCCCGTACACGTCAGCTACGTCCAGAACGGTTACAGATACCGGAGCCCGTTCGGCCACCTTTCCGACACCGACTTCATCGCGGCGTGCGCCGACGACCTCCGCAACATCATCGAGACGACCACCGCGGGTGATGTCGCCTGCATGATCGCCGAGCCGATCCAGGGAGTAGGCGGCTTTGCGATCCCTCCCGACGGCTTCTTCCGGGCGATGGCCGACGTTCTGAACGAGTACGGCATCCCCTTTGTCTCCGACGAGGTCCAAACAGGGTGGGGCCGAACCGGCGAACACTTCTGGGGGATCGAGGCACATGATGTGGTGCCCGACATGGTCACCTTCGCCAAGGGTCTCGGGAACGGGCTGGCCCTCGCGGGAGTGATGGCCCGCCCCGAGATGATGGACTGCATCCAGGCGAACTCGATCTCGACCTTCGGCGGCAATCCCCTGGCCTGCGCCGGCGGGCTTGCAAATCTCGAGCATCTGCTGTCGCACGACCTTCAAACCAACGCTCGCAAGGTAGGGGAGCACCTGGTGACGCACCTTCGGGAGCTGGGCGACCGAACCCCCAATATCGGGGAGGTGCGAGGCAAGGGTCTCATGATCGGGATCGAGCTGGTCGAGCCGGGTGGAAAAAAGCCTGACATGGCCACCGCCGCAGCCGTGATGGAGGAGACGAAGGCTCGTGGCCTGCTCGTGGGCAAGGGCGGGCTCTACAACAACGTGTTGCGGCTGGCTCCTCCCCTGAGCCTCACGCTCGAGGAGGCCGACGAAGGGCTCAGGCTGCTAACCGACTCGTTCGAGGCCGCTACAAGCGGACGCTGACGTGGGATGATCGGTGCCGCCGGGGCGTAGCGCAGCTTGGTTAGCGCGCCTGCTTTGGGAGCAGGAGGCCGGCGGTTCGAATCCGCCCGCCCCGACCCTTCTACAACTCACTAATTACTCAGAACCCCGACCTGGATCAAGCGCTACGCTCTGCACCCGTGGCTGTGCTCCGCGACGGAGTTTCGGACCTGCCTGCACGCCCAAGCTGAGACGGGGCAAGGCAGCTCCATCCAGAGACATCAAACGATTCTTGGCCGAATGCCTGCAGCACGTCCCTGAGGGAGCCGACGTGAGGGCCCACTTCGACTCGTGGTTCTTTCCTCGGAGCTGTTTAGGTCTCTCGAGCAAAGCAGCGTCACCTATCTCTGCGGGGTGCCGCTGGCATCCCGCCCTGACCAGATCATCAGGCAGATCCCGGATGCCTAATGGTCGCCCTGTCTCGACAAAGACGAAGGTGAAGTCACCGAGTTCGGCCAGTGATCTGCAAAGATAAGCACAAGAGGTTCCGGCGCTACGTCGCCAAACGCATCCGGGTCAACATCGGCGAGCAGATGGAGATCGAGAGCGACGGCTACCACCACTGACTGGGTGCTGGTCACCAACGACTACAGCGCCGATCCCGCAACCCTCGAATCCGAGCACCGCCACAAGGCCCAGGTGGAGTCCGGGGTGCGCGAGCTCAAGGAGAAGCTTCGAGCTGGACGTCTGCAGCGCGACTATCCGTTGCTCGACCGTTTCGTTGCAGCGCTCGGGCGGCTGGAATCGCTTCTCTTGCCGGTCGGCTGATGCCTCGAAGACCGGGCTGAAGAACCAGCCCGACAGAGTCGGGCTGGTTGAGCACGGGCTGACTCGCGCGCCCGGCGACCGCACCTGATGCATCATGCCCGTGGATCTGTCGATCGACCGACTCCGCTCCGGACCTACTGAGGGATTTGGGTAATTAGTCCGTTTTCCAGAGGCCAGCCAAATGGCCGCCAGCAAAACCTCAAGAACTCCCATCGCCGTATTTGATCCATCCGAATGGTCGGCCGTAACCCGGTGACGAAGCGTGGGCATCCGAGCCTTCATCACGGAAAGTAAACGCTTTAACCACTCTGTGTCGTCATATCTGGAAGAAACCGGTAGACTGACTCCATAAAGTCAGGCCTTCTCGCACAGGTTGCGAGGGGGGATTAGGGGAGGGAAGGCAAATGATCAAAGGAATCATGTCCGTAGGCAGGGCGGCTATACAGGGTGGTAAGGGGCGGGCCCACTCGGAGGTCGCCACATCCAAACGGGCACCACGCAGCGTTGCTGCGGCCCTAGCGGTTTCGGCTATTTTCGGCCCCTTGGCGGCAACCAGCCCGGCGCACGCCGAAACGACTCCGGCCGGCGGGATCTGCAACGGCGTGGTGAACCAGCTCGCCCACCGCGGCATGGTGCAGGAGAACCTGCTGAAGGCGGCCGCAAGGAAGAACGCCGAGCTCATCACCAACCTGCAGGCCGAGCGAGCGGCGCTGGATACCAGTGCGAACACCTTGAGCACGCAGATCGCCGACGCCAACAAGGCGATCGCTGCCCTCGAGGCGGAAAACGTGCAGCTCGACGTAAACATCGGGGCCGTCACCGACGAGCTCGTCCGCTTGACCGCCAAGCAGGCCGCCACCGGAGCGGCCATCACGGACGCCGAGGCCGAGCTCGCAACTCTAAAGGCGGAGAAATCCGCCGTTCAGAGTGAACTGACCCCGTTGCAGACGAAGCTCGATGCTGCGCAAGCCGAGTCCGCTGCCCTCGAGGCGCAGGCTGCGGCGGTCGAGGGGCAGATCACAGCGAAGAAGGGCCAGATCAGCACCGCTGAGGGCGAACTGGCTACGTTGCAGGCCGCTGCGACGAAAGCCGCCGGCGATCTGAGCGCTAAGAACGACCAGATCGAAGCTGCTGAGGTTGAACTGGCGACGCTGACCAAGACCGCCGAGGACGCCGCCACGACGGTGGCCACGGCGACGAAGGCGGTGAGCGACGCCGAGGCCGAGCTGAGGCGGCTCGAGGAGAGCGGCACGGCCGCGCAGACCGCACTCGACGCTCAGAAGACAGCGATAAGCGCGGCGAAGACCCAGTTGACGAGGTTGCAGGCCGACGCGAAGGCCGCGACGGACGCCGTTACCGTGAAGAACGCGGAGATCACCACGGCGCAGGGCGAGCTCGCGACGCTGCAGGCAGATGCCAGGGAGGCCGCCGAGGCGTTCGCCGTGAAGAACGCGGAGATCACCACGGCGCAGGGCGAGCTCGCGACGCTGGAGAACCAGATCGCCGACAAGAACACGGCGATCACCGCCAAGCAGACCGATCTGGAGAAGGCGCAGGACGAGCTTGTTGCTCTCCAGGCCCGTAAGACGTTCCTAGAGGGCGAGATCGCGAGGCTGGAGAAGGAGAAGGGCGGCAACAAGCAGGCGAGAGACGCTCGCGAGGCTCTGATCGCCCAGTACAAGGCTGAGCTGGCCGAGGTCAACACTCAGATAACCGCCAAGAACGCCTTGATCTCAGGGTTGCAGGGTGACCTGTCCACGCTGAAGACCGAAGTGGATGCCCTGAACGCGCGGCTGCTGGCCAAGCAGAAGGAAAGCAGCGCCCTCCAACAGCAGGCCGCGCCGCTGCAGGCGACGCTGACTGCCGCAAACACTGAGGTCACCACCAAGGAAGCCGAAATCAAGACCCTCCAGGGCCAGCTCCCTGCGCTGCAGACTGCAGTGACCACCGCGGATCAGGCCGTCACCACCAAGCAGGGCGAGCTCACCACGCTTGAGGGCGAGCTCACAATGCTGCAGGCAGATGCGAAGGAGGCCGCCGGCGCCGTCACTGCGCAAGAGAAAGTTGTGGCAGACCTGGAGGCCGCCCTGCCGGGACTCACCGACGGCGTAGCTGAGGCCGAGAATGCCATCGCGGACCAGAAGGTGGCGCTTTCGAGCCTGCAGGGCAAGCTGGCGGACGCCAACACCGCTCTCGAGGCTGCCGGCGCAGCTGTTGTTGCCAAGAAGGCTGAGATCGCCAAGCTTCAGGGCGAGCTGCCGGCTCTTCAGGCCGCAGTTTCCGACGCGGACAAGGGGGTGACCACCAAGCAGGGTGAGATCGCCAAGCTGAACACCGAGCTTGATGAGCTGGTCACCAAGGTCACTGGGCTGAACAGCCAGATCGCCGCCAAGGAGGCCGAGATACTGGCTCTCCAGGGTTGGATCGCTCCGCTGCTCGATCAGCTCAACAGCCTCAACGGCGCCATCAGCGCCACGGAGGCTCAGCTCAAGACTCTCCAAGCCCAGCTGACGACCCTCGACGGGCAGGTCACCGCCGCACAGATGACGCTGCTTGATCTGAAGGCGAAGAAGGTTGCGAACAAGGACGCCATCGCGGCTCAGAAGGTCCTTGTGATCGGTCTGGAAGACAGGCTAGGCGCCGTCCAGAACCAGATCAAGGCCATCGACGGTCAGATCGCATTGGGTGGTTGCGTCGCCTGACCGAAACCAAGTTTAGTAAGCTAGCGCAGGACGCTTGAGGGAGGCCCCGGTGGAAATCCGGGGCCTCCGTCTTCCTACCGAAAGAGCCGCGGCCCGGCGGTTCGAATCCCCCCGCCCCGACGAATCCCAGTGACCCCGGCCCAAGCGGTGGCTCCACTCCGGCGGCCTTCCCCAGGTCAGGCTACTGAAGGCGTCCCTGGGCGTCCAACGGCCTCGAGGTTGCCGGGCCCAGTCGTGAGCCTCCACCATTGTCCGATCCGACCCTCCTCAGGATCTCGTTCAAGCCGGCCGTTGCCGCCAAGCACAGGGAAACCACGCCCACGAACAGGATGGCAAGCCGGGCCGCAGAAAGGATCCGGTTCCAGGTCGGCGATCCTGGGACTGCCGCCGCCACGAGCTCTATGATTCCCAACCAGAGGGCCGCGCCAATCGCAAAACACATCAACAGCCTCCAGCCGATCAGCTGCTGACCCTCCCCTTCGCTCTGGGAAGGGCCGGCCTCTTCAGAGGCGGAAGGGCAACGATACGCGCGCTCAAGATTCTGCTTCATCGATCCCCATTCGGATGAGCCTCGGCGCCCGTCCCTGACTCGGCGCTCCGTTGGGCCGGCGGGAGAGGCGAACTCCACTCGTGACGACACCCTCCTCCTTTTTCGGCCGACTTGCAAGGAAAATGACAGCGCAATGCACTCGCGCGGTTTCTCTCAGTTGTTAGGAGACCCCTACTTCGCTAAAGCCCATTGACAACCGGCCGATGATCGAGTATGCGGTGTTGCCCTGAATGCGAAGTCGAGACGGAAGAACGGGAGTGCTGGGTGTGCGGCACCCCCACAAAGATCGGCACGCTCTTCTACTGGTCACGTCCCGCATTCAAGAAGGCGAACTACTTCAGCTCCGCCCCGCGCCCAGAGGTGCAGGCCGGTCACCCGGGGGCCCGGAGTCGACTCCCGCCAAACGATCGCCTAAGGTCGTCCGCTCATAAGAAACCGCTAAGGTGGGCTCCTTAGCGGGTGTAGCTCAAGCGGGTGTAGCTCAATGGTAGAGCTCCAGCCTTCCAAGCTGGTGATGGGGGTTCGATTCCCCTCACCCGCTCCGGTGTCTGCGCAGGTCGTTGCATCTGGTTCGCGAGGGTGTTTCGCGTCTGAATCCAGCTCATACGAGAGGATCGGGACTCGGCCAGGTGACCGCAATCTGGCGGTCGATCTCGGAATCAAACTGATCACGGCAGACACGCGGCTCACCGCGTCAGCACTCCAACAGTCACTTCCGGTGCGTCTGCTTACCGCTTGACGCTGCGCCACGACCCAGGCGGGAAGGTATCGTGCCGGCGTACGGTCAACTTCGGGGTGCGTCGCACGGTCAGCGCTGCGATTGGGTAAAAAGCCTGGACAGGAGTTACCATGAGCGTTTCCGAAATCGTCGCCGAGAGAGCCGAGCGTTATCTCGACTGGTACATCGAGGCGTGTTCCATACCCTCCTTGGCCGATGAGCCGGACTCTCTAGCGGACATGGTGGCATGGCTCGACGAGCGCTTCCACGCTCTGGGAGCGTCGACCGAACGGCTGTCCATCGAGGGCGCGCCCGATGCCATTCTCGCCACCTTGGGTTCCGGGGGCTCCGGCGAGCGAAGCGTTCTCGTCTACGACCATTACGACGTTCAGCCCGTCGATCCGATCGAGCTATGGGAATCCAAGCCCTTTTCGCCGGAGGTTAGGAACGGAGTGCTCTACGCACGCGGGGCGGCGGACAACAAAGGTGATCTGGTCGCACGCCTTGCCGCGCTCGAGGTGTACGCCGGGGCGCACGGCGACCCTCCCTTTCAGATCAAATTCCTTGTCGAAGGGGAAGAGGAGACCGGCTCTCGTTCCTTTCCGGTGCTGGTGGCACGCTACGGGCACAAGCTCGCAGCGGACGGATGCATCTGGGAAGGGGCCGGGCTTGACCTGGCCGGGCGACCCGAGCTCGTCTTCGGCGCGAAGGGTCTCGCATATGTCGAGCTCAACCACCGCGGACTGGCGAGCGATCAGCACTCTTCTGTAGCCGTAATAGCCCCCAGTCCGGTTTGGTATCTGGTCGAGGCCCTGATCTCGCTCAGAAGCCCCGACGGCAGGGTGCTGATCGAGGGCTTCTACGACGACGTCGTGCCTCCATCGGAAGCGGACGAAAAGATGCTCGAGGTGCTGCCCTTCGAAGAGGAGGCAGAGAAAAGGCGGCTGGGCGTCGAAAGCTTCGTCGGAGGCGCCACCGGCCTCGATCTGATTCGCCGCTACTTCTTCGAGCCGACCTGCAACATCGCAGGAATCGATGCCGGCTTCACCGTTCCGGGCGCGTCGAAGACGGTGTTGCCGCGGTCGGCCCTCGCCAAGGTCGACTTCCGGCTCGTCCCCGACCAAGACCCTGCGGACATCGTCGTCAAATTGCGGAGGCACCTGGCCAAGCATGGTTTCGAGAAGATCGAGATCCTCGGCCACTCGATGGAGCATCCTGTTCGGTCACCGAGCGACTCCGTTATCGGGCGCGCCGCGATATCCGCTGCCGAGAAGGTGTACGCGGACAAACCCGCGATTGCGCCGCTCATGATCGCAACGGGACCGATGCACCCCATCGCCGGAACGCTTGGAATCCCTACGGTCTCGCCGGCCGGCGTCTGCCGGCCGGACTCGAACATCCACGCCCCGAATGAGCACTGCCTGATCGAGGACTTCAACAGGACGATCGAATACACCGTCGCGTGGTTGGAGGCATTCGGCTCGAGCGGCTGAGAATGCCGACTCGCCATGTCAGAAAGGAGCCAACTGCTCCTCAGTGGGCTCCGCTCAGCAGTACCACGGCTCGGTGAGATAAGGAACCGTGACGCGCTGGCGCACAGTCGGTGCGCCGTCCGATATCCCGAGTGCAGACTCAGCCAGCGCCAGCACCTGCCCGAATACCTCGGAGCGCGACGCGACGGATCCCTCTACCGCTGCAAGAACATCGTGCTGCAAGCGGTCCACACGTTCATCGGGATGGGACCATGGATGAACGAGCGAGACCGGATCGAACCGGCCGGCGATCGCCTCGACCCTCGGTAGCTCGAGCAACCTCGAGCCAGCGGGGATTAGCAGGCGAATCGCGTATTGAATCGGTGCTGTGTTGCCCACGAGGCCCAGCTCGGCTATGGCGAGCAACATCTCGCGGTAACCCTCGAGCGTGGTCCATGGGGTAAACGCCACAAATGTCGGATTGAGCAATAAGCCAATGTCATCACACAGAGCCACGGCGCGGCGAAAGTCCTCCGCCGTATGGTTCTTGTCGAAGATCGCAAGGATGTCATCGTCGATGCTTTCGATCGCGCTCGTGACGAACAGACATCCCGTCTGCTCGAGCGTGTGAAGGTGACGCTCATGATGGAGAAGATGCTCGACCTTTATCGTCACGTCGTAGGTGACGTTCGGGAACGTTTCGTGGAGCGAAGTCACCAGCCTGAGGGCGTGGCCCGGGGCGTTGAAGAAATCAGGGTCCCCGAATGTGATGTGTCTTGCGCCGGCGGCGACCTGACCGGCCACATCGGCCAGAACTATGTCGGTATCGATGACGCGAAATCTGCCACCGTAGACGGGGACTATGGGGCAATGACGGCAGAGGTGCTTGCATCCGCGCGTGGCCTCCGTATACCCGACGGCCCGCACGTCTTGGGGGCCGGCGTGCAGGTGCGCGTAATCGTTCAATGGAGGAAGGTCGTTCCGGTCGGGAACGATGAAGCGTTGTCTTGCAAGTGAAACGACCGGTTCGGCCTGATGACCAGGCACAGGGCGCGCCAGTCTCCCCACCAAGTCAACGAGTCCCTGCTCGAACTCACCGCCCAAGATGGTGCCGGCGCCCTGCGCTCGCAAGTAGTCCTCGTTCACAGGGGCGTACAGACCGTAGAAGCAGATGTGGCAGCGCGGATTGATGGTCTTCACCTGGGCCAAGGCTTCGACGGCCAGGCGCGTGGCCGTGTGCATCGGAACGTAGAAAGCGACGATGTCCGCGCCTGCTATGGCGGCATCGGCGAGCTTCTCGATCGAGAGGTCCTGGCATGTCACCTCCGCTCCGGCGCGCCGTAGCCACGCGGCCGGGGACGCCAGGCCGAAGGGCTGACGCCCCATCTCGTAGGTCGAGATCAGGACGACGTTCACCCCGACCTCAAAACGATCCGGAGGCATGAATGGGCCGTTCGCAGAGCTCGTTCGACCGCCCCGGGATCTTCTCCGGAAGCAAACAGGAAGCCCAGGTAACGGTCGCCCTCAGGCAACGGCTCGACCGCGCTTCCCACAGGGATGGTCACCGAGAGCCCAAGCACGCCGGGGACGGCGAGCGCGTCCTCCTGACCCTCGACCGCTTCGAGCACCCCGCGCCTCTCTATGGGGATCATCATGACCCCGGAAGCCCGCCACGGCCGCCCCCTGTGCCGCAGCGGCAGGTCGAGGGCATGACGCAGGATGAGCTCCTCCAGACTGATTCCCAGGCCGAAGCGCAGGGCGCGCGAGCACAGGCCCCCGATGGAGCGGGCGGCAACCTCCAGGACTGCCGCCCGATCGCCCTGAACCCTCAGCTCTGCGTGAACCGGCCCCTCCACGAGCCCCAGGGCGGCCGCCGCCGCCGTCGTCGTTCTGGTGATCGCCGCGAGCGCCGCCTCGGGCCGGCGCGAGGGCGTCACGTACAGGGTCTCCTCGAAGTAGGGACCTTCGAGCGGATCGGGTTTGTCGAAGACGGCCAGGATCTCGAGAACCCCACCCGCGAGAAGGCCCTCGACCGCAACCTCGTGGCCGGGAAGGTAGCGCTCGATCAGCAGCCGTTCATCGCCGCCTGCGGCTCGGGAGATGGCGCGGGCTCGTTCCGCAGCGGCGATTGCCGAGCCTCGGTCGTCGGCCCGGATCACCCCTCGGCTTGCAGCCAGCGAAAGGGGCTTGATCACACAGGGCCATCCGACCGAATCTGCGAGAGCCACAATATCTGAATCTATGGTTGCCACACGGTAATCGGGTTGGGAGATCTGCGCCGCCCCGAGTGCGTCGCGCATGGTCGCCTTGTCACGGGCGGCGAGAACGGCTTCGATGGGATTGTGGCGAAGACCCAGGCGCTTCGCCGCCAGCGCCGCCACCACAACCCCCTGATCGTCGACGGGCACGATGGCGTCGAGGTGATCCCGGCGCGCCAGATCGACGATCCTGCGGGCCGACGCCTCTGGCTCGTTCAGGTTCAAGCTCACGGCGCGTTCACCCAGTACCTTGGAGATTGCAAGCCTCCGGTCGGTTGCCACCACCACCTCGGCCTGGAGCACTCCAGCCGCCTCGAGGAAGTCCTTCGCCCGATAGGTCTCCGTCGGCAGAAGCAATAGGACGCGCGCCATGCGCCTATCATGGACTCAGCGACACCTGAGCTCACCCATCGTCGCCGGGAGCGGGCAGACTTGAAGAAACCATTGGCTTTTTTGCAGAGGAAGTCGGCAGACAAGCCGGCCGTCCGCGAAGCGCCGGTACGCATCACTCCTCAGGCGCGCGACAAGGTCCTGTCGATCCGGGCATCGGAAGCGGAGGCCGACCGACTCGCGGTCTGGCTCGAGGTGACCGGTGAGGCAGACGCTCAGTACACCTACGACATCTACCTGCTCCCGGTCGAGGAGGCCGGGCCTGGGGATGTCGTGATCGCCGGGGACGACCTCTCAATCGTCGTGGCCGGGTCGAGCCTCGACAAGGTGACCGGCGCCACGATTGACTTTTCGGGCGACGCCTTCACCGGCGGACTGTTGCTCGACAATCCCAACAAGCCGGCGCCGGCGATGCCCAAGCTCCCGATCATGAGCATCCCGCCCCTGGGAGGCGCGGGCCCGAGCCCGAGCCCAGCCGTGGGCGCGAAACCACCCGCCGATCTGAGCGGGGACGTCGCCCAGCGAGTCGTGCAGATTCTCGAACAACAGATAAATCCATCGATCGCCGCGCACGGCGGACGCGCCGATCTGGTTGCGGTGGAGAACGACACCGCCTACCTCAGGCTCAGCGGAGGGTGTCAGGGCTGCGGGATGGCGACGGTGACACTCAGCCAGGGGATCGAGGTGGCGATCAAAGAAGCCGTGCCCGACGTTGCACACGTTGTCGACGTCACCGACCACCAGAGCGGGACCAACCCCTACTTCCAGGCCTCCAAGAAGTAATCTCCGGCGGCGGGCTCACCCTGCTCGGACGTCGCCCGCCGAACCGATCAATCTCGAAGATTCCGCCTCACGAGCCGATGGCGGCGTGTGCCGGAGAGCGGTAAACCTCGTAACGTCCGGGTCCCCGGGACTTTGCAACGTACATGGCTGCATCCGCTCTCCGCAGCAGCGCCTGAGCGTCCTGAGACACATCGGCAACCGCAACCCCGATGCTCGCTTGAATGGTCACCTCCTGGTCGCCGACCACAAGCGGTAAGTGGAGGGATTCCAGTATCCGGCTCGCGATAATGGTCGCGTCGCCTTCGTGCTCGACACCTTCGAGCAACACGACGAACTCGTCTCCACCCAGACGGGAGGCGGTGTCTTCCGAGCGGAGGCACGGCCTGATTCGCCCGGCTGCTGTGATCAGCACCTGGTCGCCTGCAGCGTGCCCGAAGACGTCGTTGACCGACTTGAAATTGTCCAAGTCGATGAACAACACCGCCAAGTGCTCATTGCGGCGGGCGGATGCCGCGATGGCATGCTCAAGCCGGTCGACAAGGAGAGAGCGATTTGCAAGCCCAGTCAACGGGTCGTGCAGAGCGTTGTGAAGTAGCTGCTGCTCGAGCCTCTTGCGTTCTGTTACGTCCCGATAATTCACGAAGATCCCCTGAACGACTGGATCCTTTAGCAGATTTGTCAAAGACATCTCGAGCCAACGGTATGAACCGTCCTTGTGATACACCCGCAGCTCTATTCGGCTGTAACTCCCGGCATGCTTGAGGATGTCCGAGATGGTTTCCCTCTCGAGCGCAAGGTCGTCTGGATGCACGAGATCGAACATCGATCTGCCTATCCGCTCATGGGGCGTGTAACCGAGGACGTTCTCAACCGAGGGACTCAAGTAGGTGATGGAACCCTCGGCATCGATCACTGCGATCACATCAGACGCATGCAGCACCAGTGATCGGAAGCGTTCTGCTTGCGGGTTCAGCCACTTCTCGGACATCTTGCGCTCGGTGATGTCGAGCATCACCCCGCGGTAGTAGCGGCGGCCGTCGGGCCCGGACATCAGGATGTACTCGTCGCTGATCCATACGATGCGCCCATCTTTTGTCCTGAAGCGGTATTCGATTCTGTGGGTGCTGCCGTCCGGCCGGTCCCGATCACGATCCTCTTCCTCGAGAACCCTGTCACGGTCGGCGGGATACAGCCTGCTGAGCCACAGGTCACTTGTGAATTCCGCCGGGGAGTACCCGAGGAAGGCCTCGACCTGGGGGCTGACGAAGTGCCATTCGTCCTGTCCACCGACATCGGCGCGATAGACCATCGCCGGAACATGCTCTACCAGGGCCCTGTAGTCCCCTTCGTCCTGCTCCACCCACTGTCCCCTTTTGCCCGCTTCTCCTCGGCCTACGAAGAACACACTACATCATTTCTGACAAAACTTGGAAGATGATGCATCCTCCGAGGCGACGTTCTGGTCGGTGTCTACCATTGTTCTGGGACAATGGTCGCCTATGGCAGATTCCAACGCGATCCTCGACATATTCGGCCGGGCGGTGCGCGATCTCCGGATCTCGGTGACTGATCGATGCAACTTCCGCTGCGTGTACTGCATGCCGAAAGAGGTCTTCGGACG
>Ga0136614_10001914_pt1 | contig 12677 bp, 12 predicted proteins | sample AntDrymUQ2792106_2_FD_106643 | JGI IMG/M metagenome (GOLD analysis project Ga0136614, IMG submission 106643) | Polar desert sand microbial communities from Dry Valleys, Antarctica - metaG UQ279 (21.06) | ecosystem: Environmental > Terrestrial > Soil > Desert | place: Antarctica: Dry Valley...
ACCGGCTATCGGGGCCGGCTCGGGCTCTACGAAGTGATGCTCAGAAGTGAGGAGATCGAACGGCTCACGGTGGAGCGTGCATCTGCCGATGCCATCAGGGTTGTCGCGATCGAGCAGGGGATGCAGACCCTGCGTGAGGACGGTCTGGCCAAGGTTCGAGCAGGTGTCACGTCGATCGAGGAAGTCGCGAGGGTGGTGAAGTGAGATGAGCTCGGTGATCCAACAGGAAGAGGACGTCCAGATCCCCATCCCGGAGCTGCTCGGTGCGCTCCTGGAGAAGGAAGGCTCCGACCTGCACCTCACGGCGGGGTCCCCGCCGATGGTGCGTGTCCACGGCGAGCTCGAGGCGGTGGGGGAATACCCGAAGCTTACGCCGCGGGCGTTGCAGGGCATGGTCTACGCGATCTTGCCGCAGAAGCTCCGCGAGCGATTCGAGCAGGAGCTCGAGCTCGACATGTCCTACTCGCTGCCGGGGCGGTCTCGCTTCCGCGTGAACGTGTTCCAGCAGCGCGACGCGGTCGGCGCCGTCTTCCGGGTGATCCCGTTCGAGATCAAGGACGTGGATAGCCTCGGGCTCCCGAACGTCGTCATGGACCTCGCTCGGTTCCAGCGTGGGTTCGTCGTCGTCACGGGCCCGACGGGTTCCGGCAAGTCGACGACGCTCGCGGCCATGGTCGACATCGTGAACCGGGAGCGAGCCGGCCACATCATGACCGTCGAGGATCCGATCGAGTTCCTCCACCGGCACAAGAGCTGTGTGGTGAACCAGCGCGAGGTCGGAGCGGATACCCACGGCTTCGCGCAGGCTCTCAAGCACGTGCTTCGGCAGGACCCGGACGTGATCCTCGTCGGCGAGATGAGAGACCTCGAGACGATCGGGACGGCGATCACGGCGGCCGAGACCGGTCACCTCGTCTTCGCGACGCTGCACACGCAAGATGCGCCGCAGACGATCGACCGGATCATCGACGTGTTCCCGCCTCACCAGCAGCAGCAGGTCAGGGTCCAGCTGTCGACCACCCTTCAGGGTGTGGTCACCCAACAGCTCATCCCCACGCACGATGGCCAGGGACGTGTCGCAGCGGTCGAGGTCCTCGTGTGCACCCCCGCGGTCCGCAACCTGATCCGTGAGGGCAAGACCCACCAGATCTACTCGTCGATGCAGGCGGGCGGGCGCTACGGGATGCAGACGATGGACATGGCCCTCGCGCAGCACATCAAGGCGGGCCACATCTCGCAGCAGGTCGCCTTCGAGCGCTGCCACGACCCCGAGGAGCTCCAGCGGCTCATGGGCGGTTCGGCCCCGAGCGGATCTTTCTCCGACGGCTACGACGCGCCGGTGGGCTCGTACGGGAGCTCGTCGGGCGGCATGCTGATGGGAGGCTGAGATGGCAGATACCTTCCAGTACAAGGTTCGCGACCGCACGGGGAACGTCACCACAGGGTCGCTGGTCGCCGACAGCGAGGCACTGGTCCTCGCGCGACTGCGCGAGCAGGGGCTCACGCCGCTGGACGTCAAGCGCCAGAAGCGGGGCATCGGGCAGATCGAGTTCGGCGGCAAGAAGGTCAAGCTCAAGCAGGTCGCGCTCTTCTCCCGCCAGTTCGCCACGATGGTCAACTCCGGGCTGCCGATCCTCCGTGCCATCGGCATCCTGTCGGATCAGAGCGACAACAAGGAGCTGGCACGCGTCCTCGCCGAGGTTCGCCTCGACGTCGAGCAGGGCTCGTCACTGTCCGGGGCGATCGGGAAGCACGACCACGTTTTCAACAACCTGTACGTCTCGATGGTGAGAGCAGGTGAGACCGGTGGTTCCCTGGACTCCACCCTGACGGCCCTCGCCGACATGATCGAGCGCGAGGTCCGGCTACGCGGCAAGATCAAGTCGGCGATGACCTACCCGGTCGCGGTAGTCGCGCTGGTGGTCCTCATCATGTCCGCGATGCTGCTGTTCGTGGTCCCGCAGTTCGAGTCGATCTTCAGCCAGCTCGGTGGGACGCTCCCGCTGCCCACCCGCGGCCTCTTGTGGATGTCGGAGACGTTCAAGGCCTACTGGTACATCGTTCTCGGCGGGGCGCTTGCCGGTCGGTTCTTCTTCCGCCGGTACAAGAAGACGGACAAGGGCCGTGAGGTCGTGGACGCCGTGAAGCTCCGGGCTCCTGTATTCGGAGCGCTGTTCCACAAGACCGCGTTGTCCAGGTTCTCGAGCACGCTTGCGATGCTGATGAAGTCGGGCGTGCCGATCCTCCAGGCTCTCGAGATCGTCAGCGACACGGTGAACAACAAGATCGTCGGGAAGGCGATCACGGAGGTGCAGCTATCCGTCCGCGACGGAGAGTCGATCGCGAAGCCACTCACCAAGTACCCGGTCTTCCCGCCGATGGTCGTCCAGATGATCGCGGTGGGCGAGGAGACCGGCCAGGTCGACCTCATGCTCGAGAAGATCGCGCAGTTCTACGATCAGGAGGTCGAAGCGGCGGTCGACTCCCTGACCTCGCTGATCGAGCCGATCCTGATCGCCGTCATCGGCGGGTGCGTGGGGGCTGCGGTCGTGGCCCTGTACATGCCGATGTTCAACATCATCAAGCTGATCCAGTAGAGCTCCGTCATCGCCGGACGGAGATGGTGGGCCGGTGGCGCCTTCGGGCGCCGCCGGCCCCCGTCGTTCTCTGACCCGACGGGGCCGGGTAAACCCCTTCCTGGTAGGTCGTCTGAACATCTTCGATGTTCTTGCCGTGCGCGGCTTCAGTTGGACCCGATCGGGACCGACATCAGTAAGGAACGCGCACCGCTGTGGTGTGCAAATAGCAAAGGAAGGGAGGCGAGGCACATGCTCAAGCGTTTGCGCGAGCGTGAAGAGGGTTTCACCCTCATCGAGTTGATGGTGGTCGTTCTGATCATCGGCATCCTAGTCGCCATCGCTCTGCCGACGTTCCTCGGTGCCCGGACCCGGGCGCAGAACCGTGCTGCCCAGTCGGACCTGCGGAACGCCCTTGTGGCAGCGAAGACGCTGTACACGGACGCGAGCACGTACGCGACGGCCGACGCCGCCGCGCTTCTGACCGTCGAGCCTTCGCTCACGTTCGTGGACGGGGCGCCGACTGGCGCCCAGGTTGGTATCGCTGCAGTCGCAGCTGGTGCCCGCTCAGCCACCACGTGGGCTGCCGCTCGTCTGTCCGCTTCGGGGATCTGCTACTACATCTCCGAGAGCGCGACGGCAGGGACGAGGTACGGGCAGACCGCATCTGGTACTGCCTGCGTCACACCCACCATGGCCCTTGCTGCCGGCACTGCTTGGACCTAAGCCGTCACTCTGGGATAGCCGTAAGGCTGAAAGGGCGGCCCCTCGGGGCCGCCCTTTCCGCATCCATCCACCGCCATCCGTTGCGAGGCAGACAACGGGAACCTCAAGTGAGGGACAGAGCTTGCCGACATCGTGAAGAGAAGCTTCTCGAGGTTTTCCGAAGGACGGACATGAGTCGACGCCATCCCAACCGGCGGATCCGTGCGTGCCTCCATGGCGAGCGCGGGTTCACCATCCTCGAAACCGTCATCGCGCTGATGGTCGTGTTCGCTTCGCTGACCGCCCTCACGTACACCGTGTCCAACGGCTTCCGGTACACGGGCTACGGCCGCGATCGCATCCAGGCGAGCGGGATCGCGAACCGGATCATGGAGGACATCCGCGGCCTGGCCTACGCCAAGATCACGAACGGGATCCCCACCTCCGAGCTGGCAGCCGATAGCCGTGCCGCGAACTGCTCCGGCACGTTCCGCTTCGAGTCCTGCGCCGGCGAGAAGATCGTCTCCTCCACCTTCGATGCGGCATACACCGCCGCATGGCTCCTCCCTCACACGGGCAACCTGGCGGTCGGCAACCTGGACGTGACCTATTCGACGTACATCACCAACGACACGCCGACAACGACGCCCTACCGGGTCACGGTGATCGTCCAGTGGACGAACGGAGCGATCCCGAACGCTCCGAACAACTCCGTCAGACTTCAGAGCCTCTTCTGGTCTCCCGACGGTTGCGTGAGCTCCATCACCCACCCGTTCGCGGCGCCATGCCAGCCGTTCTTCTACGGGCAGGTCGACGCGCCGCAGGCAACCATGTCCGTCACGGGACAGCTGTACGACTTCGCGGTCGACTTCGACAGACTCGCCGTCACGCTCCCGGGCATCACCGCGACGACCCAGGAGGAGCAGACGGCCCAGCTGAACGCCACGACCACGTTGTCGGGCATCACGTTCACGAACAGCGCCGGGGACGAAGAGGTAGGCGACCAGCGGGCGGCGAGCGACGCGGACGACCAGGTCGACACGGCGGCACCTGCCATCGCGGGCGGCACGTCGACGAACGTCTCCGCTCTCACCCTGTCGAGGCTCGCCATCGGCGGCAGTGGCCAGCAGGTTGGCCTCCGGGCGAACATCGCCGCCGGGGACCTCGAGGGTCGATCCGCGTCGGTCGACGCGACCGTCTCGGACGCCTACGCGTGCCCCACGATGGGGACGAGGGAGACGGACCTCCTCCCGTGCTCCGGTGCCCACGTGCGCCAGGTAGGGACGATCACGGTGGAGGTCTTGCACGCGCAGCTCCTGGCGGCCCTCGGCCCCGCCAACCTCCTCCGGGTCGTCGCCCCCGCCACGGGCACCACGGCGTGGATCGATCGCGACGTGGGAGGGACGAACGAGGACGGCCTGCTCGACGCGCACGCCGACCGGACGCTGGGCACGATCCAGCTGGGTGGGTTCCCGAGCGCCGGCATGACCGCGCCGACCGGGATGAGCACCACGCGAACGAGCGATACCAACTACTGCGTGGGGCTGGTCGCGTACCAGGACAGCGCGCAGGCCATCGCGGGGGAGAGCACCGCGACGGCGCCCTCGGCGTCGATCGCGGCCGGCACCTTCTTCTACTACAACGGTCTCAACTACTCGAACAAGCTGGCGACGGACGCCTCGCTCGACACGCAGACCGTGACGTGCGCGAAGACGCAGCTCGTCGGTGCCTCCAGCGTGACGTGGCGGGTCACCGTCGCGTCGGGTGGCCTCCGTCACGCCACCACCACGACGGCACAGACGCTCGACCCGGCGAACGGGAACATCCGCTGGGACGTCACGGCCGCGACCCATCCGATCGAGATCACCCTCCGCTACGAGCTCATCGTGGACGGGGTCGCGCAGATCAACCTGCTCTCGACTTTCGACCCGGGTGACCTGCTGGCGCACGGGATCTACGAGCCGCCGCCGGCGACGCAGGGGGCATAGAAGACCATGGGGCGCTGGACGCGGGATCGGATCGCCGACGAGCGAGGGATGACCCTCGTCGAGCTCGTCGTCGCGATGGGGATCCTGTCGATTGTGATGCTTGTGCTCACGACGACGCTTTCGAGCATCCAGCGAGCGGTCGTGGAAGAGGACGTCCGCATCCGACTGAACGACCAGGCCCGCCTGGCGATGCAGTCGATCGACCGGCTGGTGCGCTCCGGCAACATCCTCTACGACCCGGTGGACGAGTCCGGGAACGATCCGTACAGCGCCAGCGCGACGGGATACTTGTTCCGCATCTACACCCAGGCCGAGCAATCCTCCGGCCAGGACGCGCGCTGTGCCCTCTGGCTGGTGAACGACGACCAGCAGCTCCTGTACCGGACCTGGCCCATCCTCGCACCCAACGGTGCCAGCGATTGGACAATCGTCGCCGACGGCATCGTGAACCGCGATCTCTCCCAACCGGCCTTCTCGCTCGACTCCGCCGGCCGCACGATCGCCGTGGAGTTCCACGTGAATCCGGATCTCGCACGGCGGCCGCAGGCCACCCAGGTGGTGGAGGCGTCGCTGACCGGACGGAACACCTCGTTCGGCTACCCGATCCAGCTGTGCTCGGAACTTCCCGATCCGCTCATCTGACCTGACAGGAGAAGAAGGCCATGCTGACCCGACTGCGAGACGAGGAACGCGGCGTCGCGATGATCATGGCGCTCGCCGTGGCCTTCATCGTGCTGCTGCTCTCGACCGTGGTGGTCGCGCAGTCAATCCACTCGCTGGAATCCAGCGGTTACGACCGGGAACGGCTGCTGTCCGTGAACGCCGCCGAGGCGGGCACCAACTACTGGTACGCCTTCCTCGAGACGACCCCGCCCACGAACATGGCCGCAAACGGAGGGTGCAACGCCGGTACCGGCAAGCTCACGATCGGCGACGTCGTGCAGTCGGGTCCTTCGCTGGCCGCCTTCTCGTCGGTCGGCACGTTCTACGCGGCCAACGCATCCACCGAGATGAACTGCTCCACGTTCACCGATACCAACTATCCCGCTTTCGTCAAGGTCGAGTCGACCGGGACGATCAACGGATCGCCCAACCGCAGGATCGAGACCTACGTCCGGCTGACCCCCAACTACGGTGGCTTTTCAGCCGCGATCCTGGCGGTCAACGGCACGACGATCACGAACAACTTCACCGTCAACGGTGACAGCGGCAACGACGGCGACATCTACATCTTGAACGGGAACCTGGTCATCGCGAACGGGATGACCCTGTACGGGAACGTCTACGTGCCGACCGGCACCGCCCAATTCCAGAACAACACGGTCGTGAAGGGAAGCGTCTGGGCCCGGGACAACGTGGATGTCGAGAACCCGGCCACGATCGAGGGCGCCGCGCTCTCGTCCGAGGGAGACATCATCGGCTCCGGTTTCATCAACGGCGACGCCACGGCTGCAGGCGATGTCGATTCCACCAACCTCACGATCGGTGGCGTCGTCACCGAGTTCGTGAGCATGCCCGAGGTGCCCATGCAGACCTTCCCCCAGATCACCTCGAGCACGGCCTCGTGGATCACGGCCGGGTACACGCTCGTCGATTACAGCGCCAATCCTGGGACCACCAAGTGCCTCAAGGCCCGCGACTGGATCAAGAACACGTGGGCTTCCAGCGGCATCACCAACGCGCTGATCCGCATCGACCAGACCTGTACCTACACCCCGCCCAACAACGAGACCTACTCGATCATCGGACACCTCGGCATCCTGTCCGACGGCGGATTCAACCTGTCGCAGCGATCCACGTGGAACGGGACCTCCGGATCCATCAAGAACCTTCACTTCATCAGCGTGTACTCGGATACGTGCAGCGGGACGACCAAGGACATCACTGTGGGGAACAACACGAACTTCAACAGCTTCACGCAGGTCTCCTTCTACACCCCGTGCCGCGCCACGATGAGCAACCAGAACGCGTTCGCGGGCCAGGTGCTGGCGAGGGACGTCACGCTCGGCAACAACTTCAAGATGTCCTACAAGCCGGTACTGGTGCCAGGCACCACCGGTGTCACCGGTTTCAAGCAGGACATCTCCTACATCCACGAATGAGTGAGGGGCGCTTCCACGACCGCGGGCCTACCTCCGGGTAGGGTTCGCGTCCGTGGATGACGCCTGGATCCGCGCGATCGTCGCCCTGCCCTTCGGCCTGGGGGTGGGCAGCTTCATGACGGTGGCCGTCCATCGCCTCCCGAGGGGCGAGTCCGTCGTGCGACCGCGGTCGAGGTGCCCTTCCTGCGGAGCCGAGATCGGCGCTCGCGACAACATCCCGGTGCTCTCGTGGCTGTTGCTCCGGGGCAAGTGCCGGCGATGCGGTGCTCGTATCTCGATCGAGTACCCCTTGGTCGAGCTGGCCACGGCGGTTCTCGTCGTCTCGGCGGCGATCCGGTATCCGAGCCCGTGGCATGCCGTGCTGGTCGGCCTCCTCCTCGGACTGATGCCGGCGCTCGCCCTGATCGACCTCAGACATCGGATCATCCCCAACCGCCTGATGTACCCCTCCCTCGTCCTCTTCCCCGTGCTCATCGTGTTCGCTCGCTTGATCGGCGAGGCTGCGGATCCGGCCCGTGCGGGCATCGGGCTCCTGCTGTACGGGGGGATCCTGTTCCTCGTCGCGGTGGTGTCCGGGGGGATGGGGATGGGCGACGTGAAGCTCGCCGCCCTGATCGGCCTGGTCCTCGGGGCTCTCGGTCTGCGCTTCGTCGGGGTGGCGGCGGGCGCGGCGGTTCTCTTCGGCGGTCTCGGGGGACTGGTCGCGCTCGCGATGGGCCGCGGCCGGAAGAGCGCGATCCCCTTCGGGCCCTACCTCGCAGCTGGGGCCGTGATCGCCGGTCTGTGGGGCGAGGAGATCACCTCCTGGTACATCGGCCGCTTCCTCTGAGACCTGTCACCTGACCGCTCGTAGGAACGCTGCCCCTGCGGGACCACAACCAAAGCGCATCCATCCTTCGAGTCCGAGATGTTTGACTTGGCCAGTTGCCTGGTGTGGAGTAACACCCCCAACGAGGCAGGATGTGCCTCAAGACATCTGATGTGGCTGATGTGCGTCATGTGACACATGAGACACAGAGAAGGAGCGTGGTGAGCGGATCGCGGGCGTTCGTAACGGGGCGGCTGTTCACCGTGGCCGAGGTAGCCGCGGTGATGCGCGTCTCCAACATGACCGTCTACCGGCTCATCCGGTCGGGTGAGCTCCCGGCGCTCCGGGTGGGCAAGGGCTACCGGATCTTCGAGGCGGATCTCGAGCGGTTCCTGGAGGGACGTTCCGTGCACGTGGAGGGCGGCTAGTGCCGAAGACGAGGATCGGGCTCGACGTCGGCTCGACCGCCGTTCGGGCGGCGGAGCTGGTTGAGGGTGCGCCCCCGACGATCATCCGCGCGGCGCAGGTTCCGCTTCCGGTGGGCGCCGTTGAGAACGGCGAGGTTCGGGACGTGGAGGCCGTGTCCGAGGCATTGCGAGAGCTCTGGTCCTCGAGCCACGGAGGGTTCAAATCACGAAAGGTCTGGATGGGTGTCGGGAACCAGCGCGTCGTCGTCCGGGAGATCGCGCTCCCGACGATGCCTGAGAAAGAGCTCCGACAATCGCTCGGGTTCCAGGTCCAGGAGTTCATCCCGATGCCCGTCGACGACGCGGTCCTCGACTACCACTTGATCGAGGAGATCGAGGTCGAGGGCCGGCAGATGCTCCGCCTGCTGCTGGTGGCGGCGCAGAAGGCGATGGTGGACACGCTCATCGCCGCTGCCATGGGCGCGAAGCTCGAACCGGTCGGGCTCGACCTGATTCCGTTCGCCCTGGTGCGGGCCGTCGGTGCGACCGGGGCGGGCATGGAGCTCGAGACCAGCGGGGGTGAGGCCGTCGTCGACGTCGGCGCCCACGTGACCAACATCGTCGTGCACTCGGCCGGAGAGACCCGGTTCGTCCGGATCCTTCCTTCGGGAGGCCGGGACATCACCGTGGCGATCGCTCGGGCCATGTCCATGGAGGACGACCTCGCGGAGCGGCTGAAGCGGGGGGACGTCGGGGGGGACGCCGAGCCGACCCCCGATGAGGCGACGGAGATCGCGAGACAGCTCGCGCAGGCGAGCGAGATCGCGATGCAGCGTGCCACGCAGTTCGTCGACGAGATCCGATCATCGCTCGAGTTCTACACAGCGCAGACGCAGGGGGCCCGTATCGAGCGCCTGCTCATCTCCGGCGGCGGATCGAAGCTCGACGGCTTCATCGACATCTTGCGGCAGCGGATCCCCGTCACCGTTGAGCCCGGCCGAGTGTTCAGCCGCGTCGGGTCGAAGCTGTCCTTGTCCGAGGCGGCGCAGGCGGAGGCAGAACCGCTGCTCGCGACCGCCGTCGGTCTCGCCATCCCCTGGAGCGACGCGTGAGCCAGGTCAACCTCCTCCCGCCCGAGATACTGGCCTCCCAGCGCCAGCGACGATTGGCGGGCGTCGTCGCGCTCGCCGGTGTCGGCGTGATCGGACTGATCTTCGTCTTCTACGTTCTTCAACTGGGGAACCTGAGCGCCGTCCGGAGCGATATCGATCAGCAAGAGCAGACCAACGCCGGTCTGCAGCGAGAGATCGAGAGGCTCCGTGAGTTCGAGGAGCTGCGCGCGCGAGCCCAGGCCAAGCAGGAGCTCTTGGACGCCGTCTTCGCCAACGAGATCTCCTTCTCGGGGCTGCTCATGGACGTCTCTCGCGTGATCCCGAGCACGGCGGCGCTCACCGCGATGTCGGCAGCCTCCCAGGAGCCGACCGCTTCGGTGGGAGGCGACACGACGTTCAACGGGCGGATCGATGTCGCGGGCCTGGCCCTTGACTACGACACGGTCGCCTCATGGCTGACGCGGCTGGAACGGGTGCGCGGTTGGGTGAACCCCTGGGTGAACTCGATCGCGGATCCAGAGTCCGGGCCGATCACCTACACCTCGGGCGTCGACCTGACCGGGGCCGTCGTGACGGAGCGGGGACGCCGATCCGGAGGAGTGACCGATGCAGGGTAGGCGAGCCGTGGTCGTCGCCGGCGCGGGCGCGGCGATCCTGGGGTTGCTGCTGGTGTTCTCCCTCGTGCTGCCCAAGATGAATGAGGTCGCTCAGACGAGAGATGAGCTCGAGGACACGCGAGCGGAGCAGCAGACCTTGAGTGCGCAGCTGAACGCGCTGGAGCAGGCGCGTGACGAGGCGCCCGAGAACGAGGCGGCCATCCGGGAGGTCGACGGGAAGGTGCCGCCGACGGCCGATCTCCCGGGCGCGATCCTCTTCCTCCGGAACGCGGCGACGGTCTCCGGCGTGACGGTTCTGAGCCTCACACCCGCCACGCCCGCCGCGTCGGAAACGGCGTCGTTCTCCAGCATCTCTGTGTCTGCGAGCGGCGAGGGCTCGTATTTCGCGCTCGTGAAGTACCTCCACGAGATCGAGACGCTCCCTCGCGCCGCGACCATCCAGTCGATCGATCTCAGCCCGATCGAGGCGTCGGCCCTCTCGTTCGCCGCCACGATCACGCTGTACACGAGCGACGTCAGCTCGGGACCGGGCTCAGAGCCCGGCCCGACCGAGCAGGGAGCGATCCCGGGGGCCTAACGATGGCGCTATCTGAACGAGATCGACGGACCGTAACGATCGGCGGCATCGTCCTCGGCATGCTCGTGGCGGGCTTCGTGCTCTTCTCCGTCCTCGGCGGTGGGGAGGAGGCGTTTCCGCCCATCCCTCCGACCACGCCGGGTGCGGGATCGCCCAGTCCCTCGCCGGGGGGCGCCGGACCTCCGATCCAGAGCTTCACCGGGCGGGATCCCTTCTCCGTCCCGCCGTTCCTGTCGCCGTCCCCGTCACCGACGGTTCCGGGTGGCGACGCGGACGGGGACGGGAGCGGGGACGGGAACGGGAGCGGGGACGGGAACGGGAGCGGGGACGGGAACGGGGACGGGAACGGGAGCGGGACTCCGTCGCCGTCGAACGGTGGCGGCGGCGGCACGCAGACACCTTCCCCGACCGCACCGGGCGGTGGGTCGAGCCGGAACGTCGGCGGATCCACCGTCGTCCTGCTCGACCTCTTCGAGCGCGACGGTGCGACCCACGTCCAGGTGGAGGTCGACGGCACGGTGTACGACGTGGTCGTCGGTGAGCAGTTCGCGGGCGGCAGGTTCGAACTGCGCTCGGTGGGAGGGAACTGCGCGACGTTCCTCTTCGGGGACGAGCAGTTCACCCTCTGCATCAACGCGCAGAAATAGCCCGGCGACCCGCCCACGGGGGGAGCGGTCGCCGGTCGCGGGGGCGGCGCTTGCGCCGCCCCCGCACCCTCAGGCGGCGCGATGGGGTCCGATACGATGCTCCCGTGCTCAGGATGCTCACCGCCGGGGAGTCCCACGGGAAGGCGCTGGCGGCCATCCTCGAGGGGATGCCGGCGGCCGTGCCCGTGGCTCCCAAGGAGATCGCGGGTGAGCTCGCTCGGCGTCGCCACGGGCACGGTCGCGGCGGGCGGCAACGCCTGGAGACCGATGCCCTCGACATCCTGAGCGGCGTCCGGCACGGAAGGACCCTCGGTTCGCCGATCGCGATCACGATCCCCAACAACGAGTGGGAGGCGAAGTACCGCGACCTCATGGCCGTGGAGGGAGAAGACGATCCCGCCGACCGGCTCACGCGGCCCCGCCCCGGTCATGCCGACCTCGCCGGAGCGATGAAGTACGGGTTCGACGACGTCCGCAACGTGTTGGAGCGTGCGAGCGCTCGTGAGACGGCGGCCCGGGTTGCCATCGGCGCCGTCTGCAAGGCCTTCCTCGCGGAGTTGGAGATCCGGATCGTCTCCCACGTCGTCCGTATCGGGAAGGTGACCGCGCGCGCGTCTGGCCGTCTGCCGGCACCGGAGGACCTGGACGCCGTGGACGCCTCGCCGGTGCGTTGCTTCGATGAGGCTGCTGCGGCGAAGATGGTCGCCGAGATCGACCGTGTCCGGAAGGCGAGGGACACGGTGGGGGGCGAGTTCGAGGTGATCGCATACGGGTGCCCGCCGGGACTCGGCTCGCACGTCCACTACGACCGCAAGCTCGACGCGCGCCTCGCGCTCGGGTTGATGAGCATCCAGTCGGTGAAGGGCGTCGGGATCGGAGACGGATTCGCTTCCGGTGCACGCTACGGCTCGGCGGCGCACGACGAGATCGTGCGGCGCGAAGGCACGATCATGCGCGCGACGGCGCGCGCGGGCGGGATCGAAGGAGGCATGAGCACCGGACAGCCGATCCGCGTTCGGGCGGCGATGAAACCCTTCTCGAGCCTGCCGAAAGCGCTCGCGACGGTCGACCTGGCGACCGGCGAGGACGCGGTCGCGATCAAGCAGCGGACCGACGTCTGCGCCGTCCCCGCCGGGGG
>Ga0136614_10001915_pt1 | contig 12677 bp, 13 predicted proteins | sample AntDrymUQ2792106_2_FD_106643 | JGI IMG/M metagenome (GOLD analysis project Ga0136614, IMG submission 106643) | Polar desert sand microbial communities from Dry Valleys, Antarctica - metaG UQ279 (21.06) | ecosystem: Environmental > Terrestrial > Soil > Desert | place: Antarctica: Dry Valley...
AAGAATGGGTTCGTCACCACCAGCGACAATGTGAGGATCCACTATCTAGACGCAGGGTCGAGATCGAAATCGCGCGTTTCGTCCGGCGCACCCTCGCACGCATCGAAAAAGAAGAGCGGCCTTCCATCGATCTTGTTTTGTGCCGGGCTGGATGACGCCTGGATGGATTTGGGAATAGCAGATTACTCACTTCGCCCAGAAGTACCGGGTTGTGGCGATGGATCCCCGTTCACAGGGCCAATCGTCCAAACCTTCGGATGGCCACCATCCCGCGGCCCGCGCGCGACATCAAGAGTGTTGTGGATCAACTCGAGCTGGCGCCTGTTGTGATCGTTGCTGCGACGTCAGCTGTGACTGAGGTGGTTTCATATGTAGATCAGTTTGGCACCGGAACGTTGGCCGGGCTCGTTCTGGTAAACGGGATCGCCGGGAGAGATTATGACCACGAGACTTTGTCGGGCTTGCTCTCCTACTCCAACTCATTTCAACTCGATCGCCGAAAGGCCGCCGACCGCTTCGTGCGCGGCCTGTACAGGAAGCCAAAGACCGAGAACTACATCAAAAGAATGGTCGAGGCGACCTTGCGGATGCCGACTAACTCCGCAATGGCGCTGATCATGGGAGGTATCACCTCCGACAATCGGCCGGCGCTCGCGAAGATCGATAAACCCACACTGATCGTCGTTGCTTTCGTCGAGCCGTGGATGCGATTTTACGAGGACCTGCAACAGCGCATTCGAGGGTCTCGGATGGAGGTCTTCAAGGATGCCGGGCACGCTCTTTTCGTTGACGAGGCGGACCGCTTTAATTCCCTACTCGACGGGTTTCTAAATACTTTAACGCCCGAAGCTTTGAATTGATCAGTCGTGGTTGCATTGCTTAAGCCCGACAGTTTCGGAAATCTACGCGTAGTGACGCGTCGAGAAAACTAATGAACACAACTCCACTAACCAATATCGCGCCGGAGATTTTCAGAAAGCGACTTCTTGTCGAGGGCTATTTTGGAGTCGAAGTAACGGAAGACAGCTTGAGAGAGTATTTTTCCCGCATCACATCTGAACTGGGACTACGAACGTACGGTGAACCGATAATTCATCGGACGAGCGGCGCGGGCAAAGACGTTAATGAAGGCTTTGACGGGTTTGTGCCGTTGATCGATTCCGGAATCTATATCGGTGTGTGGGTGAATCCGAAGTTTCTTTCGACGATTATCTATACCTGCGGAGAATTGACGCCGGAAAAGCTGTGAGTCTGGTAGCCGAAATCTTTCGCCTTTCTGATTTCCAGTCAGCGATTTTCTAGAAACAAGATCCGGCTTAGATGCGGACTTGTCAGCGCTTTCCAAAGCGGCAACAAGTTGCCGCACTCCAGGTTCTGAGATGAAACCAATCAAAGAGATCCTTGTTTCACCGGGCTTCATGCGAGAGGTTTCGATTCTTCTCTTTGGGTTCGCTGCCATCAGCGGTCTGTACGCCGTGGCTTTGTTGGCCGCAGGCGGCGCTGATCCCGAAGCGTTGGATCTCGGAATCGGAATGCTGGTGCAGGCAGTGGGTTATGCGGTCCTCGGCGCAATGATTAGGCGCCGATCTGTCAAAGCCCTTTGGGTGGCTGGTATACTCTTCTTCCTGGATACGCTTCTTGCGCTTGTGATGCCGTCTTCTGGAAAAGGCTTGATCACGATGATTTTATTTCGCGGCTTTCTCATCTATCTGCTGGTTCGTTATATTCGCAGGCAGCGAGCGCTGGCTCAATAAGCACCGGCGCAGGGGGAGTATTGAACAGGGAGGTCTCGAGGTGATCAATCGTTTCTTAACTGCAGTTCTAATTAGCGCGTTTGCATTGAGTGTCGGGTCTAATGTCATCGCACATCATGGATGGGCTGAATTTGACCGAAGCAGAAAGGTCGAGGTCACCGGCGTCATCGTTGAATCGAAATACGAAAATCCACACACGTTCGCAAGAGTGAGAACTGACCAGGGAGAATGGGCGGTTGAGTTGTCCGCAGTCCCCCGCATGAAGCGACATGCCATCACCGCGGAAATGATCAAGCCTGGAACCCGAGTTACCCTCGTTGGTCACCCGCATAAAAAGAAAGCACGCGAAATGAAAGCAATTCAAATGGTGCGCGGTGGGAAGACTTATGATCTGACTTCATGATCGGTCCGATCAAAAGCGCTGACAAGTCAGCGCACTCCATAAAACTTGATGGAAGCAACGGACGCGCAAACGATCTGGGCCTGGCTTGAGTCGACCCTTATTGCCACTGCAATGCGCGAGTGGACATGGCTTTATCCCATTGTCGAGATAGCGCACATCATCGGCTTCGTTGTGCTTGTGGGATCTGCTTTCTTATTTGACCTGCGTTTGCTCGGCGTCTCTCGCAAATTGCCTGTCGCAGATCTTGCTCGTCATTTGTTGCGTTGGTCTCGTCTGAGTATATTCGTCGTCGTGCCGACGGGTTTCCTCATGTTCATGACGAACGCCACGACCATGATTGAGAATCCAGTGTTTCGTCTCAAACTATTCTTTATTGCGCTGGCAGGTATCAATGCGCTGGTCTTCCGTCTGTGGACGGCAAAGTCAGTCGCGGATTGGAACATTGACATGCCTTCGCCTTCAGCCGCAAAGCTCTCGGCCTCGTTCTCTTTGCTACTCTGGTCAGCGGTAATCTCATGTGGCCGGCTCATTGCTTTCTTCTGATAATGAGGTTAGTTAACCACCCGTTGAGCAAGAAAGTTCTGTTTGGGATTTGGGAATGGGGCGTCAGATAGCTTTTGGCAACAGTGATCTTTTTGATCAGACTTCAATGCCAATGATGTATTGCCCACAATGCGGCCGAGAACTTGACTTGGGTTCTGGCGATGTACGCTTCTGCCGGTACTGCGGCTTTTCTCTCACTGACACTAAAGAGGCGCTCCAGGGTTATTCTGAACAAAAGCGCACCGGCTTCTCAATCGTCACCTGGTCGTACGCCTTATTGTTACTGGTGACTCTGCTCCTGCATGGTAACTACATTCCCCTGAACACTGGATGGGGCTACTGGCTGTCGGCTCTCCTCATTGTTGTGAGCGTCAGCTTCTTTGGCTCGGCCGCACTGAGCGCATTGAAGCCTGCGATGTTTGCAAAGAAAAAGCGTAGTGGCAAAGGCGCGCTTCAATCTGCTGGGGGCACTCCCGTCGCGCTTGGAAATGCGAAGTCGCCGAATGCTTCTTTACCTCAGGCCGGCCGCGTCAGTGTCGAGCAAGAAAGTCAGGAGCGCCAAATATCAATGACGAGGCGACAAGGGAGCGTTATTGAAGACACCACCAGAAAGTTGGGTGACTAGACATCGGTTGAATTGTCCGCGGTAGCCAACAAGGTGCTCCACTCAAACCAGGGGGTGTTGTATCGAAAAGTTTCCTGCTTGGAGTGAGTGAATCGTAACTTGTCGCTGCCATGATGTGCGCTACTGATCGCCATCACGGCGTGGGTGTCACCCGAGGTGTCGCTGTCGCCGGAGTTCTTACCGTTGCGGAAGGCCTTGGCGAAGCCGCTGGTGAAGCCTTGGCTGCCGGCGATGCGGAAGCGGCCGGCGCCATTATGCGAGTCGCTGCGCCGGCGACCAGCTTCCATTCGCCATTGCGCCGGGCGAAGGTGTCAACGAAGCGATACTCACCACTGATGTCCATTGTCTTTCCATCAGGCATTTTGTATTTGCCATTCTTCAAAACATTATGGCCAATAACGACGGCCGCATCTTTGTCGAGAACCTTTACCTGCAACTCCCTTATCTCGATCGAGTCTGCGGTCATTGCGCCGCTGCCGATGTCTTTCAAATCCTGCTCTTTGTTTCCCTTGCTGCCATCGGGATAAATAAAGACCGCGTCGTCGGCCTCAACGCGCCCGGCTGCAGCCACATCTTTCTCTCTGACTACTCGTGGCCAATCATTTTCGATACGAAGCAATTCAGCTTCGATGGCTGCTGTATCTACAACTTCCCTATCTGAATTGGTGTTGGCGGTGGGTACGGCCGAGCGGTTGGTATCGGGCGCAGGCTGACAGGCCATCTGACCGAGTATTAACAGCGACATGGCTGCCAACAGCGCCGCCGTCAAGGTGATTTTTCTCATAAGACCAGCTCCTTTGTTGTCGGAATAGCCAGTCAATTTGATGACTGGGGCAAAGCGGAATTTCGCGCAAGCCTTAGCTTGGCTCACACTCGTCGCGAAATTGTTCTTAGAGCAATGGGCTATATGACAAAAGCCTGACGGAGTCAACAGTTCAGCAGGTGGGGTTTCGGAGTCGGGTCAGCGGACTTGAGCCACGCTCTAATTCCCTGTTCCGGGCTCTTGAAACCATTGACAGGACGAAACCGCTGGGATTATTGTCCCTCCCATCGGACCCTTGGACAGGCCAATTGGGACAGTCAGCTTCCAAATCCGCCGGCGCTCCCGGCCTTCCACAGACACTTCACAACACACCTTTGCGATTAGGAGAGTTCCCGATGATTTACTCAATTATCAAGCGCACAGCGCAACCAAAGAATCTCTTTTTTCTGGGTGCGGCCTTGTTTCTTGTCATCCTGGTTGCCCCGAGTATGCCGGGTCAAAAAAGAGCGGGCGATGACGATAAGCCACTTTACCAGGATTATCGCGGCATTCAGATCGGCATGGCTGCCGACGACGTTCGCAAGAAGCTTGGCGACCCGACTGACAAGGGCGACGAACAGGATTTCTTCGCGCTCAACGATGCCGAAAGCGCTCAGATTTATTATGACAAGACAAAAAAGGTCATGGCTATCTCCGCTAACTTTCTCCAGGGCGCGCAGAACATTCCAACTCCGAAGTCGTTATTCGGCGCCGACCTGACGGCGAAGCCCGATGGTTCGGTTTACAGAATGGCACGTTACCCAAAGGCCGGTTACTGGTTGGCCTACAGTAAAACCGCGGGCGTTTCGCCTTTGATTACAGTGACGCTCCAGAAGATCGATTAAAAACAAGACTGATCTTCGTACTTTGTACTTGGTTCTTTGTACTTAAGCTTGAGCCTTCCATTCCAGACGAAGTTCAAAGCTGAAAGCCTATTCCTAACCTTTGCGATAGCGGCGTCTCACCCTCCGCCGCTGGACGCCTTACTCGTCCACGCTTATCCTGACCTACGTGCAGAGTCTCAGTGAAAACGTTTCGCGCAGTCTTCCCCGGAATCCGCACTTCAAGGACCTCGGTAGCCGGATTCGCGACTACGCCCGTGCCCAAGGCTTTGATCTGGTGGGCATCGTTCCCGCGGAAGCTCTCAGCCATGAACGCGAGCTTCTCCGCGAATGGCTGGCACGCGGCTATCATGGCGAGATGTCCTGGATGGCCCGCGATCCGGAGTTGCGCGCCGACCCGCGAAAGTTTTTTCCCGAGGCGCGTTCAGTAATCGTTGTCGCGATTAATTACTACACTCCGCAAAACCATTCCCAGGAACCTGACACCGGAAAGATTTCTCGTTATGCCTGGGGCGACGACTATCATGATGTTGTCGCCGCTAAACTGCGCGCGCTGCTTTCCTGGATCAAGCAGGAAGTTGCGACGGCGGCAGGCAAAGTGTGTGTCGATATTCAACCGATGATGGACAAAGCCTGGGCGGTTCATGCCGGGCTCGGCTGGATCGGCAAACATTCCAACCTGATCACAAAAGACCTGGGCTCCTGGGTTTTTATCGGTGAGTTATTGATCAATCTGGAACTGGATTACGACCACGAGCAGATCGAGGATCACTGCGGCACCTGCACACTCTGCATCGATGCCTGTCCGACAGCGGCCATCACCGAACCCTACGTCGTCGATTCCAACAAGTGCATTTCATACGCCACTATCGAGTCGCGCGCGCCGGAGATTCCCACTCCCATTACAGCGCAACTCGAGGGCTGGCTTTACGGCTGCGATATTTGCCAGGACGTCTGCCCCTGGAACCGCTTTGCGGAAACTACCTCCGAGCACCGTTTCGAACCGCGAACAGGAAATGTCAACGCAAGTCTCAAGACAATTCTCGAACTCACACCCGCAGAATATGCCGATCGTTTCCGTGGCAGCGCGATGAAACGAGCTAAACTGGCGGGACTTCAGCGCAATGCACGCGCATTGCAGAAATCTGACAGTACTTAGTCTTAAAAAAGCTAATTAAGCCGAACCATCATCGCTTGCAACGAGGCAACCAACAAATGAAACGTTTAGCTCTTGTCGTCTTCGTCTTCTTACTCCTCTCTAATTCATTCACACCAATACGCGCGCAACAACCAAAGTCGCCCGCTGACCTGCAAAAGCTGGCCGCGGATTACTATAACTGGCGCAACCAGAACTTTCCGGTTGCCTCGAGTGATGCCGGGCTGCATACCTGGGACAATCGTCTGACCGATTACTCGCTGTCGGCAGTTTTGGCCAGGCGCCTGCACGCGAAAGAGTTGTTCGCCAAAATTGATGCGATGTCGACTGCTTCGTGGAACAAAGAAGATCGGATTGACTGGATGCTCTTTCGCGCGCAACTCGATGGGGTGGTTTTCTTCAACCGCGTAATGGATTTTGAGCAAAGCGATCCGCAGCTTTACGTTAACGAGTGCAGCAACGGCATTTTTTCCCTGTTGAAGAAGGAATACGACACGCCGCGCAATCGCGCTCTCTCCGCAACAGCGCGTCTCAAACAGATGCCGCAGCTGATGGAACAGGGTAAACAGAATCTGATCAAACCTGTTCGGCTCTATGCCCAACTTGCAATTGATTCCGCGCGCTCGATCGACAGTCTGTTCAATGACAGCCTGATGACTTTGGCAACAGATCTCTCGCCCGCTGAGCGAAACGAGCTGGTGAAGGCACGCGATGCCGCGATCGTCTCATTGCATGGCTTTGCCGATTGGTTGGAACGACGTCTGCCGGGGATGGTGGCCTTCAAGCCGATGGGCGAAGAGAACTATAACTACATTCTGAAGAACATCTATTTGCTGCCGTTCGATGCCAAACAGATCGACATGCTGGGTCAGGCGGAGTTGGCCCGTTATCGCGGCCTGGAATCTATGCTTTCCGATCCCGCCCTTGCCGATCCTAATCCGGCGCGCAGTAAGAACATTCCCGCCGACCAGCAGGCCTTTCTGCAAGCCTACGAAAGCCGGCAGGCCGAGATGATTAGTTTCCTCAAGACAAACCGGCTGATTACGATTCCCGACTACATTGGTCCTTTCACGATTCGCCAACTACCGGAGGCGTTTAAGCCGACGAGCCCGGGTGGATTCATGAACCCTCCCGGCGTTTACGATAAGGACAACGGCGGTTTCTATTTCATTCCTACTTACAGTCCCACCAGCAAGAATTTTTATATACGTGCTGCTATCGAGGATCCGCGACCGATACTTGGTCACGAAGGAATCCCCGGGCACTTTCTGCAGCTTTCGATTGCGAACCAACTGAAGAACGAGATTCGTCGCCAGCACGGAGACGGGATCTTCATCGAAGGCTGGGCGCTCTACGGCGAGGAGATGCTTTTGCGGTCGGGTCTATATCCAAACAACACACCCGGACATGGACAGGTGCTGCGACTATCGCGTTATCGCGCCGCACGCATAGGTGTGGACGTAAACCTGCACACCGGCAAATGGACGTTTGATCAAGCGGTGAACTACTTCATGGAGGCCGGCGGACTGGATCGTGAAGCGGCGACAGGAGAAGCAGCGGGTGCGGCGGCAAATCCCACACAGAAGATCACCTACATGGTAGGTAAATGGCAGATCATGCGCTTGCTGGGGAGGTATCGAGACAAGCAGGGCGCAAACTTCCGCCTCGGCCAATTCCACGACGACCTGATCAAGAACGGCAGTCTGCCGCTTTCGATCGTCGAGTGGATTCTGCTGGACGAACCTTTGCGCTAAAGCGGTAGCGAACTAAACGACCAGGCCACAGATCGACACGGACAAACGCTGATCAGAGCTTCATCAGAATTTCTGATCTGTGTAATCCGTGTAAATCGGTGGCTTCGGTTTCCTGATGCTCGAGTTTAAGCGCGCAAGAAATCCAAAACCAAGGGGACTACAGCTTTCGGGGTTTCTTCCTGCGGCACGTGTCCAGAACGATCGATTGTTACGAGTTTCGAATCAGGAATCGCAGCGTCCAGCTTCTCACCAATCACTAACGGAATAACCTTATCCTGCACACCCCAGATAATCAGGGTCGGTACGGAAATCATCGGATACTTCGCAATCAATTCATCGATGTTCCCGGGGATTATCTGTTTCGAAGTTTGCAGTAACGCGTGGCGGCCGCCGCGTTCCGCAATCGGCCGGGCGTATGCCTCGATTTGTTCCTTGGTGATCTTCTGATCGTCGTAGTAGGAATACCTGAGCACAGTCAGTGCTGAAATCTTTGGAGGCAGGAGATGCATCACGAGCCATCCCAGGATTGGAGTTCTCAGCATCTTTAGGTGCAAAGGCAGGTGCTGATTGTACCCGCCACTATCGATCAATATCAGCCGTCTCAGCCGTCCGGACTTTTCCTCGCAGAGTCGTAATGCAACCAATAGAGACACCGCGCCGCCGAAGGAATTTCCGATCAGCGTCAGGTTTCTTAAGTCCTTTTCCTGGATGAACCGGTAAATGAGGTCGGCATGCTCCTCGATCGCGTAATGTTTGTCTTCTGGTTTGGGCGATGCTCCGAAGCCTTTGAAGTCAATCAGGATTAGTTTGTGTTCTTTTGAGAGTGGTTCTCGAAACTCACGCCAGGAATGCATGCTGGCACCCAGGCCATGCAGACACAGGATTGGATCACCCGTGCCGTACATTTCGCAGTGAAGTCCCGTTGAGGTGGTGCACTCCGACATAACTCTCTACAATCCCGAATGACGTAATATATATTCGAATTCTGAATAATGCAGAGTAACGATCAGCGCAGAACAAACAGCCAAAGAGAGGGCAGAAACCGAAACAAAGAGTCGGCGGTAAGATTTATGGTGCATAGTCTGGACCCCCCTGGAAACTTGAGTTTATTCTGGCAAACTGGGACTTTCTTTACTGCAGTTGAGAGAGAGCACTGAGCGTTGCAAGGACTGTAAATGATGTCTGAATGATTAGGCACGCTGAAGCGCGAAGATGTTCTTCACTAATGCGGCAGTTGAAACATGGATAGAAAGATTCCATGTCTAACTGGGAGCGCGGGCGTCTCCCGGCCCGCAATGAGCGCGAAGCGTGAAGATGTTGTGACGCCACCCGAAAGGACTAGTGCATTTCGCGCTCAGCTGACTTCAATCAATAAACTGGCGCTGCCAGAGTTCAAGGTTGAGCAGTTGAAAGACTTGAAGGTTGTAGTCTTCGCTGTCCGAGAGGTCCACGCCGGATTAGGGTCCAAAGCGGAAGCGATACTCGAGCGAGTTCATGAATCCATTAATCATGCTGCGGTAGTCGCTGGTCGAATCCAGGGGCGCGATCCATCCGAAGTGCGAGGCCATACTAGCTGAACCTGGCTACAGGCACAAACGCAGCTGTAGTCGGCTGCAAACCAATTTCAATCCAGAAACTCTCTGTGCCAGAGCTCCAGATTCAGCAATTGAAAGACTTGCAGGTTGTAGTCGTCGCGGCCGGAGAGGTTGGCGTTGATGATGCGCTGAACTTCCGCTGGTCTAAACAGGCCGCGCTTTCGCACTGTCTCTTCGGAGAGCAGCTCATCCACGAGAGGCCGGAGGGGTCCGCGCAACCAGGAACGAATCGGCGCACCGAAGCCGGCCTTCTTTCGCCAGACAACATCGTGAGGTAAGACTTGCTCCAGCGCGCGCTTGAGGATGTACTTGCGCTTGAAGCCGCACAGCTTGAGTTCGGGAGGCATACGCGCGGCAAGTGCGAGCAGCTCGCGATTAAGAAACGGAACGCGCACTTCGAGATTGGCCGCCATGGAAGTCTTGTCGGTAGTGATCAAATTCAAGCAAGGCAGAAACGTCTTCATATCGACGTAAAGCAAGCGATTCAACGGCGCCGCATGCTTCATTCGATCGAAGTAGCGACGATGGGCGGCGTAAGCATCAAGACCACTCGTGGCTTCGCGCATCGGATCGGTATAAAGCCTCTGCTTCCCTTCGTCCGTGAAGTAAGTGCCGTAGCCAAGATATCGTTCTTCAAAATCGAGACCGGCGCTGCGCGCAAACTTCTTCGCGTTGCGCAGCGGCGCGGTGAGCCTGCCGGGCAAGCCACCGGGCAGCGCGCGCTCAAGAGTTTTCATTAACGGTCGACGCAATAAGCCCGGCACCGGATCAAACGCGCCTGCAAGTTTCATCGCCAGTTGCCGCGGATAGCCGGCAAACACTTCGTCACCACCCATCCCGGAAAGCATCACCGTCAGCGTCTCGCGCGCGGCTTGCGAAACCAGGTAACTCGGAATTGCCATGTCGATTGCCGGCTCGTCCATATGATAAACGAGCTTGGGTAGAAGTTCGGCAACGTCCGGCTTGAGCATTATCTCGTGATAGTCAGTATCGAGATGCTGGTTTACCCGCCGCGCCCACTTCACGTCATCAGGAATGATGTCGTAACGCAGATCCTCGCTTTCAATTCCCACAGTGTAGGTGCTGATGCGCCTGCCGGCTTCGTGTCGCTTCATCATGGCCACGATCCCGGATGAATCGATTCCTCCTGAAAGAAAAGAACCGAGCGGCACATCGGCAACCATCTCCAGCGACACAACTCGATCCAGCGTTTCCAAAACCTGCTCCTGCCACCACGCTTCGCTGCGCCCGGTATCGATTTCGTCAAACGAGACGTCCCACCACTCGCTCATGGAAACTTCGTCGTCGCGAAATGTCAGTACCTGGGCCGGCGGTACTGTCTTAATGCCACGGAACAAAGTGTTTGGATCAGGAGCCCAGAGGAAAGTCAGGAATTGATGCAACGCTTCAGTGTCGATCGCCCGTTCGATCAAACCTGTGGCCAGAATGGCTTTGATTTCCGAAGCAAAGACAAGTGCACCCGGCCGGCCATTTGCGGCTGGAACATGCGCGTAGTAGAGAGGTTTGATGCCGACGTGGTCGCGGGCGAGTGTTAGTGTCCGCTTCTGCTGGTCCCAAATGCCGAAAGCAAACATGCCGTTGAGACGCGGCAGACACGCCGCGCCCCATTCGGCAAAAGCAGCGAGGAGCACTTCGGTATCAGAATCAGTGCTGAACGCGTGGCCCTTCGACTTCAGTTCTTCGCGCAACTCGCGGTAGTTGTAGATCTCGCCATTGAAGGTGATTGCATAACGGCCATCAGGGGAGAACATGGGCTGATGTCCCGCCGAACTGGTATCGATAATCGCCAGGCGCCGGTGACCGAGGGAAACTCTTTGTCCGGAGTCGGCAGGATCCGATGTCCAAAGCCCGTCATCGTCGCGGCCGCGATGCTCAATCGTCTCGAGCATTGCTAGAACACGCTGCTCGGGATCAAGACTTACAATTCCGGCAATGCCGCACATAGGCTTAACCAGTTTCGAGTTTCGGGTTCAGAGTTTCGAGTTTGGGTTTTGCGTGTCAGACTTAACCGCCAAGACGCCAAGAATCGCCAAGATCGCCAGGGAAGTTTTGGCAGCTTAGCTTGGAGGTAACTTCGCAGTTGGACAACTGGTGTAGAACGCCACTCTTGTAATCCCTCTCGTACTTGGCGAACTCGGCGGTCCTTGGCGTCTTGGCGGTAAAGCCCCAAACTTGAAACGCAAAACTATGAACTCGAAACGGGTTCCCGTTCGCCGGAGCGTAGCGAATCCCTAATGCGAAAGGTTGCGCGGGTGGTCGCGGCGAGCTCGTCGAGAGTAATGGGTGAGAGGCCGCCTTCCAGGACCATTGCGCAGACAGCCTTGACCTGTTCGGCCTGGCCTTTGTCCTGACTGCGAAGTGCAAATTGTTCCTCTTTACCATTCCGGTGGAGGCTGGCGCGCTTAAAGTCATCAAGAACAAAAGTCTTGCCTTCGCCAAACATCTCCACGCGCTCTTTGCCAAGTGAAGCATCACCCTCAGCAAGGTAAGCAATCGATCCATTTGAGCCGTCGGCAAAGCGGAGTGTGATGAAGACAGAATCTTCGTTAGCAATGGCGGCATTGTCACCGGACACCGCCTCGGCGAAGACTGAAACCGGCAAAGCACCAATCACAAACTGCATCAGGTCAACAAAGTGACAAACCTCGCCGATGATCCGGCCGCCACCTCTTTCAGGGTCGTGTGCCCAATGCTCACGCGGAATGCGGCCGGCGTTAACGCGATAGAGAATCGACAAAGGCCCGCTGCGTTCCGCAAAAAACTCCCGGGCTTTACGCGTAAGCGGCGAAAACCGGCGGTTAAATCCCACCATCAGCCGCCCGGACGAATTCCGACCTGCGCGCAACACCGCATTCAAGTCTTCGTCATTGAGAGCCAACGGCTTTTCCACGAAGACATGGCGATTAGCCTCCAGGGCCTGCTGTGCCAGCGTCGCATGGAGATCGTGCTGCGTGCCAATCAACACCAGATTCACTTCCGCATCACCGATAACCTCATCCGCAGCTGACACGGCCCGCGCAAATCCAAACTTCCTGCCGACGTTAGTGGCCGACACGCCGGACGCAGTCATGACGCTGCGGAAGTCTGCGCGTTGCTCCTTGAAATGTGGCAGCAGCATTGCTGTTACGTAGCTACCAGCACCTATCACCCCGACTCGAACCACCTTCTGGGTCGTCGCTGAG
>Ga0136614_10001916_pt1 | contig 12672 bp, 13 predicted proteins | sample AntDrymUQ2792106_2_FD_106643 | JGI IMG/M metagenome (GOLD analysis project Ga0136614, IMG submission 106643) | Polar desert sand microbial communities from Dry Valleys, Antarctica - metaG UQ279 (21.06) | ecosystem: Environmental > Terrestrial > Soil > Desert | place: Antarctica: Dry Valley...
AGGATGCCCAGGCGCAGGATGGCGAGGTCTGCGCCGGCGCGGCGCGCGTGCATCGCCAGCACGAGCTCGCCGTAGATCTTCGAGAGATGCGCCAGATCCCGCTGCTCACCGTAGGGCTGCGTCGCGTCGACCTCGCCCTCCAGACCGGTCCCGTACACGTGGAGGGAGCTCCCGAAGACGACGGCCGGCCCGCCCCTCGCGCCGATTGCCTCCGCAACGAGTCGGATGCCCGTCACATTCGTCTCTTCGGTGTAATCGGGGTCGCTCTCCGCAAGCGGGCGGCTCGCCTGCGCCGCGAGCAGGTAGACGCGGGCGGGATCGAGGGCGAGGAGCCCCTCGATGTCCCCCCTCGACCGGATGTCGGCCGTCTCGACACGCGCGCCACGCTCCTCGAGGGGCGCGACCTGACCGCGCTCCGTTGCGTACCAGTTGTCCGCCAGCACGACCTCCTCGCCGGCGGCCAGGGCTCGGTCAGCGAGCGCGGCGCCGACGTAGCCCGCGCCAAGGACTAGAAGCATGGCCTAGATGCGGTGGACGTTCGGGCCGGCCGGGACGATGTTCCGCGCGTCGACGGTGCAGCGCGCCGCGTCCCAGAGTGGCTCGTCGAGGAACTCACGGTGCTGCGTCAGGACGACGACGCAGTCGGCCCCGGCCACCTCGTCCCGCGTCCAGGCGACGCTTCTGTGCAGGGCTCCGTCGAGCTCGAGCTCAGGCACCCAGGGATCGCAGTAGCGGACGTCAGCGCCGCGCGCGAGCAGGAGGCGCATGACCTCGAGGCTGGGCGACTCGCGGATGTCGTGAACGTCGGCCTTGTAGGCCATCCCCAGGAGAAGGAGGCGGGAGCCCTTGACCGGGAGCGCACCCTCGTTCAGCGCGTCCGTGACCTTCTGGACGACGTAGGAGGGCATTCGGGTGTTGATCTCGTGCGCCGCGTCGATCAGCTGCGGCGAGTACCCGTACTCGCGCACGCGCGCGGCGAGGAACTGCGGGACGACCGGGATGCAGTCGCCGCCGAGCCCAGGGCCCGGATAGTGCGGCAGGAAGGCGAACGGCTTCGTCGCGGCCGCCTCGATCACCTCCCAGGCCGAGATTCCGAGCTTGTCGCACATGAGCGCGAGCTCGTTCGCGAGCGCGATGTTGACCGCGCGAAACGTGTTCTCGTGAAGCTTCGCCGTCTCGGCGACGATCGGGCTCGAGACTGGCACGACCTCGTCGACGATCTGGCGGTAGAGGAGCTCCGTGCGCCGGCGGCACTCGTCCGTCACGCCCGCGACGAGCTTCGGCGTCGTCCTGATCGTGAAGCGCTTGTTCCCCGGGTCGACGCGCTCGGGAGCGTACCCGACGAAGAAGTCCTCGCCGGCCGTGCCGCCGGTTCGCTCGAGAATGGGGAGGACGATCTCCGCCGTCGTGCCCGGGTAGGTGGTCGACTGGAGGACGATGAGCTGACCGTGGCGTAGGTTCGCCGCGACGGACTCTGCCGCTGAGACCACGTAGGAGATGTCGGGCGTTCGCGTCTTCGAGAGCGGTGTCGGCACACAGATCGTCAGCGCGTCGAGGTCGGCGACGGCCGCGTACTCCGCCGTGGCGCGAAGCTCGCCGTCGAGCACCTCGTAGCGCTCGGCGGGGACGTCCACGAGGTAGGGACGACGCTCGGTGACCGCCCTGACGCGTTCCGCGTTCAGATCGATTCCCGTCACGTCGAAGCCCGCTTCGGCGAAGGCCATGGCGAGCGGCAGGCCCGCGTAGCCCAGGCCGACGATCCCCACCCGGGCCGTACGCGTGCGGATCCGCTCGTCGAACGCCTGTGTTGCAGCCAGGACCTCGGTCATGGCGTTCGATGGTAGCGCCCCGCGGTCGGCCGGACCACGGGGCAAGCGGGGAGACACCCAGCCCCTGTGCGATAATCGGCCGGGTGTCCTTTGTCGATTCCCTCGACACCTTGGTGGGCGAGGGGGCTGTCGTCTGGGGGTTCCTGGCGGCCGTGGGGATCGTCCTCGCGCTCGCCCCACTGACTGCCTGGCTCGCGCCGCGGATCGGCGCAGTCGACGATCCTTCGCACACCGACCGCCCGCGCGTCCACAGTCGCCCGCTCCCGCGGATCGGTGGAGTGGCGATCGTGATCGGGATCCTCGTCCCGGCCGCTGTCTTCATGCGCCCGGACGGGCCCTACCTCGGGATCCTGGTCGGCACCGGGCTCGTCGCCCTGCTCGGCCTCGTCGACGACGTGCGCCGCCTGACGCCGAGCACGAAGCTCCTCGGGGTCACGGCGATCGCGCTCATCCCGGTACTCGGCTTCGACGTGACGTTCGACGGGGTCTCGATCCCGCTCGTCGGCAACCTCGACTTCGGCCCCTTCGCCGATCCCCTGACGATCTTCTGGATCGCGTTCCTCGCGAACCTGGTGAACCTGATCGACGGGATGGACGCGCTCGCGGCGGGAATCGTCTCGATCGCGGCCTTCTCGTTCGCCGTCCTCGCCGCATCGTTCGGCCGCGTCGACGCCGCGGCGCTGGCGGCGATCACGTGCGGGGCGACGCTCGCGTTCCTGCGCCACAACTACCACCCGGCCCGCATCATCATGGGCGACTCCGGTGCACTCGCCCTCGGGTTCCTGCTCGCGTGCGTGGCCGTCCAGGGCGTTCTGAAGACGGCGGCTTCGATGGCGCTCGTCGCGCCGCTCCTCGTCGTGGCCGTGCCGATCCTCGACACGTCCTTCGTCGTCCTGAAGCGCCTCAAGTACCGGCGGCCGCCCTGGGGGGCAGACCAGAATCACTTCTACCACCGGTTCCTGCGCATCGGCTTCTCGCAGCGCCGGACGGCTGCCTACCTGCACCTTTGGGCGGCGCTTCTCGCGGCCTGGGCGATCCTCGTGCGCTTCGTGCCGCCGCGCCCGAGGGGCGAATGGAACCTCGAGAACTCGCTGATCATCGGGGCCGTCGGACTCGTCGTGCTCGCAGCCTCGGTCTGGATGGTCTACTCGCTCGAGATCCTGAAGGCGCGCCATCTCCGGGTGCTCGGATTCGGTCGCTGGGCGACGCGAGAGGCGGAGCGCGAGGAGGCGGTCGAGCGGGTGCTCAGCGCCGGGCCGCGCTGATGGAGTTCCACCAGGGCCGGCTGATCGACCACGTGCACCTGCGCGTGGCCGATCTCGAGGCGTCGAAGCGTTTCTACCGGCAGGTGCTCGGAGCCGTCGGGCGAGAGCTGACGCTCGAGACCGAACATTTCTTCGCCGCCGACGAGCTCTTCGTATCCACGGGCGTCGCGCCTACCGCCGGCCTCCACCTCGCCTTCCAGGCGCCCGACCGGGAAACGGTGCAGCGATTCCACGAGGCGGCCCTCGCAGCCGGAGGGGATGACAACGGCTCACCGGGCGAACGGGATTACCACCCCGGGTACTACGCGGCATACGCACTCGATCCGGACGGGAACAACGTCGAGGCGGTCTTCCACGGACCGGCGGAGCGCTCGGCACCCTCGGTCGTCGTCCGGCCCGCGACCGGCTAGCGGACCCAGGGGAGCGCGAGGCGCAGGAGCTGACGCGGGTCGCGTCGCACGCGCCCGCGCCATGCTCCCTCGGGCTTCCGGACGACGCTCAGCTCGGCCGGGTCGTGCAGGAAGCGCAAGCGGCCCTCGCGTGCGAGCTGCTCGTCGACCGCGCCCAGCCGGCCCTCGAAGATTGACCAGACGGGCGTCCCGAGGACCGCCGCCTCGCGGTTCATCGTCCCGCCGGCCGAGACGAGCAGGTCTGCGAGCGCGACCAGGCTCCGCCCGTCGACAGCTCGGTCTGGGACGACGACTCGCGGGACGCCGAGCGCCCGAACCGCGGAGCGCTGCTCGTCCGTTCGTGCGAGGACGACGGCTTCGGCTCCTCCCTCGGCAAGCTGGGCGAGGACCTGCGGGAGGAGCGCGCTTTCGGCGCCGCCGAGGTAGAGCGCGTACGAGGGCGCCGTCCTTATGAGAGCGAGCGGCGCGTCGTGCCTGAGCCCGAGCGCTTCGGGCACCCCGGGATCGGGCTCGAAATCCGCGAGGTAGTACTCCTCTTTCAGGCCGGGGTAGCGAACGAGCTTGGGAGGCCGGGCCCCGAAGCGCGCGAGGCGCTCGGCGGGGATCGCATCCGGCACGAGGACGCGGTTCGCGAGACGGCAGTTTGCGTGATGCTGCAGTGCTGCCCACTCGTAGTCGAACATCGTCGTGCTCGGGATCCGGAGTATCCGACACGCGGGCGGGAGGTCGGTCGACCCGTGCGCGAGCGCCGCGTCGAAGCGGCGGCCGCGGGCAAAGGCGAGGAGCTGGGGGACGCGAGATGCTGCGGCGCTCGCCTTCCGGAGCCGTCCGGAGCCGCCGTGGCGGCCGATGAGGGTGTATGGATGGCCCCAGTCGTCCAGTAGCTCGACCGTATGGGAGAGCGGGCGCGCCGTGAGCTCCACGTCGTGCCCGTCCGCCTCGAGGAGGTCGATGAGCGGGCGCAGCACGAGCACGTGGGCGGTGTTCGTGAGGTCGATCCAGACGCGCACCGCCCGATCGTAGGCGTGCGCCCGTGTTCCGGCGCGAAGCCGATGCAGCTCCGTGACGCCTCGCGCGCCACCTAGCGCGGTCTCCGGCGATAGGCTGAACCCGAGCAGGGGGCGGGTCGGGACCCGCAGTCAGACGCGGGTGAAGCGACGCACAAAGTAGTCCTGGAAGCGTCCGTTTCGCGCGCATCCAAGCGATTTCTCGCTGTCACGAAGTATGGCTCCGCTGATAGGCTCGCCCCGACCTGTGATGATGCCGACCGCGATCGCAGAGCGCCCCACCCTTGACCCTCTGAGCGCCGGCGGAATGCTCCTCGGCGTGCTCGTCGCGTGCGTGGGCATAGGCGCGCTCGTGGGCTGGGCGGCGGGCTCTGTGGGAATCGGAATCGCGATCGGTGCGGTCATCGGGATCCCCGCCTCGATCTTCGCCGTCTACCGGGCCTACCGCGAGGCGTTCTGAGCGTGGCGGCCCCGCTCCTCACGCCTCGGCCGCTTCCCGACCGGCGTTTGCCCGTGGTCGCGGGCGGCGCAGTCGTCGCGCTCGCACTCCCGATCTTCCTCGTCTCCGGCTGGCGCCTGCAGGGCTGGGCGCTCGGCGCCGTCCTCTGGGCGGCGAGCCAGCTTCTCGGCCTCGTCTTCGCCCGCATCGGGATCGGCGAGCCGAACCTGCGCGGCTCGGGCGTCGTCGCCTTCGGAATGATGGCGCGCGGGATCCTCCTCATGGTCGTCGCGCTCGCCGTGGCCGTGAGCGATCCCGAGCTCGCCCTCGCGGGTGCGCTCGTCTATGCCGTCGCGTACAGCGTGGAACTCGGGCTCGGCCTGACTCTCTACTTCGGCGGGGAGTCGCGCGGATGAGCCCTCTCGTCCTCGCCGCCACGGAGGACTTCAGCCCCGAGCACGAGTTCGAGCTTCCCGCCTGGATCCCGCTCGAGCTCGGCCCCATCGACCTCTCGGTCAACAAGGCGGTGGCCTATGTCTGGCTGAGCGGCCTGATCACGATCCTGCTCGGGATCTGGCTCATGCGCTTCGGGCTGGCGCTCCGCCCGAGCCGCCGTCAGACGACCGGGGAGAGCATCTACGAGGCCCTCCAGGCGCAGATCGCCGAGGGGAACCTGCCCAAGAAGTCCGTCGGTCGCTGGTTCCCCTACGTCGCGTCACTCTTCCTCTTCATCTGGGTGATGAACATGGTCGGGTTCATCCCGCTCCCGCTCTCGGACGAGACATTCAACCTCTTCGGCTTGGATCTGCCGACGTGGGGCGTCTACGCCGCGACCGCGAACCTGAGTGTCACCCTCGCGCTAGCCCTCATCACTTTCGTGGCCACGCATGTCGAGGGAGTGCGCTTCAACGGTCTCGTCGGGTACCTGAAGAGCTGGATCCCGGCGGGTGCGCCCAAAGCGCTTCTCGCGCTGATCGTGCCGCTCGAGGTCATCTCCCAGTTCATGCGGCTCATCTCGCTCTCCGTCCGTCTCTACGCGAACATGCTCGCGGGCCACATGCTCTTCCTCGTCATGATCGGCCTGATCTTCATCTTCGGGAACGTCTTCCTTGCGATCGTCTCCGTTCCCGTTGCAACGGCCGTCTACATCTTCGAGGTCGGGATCGTTGTCTCGATTCAGGCCTTCGTCTTCGCGCTTCTTTCCGCCATCTACATCGGCGGCGCCATCGAACCGGAACATTGACCCAGGGAGGCTGAGTTGGATTTCTTCTTTGTGCTCGCACAAACCACCGACGAGGGGCTCGCGAACCTCGGCAAGGCGATCGCGTTCGGCGTGGGCGTCGGTCTGGGCGCCGTAGGCGCCGGCATCGGCATCGGCACCATCTTCGGCTCGATGATCCAGGCGGTCGCCCGCCAGCCCGAGCTCCGCGGCGAGCTGACGGGGATCCAGTGGCTCGGCTTCGCGCTCACCGAGGCGGTCGTCTTCTATGCGCTCCTCGGCGGCCTCCTGGCCTACGTGCTGGTCTAGTCGATGCTCGCAATCATCCTCGCGCAGGAAGAGAGCAGCGGCGGCAGCGCTCTCATCGACGTCGTCCCGGGCCTGATGATCTGGACGATCGTCACGTTCGCGATCGTCTTCTTCATCCTGCGCAAGCTCGCCTTCGGGCGGATCCAGGGGCTCATCGACGAGCGGCGTGACCGGATCCGGGAGGCCCTCGACGAAGCGGACAAGGCCCGCGCGGAAGCCCGCCAGCTGCGGGAACTCACGAAGCAGGAGCGAGACGAAGCGATCGCCGATCGCGATCGTGCGCTCGAGGAGGCGCGCCGGCAGGGGCAGGAGCAGCTCCGCCGTTCGCGTGAGCAGGCGGACTCCGACCTCGAGCGCCGTCTCGAGGAGAACCAGCGCGCCATCGAGGCCGAGAACCGGCGCCTGCGTGAGGACATCCGCCGCGACGTCGTCGAGCTGACGCTCCTGGCCTCCGAGAAGGTGACGCGCAAGTCTCTGGACGCCGAGGATCAGAAGCGCCTGATCGACGAGACGATCGAGGAAATGGACGTCAAGCGGATCGCGAGCGACAACTAGCGCCATGGCCGTCGCGCACCGGATCTATGCGGAGGCCCTCCTCCAGGCCGCAAAGGAGAAGGGGAGCCTCGAGGCCGTGCGCGAGCAGTTCGCGGCGTTCGCCCAGGCGCTCGAGAGCTCGCCGGAGCTCGCCGAGCTGCTCAGAAACCCCCAGATCGAGCCGGGGGCGAAGGGCGACGTCCTGGAGTCCGTCCTCGGCGATGCGGACGAGAGCTTCCGCCATTTCGTCAGCCTCGTTGCCGAGAAGAACCGGGCCGGTGAGTTGGCCGAGATCCACGCCGAGTGGGAGCGTCTGCTGGCTGCGGAGGCGCAGGTTCTAAGGGTCGAGCTGACCACTGCCGTCGAGCTCTCCGACGGCGAGGCCGCGGAGATCGTCGGCAAGATCGAGAAGGCCGCCGGCCGGCGCGTCGAGGCGACGCGCGAGGTCGACCCGGATCTGATCGGCGGCCTCGTCCTCCAGGCCGGCTCGATGAGAGTCGACGGCAGCGTTCGCGGGCGCCTCGAGGGCCTGCGGCACGAGCTCCTCGCGCGCCGCTGATCCGCCCGGCCTGGGGAGCCTTGCGCGCTGGCGCTGCCGGTTAGCTGCTGAGCGTGGTCTCGAGCTCGCGGAGGCGCGGCGCCGATGAGGGGCCGTCCACGAGGAAGAACGTCACGTCGTTCGCGCCCGGCCGGAAGGCCGATTCGGGTGCCAGGGCCGCGAAGCGGACGGGGCCCTCGTCGTGCCTGAAGGACCGGCAGACCGCCGCGATCCGGCCGTTCAGCGCGACGGCGACCCACGAGTCGGGCTCTACGCCTGAAAGCGTCCCGAGAAGCGGCGAGGGGACGAGCGGGGAGCCGGCCGGCAGCGAGCGAAGGAGCCGGCTTCCGGTCGGGTCCACGACGGCCTCCCCGTCGCCGGGCGATGCACCAAGCGCGGCGACCCGGCGCCCGAGCAGGCTCCCGTACGGCTCGAGGTCGTAGATGTCCCAGTCGCGGTCCCCGAAGAGCGCGATCTTGCGACGCAGGGCCTCGTCCCGGCGTGTGAGGAGCTCCTCGTAGGGCGCCGTGAGCCGGCCCACCTGGACCTCGTCCGGCCCCGGGCCGTCGTCGGCGAGCCCGGAGCGGCCGTCCACCTTCCAGGGCAGCTCGACGCCGAGCGCGTCGGCGATCGTGGGGAGGACGTCCACGATCCGGACGTGGCGTTCGACGACCCGGCGCCGCTGCTTGCCCGGCAGCTTGACGAAGAAGGGCACGAAGGCGAGGTCCTGGAGGTTCTTCGCCGTCGGCAGCCGGCGGTCGTCGTCCCCACGAAACGCGATCCCGTGGTCGGAGACGACGACCAGGAGCGCTCGGTCGTACAGGCCTGTCCGCTCCAAGCGGGCGATGAGGCGGCCGAGCAGCCGGTCGGTGTAGCCGAGCTGAAGGAGGTGCCGCTGGTACGCCTGGACCGCAAGGTCGTCATCCCACCAGCGCTCACCATCTCGGCCGGGGGCCCTGGGCTGCGCCACCGCGCTCACGCGGCCGTCGGGAAAATAGAGCCAGGGCCCATGCGGCATCAGAAGGTGGAGGAAGCTGAGTGTCGGCGCGCGTCCGGCAGGGGCCTTGAGAGAGTGCAGGAACCGATTGAAGTCGCGGATCCGCCCCAGGTAGAAGGTCTGGACGTCGATCTCAGGAACCTCCGTCGAGACGTTCAGGTTCTCGACGGCCGCGCCCTCCTCGCCGAAGCCGGTCCAGGCCTCGTCGATCGCGGGCAGGCCCTCGGCGAGCGCCGGCGGCGCAACCAGGTGTGCGTAGACGACCCGCGCATCCGCGTAGAGCGAGGAGAGCCTCTCGCTCGTGTCTGGCCCAGCGCCGCCGCAGAGCTCGTCCGGGCAGAGGCGTGTCTGCGACTCCTGGACGTTCAGGTGGTAGCGACCCCCGAGGAGCGTGAAGAGGTTCTCCGGGTGATCCTGGAAGACGGGGAGCTTTCCCTGCGTCGGGACGCGACCGCTCAGGATCGCGGGAACCGCGCGGGTCGTCTGCGCCGAGAGCGTCGTCGTGTTGCGAAACCAGGTCGAGTCGCGCGCGAATCGCGCGAAGTTCGGGAAGCGTCCCTCGTCGATCTCGCCGCGGCGGTCGAGCAGCGAGACGATCGGGAGCTCGTCCAGCACGAGGATGACCACGGGCGCCTCGGCGCGCACCTGCGCCGTCGCGACCTCCACGCTGTCCGGGAAGACGAGGTCGGAGACCGGCGAGAAGAAGAGGAACGTGGCGAGAAAGACGAGGGGCGCCGGGGAGAGGACGGCCAGGAACGAGCCGACGAGCCGCGTCCGCCAGAGGGCGAACGCGGCCGCGGCGCCGGCCACGACCGCGCCACCGATCAGAACGACCGTCCCGTCCAGGCCGACGCGCTCCAGCACCTGGATCGCGAAGGCGGCGAAGAGGCCGCCGGCGAAGACCAGGTGGAGGAGGAGCGCCCCGCCGCGGTGCAGGGCTCCGACGGCCAGCTCGACGGCCCAGAGGAGGAGCGCGGGGACGAAGGTGACCGCGAGTGCGAACAGGACGATGTCCGAGGGCGCCGACCCGCGGACGGCGAAGAACTCCGCGTGCTTCGCCAGGATGTCGAAGAGCGGCTGTGCGAGGGCGAAGCCGGAGAGGACGAGGAGGTGCGCGAGGCGGATCGCCGGCTCGCGAAGCCGGGCCGCGCGGGCGCGCTTCGGCGCGTCTACCACGCCTAGCGCGGCCGGGCGAAGTACAGGATGCGCGTGCCGCCCGCGAGCTCCTCCGTCCGCTCCACCTCGAAGCGCTCGGCGAGCGCACGCTCGAACGGCTCGCGGTCGTAATCCGGGTGGGCGCCGGGCCGCTTCCGGGCAAGGAGCGCCGCGGCCCGGGGGTCCTCGCGCGTGGGGAACTCGATCACGAGCGCCGTCCCGAGGTCGCGAAGCCACGAGAGGAACTCCGGGACCGGCACGTTCCCGGAGATCGCGACGTGGTGGATGACGGCGAGGCAGAGAGTGAGCTCGGGCCGGCCGCGTCCTGCCAAGGTCTGCCGCTCGAGGCCCGCCCAGCCGAGCGCGGGCGAGGGGTCGGTCACGTCGGCGACGAGCGGGAGGATGTCCGTGCGGCCCTCCGACGCGAGCTCGCGGTAGGCGCGGTCGACGACCGCCGCGTCCCCGTCGAGGGCGACGACGTAGCGCGCGTTCTCGGCCGCGATCCGCGAGAAGCGCGCCTCGTTGCAGCCAACGTCCCATGCGAGCCCCCACGACCGCGAGTGGACGGCCTGGCGCACGAAGGCCTCCTTGCGCCGGGCTCCCTCGTCGTCGTACGAGGTCGTCGCCCCGTAGTCGGACCACTCGCTCCCGCCGGGGGCCCAGTCGAGCGAGCGCACCAGCTTCTCGAGGCGGCGGACGTTCGCGGCGATCAGCTCCTTGCGGAAGCCGGCCTTGCGCAGCTCGCCGCGTACGTCGCGCGCGCTCTCCTCATGCTTGCGCTCGAGCCGCGCATGCAGGATCACGTGCGTCATGACGCCACGCCGGAAGCGGTCGCGAAAGGACATGAGCCTGCGCAGGTCACCCGGCGCGATTCCGCCGAGGCTCCCGCGCAGCCAGGGCTGGAAGGGGACGCCCTTGTAGGCCTGGAGCAGGAGCGGGTTCAGGAAGAGTAGGCAGAACTGGCGGTAGCCCTGCCACGGCTCGCCCTCTGGGAGCCGCTCGAAGGAGCCGATGTCGATGAAGATCGGCTGAGCCCCGCGCCACTGGACGTTGTACGACGAGGCGTCCTTTAGCGTCAGATCCTCGCGGAGCGCGCGGCCGAGGAGGTCGAGCTGGAGGAGCGCTGCGTCGCGCAGCATGGCGAAGGGCCACTCGTACGGGTACGAGACGAAGGGAACGCGCTCGTGCTCGAGAACGGCTGCCGCGCCGCCCGCGACCCCCTCCGGGACGACGACATCGTCGACCTCGCGCGTTTCGACGACCTGGCCGGCTGCGACCGACTCGCCGAAGAAGCGCGAGCGGGCGACAGCCTCCCAGTCACGGGCGCCGGTTTCGCTGAGCGCACGCAGGATCCGGCCGTCGTCGTAGAAGACACGGCTGTCCCAGTCGCGAAAGGAGCCAGGTTCGAGCCGGGGCGCGGCCGCCTCGGCCGCGTTCAGATCAGGGTTTTCCGGCGGGCTCACCGGCGCGCTCGAACGAGCGGCGCTCGACCGCCGGGGTCTCGCTCTCCGCGCTCTCGGAAGCGCGCTCGGCCTCGTACGGCTTGCGGATCCGCAGGAAGACCAGCAGGCGATGCCAGAAGAGCTTCATGAAGACCGCAGCCGCGGCAAGTCCTCCCAGGATCATCTGGAGGATCAGGCTGCCACTGCCGGGGTCGATATACGCGAGATTCATGTAGAGAGCTCCTTTGACCGGGACGTCGCTCGCTGGGAGCGGGCTATGTTACCCCCGGTACTCGAATCGTCGGCGGTTCCTGTCACGCGGGCCCGCCCCCGGCCGGACAGAGGAGAGAGCGCACGTGAAGATTCGCCCAGAGGAGATCACTTCGATCCTGAAGCAGCGGATCGAGGAGTACGACGTCGAGACCGACCTCACCGAGGTCGGCACGGTGCTCCAGGTCGGCGACGGCCTCGCCCGCGTCTACGGGCTCGAGAACTGCATGGCCATGGAGATGCTCGAGCTCGAGCACGGCGTCACCGGGATCGCCTTCAACCTCGAGGAGGACAACGTCGGGAGCCCGCTCTTCGGCGACTGGGAGCTCGTGACCGAGGGCCAGCCCGTCAAGCGGACGGGCCAGGTCGTGAACGTGCCTGTCGGCGACGCGCTCGTGGGCCGGGTCGTCAACCCCCTCGGCCAGCCGCTCGACGGCCAGGGCCCGATCGGGACCGACGAGCGCCGCCCGCTCGAGTTCAAGGCCCCGGGGGTCGTGCAGCGCCAGCCGGTCAAGGAGCCTCTCCAGACCGGGATCAAGGCGATCGACTCGATGATCCCGATCGGCCGCGGCCAGCGCGAGCTCGTGATCGGCGACCGCCAGACCGGCAAGACGGCCATCCTCGTCGACACGATCCTGAATCAGAAGGGCCAGGACGTGGTCTGCATCTACGTGGCAATCGGCCAGAAAGCCTCGACCGTTGCGCAGGTCTACGAGCGCCTGAAGGATGCGGGCGCTCTCGACTACACGATCATCGTCAGCGCCTCGGCCGTCGAGGCCGCGCCGATCAAGTGGATGGCCCCGTTCGCCGGGACTGCGATGGGCGAGCACTTCCTCTACAGCGGGCGCCACGCGCTCTGCATCTACGACGACCTCTCGAAGCACGCGGACGCGTACCGGCAGATGTCGCTCCTTCTACGCCGCCCACCCGGGCGCGAGGCCTTCCCGGGCGACGTCTTCTACCTCCACTCGCGCCTCCTCGAGCGCGCGGTCAAGCTGAACGACGACCTTGGTGGCGGGTCCCTGACCGCGCTCCCGGTGATCGAGACCCAGGCGGGCGACGTCTCGGCCTACATCCCGACGAACGTCATCTCGATCACGGACGGCCAGATCTTCCTCGAGAGTGGACTCTTCTACTCGGGCGTCCGGCCGGCCATCAACGTCGGCATCTCGGTCTCCCGCGTGGGTGGAAATGCGCAGACGAAAGCAATGAAGAAGGTTGCAGGCCGTTTGCGCCTGGAGCTTGCGCAGTACCGCGA
>Ga0136614_10001917_pt1 | contig 12671 bp, 13 predicted proteins | sample AntDrymUQ2792106_2_FD_106643 | JGI IMG/M metagenome (GOLD analysis project Ga0136614, IMG submission 106643) | Polar desert sand microbial communities from Dry Valleys, Antarctica - metaG UQ279 (21.06) | ecosystem: Environmental > Terrestrial > Soil > Desert | place: Antarctica: Dry Valley...
CCAGGCGCCGGCGACCCGGCCGACGCACAAGCCGAAACCGCAGCCGCCGCGGGCCAGCACCGATCCCAAGCTGTCAAGCAGGTCCCGGAACCAATCTGTCATGCAGGTACCGGAACTTGACACGCTAGTGCGGCGGTGTGCGGTGCCGGCAGATGGTTGACCCGTGGATCTCCGCCTCCTGGTTCACAGGTTGGGGACGCGGTGCAGGGCGTGTCAGCGCCAAATTGTCAGCTGCGGGGCAGTGCCCCCCGTCGGGCAGTGCTCGGCCGCTCAGGAGTGCCACCAAAGAGCCGCTGTCGGGGCGAACGAGCCGGCCCTTGCCCCAGCTCCAGTCGGTGTCGGCGGCCTCGAGCCGGACACCGGTCAGGTCGACCCCGAACCCGGTGCCGTTGGCGGCGGTGAGCTGGTCGAGGACGGCGGTCGCAGCCTCTGCCGGTGCGACAGCGGGCCGGTCGATCGCGATCGTCACATCCATAGAGTGAATGACGGCATGGCTCAGCGCACCGGCTGTACCGCCGCCCGGCGGCTGCCACGCGTGCAGGCTCGGCGATCGAAGCTGGTCGAGGAGTTCGGCGACGGGCAGTGCAGCGTCCCGTATGGCCACGGTGTCGGAAAGTACGGTGAAGTCGCCACCGGCTGCCGCCATCTCGGCCTCGAACTGCTCGGGAGTCAGCCGAACCGGCATGATCACGTGCGCGATCACATGGCGCACCAGCCACTTCTCGCACAGCGACGCGGCGTCCCAAGCGTCGACGGCGGTGGTGGTGAGTAGTTCGGCGAGCCCCTGGTAGGTCTGCGCTACCCACGACTGCGGGTCGGTCACGATCGGTCTCCCTGGATGAGGTGAGCGAGGTGCTCCTCGAGCTTGTCGAGGGAGGTGAGGAAGCCGGTCAGTGCCTCAGGCATGCGCATCATCTCGGGCACGTTCCGCTGATGGATGACGACTGCGGTGCTGCCGTCGCCGAGGTCGCTGAGTGTGCTGGTGGTGTGCATTCCGGTCGCCGACTCGACCCAGGCGAGCCGTTCGGGCGGGACGACCTCGGTGAAGGTGGCGACCATCCGGTGGCTGCCGTGCTCGCTGAGCATCAGGGTCTCGAACCGGCCACCGGGGTGCAGTTCGACGACGATGCCGTCAATCGGCGTGGCCATTCCCCGCGGGCCCCAGAACTGCGCGAGCTCAGTGGGCTCGGTAAGGCACCGCCACACCAGCTCGCGCGGCGCGCGGAAGTCTCTTCGGTAGACGAGTTCGTCGTCGGTCACTGGTTCTCACGCTCCTGCAAGCGCGCAAGCTGCGTCTCCAGCCGGTCCATCCGGTCTGACCAAATGCGCCGGCTCTCCTCGATCCATGAGAGCGCGGCCTCGAGCGCCGCGGGTTCGAGCCGACATGGCCGGGTCTGCCGATGCCGCCCCCGGCTGATCAGGCAGGACCGCTCGAGCACCCGGATGTGCTGCGAAACGGCCTGCATGCTCATGGCGTACGGCTCCGCCAGCTCCTTGACTGTCGCCTCGCCCGTGCTCAACCGGGCCATGATGTCTCGCCTGGTGCGGTCACTGAGCGCCGTGAACAGGGAATCGAGCTGCTGATCCTCGATGGCGATTCCCATGGCAGTAATCAAGCATCTGCTTTATCAAGTGTCAACTGGAGGATAGTGCCCACGGCTCCGATTGGACTGAAGCGTCCGATCAGCACGCCGCCCGCCGCCGGGCTGCAGCACCCCGTTCACCGTCAGCGAGTAGCGCGCAGCGCGACGGGCTGAGGCCCACGTCCGGCTGGTCGTAGGTGACACCCACCGTCCGGTTGGCCGTACAAGACGAACCCATCCGGGCCGAAGCGGTCAACGCTGGGGCGATGAGCGCACCCAGCCGGTCAGAGGCGGGCCAGAGCGGTCCTGATCCCACGTTCGGCGCCGTCGCCGAGCTGCTTGAACGGGTAGTTCAACCCAGGCAGGGACAGCAACGGGTCCGCCCTACTCAGCAGGCCCTTGAACTGCAGGTCCGCGAGGTAGTGCACCTGCGTCCCGGTGCCCACCGCGGTGAATGTCATGGTGTCGGTGGCGGTGACCTGGTCGTTGATGCCCCGCAGCTGCAGTCGGATCGGCGCGTTGGACTCCACCACCGTGTAGATCAGCTTGGTCTCGCGCCCGAGAAACTTCGAGGTGTTCTCGTACGTCGTGCCCACTCCGCCGCTGCCCGACACCCGTACGGTGCGCACGGTGCCGGGATCCCACTCGTTGGTGTTGGTGAAGTCGGACAGGTAGTCCCAGACGGTCTCGGGAGCGGCGGTGGTGACGATGGTGCGCTCGATGGTGGGCATGGGCTCGACCGTACGGGCGGCGGCGGGCTGACTCAACGCGGTGATCGGCCGGGTCAGTGCGGCTGCCAGGCGTCCTCGTCCTCTGTCAGCCGATCGACCCCCGCCGGCAGCCGCCCATCGACGAGGTGCGCGATGGTGACACCCTCGAACACCTCCCGCAGACTGCTGCGGGCAGCGATCCACACCTGCTGCAGCTTGTCCGCCGATTCGTTGTACGTGACCGCCTCCGGACGCAACCCGTACACGCTCACCAGCGGACCGTCGACGGCGCGAATGACGTCGGCCACGGTGATCTCGGCCGGGTCGCGACCCAGCCGCCACCCACCGGACTGGCCACGCTGGCTCATCACGACGCCGGCCCGGCGCAAGTCGGCGAGGATCGACTGCAGGAACCCGTGCGGGATGTCTTGGAGGCGCCCGATCTCCTCGGCGGACACGGGCGCATCCACAGCGCGGTGCGCGATCTCGATCAGCGCCCGCAATGCGTAGTCCGACTTGGCCGAGACCCGCATCTGGCAAGTCTGGCAGAACGATCGACATGTGTGTGTAGCGGACGGCGGGCCAGTCGGGACGACGGGCAGGCGGACACACCCGCACCTCCGGAGCGGGTCGGGGACCGGGGGCCCGGGTGATCGGGTGTGGCACTCGTGGATGTTCTGCTCTGTCTGAACGACGGCGTGTCAGCCCTCGCGATCGGTCGGCACGAATGGGGCCCTCGCAGGCGGGTCGCCGTGCGGTCCGGCGCCACCTGCGGCTACCGTCGAGCGACGCTGCGAGCGACGCGGCGCGAGGAAAGGGGCGCGGCCAATGAGCATCGGGATTGGGGTCGTCCTCATCGTGGCGGGTGCCATCTTCGCCTACGCACTCGACGTGGAACCCTCCTTCATCGACAAGTACGTGCTGGGCTGGATCCTCATCCTGGGTGGGGTGCTAGCCATCGTGCTCGGCTTCTTCCAGACGTCGCAGCGAAACCGGCGGCACACCACGGTCGAGGAGCACCGCTACGACGACCGGCCGCCGCGCTGAGCCAGCCCCCGCCGGGTCAACCGTCTCGAGCCTCGGCGCGCGGTGCGAGGCTGGTGTCGTGCCCGTCGGTGACCTGCCCATCCTGCACGTCGAGAGTGCAGACGCCTGGAACGCCTGGCTGACCGAGCACGGGGCCGACTCCGCGGGCGTCCGGCTGCGAATAGCCAAGGTGGGCGGCGACCTGTCCACCCCGACGTACGCCGAGGCGGTCGAGACCGGCCTGGCGCACGGCTGGATCGACAGCAAGAAGGGACGCCTCGACGACGTGTCCTACGTCCAGCGCTTCACCCGGCGGCGGCCGCGGAGCCCCTGGTCGCTGATCAACCGCACCACTGCGGAGCGCTTGATCGCCGAGGGCCGGATGCGACCGGCCGGGCTGGCCGAGGTCGAGTCGGCCCGCGCCGACGGCAGGTGGGACCGGGCGTACGTCGGCTCGGCGACCGCCGAGGTCCCGGCCGACCTGCAGCGGGCGCTGGACGCCGACCCGGCTGCCGCGGCCGCGTTCGCCGCGCTCGACCGCACCAATCGGTACGCCATCCTCTACCGGATCGGCGCCGTGAAGCGGGCCGAGACCCGGACACGCAAGATCAGCGAGTTCGTGAGCAGGTTGGGGCAGGGGTGGCGGCCCTACCCGTGACTCACAGCGAGTACGCCCGCCGGTAGCGCCGCACCAGCCGCCACTGCACCAGCACCACCGCGACCGTGAGTGCCAGCATCACCACCGTGGCCGCGGCCGCGTACCCGTAGCGCAGGTACTCGAACCCGTTGCGATACACGAACAGCGACAGGTACGTCGTCGCATACGGCGGGGGTCCACCGTCGGTCACCACGAGTGCCGGTACGAAGTTGAGCTGCAGGCTCAAGATGGTGTCGCGCAGCAGCAGCAGCACGAGCACCGGCGTCAGCATGGGCATCGTGATCCGCCGGAACACGTCCCACCCGGTGGCGTCCTCCACCGCCGCCAACTCGTACACCTCGCGCGGCAGCGCCTGACGGGCCGTCAGCAGCACGAAGAACAGCTCGCCGACCGTGAACAGGCTCATGACGATGATGGCGGCACGGGCGGAGTTGGGGTCGGTCAGCCAGGCCGGTGGGGTGCGACCAAGCACGGTGAAGCCGGGGTCGCCGCCAACGGTGAGCAGCCGGTTCACCGGCCCATAGATCGGGTTGAACAGCCACAGCCACAGCAGCCCGTACGCGATCTCGGGGACCGCCGTTGGGAGCATCACCGTGGTCCTGGCCGTGCCGACGCCGACGGCCCGTCGGTGCAGCAGCAGCGCCAGCGCGAGGGCGGCGCCGACTCGCAGCGGAGTGGCGACGAGCGCGAACACGAGGGTGTTGAGCAGTGCGGTGTGGAAGATCGCGTCGTCGAAGAGTTCGGTGAAGTTCGCGAGACCCACCCACTGGGCCGGCGTGATCAGGTCGTACGAGCTGAGCGACAGGACCAGCGTGACCGCGGCCGGGGCGAGGACCAGCGCCACCAGGCCGACCACGAAGGGCGCGAGCATCCAGGCCGTCTGCGCCCCGTCGCGACGCCCAGGGCTCATCCGGCCCACCGGCGACCGGTGCCGGCGTCGAAGTGGTGGAAGTCCTGCTCGTCGACGGCCACCCGTACTCCATCGCCGACCCGCGGCCGGTGACCGGCGGGCACCCGAGCGGTCAGCTCGTCGGTTCCTACCCGTAGGTGGACATGCGAGTCCGCACCGACGACGTCGACGCGCTCCACGGCAGCGGGCACACCGTGTTCGCCAAGGCGCACAGCGTCCGGCCGGATGCCGAGCAACCGGCCGGTGGCCGCGCGTTCGGGCAACCACTCGGGCCGGAGCGGCCCACCGGCCGGGACCACGTTCATCGCCGGGCTGCCGACGAAGCGGGCGACGAAGACCGTGGCCGGCGCGGACCAGATCTGGTCCGGCGTACCGACCTGCTCGATGACGCCGTCGCGCAGGACCGCGACCCGGTGACCGAGGACCAGGGCTTCGGTCTGGTCGTGGGTGACGTGCACCATCGTGCCGCCGATCCGGGCGTGCAGGGCCTTGAGCTCGGCCCGGGTGTGCTCGCGCAGCTCGGCGTCCAGGTTCGACAGCGGCTCGTCCAGCAGATACGCGTCGGGGTCGCGGGCCAGCGCCCGGGCCAGCGCCACACGTTGCCGCTCACCCCCCGAGAGCTCCCCCGGCCGCCGGTCGAGGAAGCCGTCGCACCCGGCGGCCCGGGCAGCCTCCCGCGCCCGCGTCACTGCTGCCGACCGTTGGACGTCTCGCACCTCCAACCCGAAGGTGATGTTGTCCAAGACACTCAGGTGCGGGAACAGGGCGTAGCTCTGAAACACCATCGCCACGTTGCGCCGGCCGGGCCGCATCCGGCTGACGTCGCGGCCAGCCAGGTGCACCGACCCGGCGGTCAGCGGTTCGAGCCCGGCGACGGCGCGCAGCAGCGTCGACTTGCCCGAGCCGGACGGACCCAGTACCACCAGCAGCTCGCCAGCAGGCACCGTCAGGTCCACGCCGCGCAACGCCTCCCGCTCGCCGTACGAGACCCGGACCCGGTCGAGGACGAGCCCGCTCACGGACCCTCGCCGCGGGCGAAAAGCTCTCTGGTCTCCGCGTCCATGCGGCGGACCACGTCGTCGACGGGGAGCCCCTTGTACACGGCATCCTCGAGGATCGCCGTGGTGACGTCCTCGATCTCCGGCCAGGTGGAGATCGTCGGCGTCGCACGCACGGTGTCTATCGTGTCGAGGAAAACCTCCGACCGGCTGGGTGGCAGGCCGGGGTCCAAGAAGGCATCGGATCGCGACAACGCGATGTTGGACGGGACGGTGCGCCCGGTCTCGACCAACGCGCGCTGGCCCTCGGTGCTCAGCGCGTACTCGACGAAGTCCCACGCCTGGTCCTGCCGAGGTGACTGCGAGGTGATGCAGAAGGCGTCGGAGTGCAAGATCCCCACCTGCTCGTCGTACACCGGCAGTGGTGCTACGTCCCACTCGAAGTCCTCGATCGAGCGGAAGGTGGTGGTAGCCCGACGTGAGGACAGGAGCATCGCCAGGCCGCCGTTGGCGAACCGAGTCTCGTCGTCCTCAGCCTCGACCTCGGCATCGGTCGGGATTACCCCGTAGGCCAGCCGCAGCTCGAGGAAGTTGCGCAAGGCTTCGGTCGCCTCCGGGGTGTCGAGGGTGAACCCGGTCGGGTTGCGCTCGTCGTCGACCACCTCGCCGCCGTTGGACCAGACAAACGGGGCAAGCCGGATCACCGACGCCTCGACCCCGAGCCCGTAGACGTCGACCAGCCCGGCTCCGTCGGTCTCGGTGCCGACCACCTGGTTGCCGTTCGCGTCTCGCGTCAGCAGGACCGCCGTCTCGATCAGGTCGTTCCAGGTCCACCGCTGCGGCGGCTCGGGCACGCCGTACCGCTCGAACACGTCCTTGTTGTAGTAGACGGCGAGGCTGGAGACGTTCTGCGGCAGGCACAGCTGCTCGCCCTGCCACTGGAACGCCCGCATCGCGACCGGGTAGAACTCGTCGGCCGCGAGCCGGTCCGACGAGGCGATGCGGTCGTCGAGCGGCACTATCGAGTCGGTGGCGGCGAACTGCCCGTAGTAGCGGTAGCTCAGCAGGAAAACGTCGGGTGGCGAGCCGCCGGCGATGGAGGTGGACAGCCGGGCGATGAGGTCGTCCCGGTCACTGGCCTCGATCAGCTCGACCTCCGTGTCTGACTGCGACCCGTACTCCGCGGCCAGCCCGCGGTAGGCGACGAGCTCCTCGGGGTCGCCGAACACCAGCACCTGGACGGCGTCGTCGCTGTCGGCGGTAGTGCTGCAGGCGGCGGGCGTCGCCACCAGCGCCGCGCCGACGATTGCCACCACCAGGCGCCGTGGACTGATCACGGTTCTCCTCGAGCTCGGCCCGACGGGCTCACCTGCCCAACCACCCCGGACCGCGATACTGGTGCAGGAAGCGGCGCTGCGCGAGCGCGAACAGCAGCAGCGCCGGGATGCTCGCCAGCACCGAGCCGGCCAGGAACACCGGGTAGTCGGTCGGGTCCAGGGTGGACAGCGAGCGCAGCGCCAGCGGAACCGTGAACAGATCGCGGTCGTAGATGTAGACGAGCGGTTCCAGGAAGCTCGACCAGGTCAGCACGAACACCAGCGCGGCGACCGCGACCGTCACCGGCCGCACCAGCGGCATCGCCACCTGGCGCCACGTCTGCAGCGGGGAGAGGTCGGCAAGCAGGCTGGCGTCGTACAGGTCGCGGGGGACGGCCCGGAACGCTACGTAGTAGACCAGCACGTAGAACGGTGAGGTCCCGATCAGCGCCGGCGCCACCAGCGGCACGATGGTGTCGGTGAGGCCGAGCAGGCGGTAGAGCGCGAACCGCGGCACCAGCAGGGCAGTGACCGGCACCATCAGGGCAACCAGCGAGGCGCCGACCAGCAGCCGGGCGAGCGCGGGCGGCACCCGGGTCATGGCGAAACCCGCCCAGGACGCCACCAGCACGCTGACCGGCACGGCGATGGCGGCGACCAGCAGCGAGACAAGCGTGGCCCGACCGAGGCCGGCCAGGTCGACCGCCCGGCCGTACGCGGCCACCGAGGCCGGATCGGGCAGCAGCTGCGGCGTCGGCGGGGGGGCCGACCCCGCCGGCCGCAGCGAGCCCGACACGAGCAGCAGCAGCGGTGCCGCGAACAGCACGGCGGCGACCAGCGCCCCGATCGAGCGCCAGCCGGCAACGCGCACAGGGGTCTGGCCGGGGTGCTCAGCGCCCCAGCCTGAGCACGAACGCGCTCTGGCCGTGGGAGGCGGCGTACAGGAGCCGCTGCTTGGACAGGATCGTCAACCCGGCCACCTCGACCTTAGGCATGCCGGCAGCCGCCACTCGCCAGTCGCCGGCCCCAGCTGCTCGACGCAGCACGCCGAAGTCGGTGGAGGCGTACAGGTCGCCGGTGCGGTTGTCGCGGACCAGGTCTGTGATCGGCAGGTCCCGCAGGTCCGACGACAGGTCGGTCCACGTCGCCTCGCCGCTGCCGTAGCGCACCCGGAAGACATGCCCCGGAGTTGTCGGCGTGGTCGAGCTGTAGCCGCTGTAGGAGATGAACGCGACCTCCGGCTTGTCCGGATGCGGGTAGATGCTGCTGACGAACCTGGGCGGGTCGTCAGGCGACCTGGTGTCGATTCGTCGCCAGTTGACCCGGCTCGGCTTGGCGGATGCGACATCGGTCGAGATGAACACCCGGCCGGTGTTGGTTGCGGCCCATGCGGTGTCCTCGTCGCCGGGGTTGCGCTCGATGGCGGCGACCCCGATCGGCACCAACGTGGTGCCGGCACGGCCGCCATAGGCCTTGCTGCTCAGCGGTACCCGGCCGACCTGCTTCCAGTCCCCGCACCGCGCCTCGAAGGTGCCGGTCCAGGTGTTGCAGATCCGTTGCGCCTCCGCCCGGGACCGGTCGCCGAGACCGTATGTCCTGGTCCGGAAGACCGAGATCCCGGTGCCGGCGAACATGGTGCCCGGCACGACCGGGTCGCTGATGACCGGCGCGTAGAACTGTGTGCCGGGCTGGAAGACGATGGGGTCGGCGGTCCAGATCCACCGACCGATCTTGCCGCCCGAGAACTGCACCTCGGGGGTGGCGTCGAAGAAGTTGTGGAAGCGGAACTTGCGGTTCGCGCGGGAGAAGCCGGAGGCGCCGCCGTCGCCGATCATCGTGTTGCGCCAGGTGACCCGATCGCCGTTGGTCTGCCAGGTGCCGTTGTCCTGCGTCCCGCCCTGCACCAGGTCGGCGTCGAACGGGCTCACCGACAAGCTGGTGAACTGCAGCGTGTTCAGCCCCTCGTTCATGCCGATCAGGCGCTCCGGCACCCGGGACAGCAGCTGCCGGCAGCGGCGCAGGGAGGCGCCGGTGAGGGCGCGGTCGTCGCAGGTCGCGGAGATGTCGCTGAACCGACCGTTGGACCGCATGATGCCGCCGTCGTTGACCTCGAAGAACCTGAACGGGTTGTCCGGATCGGTCACCATGGCGTGCTGATCGGGATGCAGGCCGTTGGGGTGCACCGGGTCGGTGCCGTCGAAGGTCATGTCGGTGCCGGAGACCCCCGCGTTCGTCGACAGCACCACGCCGCGGCCGTTGGAGATGCCCCCCGTCTCCCCGAACACGTACGACCCTCCGGTGTAGACGATGTCCGGGTGGCCCTCAGGGGTGTAGACGAACAGGTCGTACCAGCACTGGCCGGCGCACTGGTCGTAGGTGGCGTAGCCCGGGTCGGCCGGGTTGGCGCTGGTCAGGTCGGAGAAGACGGGGGTGCCGGTGGCCACGTCGTCGCTGCGGAACAGCCGGGCGTACGGGGTGCCGAAGTTGCCCTCGTGCACATACATCCGGGTGTCGCCGCTCGGCAGTGTGGTGACATCGAAAGCCGGCCGGGTCTGGATGATCGTCTCGTCCAGCGACTCCTTGATCTGCTCCCAGGTGCGGCCCCGGTCGGTGGACCGCCAGATGCCGCGCGCGTACGACCCGGCGTACACCGTGTTCGGGTCGGCGGGGTCGAGCTCGACGTGGCGGACACCGCGCGGCGAGCAGTCCTCCAGGTTGTTGAACTGGTCGATGGAGCCGGTGCAGTCGGCCTCGTCGGCCGTCCCGTTGTGGACCATCCGCCACGACTGGCCCAGGTCGGTGGACTTGTACAGGCCCCACTGCGCCGCGCCCGGTACCGGCCGCGTGACCCCGGTGCAGCACACCGACGACATCCCGCGCAGCGCCGTCGTGGTGCCGACGTAAAGGGTGTCGTTGTCGCGAGGGTCGACGACGATCTCGCCGATGCCCTTCCCGTTGAGCCGGTTGCTGCCAAGCGGCCCGCGGAAGGTGTCGCCCCCGTTGGTCGACCGATACAGGCCGACCCCCGCGACGCAGCCGCTGCCGCAGATGTTGGCCTCACCGGTGCCGACCCAGATGGTGTCACCGGAGGGATCGTTGGGGTCGATCGTCACCGAGCCGGCCGCGTTGATGCCGAGCGGGCCGCCGAGGTAGGTCCAGTCGACCGGACGAGCGAGGGCGTCGTCGGTGCGCCACACCCCGCCACCGGCCGGCGTGATGTACATCCGGCAGTCGCCGCGCTCACAGGTGTCGGCGATCGCGACGTCGGTGGTGCGGCCACCCGCGACGTACCGGTTGGGCACGTAGTCGGTGAAGTTTCGGAAGCGGGTGAACGGGTAGAGCGCGCGGCTCGGGCCGACGTTACGCCACCGTCGTGGCGCAAGCTGGCGCTCGCTCGCCCGGCGGGTGTCCGCCATCACCCGCTGAAACGTTCTCTGCGACGACCGGACCTTGCCCACCGAGATGGTGTCGGCCGGATACGCGCGCTCAAGGAAGGCTGCCTCGGCGGCGGAGGCCGGGCCCTCCTCGGCCATCCCGGCGTTACCCGGGACCGTCTGGCGCAACTGCTCGAGGTGCTGCCCCAGGGCCCCAGGTGCGCCCTCGCCCGCGACCGGCGCCGCAGGCTTCGAGGTGCCGGCCGAGTTCACGCCGGCCACGGCCGCGGTGACCACGAGAGCGCCCACTGCGGCGGCGACCACGGACTGGCGAAGCTTGCGGTTCTCAGCACCCCCCTTCGCTCGGGCCATGCAGGCCCAGAACGGCCCGACTACGGATTCGCCGCGCCGGCTCACTGGGACCTCAGCCTCACATGCAGGTCGTCGGGTGACAAGAGCCGCGGGTCGGACCCGCCCGACCGCCCTCACGGCACCCCGGTCACCTGCGCCAGGCGGGCCAGGAGGAACCTCCGCTCGGCGCTGTCGGCGGTCAACGCCAACGCATCGCGGTACGCCTGCGCGGCTTCGGTGCTGCGACCGAGCCGTCGGAGCAGGTCGGCGCGGGCGGCCGGCAGGTAGCGGTATCCCGCCAGCGACGACGAGGACTGGATCCGCCCGATCTCGTCCAGCCCCGCCTGCGGCCCGTCGGCCATCGCCACCGCGACGGCGCGGTTGAGCGCCACGACCGGCGTGGGCCAGGCGCCGAGCAGCAGGTCGTACAGGGCGACGATCTGCCTCCAGTCGGTGTCGTTCCACGGAGGCGCCTCGGCGTGTACGGCCGCGATCGCCGCCTGCAACGCGAAGCGGCCGGGTCGACCCCCGCGCAACGCGCTGCGCACCAACGCGCGGCCTTCGTCGATCGCCGCCGTGTTCCAGCTGGACCGGTCCTGGTGCTCGAGCAGCACGAGGGTCCCGTCGGCGTCTACCCTGGCTGACCGGCGGGCGTCGGTGAGCAGGATCAGTCCGACCAGGGCGAGTGCCTCGCGCTCGTCGGGCATCAGCGCGGCCACTGTGCGCGCCAGGCCCAGCGACCGCTGAACCAGGTCGTCGCGCACCAGCCGCTCCCCGGTCGCGGCGGTGTGCCCCGCGGTGAACAGCAGGTGCACCACGGTGAGGACAGCGTCCAGCCGCTCCGGCAGCTCGGCCGCTGCTGGCACCCGGTAGGGGATGCGTGCCGCGGCGATCTTCTTCTTCGCCCTCGTCACCCGGGCGGCCATGGTCTGTTCGGAGACCAGGAACGAGCGGGCGACGTCAGCGGTGGCAAGGCCGCACACCAGCCGCAGGGTCAGGGCCACCTGCACCTCCCGCGCGAGCGCGGGATGGCAGCAGGTGAACACCAGGCGGAGCCGGTCGTCGGCCACCCCGCCCTCGTCGGCCGACACCGCCTCTGGCTCGCTCACCGGCTCGAGCAGCAGCGGCAGCTTGGCACGCAGTGTCTTGCGGCGGCGCAGCTCGTCCAACCCCCGCCGGCGTGCCGTGGTGGTGAGCCACGCCCCGGGCGAGAGTGGCACCCCGTCCCGGCGCCAGCTCTCAACTGCCGCGACGAAGGCATCAGCGGTGCACTCCTCGGCTAGGTCGAGGTCCCTCGTGACGCGGGCCGTGGCGGCGAGCACGAACGCCCACTCCCGCCGGTAGGCGTCGGCGACGGCACTGCCGACCGGGTCGTGGCCGTCGTCGCCGGCGCCTCCGGCTGCGACATCAGGTGGCTGGTCACTCACCGGTCATTCGAACACCATCACCGGGCGCACCTCCACCCCGCCTGCCGGTGCGGGGCAGAGCTTTGCCACGGTCAGGGCGTGGTCGAGGTCGGTGGCCTCGATCACGTAGTAGCCGCCGAGCGCCTCCTTGGTCTCGGCGAACGGGCCGTCGGTGACCACGTCGGCTCGGATCGAGGTCGCGGTGGTCGTGAGCTGCAACGCCTTGCCGGCCACGATGGTCGCCCCCTCCTCGGCAACCTGCTCGGTGAAGCGGTCGTGCGCCTTCATCACTTGTTCCCAGGCGCCCGGGTCGGGGTCTGCGTACGCCTTCTCGTCCTC
>Ga0136614_10001918_pt1 | contig 12669 bp, 10 predicted proteins | sample AntDrymUQ2792106_2_FD_106643 | JGI IMG/M metagenome (GOLD analysis project Ga0136614, IMG submission 106643) | Polar desert sand microbial communities from Dry Valleys, Antarctica - metaG UQ279 (21.06) | ecosystem: Environmental > Terrestrial > Soil > Desert | place: Antarctica: Dry Valley...
TCTCCCTTCTCTCCCAGGTTCTGGAAGGGCAGGACCGCGAGCGACTTCAAGGTCGCAGCGTTCGCCCTCGGGGTGGGGCGCCATCGCGGCCACAGGACACCGGCAGCGATGAGGAGAACGAGGGCCGCCCCGAGCCCGATCCATCGTCCGATCCGTTTGGGTGGTTGGGCCGCGGGTGCAGCGCCGGTCCGTCCGGACTCCGAATCCCGCTTGAGCCGTTTCAGGTCGGTCTTGAGCTCCGAAGCGGTCTGATAGCGGAGCTCCGGGTCCTTCTCGAGAGCCGTGTTCACGATGCGCTCGAGCTCCGGCGGGAGGTCGGGATTCAGGCGCAGCGGGGGAGCCGGGGCGCGGTTCAGGATCGCGTCGAAGATCACGGCGGACGTGTTCCCGGCGAACGGCTGCCGTCCGGTCGCCATCTCGTACAGGACGGCGCCAAACGAGAAGAGATCGGTCCGGGCGTCGAGCTCCTGTCCGCGCGCCTGCTCCGGCGACATGTACGCCACGGTGCCGATCGCCGTGCCCGGACTGGTGAGATGCTGCTCTCCGATCGCGGTCGGCATCAGCGAAGCGCCGGACCCCGCGGCTGCAGGGGCCTCCGGCGCGCGCTTGGCGAGGCCGAAGTCGAGCAGCTTCGCGTTCCCGCGGCGGGTCAGGAGGACGTTGCCCGGCTTGATGTCGCGATGCACGATGCCACGCTCGTGGGCCGCTTCCAGCGCGTCGGCGAGCTGGATCCCGATTTCCAGCAGGACGGGGAGACCGAGCGGTCCCGCATTGAGCCGGTCCTTGAGCGTTTCTCCCTCGATCAGCTCCATGGCGATGAAGGGGCGGCCTTCGTGCTCGTCGATGTCGTGGATCGTGCAGATGTTCGGGTGCTCGAGCGAGGAAGCCGCGCGGGCTTCGCGCTTGAGCCGCTCGAGGGCCTGCTCGTCGTGCGCGACGTCCTCGGGCAGGAACTTGAGGGCGACGAAGCGGCCGAGCTTCAAGTCCTCGGCCTTGAAAACGACCCCCATCCCGCCCCCGCCGAGCTTCTCGAGGATGCGGTAGTGGGAGATCGTCTGGCCGATCATGGGGAACGGCCGATTCTATGTCCGGCTCGGCGCCGGTTGGGGATTCAGCGGCGGCGGCGAACGGGTCTACGGGCCGTCGAGGCCTTCCTGGCTGTGCTCCTCCGCGACCGGCCGGTGAACTCTCGGGATCCGACCTTCTTCACGTCGCCGATGTCCGGGTCCTTGCCCGTGAGGAGGCCCTTGACGAGCTCGAAGAGCACGAGCGGCGCCGGCTTGTCTACGGTCATGTACATGGCGGAGTGCGCTCGCACGCCGATGAGTGTCAGGCGCGGATCATCGGGACCGCCGTCGCGCCCCTTCCCCTCGTTGGGGAACCAGATTTTCCAGTCCGGCTTGTAGAGCTGCCGGATCTTCGCGCGGTCACGCGAGATCCGGGCCGTGCCCGACACCGAGACCCATTCGCGGTTTCGGTCGCGGTAATAGGAGAGGTTGACGTGGGGATCGTTCTCGATCTCCGCAAGCTTGGGCGTTGTCGTCGACGTCACGAACCAGAAATCCGCGCCCGGCGCGCGCACCTGTGTCGCCATGGGGCGCGAGACCATGTGGCCATCGGTGCGTCGGGTCGTGAACATGGCGATGTCGATGCCATCGACGAGGTCGTAGAGCTCTTTGAGCTTCTTAGTCGTTCGCAACTGTGGCCTCCTCACCCGAATGGACGCAAGCGATGCGCCACCGAGCGGCGTTGTCGAGGTCTGGCGTTTCCGGCGGCGATGTAGGTGCCTGCCGTCGTAGGGGCGGCCCTTGTGGCCGCCCGGGGCACGAATGACATCGTGCGGATCGGACAACGGGCGGGGACAAGCCCGCCCCTACAAACGCGTGCGCTTCGGCACGCTAGGCGGCCGCAGCACGAACCCCCGATCCGAGCGGGTTTCCAAGAGCCGGTGCGGCATCTGGCCTGCCCGGGCGGATTCGAACCGCCGACCTACGGCTTAGAAGGCCGTTGCTCTATCCGGGCTGAGCTACGGGCAGAGGACTCGATTATCGCCGACGGGGCGGCCCCTCCGGCGGTCCCTTCGGCTCAGAGCCTGAAAGCGTACTCGATCGCCTCTCCGGTTCGCAGTGAGGCCGTCCGGGGATCCAGCGTGAGCTGCCTCGTTACGCGGCCGTCGCTGTCCTGGTGCTGGACGGTCAAAGAGGTGACGCGATAGAGGCTCGGTGAGGACGTCTGGGCGTCGATGACGATCGAGAGCCGGTGCTGCTGATCCCTGCCGGACGGCGTGGAGCCGGCCAGAGGAGCCGCGCCCGCCGGCTCTGCGAGCATCCTCGCCTGTGCCGGGACCCCATTCAGGAGGACCCGAAATCCGCTGATCGTGGCGAGACCCTCAGCGTTCTCGAGGCTGCCGGAGAAGCGGACCTGCGCGGAGGGACCCGAAAGATCCAGTTCTCCGAGGCTTTGGTCGCATCCGGCAAAGGACAGGACAGCCAGAGCGACAGTCAAGAGCCAGCCGAGCCCTCGCGTCCCTCGTCCCTTTGACCGAGTCGAGCGTCGCATCCGGGAACGTCGTGAATGACCGGTCTGTGTCTCCATGGCTTCCTCCTTCTTGGGGCAGCTTGGCGAGCGCTGTCGCTTTCAGGCGAAGCCACGATCCGCCTTTCGCCCGGACGAAGTCTTCAGAAACGGATCGGGTTCCGATGGGGTTCTGATGGACGGCCGGGACGCCGGCTCGAGTTTCCCCCGGGGCTCCCGGCTGACCGCGATCGCGATCGCCTCGCGCGGTGTCTACGAGGCGGATTGCTCTGCGGGAGCGGCGCCGGCCTTCACGAGCCACTCCTTCATTCGGGCGCTGGGGACGAGGCCGGCTTGCTGAAAAACGACGGCGCCTTCCCTGAGCACCGCGAAGTTCGGGATGCCCTGCACGTTGAACTGGGCAGCGAGCTGGGGATGACGCTCGGTATCCACTTTTAGGACGAGCGCCCTCCCGGCCATCTCGCGGGCCGTCCGCTCCACCTCGGGTGCCGCCGTCCGGCAGGGCCCACACCACGCCGCCCAGAAGTCCACGAGGACCGGGACGCGCGCTCCGACGGTGATCTCGCGAAAGAGCGCCGGGCCCGCGTCGATCGGGTGTCCCACCGGGGAGATCGCCGCCTTGCAGGCCCCGCACCAACCGTTTGCCGCCAGCTTTTCAGCCGGAGATCGGTTCTTTCTTGCGCAGGACGGGCAGACCAGGATCACGGATGCTCCTTCTGCAACCCCTTTGCCGGCTCCCCGGACGCCGGCCGGCCCCCTGGGGCACGGGTTTCGTCCCCTTTCTCCCTCCGTTCAGCCTTTTCTCATCACCGGGCCGGGAGCGATTGGTGCCGTTCCCGGCACATTCTCGGCGTGTCCCGGCGTCAAACGTCTTTAGGCTGTCATCGCTGGAGAGGCAGTGGAGGCGCCGAAACGAGATGAGTGACGCATGAACGAGGCCGCTTCATGCGGTACGCGATCACGGCGCGGGGACAGGAGTGGCGCCGGCGCCTCGACCGAGCGCTTTCCGGGCGCGCGGGCTCGTCGATCGCCTGAGGTTCCGGCTTGCGCGCCACCACGGCAGAGCTCGCAGCCCGGTGGCGAACGGGCGATGAATCCGTCGAGGTCTCCCGACCGTAGACGTTTTCGTTCGTCCGCTCTCTGATCCCGCGCGAAAACAGCGGGGTCTGCTTTTGCAATCGCGTTGGTCTCTCGACCCCTATCGCGGCATACCGCAGTCGGGTCTTCACCGCGGCATCGCCGCTCACTCGAGGAGGTTTCATGCGTTTCGCGAGGTGGATTCTTCTGTCGATGGTGGCGCTTCTCGCGCCCGGTGTCGTTGAAGCCCAGGGCATGTCGGGGAAACCCGACGCGCAGATGCAGGCGGTCCTGGATCAGCTCCAGGCGCTCGGCGGGAGACCGATCGAGACCCTGTCCGCCGAGGAAGCGCGCAAGCAGCCGACGCCCGCGGACGCCGTCAAGGCGTTGTTGAAGAAGCAGGGCAAGAGCACGGCGCCGGAACCAGTCGGGAACGTCACGAATCGCTCGATCCCGGGGCCCGGCGGATCGATCCCGATCCGCATCTACACCCCCAAGGGAAACGGCCCCTTTCCGGTGGTCCTGTACATCCACGGCGGCGGGTGGGTCATCGCCGATCTCGACGTCTACGACTCCTCCCCGCGAGCCCTCGCCAACGCGGCGGGCGCGGTTATCGTCTCTACCCACTACAGGCAGGCTCCGGAGCACAAGTTCCCCGCGGCGCACGATGACACCTACGCCGCGTACAAGTGGGTCCTCGCCAACGCGGCGTCGATCCAGGGGGATCCGAAGCGCGTGGCGGTCGCGGGCGAGAGCGCCGGCGCGAACATGGCCGCCGCGATCGCGATCCGGGCCCGGGACGAGAAGGTCCAGGCGCCCGTCCATCAGGTGCTGGTCTTTCCCGTCGCGACGGCGAGCCTCAACACCCCGTCGAAGAAGGCGAACGCGCAGGCGAAGCCCCTCAACACTGCGATGCTCGGGTGGTTCGGCGAGAAGTACCTTCCGACGCCGGCCGACGGTGAGAAGCCGACGTTCTCGATCTCGAAGGCCAACCTGCGCAACCTGCCCCCCGCGACGGTGATCTCAGCGCAGATCGATCCTCTGCTGTCGGAAACGAAGGACTACGCGGATCGGCTGAAGGCGGCGGGCGTCTCGGTCGACTACCGGAACTATGACGGCGTGACGCACGAGTTCTTCGGAATGGGCGCCGCCGTGGACAAGGCGAAGCAGGCCGTCGCGCAAGCCGCCGGGAACCTGAAGAAGTCTTTCGCCCGCTGATCCGCCTCGGGTCCCTGCGAGGAGAAGAGCGCAGACTTCTCGCAGGGGTTCCCGGGTTCACGAGTGGTCGGGGCGGCCGGGATCGAACCGGCGACCATCTGCTCCCAAAGCAGATACGCTACCGCTGCGCTACGCCCCGGAAACTGAATTATCCCACGCCGGTAAGGCGCGCCGGCCCTCCCGGAGAGCCGATTGAATCGCGAGTACGTCGTCTGGAATTCGCCGACCCTCGGCAAGCGGATGGAGCTGCTCTGGTTCGGCCATGGCGGCCGTCCCATGGTCTGGTTCCCGACTTCGGCCGGCCGGTTCTACCAGAACGAGGACTTTGGCCTGGTGGGCGCGGTGGCGGACCTCATCGAGGCCGGGGAGCTCCAGATCGCGTGCGTCGACAGCGTCGACGAGGAGAGCTTCTATGCGCGGCGGCGCCATCCCGCCGACCGGCTGAAGCGGCACGACCAGTACGACGCGTACATCTGCAACGAGGTCGTTCCCTGGCTGCGTTCGCGGACGCGTTCGGCGGCGAAGATCGGGACCCTTGGTGCCTCCTTCGGCGCGTATCACGCGGTGAACTTCGGGCTGCGCCATCCGGACCTCGTCGATAAGGTCGTCGGGTTCTCCGGGAAGTACGACATCCACTCGTTCCTGAGCGGGCACTGGGACGATACGGCGTACTTCCACTGTCCCACCGCATACCTCCCGAACATGAACGGCGACTCGCTCGGCCGCCTGGCGGGCCTCGATATCTGCATCGTCACGGGAGAGACGGACAACATCCTGAGCGGATCGAAGGACCTCATCCGGATCCTGCAGGAGAAGGGCATCCCGCACCGGGGACACGTCTGGGGGGCGCCCTACGGGCACGACTGGCCGTGGTGGAAGATCCAGATCCGGCACTACGTGCCCTAGCTGAGGCTAAGACCTGATGCCCTTCTTCCTTTCCTCCTCGACGAACCGATCGATGCGCCAGGCGAGCACCGAGAGCGGCATCGAGCCGCTTCCCAGCACGGCATCGTGGAAGCGCCGCACGTCGAACGCGGGACCCAGAGCGGCGCGCGCCTTCTCCCGCAGGTCGCGGATGCTCTTCGCGCCCATCTTGTACGCGAGGGCCTGACCCGGAATGTCGCAGGAATAGCGCAGGGTCTCCGTCTCGATCTGGGCGTCGGATTCCAGCGTGTGCTCCCGGAGGTACGCGGTTGCGCGCTCGCGGCTCCAGCCGAGGGCGTTCATCCCCGTGTCCACGACGAGCCGCGCGGAAAGAAAGGCGTCCATCATCAGGCGTCCGGCGCGGTCCCAGGGATCCGCGTACATCCCCATCTCCCCGGCGAGCGCCGATGCGTACTCGCCCCAGCCCTCGACGAACGCCGTCTGAAAGCTCTCGCGCCGGAATTCCGGCAACGACGCGTTCTCCCGCTGCAGCGCGAACTGAAAGTGATGCCCCGGGACCAGCTCGTGGTACACGAGTGCCGCGGCGTTCAGGTGCGAACGGCTCTCGAGCTTCGACCCGTTGTAGTAGTAGTAGCCCTTCGGGTCGGAGGGCTTTGGCGGGTCGTAGTATCCGAACGTCATAGCGCCCTCGAGCGCCGGGTCGAGCCGGGCCACCCCGTAGGGAGCGCGCGGCGTGCGGTTGAAAAACAGAGAGACCTTCGGCCTCAGCTTCTCCTGGGCGCCCAGCAGGCGCGCACCGATCTCTTCGGCGGTCTTCGGGAAGAACCGCGGATCGCTTCGGAGGTGTCGGCGGAAGTCCGCCTGCGAGCCCTCGAAGCGGACCTCCCGCCTCACGGCGTCGAGCTCCGCCCCGATCCGCTCGATCTCTCCCAGGCCGATCCGGTGAATCTCTTCCGGCAGAAGATCCAGCGTCGTGTGCTGGCGCACGAGCCAACGGTAATAGTCCGGCCCTCCGGGATACTGCGAGAGGCCGACGGCGGTCGGAGCCCGGGCCGCATGCTCCGAGAGGTACGAGGTCAGCCGCTCCAGGGCGGGGTTCACCCGACTGGAGATCGCCGCCGCGACCGCGCGCCGGAACGTCTCGCGGTCTTCGGGCGCGATGCGCTCGAGCCGCGCTGGAGAGATGGCAAACAGGCTCTTCTCGACCGGCTGGCGGATTGCGCCGAACGCGGCCACGACGAGCGGGATCTCCGGGCGCGGAAGGCGGATGCCCCGCTCCGCCTGACCGCGCAGCTTCGTCTCCAGCGCCTGGATCCATGCGGCGTACCGCTCGAGAAGCGTGAGGTAGTGCCGAAGGTCCGCCGCTCCCGCGAAGGCGTGCTCCGTGAAGGGCCGGTGAACGCTCCGCAGCGGCGACGCGTAAGGCGTCACGGGAAAGCCGAGCCAGTAGAACCGTTCCGCCTCGACGAGCGCCGTCGCCTCGCGGCGGAGAATCTCGAGCGAGAGGACCCGCTCGAGGTCCAGGTCCCGCGCCGCGATCCCGGCCAACCGTTCCTGGAGGCGGCGGCCGAACCGCGCGTCCTCGCGGGCGCGTAACGGAGACGGATCGGGCAGCTCGTCGATCGGGAGGCCCCGCGAGAGTCGGACGTCGATCTGCGTCGTTTCGAGAAAGCGCCCGTACTCGGCCGCGGCCAAATCGAGTGCCGAGGCGGCGGGGGAGGGCGCCGCCGCCCGCGATGCGCCGGCGATCAGCAGGATCCCGAGCGCGAGAAGACCGCGCCGGACCCCGCGACTCACTGAGGGGATCCGGTCAAATCGGCATTCTTGAGTTTGCCTAATTGCAGACCTGACCCCGCTAGTGACTCCGCTGGGCCCGCGCAGCCGCTAATCCTTTGGCCAGAGACACCCGGACGCGCCCACCCAGGTCCGGTCCTTGTTGAAGGCGACTCCCATCATCCGCCCCTGAGAAAGCCGGGCGAGCGTCGTCAGGGGGAAGGGCTTTCCGTCTTTCCAGACCGTCATCACGCGGATCTCGCACTTCGAGAAGGCCCGGTCCACGGTCTCGATGGCGGAAGCGTACTCGACCTTCCGCATGAGCAGCATCTGGCCCCGCCGCGCTGCCGGAATCGCCCAAAGATCCTCGGCCGTGACGTCCACCTTGACGCCCGCTCCCGCGAACGAGAAGAGGGGCTTCAGCACCCAGTCGTCGAGGTCCTCGGGGGGCCGGCGCATGTCCGAGAGGAGGTGCGCCTCCGGCGCCGTCTCGTGCCGGATCGCCGGGAGGGAATGCTTGCTCCAGCGGAAGTACCAATTGGGATGCCCCGCCCACGCGACGTCGAGGGGCTCGCGGAAGTCGAACGGAAGCTTCAGGCCTCGCCCGGCCAGCTCGTCGAAGATCACGCGGTTGTAGATCCTCAGGATCCGCGTCGGCTTGCCGTTGCGGCGGTACCACAGCTCTCGCCCCCGCCTTTCGACCTCCGTCGGGCAGACGGCGGAGATCCCCCAGAGCTGCTCCGACATGGTGAAGTCGGGATAGGTCTTCTGCGTCGGCGGGTCGATGTCCATCAGCACGACGTTCTGCGGCGGCAGGCCGCCCAGGATCGCCTCGCCGAGGACGCGGCGGTACCCCTCGGCGTCCAGCCCGGAGAGGTAGAAATCGAGGGACTCGCTCCCCGGAGTCATCTCGCAGAGGGCCCGGGACTGGTAGAGCTGGAAGGCATAGAGAGAGGGGAATGCCTGGAGCTCGATGAGCCGCGGGGCGAGCACGCCCCGGTCGCGGACGACCGCGAAGTCGGCCTGAGCGAAGAGCGGCAGAGGATCGCAGTTCGGAACGTCGAACTCCGGCGGCACCGCCTTCAGGGAGCGCTCGAGCTCGTCGGGCCGCAGCAGCTGGTCGAAGATCTCGAGCGTCGCTCGAACCATGGCGTCGCGCAGCGCCGGGGGGAGGAAGATCGGGGTCTCCGCCAGGCGGAACGGGATCTCGCAGCCGGCTTCGGCGGTGAGCCTCCGCTGGTAGGAGCGGTACTTCTCCTCCGTGTATGCCGCGTTGTAGGCGCGCCGGAGATCCGGGATCATTTCTGAGAGAGAGGAGGACAGTCTCCTAGATCAGAAACTTGCCGTCCTCCATGATCTTTTCCTCGTCGAACCAGACGTCGAAGTGGCGGCCGACGATGTCGAGGTGCGTGGGGCACCCCCACGGCGCCCCGGTGTGCTCCGCGTATGTATGCCCGAAGGCCAGGTGGAGGCCAGGCAGCTTCTCGTCCTGGAGGATGTTGCCGATGATCGCCTGGACGCCGACGTTGGTGCCGATGGCGAACTCGCCCACGCGGTCCGAGTTCTCCGTCGTATTTACGTAGGAGAGAAAGTCTTCCAGGATCTCCGGACGGGAACACTTTGCGTCGGCCACCCGGCTGTTCTCGATCCAGACCGTGAGAGGGTTCTCCCACATGTCGCCATAGCGGCTCCCGAGGAAGTCGCCAAGCACCCCGTCCACGACGTACACGCCATCGACCCGCGCGGGGGCGGTCAGAACCTCGCCACCGGGGAGGTTGGCCCACTTGTCGCCGGTGATGACCCCGCTCGTCTTCAACCACCGGATCGACGGATCGAAGGTGGCCTCGATCTCGCTGCCCCCGCGAGAGCGGGCCCGGATCCGCTCCGCCTTCTCGGCACGAGCCAGCACGCGGGTGCTGATCGCATCGACGAGGGCAAAGTCCGCACGCATCCCGCCGAGCATGATTTCTCGTGAGATGGACACCATGTGAGCGTGTCGGATCCGGCGGCGATTCACGATCTCCGTCATCTCCCGGCGCGCCGCGAGCTCACCCGTCTTCGGCTGGCCCGCGTAGATCGTTACGTCGGCGCGCTCGAAGGCCTCGCGGATTTCCAGGGGGAGCTCGAGCATCGGCCGCTCCCCATAGTCTTCCATGAGGTGAAGCTCTCCCGAGGCACCGACCTCCCGAACGCAGTCGGCGAGGCTGCGCGCGATCTCGGCGGTTTGCGCGTCGGTCAGGATCGTGACGTGCTCCTCCGGGCGCACCCGGAGGCACGTCTGGATCGCGTTGCGCGCGCCGGGCAGGAGGTCCTGGCCGTACTCTCCGAGCCCTTCCTCAGTTCCGGCCGTCATGCGCTCTTGAGGCCGCTCCGTCCCGTTTCCCCGGGAGTCGGCTGAAGCTTCTCCGACGTCTGCAGCCCGAGCCCATGACATGTCTCGTCGCAAATGAAGTCCACGACCTTTCTCAGGTCGCCGTCCGCCGCCGCGTATGCGGCCAGCTGGCGATCGGCGCCCGCACCGTTCTCCAGGATCCACCGGATGGACTGGACCTCTCGCCGACTCTCGAGCTCATCGAGCTCGTCATCGACAAATTCCAGCATCTCCTCGACGAGGTCCGGGAACGGAACTTCAATTTCCTTGCCAAAATCGATCATCTTGCCGTGGATGCCGTAGCGGCTTGCCCGCCACTTGTTTTCGAGCAAAAAGGCCCGGCGGTACATCCGGAAGCCCAGGTTCTTCGTGCGCAGCTTGTAGAGCTTCGCGCAGATCGCCTGGATCAGGGCCGCCAGCGCCACGGTCTCGTCCACCCGCATCGGGACGTCGCAGATCCGGAACTCGATCGTGTGGAAGAAGGGGTGCGGCCGCACGTCCCACCAGATCTTCCGTCCGTTGTCGATGCAGTTCGTCTTGACCAGGATGCGGACATAGTCGTCGAACTCCGCGGGGCTCTGGAACGTTTCGGGGATGTTGGTCCGCGGGAATCGCTCGAAGACCTTCGTGCGGTAGCTCTTCAGGCCCGTGTTCCGTCCCATCCAGAAGGGGGAGTTCGAGGAGAGCGCGAGCAGGTGCGGCAGGAAGTAGCGGGCCTCGTTCATGATCTGGAACGCGAGGCTCCGGTCCTCGATGCCCACGTGGACGTGGAGCCCGAAGATCAGGTTGGCGCGGGCGACGAGCTGCATCTCCTCCACGACGGCGTCGTACCGCGGGTCGGGGAAGATGTGCTGGTCCGCCCAGTTCGAGAAGGGGTGCGTGCCCGAGGACGCCACACGCATGCCGTTCCGCGTGGCGAGGCGGATGATCTGGCGCCGCAGGTCGGAGACGTCCTCGCGGACCTCGGCGACGTTGCGGCAGATGCCCGTGCCGACCTCGATCACGGACTGGTGCATCTCCGGCTTGACCCGCTCCTTCAGGATCAGCCGTCCCTCTTCGAGCATCTCCTGGACGTGGGAGCGCAGCTCCCGCGTCTCGGGATCGATGATCTGGAATTCTTCTTCGACGCCGAGCGTGAAGGCCGGACGGTCGGTCACGGGCCTAGCTCCCGTCTCCGGCTGGCCGCGGCGCGGTGCGACCCGCCTTCGGCCGTCGGGCCCCGGCTCCAGCGGCCCTGGGCTTGGCGGCCGGGGTCGCCGGGCGGGCCGGCGCCTGCGCAGCGAGGTACTCCTCCCAGTGGAACCTGCCGATCGGCTGCGTGCCGCGCTGCACGCGGTCCACGAGGAAGCGGGCCGCGTGCTCGAGAACCCACTCGTAGTTCTCGCGGCCGACGGAGCCGGGATCGGCGTCGGGGGCCGGGTTCAGGAAATCGATCGCGTACGGGACGCCATCCCGGACGGCGAACTCGAGCGTGTCGAACTCGTAGCCGAGCGCGCCGGTCAGCTTGAGGCAGTCCGCGCGCACTCGGTCGTTCAAGACCGGATCGATCGGCTCGGGTGACTGCACGTACCTGCGGTCATGAGGCTCGCGCGGGTCGTACCGCATGATGCGAACGTGATCCGTGCCGATCACGTAGCAGCGGAAGTACTCGTCGAAGACGATCTCCTCCTGCAGGGTCATCACCGTCTCTCCGGAGTCGCGGTAAGCCGCGAAGAACTCGTCCGGGCTCGTGACGCGGTAGACCTTCTTCCAGCCGCCCCCCGAGTAGGGCTTGAAGAAGGCCGGGAACCCGATGTGCGCGAAGATCTCGTCCCACTCGAGCGGGAAGACGAGGTTCGACATCGACTCCCCGGTCGTGTCCGGCGGGTGGTCGTGGGAGGGGAGGATGACCGTCTTCGGGACCGCGACACCGAGCCTGCGGGCCACGACGTTGTTGAAGAACTTGTCGTCGGCCGACCACCAGAAGGGGTTGTTGACGACGATCGTGCCGTCCGCCACGAGCTTCTTGAGGACGGCCCGATAGAACGGGATGTCCTGGCTGATCCTGTCGAGGACGAGGTCGTAGCGGCGGGGGCTCTCGAGCGAGATCCCGCCGATCGACGCCGGCTCGGCGAAGACGCCGCCCTCGGCAGTTTTGTTGATGCGATCAACGAGGGCCAGGGGGAACGAACGTTCCTGCCCGAAGAGGACACCGATGCGTTTCATCGTGATGATTTGACCTTCTTACGCTGTGCGCGAAACCGGGGATTATGTCACGGGGATCCCCGCGCGGAGGCTTCGGGACTGAGACAAGGGGCGGGGACAAGCCCCGCTCCTGCATGCTTTAAGCGACTAACGTGGCTGGCCCCGTCCCCTCCATCACTTTTTTGGCGCCGCCGCCTTGCCCGGATCGTCGGCCGCGTTGACGTAGTAGCGCTGCCAGGGTCCCATCCCGTGAACCTGGACGACGGTCTCGCCCTTGCACGCCCCGAAATGGTTCATGCGGGGCCCCACGTAGGAGAAGCCGCCGGCGGGAATCGCCTGCAGCTTGCTCTCGTCGAACGTGTCTCCCATGCCGACGAGGAACGTGCCGGAGATGACGGTCGTGTGCTCGAAGGCCGGGTGCCAGTGGGGCGGAATGCGATAGCCGTCGGGCGCCCACACGCGGAGGGTGAAGATTCCCTCCTGAGACGGGTCGCCTTCCAGGACGGCCAGCTTCGCCCCCTTCGGGAGACTCGCCGGGCCCTCCTGCCACACGATGTCCGCCGGCTTGAAGATCGCGTGGTCCGCTTGTTTGGCCCCCTGGGCTGCGAGCCCGGCCGCGCCGAGAA
>Ga0136614_10001921_pt1 | contig 12656 bp, 7 predicted proteins | sample AntDrymUQ2792106_2_FD_106643 | JGI IMG/M metagenome (GOLD analysis project Ga0136614, IMG submission 106643) | Polar desert sand microbial communities from Dry Valleys, Antarctica - metaG UQ279 (21.06) | ecosystem: Environmental > Terrestrial > Soil > Desert | place: Antarctica: Dry Valley...
CCCTTCACAGGGCTCTCCGGATCCACGGAAGAGGACGACGAGGCGCTCCGGCAGGCGCTGGCGGCGCAAGAGCGCAAGCTCGCGGTCACGCCCGCGGGCGTCGCATCACTGGAGTGGGAGGACGCCTAAGCACAGCGCGACGGGTATTGACTTGCGCCTTTTTTACGCCTAGCCTGCCGGCATGGGTGACGAAAAGGTTCAGGAACTGATGACCCAGGCGCTGACCGACCAGGAGGGGGAGGGCCACCCCGGCCGGGGTTACGGCTGGAAGGCGCGACACCCTCTCGACCCTTTCAACATCCGCTTCCTGGCGGACCGCGGCTTCGGCACCACGCGGATCTTCCGGATCCTCATGACCAACGCCTGCGCGTTCCAATGCGCGTACTGCCCCATGCGCGCGGGTCGGGAGCTCCCCCGCCATGCGCTCGAGCCGGCCGAGCTGGCGCGAATCTTCATGACCGCTCACCGCAGGAGGCTGGTCGACGGCCTCTTCGTCACGAGCGGGATTCCGAAGAACTCCCTCTGGGCGATGGATCGGATGATCGAGCTCGTCGAGCTCCTGCGTTTCCGCCACCGCTACACCGGTTACCTCCATGCCAAAGCGGTCGCGGGGGCGGAGCCGGAGCAGATCGAGCGTCTCGCGCTCCTGTGCGACCGCGTGTCATACAACCTGGAGGCGGCCTGCCAGGCCACCCTCGACCGGGTCGCGCCGGAGAAGAGCCTGGCGGCGGGGCTCACCCTGCTCCGGCGCGTCCGCGACGCGGCGAGAAACGCCGGTCCGCGCCGCGTGAAGAACGACCCGCGGCCGCCGGGGCGCGCCGCCGCGGCCGGCGCGACGGCGCAGTTCGTGGTCGGGCTGGGTGAGGAAACCGACGGGGAGATTCTCGCCACATCGCACGCGCTCTGGAAGGAGGGCACGCTGCACCACCCCCACTTCGCGGCGTTCCGGCCGATCGAGGACACGCCAATGGAGAACGCGCCCGAAGCCCCCGCGCTGAGGGAGAACCGGCTGTACCAGGCCGACTATCTGCTTCGGCAGTATGCGTTCGCGCCCGGCGAGCTGGTGCTCGATGAGCGCGGGAACCTGCCGCTGCGGCGTGATCCCAAGCTCACGTGGGCGCTCGAGCACCCCGGCCGCTTCCCGGTGGAGATCACGACCGCCGACAGGGAAGCGCTGCTTCGCGTCCCGGGGCTCGGGCCGAAGACGGTCGCGCGGCTGCTCGCCCTCCGCAGGGGCGCGACGAACGTGGACCTGGCCTCCTTGCGAAGGCTGGGGGCCCTCACTTCCCGTGCCGCCGGTTATCTCACCTGGAGCGGACGGGCGCTCGGGACGCGCGGCCTCCAGGAGATGCTCTTCGGGCCGGAGGACCTGCCGCCCAAGCCACGGGTCTACGGCTTCTCACCGGGGACGTTCCGGTGACGAAAGGTGTTGGGTGTTAGGTGAGAGGTGTGAGGTGAGAGGTGTTAGCAGACCCACATTTACCACCTTCCACCTTCCACCTTCCACCTTCCTCAGAACGGATACCCGATCGAGAGAATGAATCTCCCGGATTCGCTCGTTTCTCCTGCGCCCCGGATCACGGTCCCGAGGACATTGCCTTCTTCGTCCCGGACCGTCTCCGTCACGTCGAACCGGATCGTCCGCGGTTTGAGGGGCCACGCGTACTCGGCCCGGATCGGACCGATGGGGGACATGTAGCGCAGCCCCACGCCGTAGCCCTGGCGCAGGCCGTCGTCCCCCTCCAACGAGAAGCGGATGTCCGAGAAGGCCGGCCAGACCTGGGAGGCGTCGTAGAAGAGCGTCCCGCCGATGGGCCCCGCGATGGGGAATCGGATCTCCGCGTTGATCGCCATGAAGCCGTTCCCGCCAAGGATCCGCGGCCCGAAGTCGCAGTCGAAGTTGACGAGCCCCGGGTTGTCCTCGATGAACCGGGTGCTCCCCGCGCAGGAGCCCGGCTCCCCTTCCTCGGTGGGACGGACGCGGGTGTCGTAGTCGACGGTCGCTTCACCGAGCCTGTCCACCCGGCCCGGCAGCCCCGGGATCCCGAGCAGGTCCGTCTGGAAGGCGCGGTTCGTCGAGGGGCCGCCCGCGAAGAAGCGCTCCGCGATCGGCACGGAGACCTCCTCGTCCGCCCCGTAAGGGAAGACTCCGCCTCCGCGCGCCGATATCGCGAACACGGTCCCGCCCAGCGGCTGAAAGTACACGCCCTGGGCGGACACCTTGCCGTACCGGGCGCGCGCCTCGAACAGGGGAAACGCGTACTTCGCCGCGGCGGTCAGGTAGTACCCCTCGTGCGGGTCGATCACGTCGTCGCGGCGATCGTAGAAGGCGTTCGGGCCGATGGTGGATTGCTCGATCGGCTGGTCGAACCGACGGAGCTCGCTCTCGATGTCGCTCAAGTCCTCCGGGTTGGCCGGCTCGATCCGCTGGTACTCGTACCGGAGCGCGGTCCGGAGGCTGCGGCCGAACAGTCGCGAAAGCTCCGTGACGAACCCGAGCCGTTCGATGTCGATCTGCTGGATCGGCTCGCGCGAGGCGAAGAGAAAGCTCGTGAGCGTCACGTCCCTTCCGAAGATGAAGGGCTGGCGGTAGGAGAGCTGCAGGCGTCCGCGGCCCGAGATGGCCGCCTGGACCTCCGCGCCGATCGACCGCATCGAGCCGAACAGGTTGTTGTGCGTGTAGCCGAGCGCCAGGTAGGGGTCGTGCTGGTTCTCCCGGGCGTCCGGCGCGTACAGGTAGCCGATGCCGTAAAGCAGCGAGCGCGAGCGGCCCTCCTCCACGGCGAGCTCGACGTTCCGCTCGCGCGTCTCGGGATCGGGCGGCTGCGGCTCCAGCTCGACGCGCCGGAAGACGCCGGTGCGCGAGAGATTCCGCTGCGTCTGGAGGAGCTCCCTCTCGGAGAACGCATCCCCCTCATCCCAGCTGACGAGCCGGCGAATGCGCTCGGACTCGGTCGTCGTGTTGCCGCGCACGATGGTCTTGCCGAAGAAGGACCGCTGGCCCTCTTCGACGCGGTAGACGACCTCCGCCGTGGCCGCGTCGACGGACAGGGTCCACCGGGAGGTGACGGACGCGTCCCTCCAGCCAGTGTCGTGGAAGTGGGTGACGAGCGATGAGACGTCCTGGCGGACCCGGTTCGGGTTGAACGGCTCCCCGGGCTCGATCCGCAGGAGGCGCTCGAGCTCCTCCGGCACGGCGTGGTCGGCGCCGACGAGGACGCGCGAGCCCACGATCGCCCGAGGGCCCTCGGCGATCGAGATCCCCACCACGAGGCGGTCTGGCGAGGACCCCTCGACGACGCTCGGCTCCTCGACCTCCGCATTGACCCACCCGCGCGTCTGGTAATAGCCGAGGATCGCGCTCGCGTCCTCCCGGAGCACCTCGTCCACGAGCCGGCCGGGACGGATGAACGGCAGCCCCTTCTCCCGCGTCACCATGAGGCGCCGCAGGTCGTCGGTCGGGACCGCGTCGTTGCCGGTGAGCCGGATCTCCTCCACAGCGTACTTGTCCCCCTCGTCGACCGCGATCGTGACGATTCGCTTGCCCGGTGCCTGCGCGATCTCGTAGTCGACCTTCGCGCGGTAGTGCCCCTTGCGCTGCAGCTCCCGCTGCCGTTCCTCGACGTACTGGAGGACGATGTCCTCCTCGAACCGCTGCCCCTCGATGATGTCGTGGAGCTCCCGGCGGACCTTCCTCTCCTTCACGCCCCGCGTCTGGAAGACCACCTCCGGCCCCACCGCAATCCGGTAGACGGGCATCACGCCCCCCGGCTCCGTCGGCTGGGCGGCGATGAGCTCGACCATCCCCTCGAGATACCCGCGGTCGTGGAGGAACTCGGTCATGCGCTCGGCGTCGCGCCGCGCCCGCGACTCGCGGTATCGATCGCCGGGATCGAGCCGCGCCTTGCGGAGGAGCTGGTCCGGAGTGAAGGGGGCGGTCTCCCCGTCGAAGAGGGTCCGCGTGACGCGGGCGGGTTTTCCCCCGTCGATGACGTACGTGACCCTCGCCTCGAAGGCCTCACGGTCGAAGTCGACCTCGGGCGAGACCTCCGCGTCCACGTAGCCCTCGGACGCGGCCCGCCGCTTCAGCGCCGCCGCACCCTCCTCGAGCTCGTCGGCGCGAAAGACGGACCCCTCGGAGAACGGGACCGCCCGCCGCATCTCCTCACGTGACAGGGACACGCCGTCGTCGAAGCGCAGCGGCCGGACGCGGAAGGAGCGGAAGAGGTGCACGACGACGGTCACACCTTCGCCGGCCGGCGTCGGCGTGGCCTCGATCCGCACGTCGGAGAACCGCTCCGTGGCGAAGAGGTTGCGGATCGTCGCCCCCGTCGCGGTCTCCGTCAGGGGCTGTCCGGCCCTGATCTCCACGAGGCCCTCGATCTCTTCCGCATTGACGGGACCATCGGTCGTGTAAGCGACCGATGCGACGGGGAGGCCGAAGGCGCCCTGCGCGCGCGCCGGCGCGGCCGGCGCCGCGAGAACGGCGACGAGGAGGGCGAAGCGCAATGACTAGAACCGCTGACGCCGCCGCAGATCGAGGAGGTACACGCCGTTCTCGTCGCGGCGCACGCGCATCACGACAGTGTCCGTGATGCGCCATTCCCCCGTGAAGATGGGCTCTTCCGTGTAGTTGTTCAGCGACTGCGAATACGTCACGAAGATGTCCGGCGTGATCTGCTTACCCACGGTGGACCGCACGTCCACCTGGTTTCCGGTGAACACCGGATCGATCTCGAACCGATCGAGCTTGAAGAACCTCTGCCCACGCCGGGTGATCCCCCCGATCGCCACTCCCGCGACGAGGCTCTCGGCCGCCGAGACAATCGACCCGTCCTCCTCCCCCGTGCTCCGCGCGCCGGGCTCCGAACCGGTCAGGAGAAGCGCCACGACCGTGTCGTCGGGCAGCGGCGGATCGGATGTGAACGTCGTCTGCAACCGCGGCCAGGTGCCGGCCAGGTTCACGACGAGATCGTAGCCCTTGATCTCGGCGCGGGCGCGCAGGTCGATGATGGGCGCGAACAGCTCCCCTCCGGCGAACGTGATGGTGCCCGACTCGATCTCGTAGCGCACGTCGCGGAAGGTGAGCCGTCCTCCTTCGTCGAGGAGGACTTGCCCGACGAGGCGCGGGTCGGCGACCGTCCCTCGGGCCAGGAGGTCGACGGCGGCCGTGAGGCTGGCGAGGTTGTTGCGGACCTCCAGCGCCGCGGAAGACACGATGCGGACCTCCAGGCCGGTCTCCTCCTTCCAGGGCTCCCGTGCCCCGACGGCGCCGGACGGACGCGTGCGCTCCAGGAGGTTCGCGAGGCTGACCTCGAAGTCGCGCGCATACGTCCCGCGGAGCAGCACGACCTCGCCGCGCACCATGTTGCCCGACGGCCCGCCGCTCGCGACGAGGTCGGCGTCAACCTGCAGCCGCATGTCCCGGGGGTACCGGAGGGTGACGCGCCGGCCCTGCAGCGTGACGCGGAAGTCGGCGAGCGTCATCTTCTCGAGCCGGAAGCTGCCGGCGGCGTAGACCTCACCGCCGCCGAACCGGGCGCGGATCCCGTCGATCTCCCCGCGCCCCCCCCGGAGCGAGATGCTGCCGTCGATGTCGTCCACGATCTGCGCGAGCTGCGCGACCCGGTACTTTCCGTCCTCGAGGCGGACCGTGCCCTCGAGGCCCGGGTCGGCGAAGGGGCCGGTGGCGCGGAGATTCATCACCAGGCGGCCCTGCAGGCCGAGGCCCGGGATCGCGAGCTCGACGAGGCCCGCGTCGACGTGTCCGCCGAGCGCGATGCTCATGCCCTTCGTCTTGCCCAGATCGAGGTGCCCGCTCACCTTGACTTCCGTCCCCTCGCCGACCGCCTCGAAGTCGTCGAACGTGAGACGCTGCTGCTCGAGCTGGAACCGGACCTCGCCGCGCGTCGCCAGGATGCCCGGCCGATCCGGGAGGTCCAATCGAGCGCGCGTCACGCGGAACACGCCCGTCGGGAAGCTCCCCTCCTCGCGCGGCAGCGCCAGCTCGCCGGTGAAGGCGAGCGAGCCCCCGCGGCCCGGCGCCAGGTCGAGCGGGGTGAAGAGAAGGAGGCTCGCGAGGTCGGGCGCGTCGAGGGAGAGCGCCACGGCCCGCGTCGCGCCGAAGAGATCGCCCCGCGCACCGAGGGTCCACCGCTCCGGCACGGACACGGAGCCGTCGAGGACGCCCGCCGTCAAGGTCGCGTCGACGCGCGGCTCCGAGCCTCGCGGCACCGGGTGCCCGAAGAAGCTCGCCTCGGCGAGCGACGCGGTCAGCCGGCCGCTCGGGCGGTCGAGGGGACCGCTCGCTTCGAGCGTGAACTCGAGGACTCCCCGCAGGTCGTCCTCCTCTAGCTCGAAGACGGTGATCTCCGAGAGGGCGAGGCCCTTTCCCGCGAGCCGCGCCCGCACCGTCTTCTCCCGGAAGGACAGGGAGGCGTCTCCGGTGATCGCTCCCTCGCCGAGCGGAGCGCGCAGGTCCTCCATCCCGAAGACCCCGGGCTGAAACACGACGCGGCCGGTGATGCGCGGGAAGCGCTGGCCCCAGACGTCCGCATCGGTCAGCTCGACCGCGCCGCCTCCCGTCAGCGCCTCGGGAGACCCGGCGATGGGAAAGCTCCCGGACACGAGACCCTTCACCGGATAGTCGAGGTCCAGGTAGTCGAGGAGGCGCGCGATCGGGTAGCGCGCCGCGGAAACGCGGAGGTCGAAGCGCGGGCGTCCACGCACCGCGCGGAAGGCCGCGGCCCCCTCGAGCCGGAAGGTCCCCTCCCCGTCGGCCACGTCGAGCGGATGGAAGAAGAAGGCACCGTCGCGGATGTCCACCTCGCCGCGGGCATCGCCGAAGAGGACGCCGGCGTAACGCGCCCCGCGCGCCGCGACCCGCGCCGTGGCGACGGGATCCGCCCATGTGCCGGAGAGATGCCCCTCCACCTCGCCCGCGCCGCCGAGGCCGAGGGCCTCCGGGCGTCCGCCCGTCGCCGCCACGAAGTTCTGGAACAGCCGGTCGACCTCGCTCAGGTCCTCGGACGCGAGGGCGAAATCGAGATCGGGCCGCCACTCTCCGATCCGGAACCCGCCGGTGATCCGGATCGTCGAGCGCGGGAGGCGGAACTCGGCCCCCTCGAAGCGGAAGCGGCCGTCCGTGACCGAGACCGCGCCGCCGCCCGCCGTGGGGAGGCCGAAGCGGCCGCGCACGAGCGACGCGGCGGGACCCGGACGCAGCGCGATCGTCCCGCCGCCGTCGGCCGCGGAGATCCCGGCCTTCCCCCATGTCAGGCCGAGGCTCACGTCCGCGGCGCCCGACAGGCCGGTCCCCGCCAGGTCCATGTCGCCGAAGAACCGTTCGAGCGAGATCCCGCGCCCCTCGAGCGCCAGCGTCATCGGGGCCTGCGCGCCGGCCAGGTCCCCCACCCGGAATACCCCCCAAGCCTGACCGCCGGCGTAGCTCGCGCGGTCGATCCGCGCGACGAGCTGGTCCTTCCGCGCAAAGACCCGCGCCGAGAGATCCGTGAGGAGGTAGTCCTGTGCGTCGACGCGCGCCGACCGCAGGTCACCGGTGATCTCGAAGTTGCCTCCCGGCGGCACGGCCAGGCGGGCGTCGATGGTCGCGCGGCCGCGGAAGCCGAGGTCGGACTGGAACAGGCGCTCGATCTCCTCGATCGAGACGTTGCCCGCGATGCGGAACAGAGCGCGTGGCGCCTGAAACCCCTCAATCACGCCCGACGCATCGAGGGTGCCGAAGGGACCGCCGAGGCGCACGGAGTCGAAGGAGATTCCGTCTTCCATGATCCGGAACGTCGTCTGGAACCGGTCGAGCGCGATCGGTTCGGAGCGCGCGAGCCGGAGGCGCGCCGTCCGCGCGGTCAGCGAGCCGGCATACCGTTGCCCGGACAGCTTGCGGAGCTCGAGCCCGAAGTCCTCGACCCGCCCGTCGAGGGGGATCGTCCGCCCCTTGAACTCCAGAACACCCTGCTGCGCGAGGATCTCGGCGACGGAGAGCTTCAGGCCCTGGCCGCCGCGCGACCGCCCCTTGAGGCCCGGGGGGAGGTTCAGCGTCCCGTCGGGGAGCTGCACCAGCACGAGCCGCGGCCGCACCGCGCGGACCCGGCCCAGGCGCAGCTCGCCCCCGACGAGGGATACTCCGCCGCCGAGGAAGAGCTCCTCCGCCGTCAGGAGGGGGGCGTCGCGCAGCGCGGGGTCGGGCAGGGCGGGGTCGTTGCCGATCCGCACGTCCGCGAGCCGCAGGGACGGAGGGAGCACGCGGAAATCCACCCGCCGGAAGGTGACGGGGACGCCGAGCGCCGCGGACAGCCGCGTCTGCGAAACGCCTTGCACGATGTTCTGGAACCGCTCGGAGCTCCAGATCGCGTATCCCGCCAGGATCGCGAACACGACGAGGATCCCGAAGAGACGGAGCGTCGAGAGGCGGTGCGGCGGGTGCTCCACGGGGTCTCCGCCGACCGGCTCGTCGGGCGCCTTCATCGAGCGGACTCCATCGCCGTCAGAGGCCCCAGTTGAGCTTCTCGGCGAGCGTGTCGAAGTGATCCGACTCCGGGGGCCGCAGCAGCGTGACGGGAGATGCGGCGGGACGCACCTCCACGCGCGACTCGCGCGTGATCGGGAAGCCCTCCTGGCCGTCGAGCGTGAGGTACACGCCGTCCTTCCGGTCCCCGTCGAGGACGGATAGGCCGATCCGCGTCGCGGCGGGGACGACCAGCGGCCGCTGGGTCAGCGTGTGCGGGCAGATCGGCGTGACGACGACGGCGGGCAGCGCCGGATGCAGGATCGGGCCGCCCGCCGAGAGGTTGTAGGCCGTCGAGCCCGTCGGGGTCGACACGATGATCCCGTCGGCGCGGAAGCGAGCGACCGGCCGGCCGTCGAGGGCGACTGCGAACGTCGAGATCCGCGCCAGCGCCTCCTTGTTGAGGACCGCGTCGTTCAACGCGCGGTACGTGCCCCGGTGCGGTCCCTCGAGGATCCGGACCTCGAAGCGCCGGCGGCGGTCTTCCCGGAACCCTCCCCCCAGGACCTCGTCGAGCCGCGAGAGCGCCTCCTCGCGACGCAGCCCGGAGAGGAAGCCGAGCACCCCGACGTTGATGCCGAGGACGGGCTTTCCCGCGGGAGCGGACCGCGCGACGGAGAGCAGCGTCCCGTCGCCGCCGAGGACGAGCGTCAGGTCGGCGAGGCGCGCCACCCGGTTGACGGGGACCCCGTCGGGCCGGCCGATCGCCTCCGCAGTGCCCGCCTCGAAGCAGACGGCGACGCCACGCCGACGCAGCGCCTTCTCGAGAGACAGTGTGAGGCCGAGCGCCTCGTCGGAGGTCCGTTTGGCCACGAGGCCGACGGTCCGGTAGGCGCGGCGCGGAGCCGGCGGGCGCTTCATCCCGTTCAATCTACACGGGAGGCGGGCACCGGACCAATCCGAGAGTGACGGCCCGCCCGCTATTTCCGGAAGGCGGCGAGGAACTCCTCGTTGCCTCGCGCGCCGCGAATCGGCGACGGAATGGAGCCGAGGTGCCGCAGCCCCATCCCCTCCCCGAACCGCTCGATCTCGCCGAGCACGCGGCGGCGGGTCTCCTCGGACCGCACGACGCCGCCGCGGGGTACCTCTCCCCTGCCGGCCTCGAACTGCGGCTTGACGAGCACGAGGATCGATGCTCCCGGCGCGGCCAGGGGCGCCACCGCGGGCAGCACCAGACGAGCGGAGATGAAGGAGAGGTCCATGGCCGCGACCTCCACCGGCTCCGAGACGTGCTCGGAAGACAGGTTCCGCGCGTTGACGCGCTCGCGCACGACGACGCGCGGGTCCGCCCGCAAGCGCGCGTCGAGCTGTCCGTAGCCCACGTCCACGGCATAGACGCGACCGGCGCCGCGCCTCAGGAGGCAGTCCGTGAAGCCGCCCGTCGACGCGCCCACGTCGAGGCACGTCTTGTCGACGACCTCCACGCCGAACGCGTCGAGCGCGGCCTCGAGCTTGACGCCGCCCCGCGAGACGTACGGATGGGGGGGCGCGGCGACGCGCAGCGCCGCGTCATCCGCGACGGGAGTGCCGGCCTTCTCGACGAGCCGTCCCTCGACCTCGACGCGCCCGGCGAGGATCAGCGCCTGCGCCTTCTCCCGCGTCGGGGCGAGACCCCGCGCGACCAGGAGGCGGTCGAGCCGCGTCCGGGGCATATCAGGCGAACGTGATCATGACCTTGAGGGAGTCGCGCGGGTCGGCGGCGCGCGCGAAGGCCTCCCGCGCCTCCGCGATGGGGAACCGATGCGTCACCAGGTCTGCGACGACGACGGTTCCCGAGGTGATCAGGTCGAGCGCGGCGCGCATCTCGCCGGGGCCGCAGGAGTACGAGGGCACGAGGCGCACCTCGCGGAAGTACAACGCGTGCGCGTCGACCGTGAGGGACTCCCCGGGCGGCGCCATCGTGAAGGCGAGACACGTTCCGGCGGGGGCGACCGTCTCCAGCGCTTCGGCGAGGACGGCGGGCTGCCCCGGACACACGAGCACGAAGTCGAAGCCGGAGCCCCCGGACACGCGCGAGGCCGCCGTCCGGAGGTCCTCTCCCGACACGTCGATGGTCTCGTCGGCGCCCGCGGCGCGCGCCAGGGCGAGCCGTGACGCGACGCGGTCCGCTCCGACGACCCGTCCCGCACCCCGCGCCCGGGCGAGTCGGACGGCGAGCTGGCCGGCCGCTCCGAGACCCACCACGAGCGCCGACTGGCCCGCGGCGAAGCCTCCGCGGGCGAACGCCTTGAGCACCGTGGCGAGGGGCTCCGTGAACGACGCCTCTTCGTCGCTCACGCCCGCCGGTACCCGCAGCGTGTCGTTGCGGAGGTTCACGGCGGGGATCCGCGCGACCTCCGCCATGCCACCCGGGTCGAGGCGGGAGGAGCGCCACGTCTCGCAGTGGACGGGCCGGCCGGAGTCGCACGCGGCGCACTGGAGGCATGGCGCGTGGTGGTGGGGCACCACCCGGTCGCCGGCGGCGAAGCCCGTCACCCCCTCGCCGACCGCGATCACCTCTCCGGCGAGCTCGTGCCCGAGGACCGACCCGGCCTTGCGCGCGACGTACCACGGGAGCAGGTCCGATCCGCAGATGCCGGCCGCGCGGATCCGCACGAGCGCCTCACCGGGGCCGATGCGGGGCGTCTCGCGGTCCGCCAGGCGGACCGAACCGTCCGGCTCGGCCACGACGGCCTTCATGTCAGGCCGTCACCGCGTACCGGATCCCCTCGCCCCGGGCGTGCGCGTGCAGGAAGCCGGGGAGCTCCGCGAGCGCGCCCGTCGCGGTGAGCAGCGGCAGGGGGTCCACCTCTCCCTCGGCGAGGGCGGCGAGGGCGGCCGCGGCCTCGTCCGGCGTGTAGTGAAACGAGCCGGTCAGGGCGATCTCGTCGTAGTGCAGCCGGGAGGCATCGTAGGTCACCGCCGTTCCCGGGGCGCACCCCCCGAAGAGGAGGACCTCGCCGCCCCGCCGCACGAGACGCGGGAGCCGCTCCCAGACGCCTGGCGCTCCCGTGCAGTCGACGGCGACGTCGGGCGCGGGATCACCGAGGGCCGCGCGCACCTTCTCCGCGCCGTCCGTCTTCGTCAGTTCCACGACCTCGGCGCCGAGGGCGGCCGCGAGCCGCAGGCGCTCGGGCCCGCGCCCGACGACGACGCACCGCACGCCGCGCCGCCGCGCCGTCGCCGCCCAGAGGAGCGCGATCGCGCCGGCCCCGTAGACGAGCATCGTGCCGCCCGGGCGGCGGATCCGGTTCCACCCGTGGAACACCGCCGCGAGCGGATCGAGGAACGCGGCGGCGCTGTCCGCGAGTCCCTCGGGGACGCGGTGAAGGTTCGACGCGACGACGGAGGCCGGCACGCGCACGAAGTCCGCGAACGCTCCCCACGTCCGGTCCGCGTGGCCCGCGGGGCAGAGGTTCGCGCGGCCGCCGCGGCAGTCCTCGCAGGTCCCGCAAGGGCCGGAAATCCCGGGGACGACCCGGTCGCCGGTCCGGAAGCCGCGCACCCCCTCGCCGACCTCGGCGATCTCCCCGCAGACCTCGTGGCCCATGGTGACCGGAAGCGGGATGCGCGCGTGGCCGCGGGCGAGGAGCTTGAGGTCCGTGCCGCAGGTCACGGCGGCGCGCATCCGAAGGACGACTTCGCCCGGTCCGGCGCGCGGTGCCGGGAGATCCACCGCCTCGAAGAGGCCGATGGCGGTCTGGACGAACGCCCTCACGGGCGTCCCGAATCGCGGCGGAGCGCCCTCGTCCCGCGGCGGGTCACGCGCCCGGCTGGGCGCTCAGGAGGGAGAGGGGCCGGCGCTCGAGCCCGAAGAACTCACGGGCGGAGCGCAGGATGCCCTCGGCGTCCAGGCCGACCTCCCGCCACTGCTCGGCCTGGGTCGCGTGCGCGATGAAGCGGTCCGGGACCCCGAGACGAAGCACCTCGACGCCCGGGATTTCGAGCTCGGAGACCGCTTCGAGAACGGCGGACCCGAACCCTCCCATCACGTTGTGGTCCTCCACCGTGATGAGCCGCGACCGGGGCGCGACGGTGCGCGCGAGGAGGTCGCGGTCCAGCGGCTTCACCCAGCGGGCGTTGACCACCGTCAGGTCGACCCCGTCCGCCGCGAGCCGCTCCGCCGCTTCGAGGGCGGCGCCAACGCGCGGAC